>SXGQ01112561.1_pt1 | contig 26542 bp, 15 predicted proteins | sample 3178371 | NCBI WGS metagenome assembly SXGQ01 (sample SAMN11356859, study PRJNA531348) | freshwater metagenome | isolation source: freshwater sample F1-20 | place: China: Fuxian Lake, Yuxi | collected 2017-12-25 | reverse complement strand
GAAGGCGCCGTTCCGGGGGTGAACCGGGGATCGGGTCGGATTCATGGCGTGAAGGGTGCGGGTGACACCAAGGGAACGACGTGATCCTGATTGAGCATGATCCCGCCTTCAAACCGGTTCTCGAACAGTCCGAAGGAAACCAGTCCCTGCTTTGTCGGCACCACCACCCACGCTAGGTTCCAACCGTGATCCCGTCCGACGCTCCATCCGGCATCCCAGCCACGAGACTCCGTGACGCTGTTTCAACCCTCTGGCGGAGGGTCCTCCGGTCGGGACTGACCGCCTTGTCAGTCCTGCTCACGGTCCACCCGGTCCGATCCGAGGTGCTGATCCCAAAGGCCTCCGAATGGCGGTGGCGTCCCGGTACGACCGAGGCCTCAACACCCATCGATGCGTGGCGGCAGCCGGGGTTCATCGACATGGAATTCACCTCAGCTCCGTCACCGTTCTGGTACGGCGACACCCTGCCCGGGGGAACCCAGATCAGTGGCATGCAGAACGTCTACGGATGCCTCTTCCTCCGCCATGCGTTCACCGTGAGATCGCTGGAAGAGTTCGGCGGGCTGGAGATGGAGGCGCTCGTGGACGACGGCTTCGTCGCGTGGATCAACGGGGTCGAGGTCCTGCGCGTCGGCGTCCCGGGAAACCCCGGGGACGCGGTCACGATCGCAACCCTCTCCGCCAACGCCGCGGAGCCGGTGCTCTCCACGCGGTATCCGGTGCCCCTCCCACAGGATCTCCTGAAGCCGGGCGGGAACCTACTGGCAGTCCAGGTCTTCCAGAGCAGCCTCGGCAGCAGTGATCTTGGGTTCGAGGCATCCCTGGAATCCATCGTCAGGGACACGGTGGCCCCCAGGGTCACATCCATCGAGCCCGCACCCGGCTCGACCCTCACCACACTCACCTCGGTCACAGTCACCTTCAGCGAGCCCGTGACCGGCGCCGTCGCAGCCAACCTCCAGATCCAGGGGATCGGTGCCGCCACCGTCACGAGTCCCGATCCGACCCGATTGTCCTTCACGTTCATCCAACCGCCCTACGGCAGCGTCGACCTCCGATGGGATCCAAAGATGCTCCTCAGCGACCTCGCGACCCCGCCGAACCCCTTCGCTCCGGACGGGTCGAGCGTGGGTGGCACAGGATGGTCCTACCCACTGGTGGACCGCACCCCACCGGTGGTCGAAGCCACCCAGCCCAGTGTGGGAACCACAGTCCGAGCGCTGGAATCGGCATCGGTACTGTTCAGTGAACCCGTGACCGGGGTGCGGGCCCAGGACCTCCTTGTCAACGGATCGCCTGCCGGAGTCGTCGAGTCGATCAGCCCGGGCCAATATCTCTTCCGGTTCCCGCAGCCGTCCCCCGGTCTCGTGACGTTCTCCTGGGCCGCGGACCAGGACATCGAGGACATGGCGGCTCCCGCCAACCCCTTCAGCAGCGGGAGCTGGACCGTGCGGCTGGATCCGGACGCACGGGACAACCCGCCCTACCTCTCCGAGTTCATGGCGTCGAACACGCGAACACTCAAGGACGAGACCGGGCAGTACGTCGACTGGATCGAGCTGCACAACCCCTCCGATGCCTCGGTGGACCTCCGGGACTGGTCCCTCACCGACGATGCGAAGGACCTCCGAAAATGGCGGTTCCCCTCCACCCACCTCCCGCCCCGGGGGTTCCTCGTGGTCTTCGCCTCCGGCTCCGATCGACGGGTTCCAGGCACCCGTCTCCACACGGGCTTCCAGCTCTCCGCGAACGGCGAGTACCTGGCACTGGTGCGACCCGACGGCGTCACGATCGCCTCCGAATGGAAGCCGGGGTATCCGGTCCAGGTTCCAGACGTCTCGTTCGGCATCGTCCAGACACCAGCCGGTACCGGCTGGGACACCGGCCCGGCCAACGTCTATTTCATCAAGCCAACACCCGGCACCCCGAACGAGGGTGGGACGGCGGTCCCGGGACCGGTGATCGAGGGACTCGGACACACGCCCAAGGTACCCAAGGACAGCGACTCCCTCACGGTCACCACGCGCATCCGCCGCTCCTTCCAGCCCGTATCGACGGTGACGCTGTGGTATCGGATCCTGTTCGCCAACGAGGCACAGGTCGAGATGGTCGACGATGGAGCCCACGGGGACGGCGGCGCTGGGGACGGGGTCTACGGTGCGATCCTACCGGCGGATCTCGCGGCACCGGGACAGTTGATCCGCTACCGGGTGGTGGCGACCGACACGGCCGGCAACGCTTCACGTTGGCCGCTCTTCACCAGCCCGACCGCGACACCGGAGTACCAGGGAACGGTTGTCGAACCCCTGGATGCCACGACACGGCTTCCGGTCTTCCATCTCTTCGTCGCCCCGGGACAGGTCAGTCGCATCGACACGGAATCGGGTGGGCGGATCTCTCTGTTCCATGACGGCGAGCTGTACGACAACGTCTACATGGAGCTCCGGGGAAACACCTCCGCCGGCCTCGCCAAGAAATCCCATCGGCTCGAGTTCAACCGGGGACACGAGTTCCGTCATCCCGGACCGGGCGGACCGGTCCGCAAATCGGCCCTCCTGGCGGAATACCTCGACCCCAGCTACCTCCGACAGAATCTGTGCTTCTGGCTCCTGGACCAGATCGGCGTCCCCTCCCCGTTCCATTATCCGGTGCGGGTCCAGATGAACGGGAACTTCTACCAGCTCGCATTCCACAACGACGTGATCGGGCAGGAGCAGATCGATCGGATGGGCTACGATCCGAGGGGCGCGCTCTACAAGGCGGTCGGGACTGTGACCCCGGACTTCTACAGCACGGGTGTGTTCCAGAAGCTCGAACCGGACGGTGATGCGAGCCGGACGGACTACCTCCAGCTGGCCAACGGGATCCACGAGTCGAAGTCGGAGGCAGTCCGCCGCGCCACTGTGTTCGATCTACTGGATGTACCCCAGGTGATCAACCACCTGGCCGGGACGAGGTGGTGTGCCGAGAATGACGATGTGTGGGCCAACATGAGCCTGTACCGGGACACCTTCGGCGACGGGCTCTGGCGGAACATCCCGTTCGACATGAATGCCTCCTGGGGCCAGCTCTACGGGGGCAGCAATCCGCTCGAGGCGACGGTGGACTCCTCCAAGAGCCATCCGCTCTATGGGGGATCGTCCACCGGGAACCCATTCAACCGGCTCTATGACGTTATTGTGCGGCTGCCGGAGACCCGGCAGATGCTGTTGCGTCGGCAACGGACCCTTCTGGATCGGTTCATCCAGCCTCCGGGCACCCCCTTCGCCGAACGGAGCATTGAGCAGCGGATCATTGCGATGACGAACCTGATCGGACCCGAGGCGTTGCTCGACCGGTCGAAATGGGGCGCGGCTCCGTGGGCCCCCGGGACGTCGTTCCACGTCGCGGTGTCAGACCTCTTCAACCAGTTCATCGAACCGCGTCGACGCCATTGGGCGGTGACCCACTGCGTCACCAACACCGCCAAGCCGATCGGAATCGGGAACAACAACAACGCGGGTATCCCGATCTCCCAGCCGCCCGACGCGGTGTTGGAGGTGGTGGACCTCGACTTCAACCCCTCCTCGGGGAACCAGCTGCACGAGTACCTCGCGCTCACGAACCGCAACGAGGTCGCTTTGGACATCAGCGGATGGAGGCTCTCCGGCGGGGTGGAGTTCCAATTCCGGCCCGGCACCGTGGTCCCAGCCCGGCGATCCATCCTGGTCTCTCCGGATGTCCGGCAATTCCGGAGCCGTGGAACCGCCCCCCGCGGGGGACAGGGCGTATTCGTGGTCGGGCCCTACTCCGGACAGCTCTCGGCCCGGGGAGAGACCCTGACACTCAAGGACGACACCGGACGGACGGTCTCAACCCACACCTATGTCGGGGCTCCAAGCCCTGCCCAACGGTTCCTCCGGATCTCGGAGCTGCAGTTCCATCCCGGGGCCCCGGCAAACGCCGCGTTTCCCGACGAAGACTACGAGTTCATCGAATTCACGAACCTGTCCCCTTCGGAGGCCCTCGATCTCCGCGGGATCCAGATCACAGGGGCTGTGGACTTCCAGTTTGGGACCGGACCCATCACATCCCTCGCACCCGGTGGCCGGATGGTGATTGTCGCCAATCCCACCGCCTTCGAATCCCGTTACGGCCCCGGGCTGCCCGTGGCCGGGGCCTATCTGGGACGTCTCGACAACGGAGGAGAACGGATCCGGGTACTCGATCCCGTCGGCGAGGAGATCCTCGATTTCCGCTATGCCGACTGGTTCCCCGAGGCGGATGGGGGCGGGTCCTCGATGGAGGTCGTGAACGTGGAGGGCGAACCCGACGGCTGGGGTGACAAGGCCCAATGGAGGTCCTCCTCCACCCGTGACGGGACACCGGGCAGATCAGTGGCCGGATCCATCGTCGCCCGGCGCGGTCAGAACTCGGAGGTGATCCTTCGTTTTGTCGCGGCTCCGAACCAGCGGCATGTGCTGCAGTCCGCGGAGTCACTGGCCCGTGGGGAATGGCAGACCCTGCTCACAGTGCCCCCATCAGCCTCAGAGCGGATCATCGAACAGGTCGAGAACCCCAGCCTCTCGGCACGGTTCTTCCGGGTTCTCTCGTCCGCGGGCCCCTAGGCCCATCTGCCCCGGGTCAACCTTCCCACGCGGAATCCAGGACCCGGGCAATCCATCGACATCCGCCCCGGCTCCCGCCTCAGGCGGGGTTCCTCAGTATGACCGTCATGGCGGTGCAGAGGCGGGATCGGAGGCGATCGGGGAGTCGCTGGACCAACCGCTCGGCGCCATGGCAGAGCGGAGCCACCGAACGATGGGCCAGCCGGGAGAATCCAGAGTGGCCGGTGAGGAACGGGGAACCCCACACATAGGCATGCTCCAGCTCGAATCCCGCCTGCTTCCCCACGAACATCATCTCACGCGGTGTGAGGAGGAAGAGGTGGCCGTCGGCGTCAGGCTTGAACTGTTGCGACTCCAGAGCCGTGAAATCCTCCACCTGATTCCAGGTCGGCAGCATGTTGCGGAAATATTCTCCGTTCGGAGTGGTGACGAGAGCCCGTCCACCCGGGACCAGGAAGCGCCGGCACTGCTCCAGGAATGCGATGCTGTGGGCAACGTGTTCGATGATCTCACAGGCGACGATCAGGTCGAACTTCCCCGTCGTGTCGGGATTGATGTCGAAGAGATTCCCGTAGATGCGCCGGACCGATTCATGGTTCCGGTAGGTCCGGATCTCCCGCTCGAGAAGATCCGATCGCAGATCGTTGGCAGTCGCCGACCAACCCGCCTCGGCAAGGACCACGCACACGGCACCGTCCTGGGCGGCCAATTCAAGGACCGAGCGACCCGGCAGGGCGAGTGCATCCTCGACGGCAAGCAGGCCCCTCATGCGGCCATAGGCGGAATACGACGGAGGGTGTCCCGCCCCATAGTTCCAGCCGCAGGGATCCGGAACGCGGTCACCAACCAGGGGGCGGACGACGCTGAACCCATGCTCGCAGACCCGGGCATACTTGGCCCAGGGCAGGCATGCCCGATCGAGGTGCGGCTCTGGAAAGTCCGTCGGAATCCGGCTCATTTGTTTTTGTCTTCAGGGAAGTCCAGACACGAGCGTGAGTCATCCGCGACACCGACCCAACCGCTCCAATGCGGCACCGCGAGACCTTCGGATGGAACAGCCACCAGAACGACGTGTCCCTGAATAGGTGACACCTTTCGACAGATCAAGGCCGAGGATTTCCAGAATTTCAAAACCGGATCGGTAGGAACATCCCCACGGAGGTCCCACAACCCGGACGGGACCAGATCCGGACCCGGCCCTGATGGGTGTCCACGACCCGCGCAACAACGGCCAGGCCAATGCCGGTGCCCTTGGGCTTGGTGGAGCTCAGGAGGCTGTTGAAGGCCCGCTCCCGCTGTTCGCGGGGCATGCCATTGCCCGTGTCGGAGAGACGGATCACCACGGTGCCGGGCCCCTCGGCCGGGTCACGGGACGGCAGCCATCGGGTCCGGATCCGGAGACGCCCCCCCTCCGGCATGGCCTCGAGGGAATTGAGGATCACATTGAGGAAGGCCTGCTCGAGCTGCGTGGCGTCCCCCTGGAACTCGGGGATCCGCGGATCGAGGCGCGTGTCCTGCTCAACCCCCTGGACCCGGCATTTGTGGTGGATGAGAATCCCGAGGTCCTCCACCAGCCGGTTGATGTTCGTCAGGGAAAGCACCGGCTCGTGCCGACGCGCCAGGTCCAGGACCCGGTCCACGATGCGGTTCAGGTGGTCGATCTTCTCGCCCATGACCCGTAGGTCGGTCGATCGGGGATCGTCCACGGCGAAGTCCGTGCTCACGGAGTGGTGCAGCATCTTCATCACCGTGAGTGGATTGCGGATCTCGTGGGCGAGCTCGGCTGCGAGGAGGCCAAGGGCCGTGAGGCGCTCGCTCTCACGGAGCTGCTCCTCCACCACGAGCGTCCGCTCGTAGAGCCGGGCCCGCTCCAGCGCGAGAGCCGACAGCTCGGCGTAGGCGGACAGGACACGCACCTCCTCGTCGGAAAACGTATGAGGCTCACCGGTGTAGAGGTTCAGGACCCCGATCACCTTGCCGGCGTGGGCCAGCGGGACCGAGACGAGGGAAACCAGCTTCTCCTCCCGCGCAACGGACACGTTCTGATATCGCCCCGAGATCTGGACATCCTCCAGCTGCATCGGCCGACCGCGCCGGACCACGATGCCGGCGAAGCTCTCGTCGACCGCAAGGCGGGGCTTCTGTCGATACCGTTTCCCTGCCCCATGGCTGGCCCGGAGATCCAGCCACTGGCCCGTCTCATCCAGCATCAGCAGCGAGCACATCTTCGCCCTCAGAAGACTCGTCGCCTCACGCGTCACCACCTCGAGCGCCTCGTCGAGGCTCAACGCGGAATTGATCATCTGTCCGACCCGGACCAGGGACTCGTGGGACCGGGCCTTCAGGCGGGCCTTCTCGTGGAGCCAGGTGTTCCGGATGGCCGTGCCCGCAAGGGTCGAGAGGTCCTCCAGAAGGGAGAGGGTCTCCCGATCAAAGGCCCGGGGCCGAAAGGACTGGATGGCCAGCACACCGCGGACCTCGCCGCTAACCCGGAGTGGGACCGCGACCTCGCAGGCGACGTCCGGATGGAACCTCAGATAGGCCGGCTGGTTGGAGACATCCTCGACCAACCCTGGAGTCCCCGTGCGGGCTACCTTGCCGGCGAATCCCTCGCCAATCCGCAGCCGGATCGACCGCACCCCCAACGGCAGTCCGGTGGACGCCTCGATCTCAAGGAACCCCATCGGACTGAGGAGCGCCAGCAGGCCGGCGTCCCCTCCGACCAACCGGACCGCCTCCCCGAGGATCCGCTCCAGCGACTCGCGGAGCTCGAGGGAGGCGTGCACCGACTGGCTCACCCGCAGCAGGGCTTCGAGACGGGCCACCGGGTCTGTTCGGACAGGATCCATCATGATCATCGGACCCGGCTGGTGAGCCAGAGGCCCACGCCGCCGAAGAGGACGTTGGGAAGCCAGGCCCCGACCCACGGTTCCAGCCATCCGCTCTGGCCCACCGCGAACCCAAGGCGCTGGACGGCGAAGTAGAGGAATCCGAGGGCCAGACTGCCTGCCACGCCGTAGAAGACATTCCGTCGACCGGACGGTGCACCGAAGGGAATGGCGATCACCGCGACCACCAGACAGGTCCAAGGACCCGCAATGCGGGCGTGCAGCTGGGTCTCGAGGAGATTGCGATCGCGTCCCGCCAGGTCCGGATGCAACTGCAGGTAGTCGAGGATGTCCTGCACCGGCAGATCGGGACTCTGCATCGCACCGCCTTGGGACAGCAGCTCACCCACCTCGACCTCGCTCGCGATCATCTCGGGATCCTCATCCAGCTCGGGTAGGTCCAGCTCGGGATGCAGGAGGTCGAGCACGTTGCCATCCGTCGCCGACCGGTAGAGGAATTCCCGGGCCTGGTAGAAGCGCCACATCCCGTTGGTCCAGATCCCACGTTCGGCGATGATCAGCCGCCGTGCCCCCTCGCCCAGCGGCGCCCCGAACCGGAAGCCCTCGAGCACCCCGTTGGTCACCGTGTACAGACGGGCCGTCCATTCGCCCGGCGGGGTGGTGACGACGCGCGACAGATTGGTGATCGCCACCAGTCCATTCGTCGACTCGATGCGGGTGCCCTCCCACAGGAGCAGCTCCGCGTGAGAACCGCCCATCTCGTCCCGGGTGAAGATCGGCTTCACCCATTCCGCGGGCAGCGGATCCTCGGGGGTCCGATGGAGACGCTCAATGCCGTTGGTGAGCCGCCACGACCCGTTCGTCCAACAGGCATGCGCAGCGAGGATCTCGCGGTGGGCCCCTTTCAGAAGCGGCATCGCCACCCGCGGCTGACGGAGCTCACCGGTATCGAGGTGGACCGCCCCAAGGCTCCAGTCGCGTCGCGTTCCGGGATTCTGGAAGTGCACCCGGGACCTCCAGCGCCCCTCGGTACCCTGCGCCTGGGTGCGGTGGCGCTGCATCAGCTCGGCCTTCCGCTCCGGAGCATCCGGCAGCCACTCCTCGTTGAGCCCCAGAAGCACCAGGGACAGGAGAAGACCCACCACGAAATACGGGGCGCAGATCCGCCACAGGCTCAGTCCGGCCGACCTCAGGGCGATCAGTTCGTTGTGCCGCGAATGGGCGCTGAGCGCGTACAGCATCGCCAGAAGCAGTGCGACCGGGAGCGCGGTGTTGAGCAGCTTGGGTAGGTCGAACAGGTAGTAGAGCAGGATCTCCCGGAGCCCAAACCCGAGTTCCTGGAAATCGTCCAGCCGCCCGAACAGGTCGAAGGCGATCCAGAAGATCAGGAAGCCGCCCAGGCAGAACCCGAGCGGCACCAGCAGTTCACGGAATAGATAGCGATCGTGCAGACGCATCCCCGAGGACAGGATACGGACTCGTCGGGGACCTCCAAGACGCAATGTCCCCGGACACTCATCCGCCGGGTTCGGAAGAGGTCTCCTGGGGGACCGTCTGCGGGGGAAGCACCGGAGGATTCCGTCGTCCTTGGCGCAGGATCGAAATGGAGGTCCAGAGCGACCACAGCCAGGCGCCCCCGAACAGGATGCCCCCAGACGCGAGCTGTCGGAGATCGGGGTGCACCGCGGTATCGCCCGATTGGAGCACCTCCCAGAACTGTCGCGCCAGATCCCAGAACCAGAGGATCAGGACCACGAACCCCGACACCGCCATGAGCATCTGCAACGAACCCACCCAGCGTCGCCCCGCGAGGAACGACCCGAGGCCCGGCGTGGTCGCGAGATTCAGGACGAGCACATTCCCGCCCGAAACCCGACTACCTGGCTTCCCGCCCATGGATCACCGCCTCGTACCCCTGCATCAGAGCCAGAAGGCTCAATGGAAATGTGACCAGAGCCCCCACAAAGCAGCACAGCAGGCCCAGAAGATTGACCAGGCCAATCACCACCGTGAGTCCGAAGCAGAGCCACCAGTGCCGGCCCACCTGCCGTCGGCTCCGTCCCATTGCCGTCCAGAAGTCGAGGCCCTGATCCAGGATGAGCGGCAGGGTGAACATCCAGCAGGTCTGCAGGTAGAGGGTCACCGGGAAACCCAGGAGGAGGAGCAACAGACCCGGAGCCAACGCGGCCAGCGGAGGAACGTCTCCCTTGCCGACGAAGACCGGGATGAGCCCGATGAGCAGGACGACCATCCCTGGCAACACCGGTATGAAGGTCAGCAGTCCCGGCACGAGTTGACCCAGGAACAGCTGACCGAAGGCACGGCGGAAGCCATCGAACAGGTTCCCCAGCTCGGGGGATTCCCCGCGCACCATCCGGAGGTAGAAGAACTGCAGGCCTCCCAGCAACGCCCCCCCGATCACCCAGGCCCCGATGCTGAAGATCGTGCCAATGAACGGAATCGCCCCCAGAAGGGCCAGGGCGACCTGGATTCCCACAAAGACAAGACCCACTCCGAAGGCGAGGCCGAACTGGGACCGCATCACCCGCCAGCCCGAACCGAGGCAGCCCCCGATGTCGAGCCGGTAATCCCCGTCGAAATCCACCGGCAGTCCCTGAACGGGCGATACGTTGGCCACCGGGGGTCGTGGCAGGATCTCCCCGAACTCCGGGAACTCCCGAAGCGTCTTCCAGACCCCATCGGCTCCCTGCACCCGGGTGTCACCATTCACACGGTTTTCCGTGATCCACTGCCGCATCTGCTCGGCCGTCACCGGACCGTACTCGTTGCCGTCGCCGCCAATGATTCGATACATGGTCGTTCAGGGTTTCAAAACCGCGTTCCAAAGTCCCAGCTCCCCACGGGGAATCCAGAGGGCCGAGCCGGGATTCACAACAATCCCGGACCCCTCGGTCCAGAGCGAGCACGGACGCTCCGCAACACCCGAGCGCACCAGCGCACCCGAGGCACCCCGGTCGAAGAGGCCGAACGACTCCGCCCCGACCGCCAGGATCCGCCCCGCCTCCAGTTCCCTCAGGCTGACCGCCTCCTGATCCAACGGGACCTCACCGACGCGGACCAGCTTCCCGAGGTCGGACAGCGCCCACGATTCAAGGCCCGCCGGGGTCCTGCGGGCCACCTGGATCCGTCCCGTCGAATCCAACAGGACCGGACTGGATCCGGAATCCGGCAGCGGCGACTGGGTGATCGATCGGACCGAGACCCCGTCGTAGCCGAGGGCATGGACACAGGTGTTCGTCTCCTGACCGGACCCCTCAAGGCCGGAGCCGATCGCATACACCACCTCGGCACCGTGTGAGAGGCCGGCGAGCGTTCCCGGCAAGGCCAACGGCTTCCGGACGACCGGCTCCTCGGGATCAGCAAAGTCGATCACATCCAGGTGGTCCTGGTGTTCCCAGCTGCCCCAGACCCAGTCCGGTACCGGTGGGGTGTTCGTCGAGCCTGGATCCGTTCCCGGCACATACCTCGAGGTTCGGTGCCCGACATGGACCCGGGTGCCACTCAGCCACGACGGCGTCGAGGCGGACCACTCCCCACCCTCGCCCAACCGGACCTCGGAGAGACGACGGGGCTGCTCTGGGTCCCGGAGATCCACCGTGAGGTAATGCCGGGTCGGTGATCCCCACCAGAAGCCCGGCAGGATTCCAATGGGGCGACCGATTGTCCCCATCGGACGCACCCAATCCCCCAAGCTCCAGCCCGGCGTAGTCCCGGACTCGGTCCAGACCACCAGATCGGAGCGGATCCAGAGGGCCGACAACGCCTCGCCCGAGAACAGATTGGTCTGGGGCCAGACCCTCCGCGACCGCGGCTTGAATCCGTCCCCGGCCACATCGACGACCTGGAAGACGAGCTCGCCCGGGACACGGACATCGGTCCAGTACGGTTCAACCACCCAGTTGGTGACCCTGAACGGCGGCTCAAGAATCGGTCGGACCACCGGGTTGGTGACGAGGATCTTCTCCGTCTTCCATGTCTCCGGGCGTCCCTGCAGCAGGACCAGGCGATCCCCGCGCAGGTCGACACCGAGGATCGGCAGGGGATCGAGCTCCAGGACCGCGAGCGGGACTTCGGTCGCGGTCGTGGAGGTCAGGGTCAGCAGCGCCGGGCGATCGCTGCCCTGCCCGATCTGGACCAGGCGATTCCCGGTCAGAAAGACCCGATCCACGCGACGCGATAGTGGAAGCTCCGCTCGGATCCGGGGCTGGTCGCGATCGATGGCGTCGACACTCAGGAGCTCCTGCGAGGACAGGGAGACAACCCTAGAATCGATCAACGTAGCCCTCCTCGCCTGCATGGCGTGGTCGATTACCCCACGGGCTTTGAGCCGGCCGTTCGCGAGATCGAGATCGATCAGCTGGACACCCCGGAACCACGATCCCATCGGATCAGTCCCGCGCTGTCCCTGCCATGGGACCAGGATCAGCCCGGCCTCCGGAAACACCTGGAAGGCCTTCTCGTCGACATTGCCCTCGGTCCAGGACCACCCCTCGCCCAGCACGACCTTGCTGAGCAGCGTGGGCTTGCCGGGGTCCGCGACATCGAACAATTGGACCGCGGTCCGGCTGCCGTCGACGCCCAGCGTCAGCAGGCGGGTGTTGTTGGCCAGCGGCTGGAGGAAGGTGGAGTAGCCCGGGATCTCGAGCTCCCCCCGGATCTGTGGGCGGGCGGGATCGCTGAGGTCGACGATCCAAAGGGGGTCGACGACCCGGAAGGTGACAACGTAGGCCCGGTCTCCCGAGAAGCGGGTACCGAACAGGGACTCGTTCTTCACGAGCGTTATCTGTCCGACCGGCGCGCGGTTGGTGAGGGCCGAGAGCGAGAATGTCTCAAGCACGGTCCGGGAAGGCGTCCACTCCCAGACCTGTCCCCCTCCGACTGCGGGGTCACCGGGAACGAGGCGCCCTTCCCCGTCGACCTGCGAGACAACGGCGAGGGAGGCGTCCTCTGGACCGAAGACACCGATGTTGAACTTGTTGGACACGCGACCCTCCGTGCGGAAATAGCCGGACGGCCCCTGGTCGATTCGGCCTTTTCTCAGGTCGAAGACGACCACGCCGCGATTGCCCGCCACGACCCATTCGGCGAGGCGCTCCTGGGGACGCGGCACCCGGCTCCCGGTGGTGGCGACAAACAGGAACCGGTCGGTGGCCTGGACCGCCCCGGGGACCGTCCACAGATCCAGCTCGGAAACCACGATCGGCTTGGCGGGCGCGGTGAGGTCCAGAGTCGACACGAACGTGTGGCACTCCCAGGTGTCCAGAGTCTGACCGGTCGTCGGGTCCTTGAGAGGGTCTACGGTGTCCTGAAGCCACTCGGAGCTCACGACATGAAGGACGGATCCCACGAGGCGGGATTCCGCGATCTGTCCCCGGATCGGGAGGCGTTCCCGGAGGACCGGCTTGCCGTCGACGACCTCGACGAGCAGCACCTCGCTGCCCTGGCCGGCACAGCCCTGCTGGGCCAGGAGGGCGAGCCAGACTGAAGGACTGGAGGTCCCGGGGAGCCGGTAGAGTTGTTCGCCCCAGACCGCAATCGGAAGGAAGCCGGTGATGCGCGGCTGGTCGAGGTTGGACAGATCGATCACCTGCAGGCCCCGCTGGGCGTTGAAGAAATAGGCTGTCCGGCCATCGAGCTTCCAGATGTCGGACTCCACCACCGGCGTCGTGCCGGCGTCCACGCTGGTCGATTCCCGGTTGGCCCCGCCGTCCACAACCCCGGCGTTGGCTCCGCCGGGTCCGAACGTGTTGATGACTCCACCGCCCGGCGTACGAGCGGGCTTGAAGACGGAGGTCCCCTCGGAGAACCGCTTCGGAACAGCAAGCTCGGTATCGGCTTCATCCCGGACCCGGATCAGCTCGGTGCCCTCGAGGGCGGGGAGACGGAACACGATCTCGGAGGCGATCTCGGATCCGGTCCAGCGGACCTCCCTGGGGGTCCAGGCGCCGCGGGCGATGCGGGAGCGGGTCTCCAGGGTGACCCGCCGCTGCCCGGCCGGAACACCCACCACGACATTCAGCCCCGCATCGGAGACCTGGATCGACCGGATCCGGGCCACGGTCTCCGCCACGACCTGTGCGGAAACCCGCGGTGCCGACATTCCGAGGAAGATCAGAATGGCCCCGGCGAGAATCCCCCGGGTGATCCAGTGTCGAACGCTGGCAGCTCCCCAACATTCGACCCTGGGGATAATGGAGCGGCAGATGGAATGGGTCTTCATGGGAGCAGGCGACGCTGGAACTCACCGTCCAGCCTTTGGAGTTCTAGCCGGAAAAACGGGGATGGAAACTTCGAAAACCAAACAGGACCCGAGTGGATCCGGCGCTGACGCCCTCGTTTCAGGGGCCGTGTCGGGATTTGACCCCGAAAGCGGGCTCGTGCCGGAATGACGGGGTTCGATTCCCGAAACCTCATCGCCTGCCCCCCATGCTGCACCACCTGCTGAACCGGACCCTCGAGATCGACCCCGCCCGCCCGATTCTTGAGGACAACGGAACCTGGACCACGGCGGCGGAGCTGGAGCGCCTGGCGTCGCGCCTGGCGTCGGGGCTGGCGGCCATCGGAATCGAGGAAGGGGATCGTGTGGCCATGCTGTTGCCCAACAGCCTCGAATCCATCGCCTGCTACCTGGCATGCTTCCGGATGCGGTTCGTCCTGGTGCCACTGGACTACCAATACCACCCCCTCCAGATCGGCTACGCCCTTGGGCACAGCGGCGCATCGATCCTGATTGTCGACCATACCAGGATCCTCGGCCTCGATGAGGCCGGGGTTCTGGGATCGGTTCCGCGGATCGCCGTGGTGGGGGGCGGATCCACAACAGGTAACCGACGTTCATTCGAGACGCTGCTTGGAGCCGAACGCGTGGCAACGGTGGAACCACCCCATGAACAGGACCCGGCGGTCATGATCTACACCTCGGGCACGACATCCCGCCCAAAGGGCGTCGTGCTCTCCCATGGGGCGCTGTCCACCGGCGCCCGGAAATTCCTGACCCGGGTGACGCTGACGGCAGAGGACGTGACCTTGATCTCCAACTCCATCTCGCGGCCCCTCGCGCTCCGATGTCAGCTCCTGACGACGCTCTGGACAGGAGGTCGGGTCAGCCTCCTGGGAAAGTTTTCCGTTTCGAACTACGTGAAGGCCCTCCGTCGCCCTCCGGCCAAGACGTTCATCATCCTCACACCCGGAGGACTGGGCCAACTGGTCGCAGATCCCAATTTCCAGTCCTGCGATTTCAGCCAACTCCGACTCTGCATCGCCGGTGGCGATCGCGTTCCGACCCGGCTCCTCGAGGCCTTTGAACGTGTGACTGGAGTCCCGGTCGCCGAGATGTGTGGTTCCACGGAGACAGGAGCCTTCGCCATGAATCCCCCGTTCGGCCGAAAGAAACCGGGGTCGATCGGCCTCCCCTTGCCAGGGGCCCAGGTCGCGGTGGTGGACGAGAACGGGGAGGATCTGCCAACCGGGGTCGTCGGGGACATCCAGGTCAGCGGTCCTGGCATCATGGACGGCTACTGGAACGACTCGGCCATGACCCGGAAGACCCTCCGCAACTGTTGGATCCACACCGGGGACCTCGGGCGATACGATGAGGATGGCTACCTCTGGTTCGTGGGACGTCGAAAGGACATCATCGTCAATGGTGGAAACAAAGTCGCGCCCCTCGAGGTGGAGGGGGCCCTGTCCTTGCACCCAGGAGTGCTCGAGTCCTGTGTCATTGGGGTTCCCGACCCCGCCTGCGGCGAGGTCCCGCACGCCTATGTCATCCCGCGCCCGGGTATCGAGGTCGGCCCTGAGGAGCTGCGGAGCTTTGTCGCCCAGCATCTCGCGACATTCATGGTCCCCACACAGGTCAACCTCATCCACGAGATGCCCTACAAAGGCCCGGGGAAGATCGACCGCGACCTCCTGCGCATGCGGGCGATCGCCGCCACCCTGATTGACCGCGTACCCTTTTTCAGAAACGCCAGCAACGACCTGCTCCGGGACCTCATCCCCCGTCTGGAATCGCGGCACTTCGCAAAGGACGAGGTCCTCATCCACGAGGGAGACGTGGGGGACGAGATGTATTTCCTGACGAAGTGCCAGGTCGAGGTCCTCCGAGGTGCCCCCCCAAGCCCGGTCGCGGTCCTGCGGGAGGGCTCGTTCTTCGGCGAGCTGGCTCTCCTCAGGGACGCCCCGAGGGCCACCACGGTCCGAGCCCTCGGCCCCGTCGAAGTCTACGCCCTCCGCCGGGACGCTGTCCGAGGGCTTGCCCAGGCCCATCCCGACTTCGGCCAGTACCTCGATGCTGCGGCACGCAGCTACACAGGGACCCAGGAGCCGTCAGGAGCCTGACACCGTCCCTCAGGGCGCCATTCCCGATGGCCCCCGCAAACAGACTCGACGGCCGCAAAGCGCCTGCACATTCTTTCAAGAACCCCACCGATCTGATCCGGCTATGAACACCGTGCCCTCCATCCCGAGCCGCTCCCGTTTCCGCGGCTTCACTCTCATCGAGCTTCTCGTTGTGATCGCGATCATTGCGATCCTCGCCGGGATGCTGTTGCCCGCCCTCTCCAAGGCGAAGTTGAAGGCCACCGGTGCCGCCTGCCTGAGCAACCAGAAACAGCTGGTCACCGGATGGTTCATGTATTCAACCGACAACCGGGACGAGCTGTTGCCAACCGCGGCTCCCGGGATGCAGCACCCGGGCGGCGGCTACTGGGCTGGGCCCACCCCGGACATCATGCCGAACATGAGCACCACCGAGGCGCAGAACCGGGTCAAGCGAGGCTACGAGAGCTCCATCATCTTCAAGTACTGCAGCGCGGTCGGCGCCATCCACTGTCCAGGGGACCTGCGCACGCGCAGCCGGAAACCCGGCAAGGGCTGGGCCTTCGACAGCTACTCCAAGTGCGACGCGATGGGGAAATATTTCGATTCCAAGTGGAATGCCGTGGGCGGCTGGGAGGGCATCAAGCAGTTTGGTAAGCACTCCGGCATCGCAGAGCCCTCGATGTCGATGGCCTTCATCGAGGAATCGGATCCCCGGAACTACAACCTCGGCACGTGGGTGATCAACGTCAGCACCCCGGGCTGGGTCGACCCCTTCGCGGTCTTCCATGGCGCCTTCAGCACCTTCGGGTTCGCCGACGCCCACTGCGAAGGCAAGCGTTGGACCGATCCCAAGACCATCAAGGCCGCCACCGACTCCGCCAACGGCAAGGAAAGCTTCTTCTGGTCCGGCGCCTCCGCCAAGAACCCTGACTTCGTCTGGGTCTGGAACCGCTTCAAGCACGAGGCGTGGAAGCCTCTGCCGGGAACCTGATCGGCCGATTCTATTTCTCCGGCACCCCGCCTGGTGCGCTGGGAGTCTTCGCCTCGGCTTCGGCCTTCTCATCCTCCCGGACGATGACGTTCAGGATTTCGTGAGGTCCGAGATCCCCGCTCCCATCGAGATCGATGCCGGGCCAGTCCACGGCCGGTCCCAGCCAGAGGCGGACCTCGATCAAGTTGAGTTTTCCGTCGCGATTGAGATCCCGTTTCCGGACCACGGCGGCCACACGAAGCCGCTCGGGATCCTTCAGTTCCACCGAGGACGTCGGTACCGGTACAGCGGCCCCGGACGGGGACGGCACGGCGGCGGGCAACACCGGAGCCGGGACAGGAACCGCAGGCTCCGCGGTGGGTGAAGCGGCGGCGGACCGCTCAGGATCCGCCGGAGCGACAGGTCGGAGCTCCCCGGCAGGAGTAGGTCCATCCGAGGTTTCTGCCGCGGACTCAGGTTCGACACGCTCCGCGGTTCTCGCGCTGCGGATGCCCCCGGCCAGTTCCGCAAAGACGGATGCGGGGTGGCGGGACCGAAGCAGATCCAGGTACTCGTCGAGACGCTCCGGTTGGTTGCGCCCGATCAGGTCATGGGCAAACGCCAGCAGGAAGAGCCCCTCCGCATCAAGGTCGTCCGGGACCTGATGGCCCGGTGCCAGGAGTTCCACCACCCGATCGCTCTGACCGGCGAAGAATGCGAGGACGGCACGCTCGCGGGCCGGCAGCATGGCCAGCTTCTCCCCCAGCTCCTCCGGCAGGATCGCGTCGCGGACCCATCGGTCCTGCGGCACGGAGACCAGGGGCGTCCGATCGGCAACGAGCAGCGCGGAAACCCCACGCGATCCCGTGACATCGAGTCCCATCCAGAGCCGACCTGGTTCAGCAGCCATCGACACCACCGGCCCCCCGACAGGAAACCAGCCGACCCAGCGTCGTGTGGAATGATGCATCAGGAGAACCCGTCCCCGGTTCGTGAGGGTCCCGTCCAAGGTCCCCACCCAGAGCCACGGTCCATCCCGGAGCAGCGCCGTGACCCCACCGGGCAGGCGACTGGACGGGGTCACCGGATCCACACGGTGCTTCAGGGAGAGGTTCTCACGCGCCCGGCTGGCGCGATCACGCATCCGGTCCCGGATCTGGCCCAGCACCCTCTGCCGGGCTGCGGCCTGAGCCGCCTGGGTCGGCCTGAACCCCGGGGTCACCGGAGTGCCAAGGCCTCCCGATACCGTGACCTGGACCGGGGCGAAGCGGTTTTCCACGATGTTGTCGGCCGGGTGGAGCCAATGGAGACCGGCATCGCTGCCGAGCCAGAATCCACCGGTTCCATCGCCCTCGATGCAGCGGAGACGGAGGCGGTCGGTCCGCGGGTTGCCGTTGGCGAATTCACTGGAAAAGGGGATCCAGTGCTGGGCCTGCCGATGACGGAAGCTGGCGAGGGACTCCGACACGGTTCCCATCCATTCCTTGGACGAGGTGAAGTCCAGCCACGGCTTGGGCTCCCGGGGATCCTCAGACGAGGCCGACTCGCCAGCGCGGGCGAAGGTCTGCGCACCCGGAGGCAGGAACCAGAGCGTCCCGAACCGCCCCAGGGTGGCCACGGTCCCCTCGGATTCGGCGAAGCCCGCGACCTCCGACGTGACAAATCCCTGGGCCGGACCATAGGGCTGGGTCGCACCCGTCTCGAAATCGATCGAGGCCACGCCGCCATCCAGTCCCAGCCACAGCCGCCTGGAGTCCGCCATCAGCGCGTTGACGGCATGGGGTTCCACCTTCCCTCGTACCGGTTCGAACCGTCCCAGGTTGTCCACATAGGACCACAGGCGCCCCCGGCCGGCGGCCAGGTTGGTGTCACCCCAGGCCCGGACCGATGCCCACACGCTTCCCCGGGCAGCCACGAGATCCTCGACTGCCGCCACAGAATAGAGCGTCGGGAGCAGAGCCGGCATGAGCCTGGGGCGAAGCTGTGGGATCCATTCCAATCTCCGCACCACAAGTGAGTCCCGGGGCACCTCATCCGCCTCGGCTTGGAGGTTCAGCGGCACGGCACAAAGGATCCATGGCAGGACTCTGACGATCCCACGGGGGTGGGCGACGAGGACCGGTGGAACCCTTTCCCGTCGCAGCGCCCGCTGCAGGGCGATGAACTCGGCCGCGTTCTCGGACGTCAGCATGCCGACCAGCCTCCCTCCCTCCACCACAAGCGCCACAGGGAGTCCCGATTCCTCCAGACGGAGCATCGCCGCCTCGAGCGCCTCATCGGGACCCAGCAACGCCACATCCCGCTGCAGGATCCCTTCGACCCATGACGATTCACCACCCCGGCGCAGGCCTTCGAACAACGCGGTCCGGGTGACCACGCCCACGACCTGCCCGTCGTTGGCCACCACCGGGAACTCGGCCTGGGAATCCTCGATCAGCCACTCGGCCACCCGCGACAGTGGATCCGCCGGGGTGAGGACCCGGAAGCGTCTCAGCATCACACGACGAACGGTCGCATCGCCCATCGCCGCACGCATCTCCGCGGAGATGGCCTCGCCCCCGGCCTCCATCCAGACGAAGACCCCGATGATGCCGAGCATGGGACTGGACATCAGGAACGCGGCTCCGATGAAGAGGACGGCCATCACACGCCCCACACCCGCGGAGATGCGGGTGGCCCGGACCGGGTCGATCCAGAGAGCCAGCAGGGCCCGGAGGACACGGCCACCATCCATCGGGAACGCAGGAAGCAGGTTGAAGGCGACCAGTCCCGCGTTGATCAGGAGGAGCCTCGGGAAGAAGCCGGCCGACTCGAGCTCGCGAAGCGATCCGGGCATCTCATCGGAGAAGCGGAGACCCAACCCGAGCCCCCCGGCGATCACCACGTTCACCAGCGGACCCGCCAGCGCGATCACAAGCTGTTGGAGCGGTGCGTCCGGGATCTTGTCGAGACGGGCCACCCCACCCATCGGCAGCAGCGTGATGTCCCGGGTCACGACCCCGTACCGCCGCGCAGCCATGGCATGGCCATACTCGTGCAGCAGGACGCACACGAACACGCCGAGGAACATCGAGACGCCCGAGATGGCGGGGGCCCATCGACCCGTCTGAAGACGGGAGTCGAGCCCGACCAGCGCGAGGAAAACCAGGAACGTGTAATGGAGGTACACGTCGACTCCCCAGAGTCGCCCAAGCTTGATCGACCACTTCATCGCAGCCCCATCGGTAGCTTTCCAAGGGCTCCCGTCAATGCAGGGTCCAGGGGCCTGGCGGTTTCGGATGCCGGATCACAGCTCGGTGTCGGCCACCCTGCGGAGACCCATCCGGAGCGGAACAGCCCCGGAAAGCAGGCTGATTCCGATGAAGGCGATTCCTGACGCGAGGGCCTGGTATGGCCGGAACTCGCCGACGGCCTCGGGGCGCCATCCCCATGGACTTCCCAGCGCCAGGAGGACCACCGAGGCCACGATGTAGAGGAAGCTGAGAACGAGGCAGAACGTCCCTCCAAACCCGCTCACGATCTTGGCCGGGTTGGTCTCCCGGAAGTTCGGGTACAGGGCGCCCAGTCCGACCGCGATGGCGTTGAGCGTGAAGGTCATCACGACGATCACCGCGGCGAAGAACAGCGTGTGGGCGGCGTCGAGCCCCAGCATCGAGCAGGACAGCAGAATCAGGCCAAGCGTGACCACGAGGGTGGTCCAGCTGGTCAGCCAGAACTTGAGCCGGACGAGGCTCACCAGGCCGATCGGGGCCAGGCCCACCACCCAGACCCGTTTGCCCTCGAGCGAGAACTGCGGAAAGACAAACCGCGTCGTCAACGTCGCAAGGTTCAGCGAGCACGCGCCAAGGTTCAGGTAGCTGACCAGCGAAATCCAGAACGGGGAGTCGAGCTGCCGGGTGAAGTGACGCAGATTGACGATGTAGATGGTGAGGAGCCCGAACAGCATGAAGGCCTGACCCCATTGGGTCGTGTCGCGCCAGAAGACCCGGAAGTCCTTAGCGATGAGTGCCCGGACGTCGGGTGCCAGGATCCCCCGCCAGGCGAGCAGGGACTCGAGCGGCACCGGTCGGCCCAGGCTGCGGATCGGGTCGACCGAAAGCCGACGACGTTCCTCACGACGACGGAACCACTCCCATCGGGCCAGCAGGCTACCGCGGCTGTGCACCACGCTCGAGGCCTCGTAGAACGCATCGCCCAGCCACAGGACCGCGATCATCCCGAAGAACAGGACGTTGCTGAGGAGGACCGAGAAGAAGAACAGCGCGGCACGGACCGCCCCCTCTCCCCAGTTCTGCACACTGGCGCTGAGCCAGTAGCTGGGCAGCAGCGGAAACTGGGCGAACCGGGTGTTGTCGAGGAGACGATCGATGACATTCAGCACCCGCGCCGTCTCAAGACTCTCCTCGGTCACCGTCGTCGGCCGGAACCGAAGGGCGAGGAACCCCACCAGGATCGACACACCCACCACCAACGCCACCTGGAAGGTCCGCCGGTCCATGAACCGCGCCACCTGGAGCGCCAGCCAGCAGCCCAGGATCCCGGGAAGCCCGATGAACAACGCGATCATCACCAGCACCATGGGGTAGAAATGCCACGCCACCTGGTGGACCAGCCCATAGGCCACCAGCAGCGGGGCAATCAGGAAAAGGAAGGCCCACGAAGCGATCACCGTGGATTCCACCAGCTTCCACTGGAACACCACCTGCCTCGGCACCGGAAGCGTCAGGAGGAACGCCGTCTCTCGGTTCCGGAACAGGTTCGTGTAGGAGACGATCAGGTTGGAGATCAGGAGCAGTCCAAACAGGCAGGCGAACAGAAGGAACAGGAGCCGCTCAACCAGCAGCCCACCCAGACCCGGAAAGCGCCCGATGAACCGCAGCCCGCCATAGAACAGCGCAAAGGCCAGGACAGCATAACCGGAAAGGAACACCGTGATCAGCGACAGGAGGAGCCACGACTGCTCCCGCAGCGAGACGATCCTACGGTACATGGACCGGACCGCCGTCCCCACCAGCAGCCGCAACGGGGATGGGAAGGTGTCCGTCATGGCGTGGTCCGGACCGCCACCCCATCCATCCCCCCAGCGTCCGGCGGACGGGTCAGTGTCAGGAACGCCTGCTCGAGAGCACCATCGACGCCCGCACGACGACGCAGTTCCTCGGGGGTCCCCACCGCCATCAGCCGTCCATGGTGGATGATGCCCACCCGGTCGGCCATCTCCTCCGCCACCTCGATCTGGTGGGTGCTGAGGAAGATGGTCATCCCCTGACGGGACCGTTCCAGCAGGAGATCCTTCACGATGCGGGCATGATGGGGATCGAGTCCCACCATGGGTTCGTCGATCACGAACACCTCCGGCCGATGCAGCAGGGCGCTCGCGATCGCGACGCGCTGGCGGGTGCCGTGGCTGAGTCCCTCGATCGGTTTGTGGAGCCAGGGCTCCAGGCTGAACCTTGGGATCAGCTCCTCCGCCTCTGCACGGATCCGGTCGTCCGGCATCCGGAACAGCTGGCCCGTGAACCGGATGAACTCCCATGGGGTGAGCTTGTCGTACAGGAACGGGAAGTCCGGCACGTAGCTGAGCCGGGCCCGGGCCTCGAGGGGCTGGGTCTGGAGATCAAACCCCGCGACCCTGGCATATCCAGACGTCGGCCGGATCAACCCCACCATCATTTTGATCGTGGTGGTCTTCCCCGCGGCGTTTGGACCCAGGACGCAGAAGAACTCCCCGCGTGGAATGGTCAGCGTGATCCCGTCCACCGCACGGACATCCCCGAAATGCTTCACCAGGTTCTCAAGCTCGATCATCGGAGGAAGGTCATTGGCCGCGGGAAAGCGGAACGGATTCGTTGGCGAGGACAATCCCCTCGGGCAGCCGCACCTCGAGGATCTCTCCCGCCCGGCTGAGGTGAGCCACCACCGGGTAGATCTCGAGGAAGGTCACCTCCAACCGGTAGGTGCGGACCCGGTTCCGCCCCATGCGTAGCCAGTCGTTCCGGGCGTTCCACCGGATTCGCGGAGCGGAAGTTGTGCCTCCCAGCCTCTCGACCTCCGAAAGCACCGGGGTGGGCACCAGCGCAGCAGTAGCTCCCATCAGACCCACCAGCGCCTGCAGATCCCGGGCCGTGTAGTCCTGCTCGACCGTGTTGCCGCCCTCTTCATGACGGATCCGGACCGAATCCCCACCCGCCTTCGCCGAGATCTCCCAGATGGAAGGACGCTGGTAGATCCGCACGGAGACCGATTGCCAGACATGGTTCGTGTCGAGGTCCACATGGGTCATGATCCGCAGCCGACCCAGTGGTCCATCGGTGCCGGTGCGAAGGTTGAGGTCGAGATCGAGGCTGTACCCGATCGCATCCACCAGTCCCTCGGGCACGGACGGGTCCTCGCCGCCACTCGTGCGGGATTCGAGGACGGTGGGGATCCAGCGGAGGGAACCGAGGACGGTGCCGCGTTGTAGGATCTGCAACGCCGAGGGATCCGGCGCGTTGAGGAGGCGGTCGACCACGGTCCCGAGGGGCACCTCCGAGAGCGCCTCGCGGCCACGCCCGAACTCGGCGCGCCACAGGAGCACGCTCATAGCGCCCCAGAACAGGGCGATGACGAGGATCAGACCGCGGGAAACCACGCAGCAGGGTACCGGTCAACGCCCCGGTCTCAACCCCCAACCTCGCCCCGGGCGAATTCCATCCCGATCACGGAAGCTTGAGGACGGTCCCGACCTTGAGGCGGTTCGGGTTGACCCCCGGATTGGCGGCCATGAGAGCCTTCACCGTCACACCATACTTCCGGGCGATGATCGACGGAGTCTCCCCCGAACGCACCGCGTGGGACCGGCCGGTGGCAGCCCGTGGTCGCTCCGCGACACCCCCGGTGGGGGGGCGGTTTGTGGATCCCCCACCCAGCACCGGCTCCACGGGTCCCGTTGGAGGCTGGGTCACGCCCCGCGACGCGGGATTGGGATCCGAAGTCGTCGACCGCCCCGAAGCGCCCCCGCCCGCGGCGGCGATCGCGACCTGGTTGGTCGGGGATCTCTGGAGCAGCTCGGTCCGGAGCTGCTGGATCGTCCCCTCCGTCTCCGTGATCTGACGGCGGAGGTTCTCGATCTCGAGGTCGTTCTGCTGCCGGCTCAGTTCGCGGCTGAACTTGATCGCCATCTGCATCTCGCAGTTCCGGAGGTTGTCCCCCGCCGAGATGTCCGGCCGCTGGCCACGACGCTCCATCAGCTGGACATAGCGGTGGTAGTGATAGGCGGCATCGATGAACTCGAGCTGGCCGTAGTAGAGGTCACCCAGGGCAAGGTGGGCCGAGGCGTTCGACGGGTTTGCGAGCACGGCCTGCTCAAAACTGGAGATCGCCTTCTCCTTCTGACCCTGGATCGCGAAGTTCTGGCCCTCGACGAAGCTGGTCTCTCGCTGCTCCGACCCGGGGCCGCCCCCGAGCCGATCGCATCCGGTCAGCCACACCAATCCGGACGCGGCCACGAGGCCACATCCCCACTGCGTCCACGAACCTCCCATGCGCGGAAGGCTAGGCATGGGACCGCAGGATGAAAACGGAGAAAACAATTCCGTCCGTGCACGACACCTCTGGGGATTTTGCCGTTGCCCAACCGACTCTGGATCGCACGCTGAGCCCGTGGGCGACGCGTCTTCCTCAAGAACCCCCCGGGAACGGGCCCGCGGCAACGGTTTCACCCTGATCGAGCTGCTCGTGGTGATCGCCATCATCGGCATCCTGGCCAGCATGATGCTTCCGTCGCTCTCCGGCGCGAAGCAGCGGGCCAACCTGATCCGGTGCGTCAACAACCTCCGCCAGATCGGCATCGGCATTCAGATGTATGCCGACGACCACCAGGACAAGTATCCCCCGGCTGCCGTCCCCCAGCTCGATCCCAACAGCGGGACACTCCTGGATCCCGGGCTGCGCCCCACCCTGGCCGCCCTCGGCGGCAGGGATCCTCTCAACCCAGCCTGCTTCCCCAACGCCCGATCCCGCCCCCTCTGGCCCTACATCAAGCCGTCGGAACTCTTCCGCTGCACGGAGGACCGGGGCCAGCCCAGCCTTCCCTGCTCCCCGGACTGCGGCCCCTCCTTCACGCCCTCGAACTACCGAGTGATCGGCAACAGCTACCAGTACAACGGCGGCCAGTTGACCGTTCTGGGTGGAGGCGGATTCCTGGAGTACGACAACTCCCCAACCGTGCCCGAAACTCTCGCAGGCCGGCCCGAGGGCTGGATCCCAGAACCGAGCCGGTTCATCGTGACCCATGAGCCAGCAGCACGGCTCTACGGATGCCCGGGGTCGGGTCCTCGGTGGTACCAATGGCACCGTAGTGCCGCCGGACCGGTCGAGTTTGTCGACCCGCGCAACGCACCGGCCCGATTCGTCTCGCCCATCGGCTTCGCCGACGGCCACGTCCAGCAGCACAACTTCACCCGCGCCCTGACGACCGATCCCCTGCACCCCTACGAGGCAACCCCGGAATGGATGTGGTACAAGGGCCGGCGACGGTAGAGCGCCGAGCCTGGAGCCAAAGTTGAACTCGCGCAGGGGACAGACGCTGGGTTCACTGGTTCCATGCACCTGCACTCACGATTCCTCACGGGACTCGGTCTCGCGCTTTCCCAGATCGCACTCCCGCTTGCAGCCGCAGAATTCACCGCAAAGGACCGCCAACCCACCCCGGAGGAACTGAAGAGCCTCCCGGCCGTCGCCTCCCCGGAGAAGGCCGTAGCCCTGAGGACGGATGTGCAGTTCCCTCCTGGATTCGACGTCTCCATCTTCGCAACGCCCCCCGCGGTCAACTACCCCGTCTTCGTCGGTTCCGCACCCGACGGCACCCTGTACGTCTCCAGCGATGGTAACGGGTCCCTCGACCGCAAACCCCACCTCGGCCGTGTCCTGCGGGTCCGAGACACCAATGGCGACGGCCAGGCCGACGAGGTCCGGGCCTTCGTGCCGGACGTCGACTCCCCCCGCGGCCTGATCTGGGACCACGACCGCCTCTACCTGCTCCACCCGCCCGACCTCAGCGTGTTCATCGACAAGGACGGTGACGGGGTTGCCGAGGAGAAGAAGACCCTGATCTCGGGACTGGCCTTCACCTTCAAGGACCGCCCCGCGGACCATTCCTCCAACGGGATCGAGCTCGGCATCGATGGCTGGATCTACGCCGCAATCGGTGACTTTGGGTTCATGGAGGCGACCGGTACCGATGGTCGCAAGCTTCAGCTGCGCGGTGGCGGCGTGCTCAGGGTGCGGCCGGATGGATCGGAGATGGAACTCTTCGCCGACGGTACGCGGAACATCCTCGAGGTGGCTGTGAGCCCGCTCCTGGACGGATTCTCGCGAGACAACACGAACGACGGCGGAGGTTGGGACATCCGTCTGCACCACTTCAGCGGCTACACCCAGCATGGCTACCCGCGGCTCTTCAAGAACTTCCCCGACGAGATCATCCAGCCCCTCGCCGACTACGGTGGCGGATCCGGCTGCGGTGCAGCCTGGATCGATGAGCCAGGCTTCCCGACTGCCTGGAACAACGCCCCGTTCACGGCTGATTGGGGGACGGAACGGATCTACCACCACGGCCTGACCGAGAAGGGCGGGACCTTCGTCGCGACACAGGAACCCTTCGCGAAGCTCCCCCGGGTCACCGATCTCGACGTCGATGCGATGTCCACCCTGTATGCGGCAAGCTGGAAAGGGGCCTCGTTCACCTGGGTCGGACCCGAGGTTGGGTTCGTCGTGCGTGCCCGTCCCTCCGG
>SXGQ01259747.1_pt1 | contig 26563 bp, 20 predicted proteins | sample 3178371 | NCBI WGS metagenome assembly SXGQ01 (sample SAMN11356859, study PRJNA531348) | freshwater metagenome | isolation source: freshwater sample F1-20 | place: China: Fuxian Lake, Yuxi | collected 2017-12-25 | reverse complement strand
GGCATATATACTTTATCTGTGAAGGTAAACCATTCTACATCTAAGGGCGTGATGTATGTAACATCTGGACGGCAATACATCACATGCGTGTACATTTGCTCATTTTGTAACCATAGAGATGTAACCTGTTTTAAAGACCAGAGTGAAAGTATAAAATTATGCACGGTGTCAATTGATTTATTTTCCAATTCCCAGGGGTTCCCCTTTGTCGTGTATTTTTTGGGATTTATTTTCTTGAAAATATAGTCTTGATTTTCCACAATAGAGTCAGTTGGGTTCAGTAATTTGTACTCGTTATTATCCAACTTAATATCATGTTCATGAGCGTGCGAATTCCTATATTCTCCACGAATCCTATATGTGTGTAAAAAGGTGTCATAATGAATATCGGCATCTTTGAGTGGCTTGAATACACATTGTTCAATGGAAGGCTCAGTAAATTTCAGAGATCGTGATAGGCCCCAGAAACAAACTGCAATCTTTTTAAGAAGATAGTTATGATAACATAGTATTTTATTTATATATTTGAATTTGTTAGGATATTTTTCATGTATGGCATTTATAAATTTAAAGTCTGCATTGCGCTTGTGATTATCCCAGCGTATGTTTCCAATGTATTTCCGCGGTACAATAAATTGTGATGTATCTATTAAAAATTTTTGAATCTTACCACCTTTTGCTATCCTTTTTTCACGAACACGGTTCTGATCCCAGGTATAGATATAATCTGGGTCTAGATCCTTATAGGCCTTCCAAAAATCGGGATGTATAATATTGTCGTCATCTACAATATAAACAAACCCGTCCTCAATAAGGTCTATAGCATGATTAATCTGCGGATGACCACAGACGCCCTCTTTGTCGTAATCTATTTCTTTGATTTTAGCATGCCCTTTGAATTGATGGGTATATGAGCGCCCCTTTGACGTATCATATATGATATACCACATATGAATGATTCTAAAATCCATAGAATCATAGATTGCTTGCAAATTATCTCGTCTAGAGCAGGCTGTTATTACAGATAACATCCCTTACTACAATTGTCGGAGATATATTAGCGCCCCGTCCACACTTTTATCAGAGGCGATTTCATGTATTCATTATCATATTCTTTGATATATTTGTAGAACGGGTAGCCCCATTTGGTGGTCTTCAATACAAATCCCATTAGAACCTCCTTCTTGTGATTCGCCTGTAAAAGGCAGGCAAAGACACGTTCAAATGTCTGCCGATTCTTACGTGTCGTAATAAGGGGGAGAAGTCTAGCGAGGTCATATTTGTCGTCTAGCATTTTCACAAACTCATGAGTAATTACGCTCATTGCACCAAAGCAACCTTTCCAGGCACTTTTATCTGCATGCAACTCTAGGAGATCATCGTGATTTTTGAGAGCCTTTATCAGCCGGATTTCATTTTTGGGTTTGTCCCAGTAGTGATTGAATTCCCATATGATTTTATATTTGTCAACCTTGAAATTAATGTGCTTATTTATAAATACCCCATCATGTAATACTACCGCAGTAGGAAACCAGTTATGTCTGGCATAATAGTAATATGGCAGCAGCTCACCTCTGCCCGGGAATTCCGATTGAATGATATCCGTCTTGTATAAAACGCGCTCGGTAACGTAATTGGGATCACTGTTATCATCTATAATCACAATTTTGCTCTCAGGATAAAACTTTCGTATGCAATCATAAGATTCTTGCCAGTATAAATTGGTTTCTTTAGAATTTACATGGCGTAGTACTATAAACCCAATACCTTTATCTAATTTATAGGCTTTTCTTGTACTGCCCTTTTTTGAAGCTCTAACTTTGATTGTTTTGTTCAATGGCATTTGTTGCCTCTGATATCATATAATAAATAATCCCGGAACTATAGATGGCTATGGCCACTAGAAAAGTTAAGACACATGAAACACAGGCAAAGCGTCAAACAAGGCGCGTATTACCTAATAAGGCAAATCTCAGAGTTGGATTAATGGCCATTTTTAAAAATGAGTCCATGGGAATACGCGAATGGATAGAGCACTATGTCTGGCAGGGTGTAGACAAAATACTCCTTATAAATAATAATTCTACAGATAATTGGAAAGCGGAGATAAAAGGGCTGGAGCATCATCTTACCATCAAGAATGCTGTTAAAAAACACGCACAAAAATACTATTATAATAAGCTGGGTCAGCCTTGGTGCAAAGAAAATAACATAGATATTCTCATAGTATTAGATCTAGACGAGTACATGTTCTGCAAAAATAAGAAGAATCTGAAAGAAAATCTGCAAGAGATATTTTCAAAGGCAAATAGGCCATCTGAGATTCGTGTAAATTGGACGATGTTTGGTTCTAGTGGTCACTCCAAACAGCCTGAAAGTATCCGTAAATCATTTACTATGAAGAAAAATGGAATAGACAAAAACATAAAATCAATTATATGGGTAAAAGATCTAAACAAAGACGGCTTTAGAATTCACTGTCATTCTATAAAGGGGAAATCCATAAAATTACCAGCCATATTCAAATTAAATCATTATGCCATACAGTCCAAGGAATTTTTCAAAAAGGTAAAAATGTCAAGGGGTGACGCATCAAATCCAAAAACGGAACATATAAGAGACTGGTCATATTTCAAACGCTATGATTTCAAGGATAGAAAGGATATACAGCTAAAGGAGCTATTAGAAAATTCCGATAATATCATTACTTAGTCCAAAAATTGACCCAAGGGGGTACCCTTTGGCCAAGTATACACTAATGGCCGATCAGTATAAGAAACATACCCATCGTGAGCATATCCTGGAGCTGCCTGACACATACGTGGGCAGCACAGAGACTCACGAGGAGACCAGGTGGGTCTACGACGCCGCATCAGGTAAGATGGGGCATCACAAGGTGGCGTTCAATCCAGGCTTTTACAAGATCTTTGACGAGATCCTGGTAAATGCCCGCGATGCACTTGTTCGTAGCCAAGCTAGCAAGCAGGACCCTAGTAAACAGCCCATCAAACATATTGAGATCACTGTCACTCGTACTGCAGATGGCCAAGTCACGGTGGATGTAGAGAACGATGGTGACGGCATTCCTATTGAGCTCCACCCTGAGCACAAGGTGTATGCCCCCGAGCTGATCTTTGGTCACCTGCTTACCAGTGGCAATTATGACAAGACCGAGGAGAAGATTGTGGGCGGCAAGAATGGCTATGGTGCGAAGCTAACTAACATCTTCAGCAACCGATTTACACTCAGCACCAGGCACCCTGCCTCGGGCCAACGCTATACACAGGTGTGGACGGACCACATGGCCGTCGCAGGTAAGCCGTCCATTGTCAAGGACAAGGCGACCAAGGGGTTTGTAAAGATCACATACGAGCCTGACTTGGCCCGCTTTCCTGGCCTGGATTTGGATGCGATGGTCACGGTTCTTCACACTCGCGCGATTGAACTGGCCGCAATGGCCGGCAAGGAGGTCAAGGTGTCATGGAATGGGGCCGTGGTGCCCACAAATACCTTTGAGAAGTTCATCAATCTCTTTATTCGGGATGGGACAAGCCACGCCTATGAGCGCTGCGGAGAGCGCTGGGAGGTCGGTGCTGTCCTTGCCAAGAACCTGTTTGCCGAGGATGACTCGCCCGATGACCGCCACATTTCATTCGTAAACGGCATTAACACGCGGAAGGGTGGTAAGCACGTGGAGACTGTGCTCAAGAACGTACTGGGCACTTTCACCGATGCTGCTAAGAAGAAGAAGATGGATATCAAGCCGGCGCAACTCAAGGACTCGGTGGTATTCTTCATCAACGCGACCATCGTGAATCCTGCGTTCGACTCACAGACAAAGGAGACGCTGACGACCCCAGCGACCAAGTTTGGTTCCGTATTCAAGTCGGAAAAGATGGCCGATTACCTGATCAAAATTGGTCTACTAGAGGAGGCCCAGGCCATCTTGGATGCCAAGGCTGCCAAGGATGCCAAGAAGACGGATGGCTCTAAGCGCAAGACCCTGCGCGGCCTTCCTAAATTAGAGGATGCACTGTGGGCCGGCACGGCCAAGTCGCCCGAGTGCACGCTTATCCTTACCGAGGGGGACTCAGCCGCCGCATCTGCTATTGCGGGCCTAGCAGTGGTCGGGCGTGAGCGGTGGGGTGTATTCCCTCTGCGTGGTAAGATGCTGAATGTGAAGGACATCAGTCAGGAGAAGTTCAATAAGAACGAGGAGCTGACCTCCATCAAGAAGATCCTGGGCCTGGAGCAAGGCAAGGTGTATAATACCACTGCATCGCTGCGGTATGGTCGTGTAATGATCATGACTGACCAGGATCATGACGGCTCCCACATCAAGGGCCTTCTCATGAACTTCTTTCACACTTTCTGGCCTTCGCTCTTAGTCAAGGGTTTCCTCTGCTGTCTCGCAACGCCGCTACTAAAGATGAGCAAGCGCGGCGACATCAAATCATTCTATAGTCAGTCGGAGTTTGAGACCTGGCGCGAGTCGCACGGTGGTGAGAGCGCCACGCGTGGCTGGACCGTGAAATACTACAAGGGTCTAGGTACATCCACCGCACAGGAGGCACGTGAATGGTTTAAGGACCTCTTTGACATGAAATACGAGTGGGACGACACTTCTGATGACGCAATTTGTCTGGCCTTCTCTAAGAAGCGTGCCGATGATCGTAAGGAGTGGCTTAAGACCTATGATTCTCGGCGTACACTCGCAGTTGTTAAAGGTGGGAAAGTCCCCTATAACCGCTTCATCCACGACGAACTCATCCACTTCAGTAATGCCGACAATCTGCGTTCTCTGCCTCATGTTATGGATGGTCTCAAGCCGTCACAGCGCAAAATCCTCTACTGCTGCCTGAAGCGCGGCCTGCGTTCTGAGATCAAGGTGGCCCAGCTTGCGGGCTATGTCTCTGAAAACGCGGCCTATCACCACGGTGAGGCGTCACTGAACATGACTATCGTGGGGATGGCTCAGAATTTCGTGGGCAGCAACAACGTAAACCTCCTGTTTCCCAGCGGCCAATTTGGCTCACGACTCATGGGTGGTCAGGATGCCGCCCAGCCGAGGTATATCCACACCTACATGGAACCCATGGTGGACGCAATGTTCAAGAAGGAGGATGCGGCTATTCTAAAGCACGTGGATGACGATGGCGAGATCGTAGAGCCCGAGTACTATCAGCCCGTGGTGCCCCTCCTGGCCATCAACGGCGCCCTGGGAATTGGCACCGGGTTCTCCACAAATATTCCCCCGCATAACCCCAGTGACATACTAGCGCTCCTGCGCGATCGTCTTCATCTCCGCCGTGACACACTCGCAGGACTCGTTCTGCAGCCGTGGTGGTATGGGTTCAAGGGGACCATGCATCGTACGGCTGATTCCACCTGGCAAACTAAGGGTCTTGCGACCTGGGACGATGCCAAGCATACGATTACTGTCACAGAGCTCCCGGTGGGCACGTGGACTAAGGATTACAAGGCATATTTGGATACACTGTGTACGGGTGATAAGGAGAAGGGGATAAAGCCGATTCTAGAGTCATTTGATGACCTGTACAATGACACGGAGGTCAAGTTCGTCCTATACTTTGACTCCGACACCTACTTTGAGATGCGTACGGACCAGACAGCGGCCGACAAGATGCTCCAACTCACTACGACATGGCATACGACCAATATGGTCTGCTTCAGCCCGGAGATGAAGATCAAGCGCTACGCCACCATCGGAGATATCATGGAGGACTATTACCAGGTCCGGCTGAAGGGTTATGAAACCCGGAAGGAGTTAGAGCTACGGCGCCTGGAGAGGGAGCTCGCAGAGTACGACGCAAAGGCCCGATTCCTTCTGGCGCTGCTGGAGGACCGTATGGACCTACGGCGTAAAACGGATGAGGCCATCGTGGAGGCCCTGAAGGCCGAGGGGTTACCGGCACTGGATAATATGGCCGGACCGGACTCCGTTGATTCCTATGAATATCTGCTCCGGATGCGTATGGACCGTGTGAAGGCAAGTGCCGTAGAGGATGCCAGAAAACACGTTGAGGCTGTAAAGGTCACCCTGGAAACTCTACGGGGGACCAAGGCCGAAGACCTTTGGATCCGGGACCTGGAAGTATTTGAGATGGGATGGGCGTCTCTCCGGGATGCTCGCGAGGCTGCACGTACGGGTGTACCCTTGCGAAAGGAACCAAAGAAGGTAATTAAGCTGAAGAAGGCTACGGAGTGATGCATTAGACAAATGGATTTAACGGCAAAGACTTCGTACCGGCCGAACTGAGATGTACGGATCGGGCAAGAGGTACCGGCATGTGGCTGATATCGTTCAAATAGTAATTGTAATGATCCACGGCACTGAGAATGTGGGGAACAGACCAGTTTAAGACTTTTTCATTCAAGTCTGTAACCTGGCCGGCAATATCGTACGGCAGGTTCTGGGCATACTGGAGGTACATCGTACGCATAATAATGGTCAATTCATCTGCAGACTGATCATCAATCACGTATTTTTTCGCCCCAGATTTGTCATATACGGCCTTACGGATTGCATTTTGAATCGCTTTTACGTTTTCTTTGCTAAAAAATGCGCTTGAGAGGGCGTTCTTTTCCCAGTTACCCCGGAGAGCATCTGTATCAAACTTCTCTTCCGTATTCGTTCTATAGGCAAACCCAGGCACCTCTGAGTGACCACCAGATCCAGCAGGCGCCGACAGATTCACACGCCCATTCATTCCATTCACCGGCAGAGGGTTTGTATTTGGCAAAATAAGTCCGGGTTGAAAGTCCATTCTGTTAATACCCAACTTTCCCTACCGGCAAAAATATTGCAGATTATTTAAAATTATTTTCTATGCCGGAGGTATAAGCAAATGTCCTCCGTTGGTCCTACAGGAAGAGGTCCTAAGCAGAGCGCGGGTGGTTTTTTCATCCCCCTTGGTAACGTTGCCGATAAGGTACTGCAGTACACGACGGTGGGCGGTGCGGGCGGTTCTTTCCTTGCTGGTTCTTTCGCCACGGCTTCGTGGGGTCAGGGTAGCGCCACTGCCAGCAGATTCACGTCTACGATCTCCACGGTTGCGGCCGGTGGCCTGCTGCGCGACATGGGCAAGACGGTAGTGTCTGCTGGCCGCACTTTCCGCAAGATTCAGCTGATGACCTCCACGGTGTCTACGGGCGGTGTAAATGGCGGGGGGGCCGGCGGCAACCCTAACGTGGACTACCTGACTGGCTACATCGAGCTTGGATCTGGGTTTAACTCGGTGGGTGGCGGTGGCAACATTGCCCCGGTTGCGTACTACCCTGGTTTAATGTAATACCGTGGAGTGCTTAAATTAAGAACTCCTAAGTGGTTTGCTGCTAAGTACCAAAAATTTCACAATTATCTATTGAATTCTATTTTAGAATTCAATAGATAAATATACTACTAATAGATAGTATGACAAAAGCGGTTTTCTTTGGAATTGATCTTAGTAAGGTAAACTGGCCCTATGTATTTTATATTCTATTGAGTCTTGCTATTGTTATAGGTGCTGTGACAAAGCTGTACCCCATGGGGATGGAACGAGCGGTTATTGTAGCAATTGGATTTACCATGGTCCTATATTTTTATTCACAACGCTGGTTTGGTGGAAAGTCAACCAAGGATGTAAATTTATGGCCGCCTCATATAAATACCTGTCCGGATTATTTAACATATATACCCCCCGGAAGTATAATAAGAAATGGTGGCTGCATAGACTTACTAGGAGTGTCAACTACTGGAGGGCTTGCTAAAGTAACGGATCCAAATAGCCCGATAGAGGCTTCAAAGGTATTTCAATACACATCTTCAAATATCACAGATATTAAAGCAGTATGTAACGCATGCCAGCAGAAGGGTCTGACATGGGAAGGAATATATGATGGTGATACATGCGGTTCCTCCAAATACAGCGCGGAGTCTGGAACAGGTCCGAGTTCTGAAAACTGCCCGGTCTAAGCCTAAAGATAAGATGGTCAGTTTAATTAATGAATTATACAAGCCTTCATCCGAGTGTGGAATCATCACTCCGACGATGGTTATTAAATCCAACTACGCCTGCATTTCTACTAGTTGGCCCACCCGGTGTAGGAAAAACAACTCTCGCAAGAGAAATTTTAAAACAGGAATCATATCGTATTATTGAATTAAATGCCAGCCATACACGCAGTGGCCAAGCATTCAAAAAACAAATTATTCCGCTTCTTACACAACGATCAGTACTGGAAGCTATGCATCCATCATCTAATAAAAATAATCTTGCCGTTCTTCTCGATGAAATAGATGGTCTGAGCCTTGGAGAAAAAGGCGGTCTGAATGAATTACTTGATTATATGCGCTCATGGAAATCTTCTCAGAAGAATCACCCCCTTATATTGATTTGTAATGAAATTAAAGGTAGATCATATCAACATATTGTTAAACTCAGCACATATATTCCGATGGAATTTCCAAGCCAAACTGTACAAAGTTGGCTGGGAAATGGTTTGCGACCAGATATCTTAGCCACGGAAGATTTACGTGTGATTCTACGTTCTATAGAGGGACGCAGTCCAGTGAATAGTTTACAATTACATGTCGAAAAAACTGTAATTTTTGATGAAGCATTGAACGTAGATGCAACTGACGCAGAAGAACCAAGTACAGACATCTTAAAATTCAGTCACTCTTGCTTATATGAACAATGGGATCCGCTAATCATTCCAGAAGTGGAAAATAATCTAGGCAATCTATCTGGTCTGTGCGTTCACGAAAATATTCATAAACGCCTATCCAACGTAAAAGATGCATGGAACGTGTATTTACAGTTTATGAGTCTATTTAATCTTAGCGACAAGGCAGATTACTGGGCATTTTTCTATCAGAACTGGAATTTATTAAGACCAAGTTTTCAATTAAAATTAAAAATTACAAATGCCCTCTTATCAGAGTTTCCAAAGGGTGAAACGCCGCCAATCTCATCCCTCCAATTTACACAGGTTCTTACTCGTCAATCATCCATGTACAATACTTGGAAACAAATGGTCAAGTTTTCTGATGAACAAAGCATTTCTATAGAAGATATTCCACGGGCATTAAATACAGTCATACGAACAAATATGACACCCAATCAATTAAAGAAATTAGAAACAATAAATATTCCTAAAAGCCTGTGCAGCTATACCACTTCCGCCTCATGCAATAATCGCACCAAATGAAGTGGCTCTGTCCTCCCAAGACGTATTGCTCTACCAACTATCTGCCGCTCTTCTTCTTTGCGCATGTTATGCATTAACACAATATGCGTAGATGATTTCAGATCAATTCCCGCCCCAGCCTCGGTACTATTCATTAACAGTACCTGAATATCCCCCTTTTCAAATTGCTTCAGAATACTGGAAATATGATCCTTATTACCTCTTACATTTGCAACACGTATACCCTTCTCTAATAGCTGACCCTCTATTTCTAAAAATGGATTATCGTACCTATTAAATATTAGAAATTTGCCCGTTTTTACTTCATTTATTAGCTTTAAAAGCGCATCCTTTTTACTGGGTTTTACAGGACTTATAATTGTATTTTCATTTGCATCAGTTTCTCTAATGTTTATTTGCTTGAGATTTGCAATTCCAATAGCCGCTCTACAAAGAGGGCATTTTAATTCTCTCTTTAAACAGTTTATGACACATTCTCCACAGAACAGTCTAGAGCAACACGTAACTAGTGTAGGCACATTGGGCTCTTCAAAACAAATGGCACATATTTCATCTTTAAAATGTAAGATGCGTTGTTTTAATGAGTTAATCTGTTCTTTGAGTGAAGCAATCTTAGATTTTAAAGATGTTAGAGCCTGCTCCTTTGCTTGAAGGCTCGCATAGTCCATAGTCTCCTTAAAAGCAAGCGTCTTTTCTAAGCGGTCCAATTCCTTTTCCCTTGTGTCGTTTAATGCTGTGATTAACGATGCCTGATTTGTATTTGTCACACCCAGCTTCTCAAGAGCGCCCTGAATATTCCCTGCGTGTAATAATTCCTGGATTTCCGCATTTACAAATTGTGATATAAGTCTGTGTTGTATAGGAGCCTGACAATTAATTCGGGTCTCTATAATGGGAGGCGACCTCCAACTCTGTTCCATAAACGCATTGCTGGTACGCAAAACTAGGTGGCCACGATTTGGATGTTTTGTTAAGAATTGAGAAAAGAAATTGCCACTTTGTATTTCATACCGCGAATAGTAGTTGTGACCATTTGTAACTTGATCATTTTGAAGCATAGATGCTAGTTCTGGATTCATTCCAGCCGCTATACGCCTATTCAAATAACTTTCTGTAATATACATGTAAAGGCCTTGAAATAGGAAATTGGTCCACGTTGCCGTTATTAGCCAGTAGAAATTTGCAGTTGGCATGGGCACGGTAGAAGTGAATTGAATACTATCTACTTCATCAAATATAATGCGCGACCACTGTATTTTGTGTCGGGTTTCTTCAGACATATAGGTTTTTATAATTGTATTTGACATTAGCGTTATATCACGCTGCCCTATATTTTGTAGAAAATCCGGCTTTTCAAACGCCTTTATTGTTTTGACTTCCAAGAAACTTAGCGTTGTCTGTTGCTGAATAGCATGCTTCCATTGATGAAACAGCGTGTGTGGTACAATTATAAGGGTATTTCCAGAGCATTCAGTTGTGTGTATGGGCTTTTTGCTCCAGAATTTAGTCTTTGAAAATTCGTGTATTCTAGAAAATGTATTTCTCGGCACTGTAGCCTTTATGTTAGATAGATGGCCAAGTACCATCAGAGTCTTTCCTGACCCAACCTTATCACCCAAAATGGCAAATTGACTATAATGCGTTTCCCCATTTATGGTAAACCCATCTACTGCATCACATTCTTTTTTTTCCATTGCATGTACCATTGCAAGCTGGTGGGGTTTTAAATTCACCTTAATATGTGGGGGCTGTGGAGCCAGGTCCGATTCTTCTGTTAGCCCATTTAGCAGAGGCTGTTCATATATATCCAGCATTTTATTCACCGAATCGTCCCGAGACATTTAGAAGGTGTATTCTATAAAGGCAGACCATTCAAATGTTTAGACCGGTTTTCTATTATAACATACTAAAGAACTGTTTAATTTCATTATCCTTTATGAAATGGTCTATTTTTAGATTAGTTCGTTTAATTAAAGGGTTTTTATCTTTTCGTAACTGTGTCTTATCAAACGTGTTATCCGTGTGGCTAATCACTAGCATCACCTTCATAGGATCCAATTGTATAAGCGGATTCTTATAGTTCTCTAAGAAAGACCGTTCTTCAGCAAACGCAACAGTCTCATCATATTTGTGTGTGAGTGAATAACGTTTTGTCCAGGCCATGGTACCATTTGTTGCATGCAGGGGGAAATAAGGGCCAATACTGTAGATTTCTTTGGTATCTGTGAAATACATGTAAATATGGCTTGATCCGGCTAGATCCACTGCGGGCCTTTTTTGTAGTGCGACAACCGCTGCAGAAACACGTTCGGGAAAATAAAAATCGTCATCATCCATTGCAACCAATATATCCCCCTTAGCTTCCTGGTTAAGGCGATTCCGTTTTTCACCGATGGTCATTTTATCCTCGCTAAAAATATAGCGGAGTATTGGAAGATTTTCCTTTTCTGCTTCTAAGAGGTCACCGACTGGCTCTTGTCCGTCATCATATACTATCCATTCCATGCGGTCTCTGGGATAAGTTTGCTGCTGAACCATTTTGATCAGATAAGGAATGAAACGTCGGCGGTTATACGTCGGCGTTACAATACTTACGAAGGGGAGCATTCTACATATATAAAACGATCGTGTTTAAGTTTATACGGCCCCACTTGGTTTAGGGCTCGCGGGTTTTGCGGTTGGAGGAGGGGTCGCGGGTTTTGCAGGTGATGTTGGAGGAGGGGTCGCAGGCTTAGCGGGAGGCGGACCTGCGGGCTTAGCAGGAGGCGGACCTGCGGGCTTAGCTGGGAGTGGGCTTGGGGGCTTAGCGGGGGGTGGGCCTGCAGGTTTAGCGGGAGGGGGGCCGGCAGGTTTAGCTGGGAGCTTAGCTGGAGGTGTACCTGGGGGCTTAGCAGGAGGGGTAACTGGGGGTTTAGCAGGAGGTGTACCTGGGGGTTTAGCAGGAGGGGTAGCGGGAGCTGCAGCAGGAGGCTTAGGAGGAGGGGTAGCTGGGGGTGCAGCTGGGGGTTTAGCGGGAGGCGCACCTGCAGGCTTAGCGGGGGGCGTACCTGGAGGCGTATCTGCAGGCTTGGGTGATGATGGCGGAGTTGTTTTCACTGAACTAGCAGCAGCTATTGCAGCGCTTGCAGCAGCTACCCCAGCAACTACAGCAGCGGCAGCCTTCAGGCTATTGTCATATCCATTTTTATAAAGCTCTGCCACCTTAGCCTTTTCTAAAAAATAGTCAGCATCTTCTTGATAACAATATGGGCCAATTAAAACCCTCTCAGCCCACCCGGTAGTTACATGTACCTTTAATGGTATAAATGTGTAATTTAATATTTTTGTTCCATATAAATACTTTTTTACAAATGCAACTGGAATCACAATAAAAAAGAAAAGAAGTCCATAAAAGAAGCTTAAAATACGAAATGGTATATTATACCCAATTGCCTGATTAGCGGATATTTTTCCACCATATAATCCAAGTCCTAAAATTACAAATATTATAGCATAAAGATTTACAGTTTTTGTTATTGTATGTATCTGCTCAGATATTGGGCTGAATCTACTTCTTTTTGCGAGCTCATCGGCTTCCTTCTTCTTTTCTGCATCTTCTTGCTTCTTTTGATCTTTTTGTTTATCTAATTCAGTTTTTCTTTCTGCAGCCGCTTTATCCTGTTTAGCTTGTGCTTCCTGCTGCTTTGCATAATTATCTGCTTCAGGATCAGAGACCTTCTTTGAAATCTCGTATTGGACTTTATTATATGTGCGTGTCAAAAGGTTCCCCATCTATTTTAATTGTAAGTTTTCATTTGATTTATTCTATCGCGCTCCATTAGGTAGATGGATTATTCCGTTGTTATTCCATCCTATAAAAGAGCCGAAGGTTGCCGCGACAAGACTCTTGCCGTACTGCATAAATACAAGATTCCCAAGGATCGTATTTTTGTAGTAGTGGCCGATAAAGAACAGCAGGCCGAGTATCAGGCTGTATTAGATCCTAAAACATACGGAAAGATTCTGGTAGGTGTGCCTGGGCTTCCTCAAGTACGAAATTGGATATTTGACCACTTTCCTAAAGGTAAAGCGATTGTATCATGTGATGATGATATATCTGGATTTATAGAATATGATGCCTCTGTTAAACGCCATGAACGACCACTCCGGAGTCTCAAAGGTGTGATTGAACGGGGATTCTCAGAATGTAAGAAGGCCGATGCCAGATTCTGGGGTGTCTATCCAAGCGCAAATGGGTTTTTTATGAAACCCACCGTATCTACAGATCTGAAGTTCTGCGTAGGCCCATTCTGGGGATGCTTCAATCCAGGAAAGGAAGTGCGTATAGATATCGGCCAAGGTGAAAAAGAAGACTACCAGCGGACCATACAGTTTTTTAAAGCTGATGGTGCAGTTATACGTCTGAACTTTGTTGCTCCCAAAACAGCAGTATATAAAACTCCTGGTGGCTTGCAGTTTGGTAATCGTCTGAAACGTGAGCACAAGACCATTAAACAGATGATGAAAAAATATCCGGGTTGGATTAAACTTAACCCAACCAGGAAATCTAAGATGCCCGAAATAAGACTTATAGACCCTACTAAATCTAAGACTATCACAAGAAAGAAGCGAGACTAGCCCAAGCGTCTAAGCGATAGGATTACGATATTTCTCATGACACCATTTTTTCCCGTGTGTTTTTTTACATTTTTTTCTACAATTTCATATTTACCATACCAGATATACTCACCCGGTTTGGCCCTATACAAGTAAATGTGCTTGGTTTTGTCTTTGTTCAACAGAGGTTCATTAAATTTCTTCTCTTCCTCATCCTGATCTCCATCGTGACCGAACAGCGTATATTTTACGTTGTTTATGTCACGCATGTCATCATCATAGTAGAATGTATTGTCCACCGACTTTAAAATCGTCGTGTGTTTGTCAATCCTCGGGTTAATCCCTGCGCCACTGTATGGTTTGCAACCAGTTTGCTCAATGATAAACTGCTCAATACCATCTGGGCCAGACCACTTTGAGAAGCTAATTCCTGCCATGCTGTAATTATACTGCATGGCAGCAGTTTTTTCAATTTTTTACGGTACTTTTTTCTAAAAGCACTTTTTGCGCACTTTTTTCTAAAAACACTTTTTGCGCACTTTTTTCTAAAAAGTGCATTTTTGCGCAGAATTTCTAAAAACTGCATTTTTACGTTGCATACTTCATTCCACCCATACCACCTTCCACCACAAAGAAGTTCAGACTCTCCACATACACGGTATAATTATAAAGGTACTTGGTATCAGTCATCAAAGGCCACATATCAATATCTACCTGAAACTTCCGAACCCTGCTCGTGTTCAAACTACCACTTGGTTTTATCCACTTGGATGTGTCCAAGGCAAACGAGTAGATAGCAAGCCCTGGTGGAAATACTCCCGTGGCATATTTCCATGAAGATAGCTCATTAAAATACTGAAGCGGCTTTATTTCTTGTACCTCGTTTCCATCACATAGAACGCGCATCTGTCTCACGATATCACGCTGAATACCTGTCCCTATCAATCCAGATGAGCCACCTGTGGGTATTGCCGAATTCGTAGGAATGAACGGCGCCGAAGGATACTGCCACCAATTGGTGTAGTTTATCCAAGAATTTCTATAATTTACTGAATCTGTTCTCCTGGGCACTACAATAAGACGCGGAACCGGATTGTGTGTGAATAGTTCAAATAGTTGGCGTGAATTTATACCGAGAAATTTGTATGGTGTCACTTGTCTTACAATGTATGTCAGCGGCCTTGTAGCAAATGTTTGCCGCTCATCGTCAGTCAAAAATACCTGTGTAGCCTGTAGTCTCGGATTCAGCGGCCAGGTATTTAAACTCGGTGCAGTATATCCTGCATCTGTCAAATAGTCCCGTATATATGTGCCGGTAGTTTCAACAAATGGCGTATATAGAACATTACCTGATTGCTTTTGCGCGACAGTATTCGATGTATCTACACGAAACCCGGGTCTAATACGAAATCCAGCAGGATCTAAAATCGTATATAGGTCTTGAATAGGTCGTAAAGTAAGTTGAACAGAGCACTCATGGTACTGTAATGCTATGAGGGGTAGAGCTAAATGGGCACTTTGTGTAAACCAAAAAGATAATGGTACCGTTATATCACGACCAGGAATTGAAGGGAAGTTGGTTTGTGTCGTTACTGTTGGGTCCTGGTATACGTTCGGGTATAATCCTGGTGTTCTTTTTGCCTGTGAACCAACAATGCCGGAATATTGGCCATTTGCTGGATCATAAATTTCTGGAACATCGCCAACCAATTCTTGCCATTTATTATACTGTGTCTCGTCTTGGTCTGTCAAAGCGCTAGCAATAATATAGTCACTGTCAAACTGTTGAACAAGTGTACCGCCCACGAAAAAAGATGCATCCTGGATAATCTGAGCACCAATATATCTGACCCACTGAAACTCAAATTGGCCGCCGCGAGTCGCCGTATATTTACTATAAATATCAGGCAGTGTAAAGGTAAAATACAGGTCCATGAGTAAATCACCCACGCGTTTAATCTTTGCCGTAACTTGTATCGGTTGGTCAAAGAATAATTCCTGTGGACCGTCCATTGCGATTGTCACCGATTCAAAAGCAAAATGGCTGTATTTTTTCATGACAGTGTAGAAATAGGTAAAATCCGGATTTCCACTCAAAATCACATTTTGCGAGCCGTATGCTACTAAAATGTATAAACCGCCACCAGCCATGACAACTCTTCTTGTACCTGTGAAACAAGATGAGATGTCAGTTTAGATGCTGTTAATTAGATTGTAAAATTTATGAACTGCTTAATTGCGTCCCATTGGTAGTCCACCATGTATCAGACAGATATGGCGTCATGACAGATGCATTCGCGCCATGCACCTTGGAGGACGGTCCCATATTCATTAAAGCCTGGATCTCACTGTAGGTAAGGGCATAGCTGAAATAGAATACACGGCTCGCCATACCCTTGGCAGCACCATCAAATGTCAGACTGTCTTCGTTGAGTAAAGATAATACGGATGATTGTGCGATAGTCCTTTTCCTACCACTAAACAAATAGACGTCACCATAATTTTGATAGGGCGGGGTGCCATCTGACATCTTCATTTTTTGTTTTAGATTGCCATTGATATATATATAGACAGTGGTACCCTTGCAGCTTATTGTAAGGTGAAACCAGTTATCCACGGGGATATTATCTATTTCAGTATATTCATTCCAGGTTTTGTAGGAATTCATGTATATACGAAGAGAGTTCTTGTTGCCCCAGCAAAATACACCTGGTCCCATCAACGGGTAGAATTGACTATAGCCTTTATGCATGATGTGGTGTAACTTTGCATCACCGCTAGAAAATGTAGCACTATCCAAGTTAATAAACATAGAGTAACTGAATTCTACGCCGGAACGTTGGTTATCCGATAACGAGGCCAATTTTGACTTAGGGTTATTAGGATTTTGAACTGCCGTAAACATTTTTGCACCCGAAACATATGTGTCGGGGAAAAGTTCAACGCGGTCTCTCCACATATGCATAAAAGACTTGTACAAATACTCAGCCATCGCCATAGCAATGTATAACAAGATAACAGCGGCAACGCCCGTTAATAACTGCGTTACAATATCATTACTACTCGGGTCCATCTATCTATCAAACATATGAAAAATGATAAATTGCTATTGAACTTTAGCAATTTATTATTTTTTAGCGAGAAGTATTCCAGCCTCCAGTCTCATTATGTTCACACGGAAGCCATATCTTGGCCGTTAACCTTTACAGAGAATGAGAACTGTTTAGGATCAAAGTAGCTCTTTATCTTTGTCAAGATGCTCGTATCATTTGGACCGCTCTGGTAATTCTGATAGACCCGATCCGGGGAATAGGCAAAATCGGCAACCCGTGTCTGACCTATTAAACCACCAAATCCAAATAGGCCACCAAGAGTGACAGATAAAGAACCACCTGACGCGCTGTCAACCATGAACATCCCATTTAATACACAACTGCGTGACATCTTGCCATCAATATATACATCTAGCGTCCTGCCATTCAACACTGTCGTAATGCATACCCAGCGCTGCAGATCAACATTTTCAATATCGCATTTCTCTAAGTTGGTATCCATATATTCGCCGCCAGGAGCTCCCCCGTTAACGGGGCGAATGCTATTTAGCTTACGTGTATCTAATTTGAATTCAGAGCCTGAAACACCACCACTGCCATCACCAGCCGTGCTTACACGTATGCCCAGTTTGCTTGCATTTTGCCCAAGGTACATTACCATTGTAGCAAAACTGGGGCCCCCACTGACAATCAAAAAGGGCTTATTTTTACCCTTGTTTACAGTCCAGTCGGCGATGTATATCCATGTAGTTAGCGAGAATTCGCCGCCCTGATATAATGAGACAGTTGTGGGAACAATTGGCTTCGGCATTTCAGCTGATTTAGCAGGCATACCACCCTGTGCCGGATTAAATATAATTTCCTCATTCATTTCACCATCACCGCTCAACCATTTGTAAAAGTAATAAATTGCTATGCCTACAACCACAAACATTGCCACACTAGACGCGGTACCACCCATTCCACCGACTGATTCCATTGTACTCTATTCTGTTAGAATAGATTATGCGTATTCAGAATTCCATACATCCATCGGACTTGCTTTTTTCATATTGTCGCAATTTCCACCCGGACACGCAAATAAATTTATAAATGCATTCCACGAAAAATCGGGTAGTTGTGGCAAATCAGACGACAAATACGGCTTTCCATCTGTGCCCATCGTATTGGATACATATGCCCGTACATCATCCAATCTCATGGCATAAGGAAACAGATTCACTAGTGCAATATTGCCCCCGAGACGTGTTTTCACACCGTTTGCCCCGGGATCTCCAACACGAATAGATTGGGCCGTATCATAAAATGGCATAGACAGACATGTATGAGAGGCAGCTAACTTCCCATTTACATATATGTTGAATTTACGTCCCTGTTTTACAATCATAACACAGGACCAGCGCTGTAAATATATTCCAGGCACATCCACTATTTCAGGCAGTTCTTGGTTGTATGTATATATTTCAAGAATTATAGGCGCTGACATATTATCGCGCCCCGCGTCGGGAGTTAATAAAACTTTTAAGGATTGATTCCCCCCTATATCTACTGCCGTAGCATAGCTGTCACTGACGTTTAAATTTGCCGTACGGTCTTTAATTTGCGGATTTATGTAAAAACATAGTGTGGAGCCGGACACATTTGCCCATAATTTGCTCAAATCATCACTGGTAGCTATCTGTGTTGATTTTGACAAAGGCATCATTTCTGCACCTAATATTTTGGGCGGTGCAGGCAAAGTTAAATAACGTGTACCGTAATATACGCTATACGTTAAGAGTACGATTGCTGCCAATAACCAATATATGCGCATCTATCTCTTACTAATTAATGATTTATTATTATGTATTATGTATTATGTATTATGTAGCAGGTGGTTTAAACTCACTTACATCCGTTAAATCGCTCATTCGGGCCTTCATTTCACTCGGTGATATATTATCTTCAAATAATCTCAAGTTCAAAACCTGTATGCCCTTTGAAAGACTTAGTGCGGTGCTGTTTGTTGCAGATGGAGGTACTGCTGTATCGCCAACAATGTTTTGAGGAGCAATTACATAACTAGTCCCATTTGTTCCAGGGTTGAGCGTACTACTCTGTCCAGCAACTGGGTCGCTAATTGATTTGATCTTAATGGTCTGAACTAACTCACCATTCAAATATGCGGCCATAGAATATAGAGTTTTTACTATACCAATGCGAAACGGTTTATGCATAGGGACATTATCAATTACAGCAGTTTGAATTAAACCGCCGCTACCCATGCATACAATTTGTACCTTATTTAAATCACGATTTAGTTCAACCTTTAATACTACTCCCGAATCTGTTACCAGTTGTCTATCACCTGTAGGAGCAGGTGCTATCATAAAAAATGTGCGATTGAAATTAGATGCGGGTGGTATATTTGTAAATTGGTTTTCATCAATAAATACATCCATCGTAACACTGTAAGAAGTCTTACCCTCCAAAACAATTGAACTTAGAGGCTGTGGAACAACATCAGTACCAACATTACTTGTACCGATTCGTATATTACGTACGTCTTGGCGTTTAGTCCAAAATTGATCAGAAGTATCTGTGCCGGGTATAATTACAAATCCAGGAGCACCGGGATCCACCTTAAATATTGGATAAAACCATCGGTCTACTACCATCAATATGATCCCTAAGAGTAATATACCTGCAATTGTATACATGGCTATTCGCAAAAGGCCACTTCCAGCAACGGGTTCAGAAATACCTGTGGCATTGACCTTTGTCGGACCAGTAGGTACCGTCGCAGCTTTAGGATTTATGACCGTTGCAGGTTTACCCAGCTTTTTTCCAATTGTTTCAATTTCCTTTAAAGCATTTGCCGCTATCTTTGCACGCCCAGGATCCGTCATTCTCTACCATAGAGTTGTCTTCTTCTTTCTTGTTTTTCTTCCTCCTGGTTTTTTTCCTTCGGGCTCAGCCTTTGTACCGTGTTTTCGCAGAGTCTGTGTTTTGGGATTATAGCCAATTCGCTTATAATATGGAAGTGACTCACTCGCCTTGCATTTTACCAACTTTTCTCGCAAATAACAAACAAATGATAGGCGACTGTAAGGCTTATCTATTCCCTGTGTGCCCGTTTCCGTATTATTCAGATAGACACTAGGGAGTTTCTTATTGAATGCCTTATCTTCAGCGGTCTCTCGCATTTCTGTATTACAGTGCCACTCATGAACGTCCATGGCCAAAAAGTCACCAGTTCTCAGATCAAACCCAACCTTGTATCTTGGAAACAAAGTGTAGCCACCATGATATCTGCCTCGCTCTATTACTGACAAATTCCCAAATCCCTTCCGCATATCTCCATCATCCATGTGAAGACCCGTGCGGAAATTGCGGTTCATCGTGACTGATGAAAATGCAGTATCTGCAATCTGAAAGTTCTGATTCTCCTTAGCTTGTTTGTACTGAACTTGATATCTGTCCGGGACAAGTTTCTTGAAGAGTTGATCTATTTCTTGTATATAGGGTATGCCAGCCTTGTATTGTTCAAAGTACTTTTGCGTATACGATGTCAGTCGGCATGGGAGCTTCATGAAGGGTGTTTGTTCAAAATAGCCTAACACGGACGAAAACACATTATTATTTACGCGCATCTTGCTTACCCTACCATTCTCCATGTACCGAGCCGAGTGCCCGTTGATTTCCGTAGGCTTCCGCTTTTTCCAATACGCGCTTTTCAAGTCAATCGGGCCCGCAGCAGCCCCGCGGTTACGAGACGCAGATGCAGCATTGTAAAAATTCTTCCAGGCGAGTTTCACAACGTCGTGAGGTATCACATTTTTCCGGAGTCTGGCTAAAAGCCGTTTGCCCCCAGGTGCCTCGGGATCCTTTGCGTACACGTCTACGTCGGTGTCAAAAATGGTGTCCGCGTCTTTCTCGCTGAAATATGTACCCTCCCTGGCCTTGATCTGGTCATCTGTGAGTTTGGGCTCTAGGATCACCTGTTTAACGCCTGCAACTTTTGCAGCGTGTACAGCTTGTTTCGGAATCTGTACACCCTCAAATAAGTCCTCGTCTGAGACGGGCATCCTATACACTTTTTAGAAAAAAGATCGCAAAAAGGTTTTGGGCTCTTTTTTTAAAAGAGTATCGCAAAGTATCTAGTTCTTTGACATATTGAAGTACAAGACACCCCCTATAATTGCACTGACTGCAATACCTGCAGCGACACCCTTCAAGATAGCCTGTTGATCTGCCTCCATAAAGTCCTGTGCCGTTATCACTGGTGAACTACCTCTAGCACCTAGGCGCGCATAATACTGTAAGACCTCCGTCTCTGTATAACTGCGTTTGCCCAGCATTGTATTCACGTCATTGTGAAGATCAACTGTCCACCGAAATAAGTCTTTTCTGGAATCTAAGGATGGGCCAATCGGAAGTTTAGCCATGTGTGATATATAGTGGGTGCGGCATATGGGGCATGGTATGATGATCTGTAAAGACTCAAAAAACTCTTTCATGGCCTTTTTTTCGCTGTAATTCGGTTCTTGTGAATACCCCAGCGCTGCAATATGAATTGTGTGCCAGAAAAACGGCCCCCATACTTCAGGTGGTATATGCATATCCTCTATATATACATCATATATGATATTTAGCACCTAAGACGCAGTTGATAGTACATACAGGAAAATACATATAAAAAATGTCAAATGAGCTACATAGTCAAAAACAAGCAAATTATTGCTCAAATTGCGGGCAATCCGGGCATGTATTTCGTACGTGTTTGGAGCCCGTTTCCAGTTATGGTGTTTTAGTATTTCGTTGGATAAGTCGTACACCCGATTGGCCACAACAAGGCGCATTTTGCACGGACAGCAGACACCCCACAGGTACATCAAATTTAGTACCACAGGTTCTTATGATACAACGCAAACATACGCTTGGTTTTATGGATATAATGAGGGGTAAATATAAAATCAATGACCCAGAATATCTGCGTAAACAGTTGCGGGGAATGACACCCAACGAACGCAAATTACTATTGAATGAAGATTTTGATACTATCTGGGATGAATTGTGGGGCAGTGATTTAACTAGTTCCCAGCGATATGCAAATAATCGTCAGAGTTCCAAACAAAAGCTTGCAGAATTACGGCAAGGTGTTGTATGCTCTAAAGGCGGACCCTTTAATCTGAGCGAACTTCTCCGGCGGGAACCAGCCCTATATGAAAGCCCTGAATGGGGGTTTCCAAAGGGTCGCCGTGATCTGTTTGAATCTGATATTGCATGTGCATACCGTGAATTAAACGAGGAGACTGGTATTTTAGAATCGGATTTGTTAAAGGTTACAAATGTATCACCCTTTGTGGAACAATTTTACGGTTCTAATAATATACATTATAGACACACATACTACATCGCTCAGTTTATTGGAAATAGTGACATTGGGTTTGATAAAGACAATGTTGAAATGACAAGAGAAATTGGAAATCTATGTTGGAAAAATTTGGACGAGGGCCTTTCTATTTTACGACCAGAAAACGTGGAAAAGAAGGGAATCTTGATACAACTTGCAAACCTTTTAAGAAATTTTTGCCCAGTTTTACCGTATAACTTATACGGTCAAAAACTTGTAAAGGAAAATACCGAAGGAGAACAGCAAGATACGTATGTCTTCGTCGGCGGAAACAGACAAGACAAATCAAAGCGCTTCTTTGGAGCAAGAAGAGCAAATAAACGAGTCGGATGAGCAGGGGGCAGCATCAGGGGAGGAATTTGCATTTGAATCCGAATCCGAGGGTGCCACGCCTGCCCAGGAGGAAAGCGCAGCCCAGGAGGAAAGCGCAGCCCAGGAGGAAAGCGCAGCCCAGGAGGAAAGCGCAGCCCAGGAGGAAAATGGGGCTGAGGAGGAAAATGCCGCCGAGGAGGAAAATGCCGCCGAGGAAGAAAGTGAGGCCGAGGAAGAATTTAATCAAAATTCGGCGGAAGAAGAGGATGATGAACCACCCCCAGGTCTAGACAGGCAAGATGATGAGTACGGCCTGTACCCCGATATAGACGATGAACGCTTTCTGGAGAAGCTTTTGGCAAAGCGCGAATTCCGCGAGTCAAAGCAGGCCAAAATAACTGATAAAATGCTGGAAACGGATGTATGTAAAGTCAGTGAATTTGAATACACACCTGTACAGCGCTTTATAGCCCAATTTATGTCTCCCGATACACCCTACAACAGTATGTTATTATATCATGGTGTAGGGGTCGGTAAAACATGTACAGCCATACTTACTGCAGAATCTTTTCTAGAACTAACTCCTAAAAATAAGGTCTATATACTGGCCCCGCCAGCAATCCAAGCAGGCTTCTATAGGACGATTTTTGATATAACACGATTGAAGCTGGGTTTAGATGAAAATTCTCCCAACCAACACGATGGCTGTACTGGTAACCGCTACCTTGAGTTGACCCAGATGTATTATGAACGCGACAAAAAGGAGATTGAATTTCGTGTCAATAAACTCATCAATAAGCGTTATGCCATCATGGGATATGTGGCATTTCGTAACATGATTCGCGACATACTAAGTCAAATACCGGCTTCTTTACCTGAAAAGCGTCAAAGAGAGCTGGAGGTGACGCTATTAAAAAAGGCCTTCAGCGGCTCATTGATAATAGTGGATGAAGCGCATAATATGCGCGATATTTCAGAGGCAGATGTGGATGATCAAGATGATATTGGAGCGGATGAGCGCTCTGATGCCAGCGCGGGTAAAAAGCTTGCTCCCCAGCTGAGGCGCCTTCTATCTATCTGTGATGGCAATAAGCTACTTCTCATGACAGCTACACCGATGTATAACAATTATCTTGAGATTATATCGCTACTAAACTTCCTATTAATAGCGGATCATGCAGATGAATCAAAACATATTCGTAGTGATCAAATACAGTTTCACACGATCAAAGATGAAGAGGGCAAGGATGTAGAAGTCTTAACACCCGAATCAGAAGCCAGATTTGCACGTATTGCAAATGGCCATGTAAGTTTTATGCGTGGTGAAAACCCGCGCGCCTTCCCCGCAAGATTAAATCCTGCCGGCCACCCGCAGTTTACTTCTTGGCCGCGTTTTACACCAGATGGTACCACAGAAATTCCTACACAGCAGCAAAAGGATGATGTACAGCGCCTGCCACTTGTTGCCTGTCCTCTGAATGGAGACTCTCTTGCAGTTATTCAAAGTATGACAGAGCGGCTTGTTGCTGCGAAAGGTGTTGGCATACGTACAATAGATACACTGCTTCAGGCGGGCAATTGTACTTACCCTGGAGATGGAACCGAGGGTCGCACAGGAAATGAGGGATTTCAGAGTTGGTTTACTGGTGAAGCAATCGCAGGCACATTTGAGGGCACACGCCTTACTACTCTACCCCAATACAGGCTGACGGTGCCAGAATCAAACCCCATGTGGATGACAGTAGGCAAGAACCTTCTGGGCAAATTCTCCCCTAAATTCAATAAGATACTTGCATCTATACAGGGTTCAAGGGGTATTTCCTTTGTGTATAGCCGATTTGTAGAAAGCGGCGCGGTGATATTCAGTTTACTACTAGAAGCAAACGGCTATACACCATGGGGGCGGTCTGCGCCCCTATTCAAAAGCGGCGTTGTAGCAAAGGCGCAAGGCCGCCAGTGCGCAAAGTGTAGCCGGCGTGAAGGTGGGCATCCGCCCCTGGACGCAACTAGAGAAGAGTCGCGTGATAATCACAAATTCAGCCCCGCGTATTATGCGCTTCTGACTGCGAGTAACATAAGTACAATAGATAAAGAGGGGTTGCCCTTGTCTCCAAATAATACACGCGTAATAGCGGCCGCCAGAGACCCCAAAAATATTTATGGCCAAAATATAAAGGTAATTGTCGGTTCCCAGGTAGCAGGTGAAGGTCTGGATTTGAAGGGTATTCGCGAACTTCATATTTTAGAGGGCTGGTTCCACTTGTCAAAGGAAGAACAGATCGTTGGACGCGGAATCCGCTACTGTTCGCATAACGGCCTTCTACCAAAGGAGCGCAATTGCACAGTTAATTTGTATGTGAATACATTTCCCAGTGATCTCGATAAAGAAACCATAGACCAATATACCTATAGAACTGCCATGAATAAGGCGGTTCGTATCGGAAATGTAAGCAGGGCTCTAAAGCAGGGCGCGGCAGACTGCAATTTGAATCGTGATGCGATATTGGTCACTGGGCTAACAGAGCAGCCGATGGAAGATAGCCAGGGCAACCCGCTAACAGTAGATTTGAATGATACAAACTATACACCAATTTGCGATTGGATTAAGTGTACATATACATGTAAGCCCAAAGTGGACTTTGCCACTCTAAAAGAAGATACGAGCACATATGATCTATATGCCGCAAGATTTGCAGAACAGCATATGATTGCTAGACTGAAGTCGTATTTTAAAGATCAGACTTGGACTACATGGGCCGACATTCAGAAAATATTTGCCGATATTCCGAAGCAGACATTGCTGAGCCTATTAATGCGCACAGTTAACAACCCCTCTATAGTCTTTAAAAATAATGGAATAGATGGGCGCCTTATTTTCAGAAATAATCTGTTTTTGTTTCAACCCTCTTTTGTACAGGACGAGGCAATTCCGCTGGCTCTGAGATATGGAATATATTCTGTGAAACGTGATTCCTATGAGCCACAGGGATTTACAGCGGCGCCTGAGAAGGTTGTATTAGGTGTTGCTAAAAAGACTGCGATAGGCATGAGTATGAAGAAGGCTGCTTTAGCTGCTGCCGATGCTGGGGGTGGTGGTGGTGGTGGAGGCGCAGAGGTATTAGAAGAAGCTGCAGAACCTGTTGAACCTGCTGAATTACTCAAACCCGAAGTGGCTATAAGTTTAGAAGCTGTGCTGAAATTTTGGCTGGAAGTTAATAAATGGATTGAAGCCTGGGCGTCTGATACAGCTACCGCTGAATCTATTGTAGAATCAATTCCTGATACGGAAGCAAATCCGCTCGGTAGATCTATTACAGCCTTTCTAGACAGAGATTACGACAAGAAAGAAAATATGGAAACACGTCTAAAGAAGTTTCAATGGTGGGGTAAGGCTGTTGTAGGCCAGGCAGGGGCCATGGCAAGTTTAAGAAAGGCTGCTCGCCAATATATATGGGATTCCTTCTTAAAAGGCAAAGAGCAGGTTGCACTATTAACTATACAAGTACAGCTAGTTGCAGGAGAGGGTACCAGGCCTGTACCTTATATAGATGAAATAAACGATGAACAGAGTATTTCTTATGGCACTATAAATGCCGTGCGCTATATGGATTTATCCAGGAAGGTACCTATTTACTTATGTGGAGATGCCGAGTGCGCGCCGTCTATTGTAAAAACGATCACGTCTTCTCCCACAGATACTATTGTCAAAGCAAAAGCAAATCAACGCACTGCTGCCGAGATCTATGGCTTCATGGTTCCCTGGAAAAATACAATGATGTTCAAAACAAATGAGCCGAAGCCCGAAGGAAAGCCACCTGGTGGAGGCGCTGCCTGTGCAATTGTAAGCACGGTAAAGGGGCACCGCATGAAGCTAGTTGTCTTAGGTGAGCTCTTGAACCGTTATACAGGCACCACACTAGATTTAACCGAAGATGTGCTCACAGGTCGTCGCAAGCTCACGGGGGCGCCTAGTTTCTGCGCTCTGCTAGAG
>SXGQ01116978.1_pt1 | contig 26568 bp, 18 predicted proteins | sample 3178371 | NCBI WGS metagenome assembly SXGQ01 (sample SAMN11356859, study PRJNA531348) | freshwater metagenome | isolation source: freshwater sample F1-20 | place: China: Fuxian Lake, Yuxi | collected 2017-12-25 | reverse complement strand
GCCGCCGGTGAAATCATCATCCGCGTATCCGACTCCGCGAAATTCGAGGCCGCCACCAACTCCATCTGCGGCAATACCTGCCTCTACGGAGCCACCGGCGGTGCCCTCTACGCCAATGGCCGCGCCGGCGAACGCTTCGCCGTCCGCAACTCCGGAGCCACCGCCGTCGTCGAAGGCGTCGGAGACCACGGCTGCGAGTACATGACCAACGGCACCATCGTCATCCTCGGCAAAACCGGGAAAAACTTCGGCGCAGGCATGTCCGGCGGAACCGCCTACGTCTATGACGTCGATGGAAAGTTTTTCTCCCGCGTGAACTCCGAAATGGTCGTCGCACTCCCGGTCCGCCGCGTGCAGGACCTTGCCGAAGCGAAAGGGCTCATGATTGCGCACCTCGATCGCACCGGCAGCCCAAGAGCCAAGGAGCTTCTCGAAAAGTGGGACGAAACCGCAACCAAGCTCGTCCGCGTCATCGCCAAGGAACGCGCCGAACTTGAAGCCGCCGAAGAACAACACGAAGCCGCCTCCACCCCGGTCCTCACCAAGTGACCTCAGGCCCTCCGTTGGTCCCGCCAAGCCGTCATCGCGCCTAACACCACCCCTGCGGCAAATCCGTTGCAGTGGCCAAGCACGTCCGTCTGTGTGTTGCCACCACCACCACCGAGAAATCCTAACAGAATCACCCCCGCCGCCAGCGGGGCGATCACCCGCGACATCGGAAGGCGGTGCCGAAAGCGCAGCGCCCAACCCAAACCGTGCCCTGATAGAATTCCCAGCGCGCCGAACACCGCCGTCGATGCTCCCAGCGACCGGAACTCCTCAGGCCACGCCACCAGTGAAGTCGCCAAATTGCCAAAAGCCCCCGCCGCTAGGATCAACATCCACCCGCGCAACGCCCCGACCGTTCTCGATACCAGCAGTCCGAAAACACAGCCGGTCACCACATTTCCTAACAAATGGATCAGGTCCGCATGCAGAAACAGCGCGGTGAACGGCCGCCACCACTCGTGCCGCAGCAACAAATCCACACTCGATGAAACCCCGCGATCCGCCACTCCCTGATCCATCATCTGCCAGCGGAACGCTGCCACCAAGCTCGCCACCCACACCACACACCACATCGGCCGCAGCGGAAACACCTCCGGCTCCGGTATAGGCTGCAGAGGAACCTGCACCGGCTGTTCCGCGATGTAGGCATCCAACTCCGCCGCAATCCTCGGCGCAGGCTCCGGCTCCGCCAACAACCGGAACGCACCGTCCTCCTCTGGCCCCATCACCCAGCACGCTTCCCCCAGCGCCAACGCCACCAACGCATGCTCATGCGCCGCGGCCTCGGTCGGAAATCGGCCGAGCGCATGCAAATCCGGAAATGTCGTGGTCGTCGTGATGGCGGCGGTCTCGCTCTCGGTTGGTTCGCGGTTTCCCAGCAGGAAAGCGAGCCCACCGCCCATGGCAAGGGGAATGATCGCCGGAAATTCCCGCACGCCTCCGCGCTTGCGGCCCGCGCAATTCCACCGTTTCATGCCACGCATGCCCACCGTTGCCATCGTCGGACGCCCGAATGTCGGGAAATCCGCACTCTTCAACCGCCTTGCCGGACGGAAAATCTCCATCGTCCTCGACCAACCGGGCGTCACCCGCGACCGCATTTCCGCGCCTTCGAAAGCCACCGCAACCCCCTGCACCCTCATCGACACCGGCGGCATTGGCGGAAACATCGACGATGGCTTCGACTCCCAGGTCACCATCGAGGCCGATATCGCCATGGACACCGCCGACCTCATCCTCTTCGTCGTCGATGCCCATGACGGCCTCACCGCCACCGATCAGGCCCTTGCGCAAAAACTCCGCAAGGCCAAGCCGCCGGTTCTGTTAGTCATCAACAAGGTCGACGACCCGAAGCACGAATCCGCGTTCTCCGATTTCACGCGCCTCGGGTTCAAATCCTCCATCTTCGTTTCCGCCGAGCACGGCCGCAACTTCGGCAACCTCTGCGACGCCATCGATGAAGTCATCGCCCCGCTCGCCACCGAGGTCGATGCCGCCGTCGAGGTCCAACAAAACGACGGCATCCGCCTCGCCATCATCGGCCGTCCCAATGCCGGGAAATCCTCACTCGTCAATGCCCTGCTCAAGGACGAGCGCACCATCGTTTCCGACATTGCCGGTACCACCCGCGATGCTGTGGACATGCCCTGCACCTTCGGCGGCGAGAAATTCACCCTCATCGACACCGCCGGACTCCGTCCACGTGGCAAACGCGACAACTCCGTCGAGGTCTTCTCCGCCATGCGCAGCGAAAAGGCCATCCGCCGCTCCGATCTCTGCGTCCTCGTCATCGACCTCTCCGCCGGTGTCAGCGCCCAGGACCGCAAGATCGCCCAGCTCATCCTTGAGGAGAAAAAGCCCTGCCTCATTGTGCTCAACAAATTCGATCTCTATCAGACTAACAGTCAGCAGAAGGAGCGCCTTGCCGCCGCTTCCGACCACGTCCGCCGCGAGCTGTTCTTCCTCTCCTACGCACCCTTCGTCACCTGCTCCGCCAAGCTCGGCCAAGGCGTGGACAACGTCATGCGCGAGGCCATCAAAATCCGCAAAAGCTCGCAGAAAGTCCCCACCACCGGCCAGCTCAACCGCATCCTCCAGGCCGCCATCGAGGCAAATCCGCCGCCCATCGACCGCAAGCTCGGCCGCCGCCTCAAGCTCTACTACGCGGCCTCCGCCATGGATCCGCACCACACGCTCATCCCGGTCCCCACGCTGATCCTCTTCGTCAACGACAAGCGCCTGATGCCTAACAGCTACGAGGCCTATCTGACGAACCAGTTCCGCGCCGCCCACCCCGCACCCGGCGTTCCCATCGTCTTCTCCGTCCGCTCACGCACCCGCCGCGAGTGGCGTCCGCCTGAAAAGCCCCAAGGCCACTGAGTTTATCACACCCCGCGCTTGTCGCCCCACAGGCGGACATGCAGGCGGTCGCAAAACCGGAACCCACCATCGCGGCAAACCTCCGCCAGCCATGGCCCGTGCCGATCCAGCTCCGCCGCGGTGCGCCCCTCCGGCATCAGGAGCACCCACTCGCGCGAAATCCCGGCACCCTCACACAGATCCGCGATCTCTAGCAGATCTCCCTCGCCCGCCACCACGAACTTGAACCACGCTTTCCCGCTCTCCGCGAAATGCCGCAGCACATCCACATGCACCCGCAGCGCCTCCGCCATCCCCGAGCTCGCCAGCTTCGGTGAGACATTGAACTGATCCACCGCCGTTAGAAAATCATCCGATGGCCGCCGTGTCCCGTTCGTCTCCACCTCGAACACTGTCTCCGGCCTCACCTCCCTAACCGATCGGACAACCTCCAGAAAACCCTTCTCCTGCAACAACGGCTCGCCCCCCGTGAGCACCACCCGCCCGCACGAAAACGCCAGCACCCGCCGCGCCACCTCCGCCGGTTCGATCTCAAACGTCACATCGGTCTTCCGGAACTTCGCATACCCCGGCGTCCCGTCCTTTTCATGCAGCCACGGTGTTCCCTCGAAATTCCACGTGTGATCCGTATCGCACCACCGGCAGTGGAGATTGCAGCGCGAAGCCCGCACAAACACCGCCGCCAACCCCGCGCTCACCCCCTCACCCTGGATCGTGTGGAAAATCTCCGGTCCCTCGCCCAGTTTCGCCAACTTCATCACCCGCCCAGCATGCCTGCCACGCCCCGGAATGGACAGCCCGGAATTCATCGTTAGACTGCACCCCATGAGCATCATCACTGGCCGCGGCGACTCGGGAGACACCGACCTCCTCTTCAACCGCCGCATCGCCAAAACCTCCCTCCGCGTCGAAGCCCTTGGTGCCGTCGACGAACTCAACGCCACCCTCGGCCTCGCCCGCGCCGCCACCACCGATGCCGCCTTCATCTCGCTCATCGACGCCCTCCAGCACCGCCTCATCGGCCTCATGGGTGAACTCGCCTGCCTCCCCGAAGACGCACCCCGCTACGCGGAAAAAAACTATCAGGCCCTCACCCAGGCCGATCTCGACTGGCTCGTCGAAACCGCAAAAGCCCACGAAGCCCGTGGCGTCCGCTTCACCCACTGGGCCACCCCCGGTGCCGAAGGGTCCCTCGCCCGCGCCGGCCTCGACCTCTCGCGCACCGTCGCCCGCCGCGCCGAACGCGCCGTCCTCGCCCTCCACGAATCCGGCGAACCCGTCCCCGAAATCATCCGACTCTTCTTCAATCGCCTCTCCGATTTCCTCTGGATTCTCGCCCGTGTCGAAAATCCCTAAAATCAGCATTGCCAACCCCCGTTCCCATCCCTAGCGTCTCGCCCCCCAACCACAGGGCAGGTGTCAGAGTGGTCGAATGAGCACGCTTGGAAAGCGTGTGTGCTAGAAATAGTACCGAGGGTTCGAATCCCTCCCTGTCCGCCACTTCCCAACACTTCTCGCCGGATCCCGCCGCTTTTCAGAAAGAGGAACTGCTAGTCTTTCACGAATGATTTTGTGTCTTTGTGCGAATTCATGGGGTATGATTTGATTATGGTTCTTCTCGGTGCCGCATGGTTGACCGTCCTGCAGGGTCGAAAACTTGGAACCTCCTTGGAAATCACCACATTCTCTGTCGCGGATTCGGGGGTGGAAGCCCAGCCTCACCCGCCGGGCAGGACGATTGCCTGATTCCACGGGTTTTCCAGATTCCCAGCGACAATTGGTCAGAGTCTGGTCGAGCGCCTGCAGGTAAAAGCCCCAGTTTTCCCCGCCGAGCGTGTTGAGCACGAAGTTCGGGTCGCGCGGGATGTTGGGCAGTTCCCGGTAGCTGTGAGGGATCTTCAGCGCGTCGAGCTGCCGCTTGAACTCGCGATTGGCGGTCAGCGTCTCGTCGCGGTCGCCGACGGCTTGGCGGATGATCCGGCTGGTGCGGAGCTTTTCGGCGTTTTACTCCACGATGCGTCATGGGCTCAGCTCGCGGAGATAGGCCATGTCTCCGCCATACACGGTGTTCAGCAGGCGCGGCCGAGGGGGCTCCGGGCGTGTTGATTGAGATTTAGCGTGCAGACATAGGGATCGCCGTAGCAGCCGAGTTCCGGCCCATGGTCCTTGGAGACGATAAGCAGGGCGTTGGATGGGCCACCTTGGAGTAGAATCGCAGATGCAAAAAGGATGCAGCGGTAGTGGATGAAACACTTCATGTCGTGATTGAGTCGATTCGCGCGGAGGCAGGAGCAACCGTTGGGACGAGTCGGGTTTGAGATCAGTAGCGGAGCCGCACGAACTTGCTCGGTGGCGTCATTGGGACATCGAAGGTCAGCGTGGCTGACGTCTCGGCTGTGTTGGTCACGGTCGTGAACGGGGTCCAGTCACTGAGGTCCGGAGATGTTTGCACCTCGTAGGAAAGCCGTGCCGCAGCCGGGAAAGTCACCCGCATTGAGCTGGGAGCGATCGGCGCGACGCTCAAGTTGGGCGGCGTGAGCAGGTTCAAAATCTCCCGCACCACAGGCACCACGGCCGCCACATGCTGCGAGCGATTGGAAAGCACTGCCACGGCCGTCCCCGGCTGGCGGCGAAAAGCGAAATAGGCCGAGTAGCCCGCGACCAGCCCCGCCTTTTCCCACTGCTGCACGCCGCTGGTCAGGGTGTAGATGTCGAGCCCGTAGCCCGTCATCGTGCCCGTCGTGCCGGGTGCGCGTGGCGCGACGGTGCGCTCGACCGCGCCGGCCACCGGGAACGGCGCGAGGCCAGCCAGCACGCGCAGGAATTTCGCCATGTCGTTGCCGGTCGAGATGATCTCTCCCGCACCTTCGAGCACGCCCATATCCGAAAGCGCCATGGGCACCAGCGCGGTGCCGGTGCTGCGGTAGCCCTGGGCGAGGCGCGTGGTGATGCCATTGGTGAATGGAGCCTCGTTCAGCCCTGTGTCGCTCATGCCGAGCGGGCCGGTGAGCTGCGCTGAGAGCAGCGCGGAATACGGTACGAGGCCGGCGCGATCGCCAAGCGCAAGCGCGAGCAGGCCGGAGCTGGTGTTGGAATACTCATAGTCTGTTCCCGGCGCCGCGCTAAGCGTGAAGCCTGAGAGATAGGTGGCGAGCTGCGCGCGCGTGTAGCCTTGCGCGGGATAAAATGCCGGACCGGTCATGTTGTTCGGAAACTGTGGCAGGCCGCCGTAATGCGTGGCGAGTTGCGCCACGGTCACCTGTTGAGTGCCGAAGCCTGGCATCCGCAGGTCGGGGGCAAGAAGCGCATTGACCGGTGTGCTCGGGAGCAATGTGCCGCCAGAGCTCTCAATCTGCGCGGCAAGCAACAAGCCGGTGAACGTCTTCGAGATCGAGCCGAGCTGAAAAAACGTGTCGCCATCCGGCGGTGTCACGCCGCCCGCGCTGCGCGCGCCGAAGCCAAACGTCCGCGTGCCCTGGTCCGTGACCACCACAACCACCAGTCCAACCGCCCGTGTGGGCGTCAGCCCCGAGGCGTCCACAAGTGGCGTGGCGAGCCGTGCCACCTCATCTGCAAAGGTCGCCGCCTTGGCGCGTGGTAGCGGGGCAAGAAACGCGGCTACAACGAGCTGCACCGTGAAACGAAACAGAGCATTCATGGTTTGATGGGAGGGCGAATGGATGTGTTGGGGGAAAGAGCAGAACGATAGAACTCCCAGTTGTCCTCGCCGAGCGTGTTGAGCACGAGGTTTGGGTTGTGCGGGATGCCGGGCAGTTGACGGTAGCTGTGGGGAATCTTCAATGCGTCGAGATGCTGCTTGAATTCGCGATTAGCGCTCAGGGTCTCATCGCGGTCGCCGACGACTTGGCGGATGATCAGGCTGGTGCGGAGCTTTTCGGCGTTTTGCTCGACGATGCGCCATGGGCTCAACTTGCGGAAATAGGCCATGTCGCCGCCATACACGGTGTTCAGCAGGCGCTCCCGCTCGCCAGGCCCGGCTCGCGGCGTTTCGGTGAGCTCTGCCTGGAGAGGCCCTGCTCCGAGCAGCGACACGGCGGCGAAGAGATGTGGATGCTTGAAGCCCAGCCGCGCCGCGCCGTAGCCGCCCATGCTGAAGCCCTCGATGATGCGACCCTCGCGTTTCGCCAGCGTGCGGAAGGTGCCATCAATGTGCGGCATGAGTTCCTCGATGAACATCGTTTCCAACTTCACGCTGCCATCCTTCCAATCGCACCACATGCCCCTCGGCAGGCCATTGGGAAAGACCAGGATCATCGGGGGGGTCTTTCCGGCACGCATGGCCTCACTGAATCGCCGTGCCACCTGGGTGGCGGAGTCGGGTGAACTGCCGCCGCTGCCGTGCAGCCAGTAGAGCACGGGGAAACGACGCTCCGGCTCCGCGTCATAGAGCTGCGGTGTGAAGACGTAGCAACTGACATTACCGCCAGCCGCGTTGCTGTCGAAGAGCAAACGCTGCATGCGCGGCGCATCCGGCTCCGGAAGGATCCATGGTCTGGCGGCTGTGGCTTGCTTTGCGAAACTTGCAAAAGCCTTTTGGTAAAACTCCCAGTTCGTCTCACCTAGGCCTTGGAGCAGCGCGAGCGTGTCGTGGCCTGCCTCCGGCACGATGGAGAAGGTGCGGTCGATTTTGAGCTTGGATAGATGCTCGGAATAGGCGCGATTCAGCGGGACGGAACTATCGAGCGAACCGACCACGATGCGCACGATCCCTTTGCCACGCACCGCGTCCGCCTTCTGTTCGGCGATGGTATTCGGATGCTGGGCCCGGTAGTAATCCAAGTCGTCACCGAAGACTCCTTTCAGGATGCGTGCGCGCTCGGCAGGATTTGCGGTGGCGCGTGGACCTGCAAAATCCAGGCCCAGCGGACCACCCGCGAGAATGGAGACTGCTCCGAAGAGTTGCGGATACTTGAATCCCAGTCTCGCCGCGCCAAACCCGCCCATGCTGAAGCCCTCGATGATGCGGCCCTCGCGTGCGGCGATCGTGCGAAACGTGGCATCCACATGCGGGATGAGTTCCTTGATGACCACGGTTTCGATGGGCGCGGCGCCGTCCTTTGAGTCACACCACATGCTTCCGGCCAGCCCATTGGGAAAGACCACGAGCATGGGCGGGATCTTTCCTTCCCGCATCGCGCGGTCGAAGAACTCGGAAAGCCGCGGAATGCCCGCCAGTCCGCCCCCGGTGCCATGCAGCCAGTAGAGCACGGGAAAGCGCCGATCCTTCTCCGACGCGTAGATTTCCGGCTTGAAGACATGAAAACTCACCTGACGACCCGCCGCCTTGCTTTCCAAGAGCACGCGCTGAACCCGCGGCGCATCAACCTCCGGCAGCACCCAGCGTGGCGCTTGTTGCGCGTGCAGCGTGGCCAGCGGCGCGAGCAGCAGGGCGGTGAAGCGGGCGATGTGGTGTTTCATGGTTTCGAAATTTTCTTCTTTGTCTTAGTCGGTTGCGATTCAACGGGCGATGGCGGAAGTGGTGGTGCGGCGAACTTCGTGCCTTTCCAATCCGCAATGATCCTCAAGTAGAGATACGGATCCGGCCACGACGACGACGGTTCGATCACCGTGGACTCGGGCCATTCATTCCAGCTTGTGATCATGATGTAGTCGGCGCCCGCGTCTGTGGCCGCGCGGAGGAAATCGCGCAGGGTCTGACCTTCGCGGCGCGGCATGACGTAGGGGTTGTCCACAAAGTGGGAGTTGTCGTGTCCGGGATGGACGGGCAGAAGCATCTTCTTTCCGGCGTCTTGCGCGAGCTTCGTAAGGTAGCGGTATTTGCCGACGAGCGCCTCGTACTCGTGCGCGCGGAAATTCGAGAAGGTGCTGTAGAACGCAAAGCTGTCCACGCCCGGCGTGGCGAGCCAATCATCAGGAATGCACTTCTCGCGGGCAAGGTCGCCGGCCTTGGCTGCCTTCGCATCGTGGGCGATCTTGTCCACGATCCAAAAGACCGGACCGACCTCCGCTTCGACGTGTTTCTTCAGCAGCGGGAACTCTCTTGCTGTAAGTCCCGGTTCAGCCGCGACTTGATAGAGATACACCGCCGGGCGTCCGTCGAGCCGAAGATAGGCGGGGTGGTCTTTGTAGCGCTTCAGCGCCCTCGCCAGCATGATCTGATAGTCCTCGAGCTTCCCGTGATACTGCGCACGTTCATCGAGCAGGGCGAATTTGAAACCGTGCTTGGCCGCTGCGGCAACGATACCGCGATCTACATTTTGATCGAGTTGGTTGTGCTTGTCCCACCAGTCCACGAGGAACGCATCAATGCCCGCCGCCTTCGCCAGTTGCACATGCCATTCCGCGACCTTCGGGCTGGCGCTGTCGTAGAAACCAACGAGCGGACGAAAGACGCTGTTCGGCGGCGGCTCGCCGGGCTTCTGGGCCTTCTTTGCTAATGCGTTGTTTTCGGACGCAGAATACGTCCAGTGCAGAAACGGCCGCATCGGATGCTGCCCGTCGTGATACCAGCAATAGTAATTCGCCAACAGTAACGGTCGCTTTGCCGGAGCATCCGCAGCGTGCAGCGGGGACAGCGGCACAAACAGCAAAGCAGTAAGAAGGCAGATCATGTTTTTCATATGTTGAGTAAGTCAGTTGGCATTCACTCGCAGTCGCACAAATTGGCGCGGATTCGCCATGGTGATTGCTGGGATGATTCGCACGGTGACGAGTTGCGTCACTCCATCGCCGGTGGGTGTGGCGCTGACTTCTTGAGTGAATCCGGCACCGCTTGGCCATGGGGTAAGACTGTCGCTCACTTCGACGGTGTAGGTGAGTTGCGGGGCATCGATGCGACGGAGGTAGTGATAGTGCAGATATGTCAGTCCATCGCCTGGATTCACGGCGGTGGTGCTGGTGGGTATTCCTGCGGTGCTCATGGCGGCTGGCGATTGATTGAAGGCGTATTCGAGCAGGAGCGTAAGGCCGTCGCGGTCGCTGTCGTCGTTGGGGCTGTTCGCGAGGGTCGGGTTGAGGCCAAACTGCTGCTCCCATGCGAGCGGGAAGCCGTCGCCGTCCTCATCACTGCTCGCGCTGGTGGTGACAGCGCTGGCGTAGAAGTCGTGCCAGCGTTGCAGCGCAGGCTGGAAGGCGGCGTTGTCGATGTCGCCGATGTAAACCTCGTGATACTCGGCGCGATAAGTATTGAAGGCGAACTCGATGGCGTCGTTGGGCGTGCCGTAGGTGGTGTTGGTGACGTGTCCGTCGTTGAAGGGCCGTGTCCAACTGCCGAGCATTTGAAAACCATTCCATGTCGCATCACGGGAGTTGAACAACGCGCTACCAAAGCCGGTGACGGGGGTGGCGCTGTAGGGATCGAGCAGCGGCCCATTGCGCATGGCGGCGAGGTTTTCCATGAAGAAGCCCACACGTGGACGAATGAGGCCGTTGAACTCCGCGAGCAGTTGCTGCCTGATCCACTCGGCGGCAGTGACACCGCCGTAGCTGGCGTTTTCATTGTCCGTGATGGGCCAGAAGCCTATCTGCACGAACTTGCCGGGGAACTCATCCTGAAAGGCACGCAGCTCGGTCTGCACAGCCTGCAGCATCTTCAGACGGGTGTAGCCGATGATGTTGCGGAGCGGGGTGGAGTTGGGATCACGCACACCGGTGAAGCCGCCGGGCAAATACGGATCGAGCAGATCCAGGCGGGGATCATTCCGCAGCGCGATGCCATTCGTGACGACGCTGCCCATCGCGGTGAGCAGGGCACGACGACGCTGCTGCACATACGGATCCCACGGCGTGGCGCGCGTCGTGCCCGCGTTGCTCCAGGTCTCCACACCCGCGGTGGTGGCGATGTAGTCCGGCTCGGCCGGCACGATGATCAGGGAGAGTTTCTGGCCTGCGGGCAGCTTGTTGAGCGCGTTCTGGATGATGAAGAAGTCATACGCGCCGGGCGTGGTGCTGCTCTCCACGTCATTCCACGCGATACGGAGCGTGAAGCCATCGACAAAGCTGTGGCTGCGGATGTTGGCATCGCGCAGGGAGATCGCTTTGCCAAAGCTCGTCGTGTAGTTCGTCGCGCCGCCGCTATCAAGCACGAAAAGACCGCGCGGCCGGCTGAACTGCGCCGCTGCCGCCGTGTTGTCGGTGACGATGTAGAGCAGCTCCGCGCGTCGCGTGAGGTCGGCATCGCGCAGCAGCAGCGTCACGGTCGCCGCGCCAGTCTGTCCGCTCGCGGGCGTGAGCGTGCGGTTCGCGCCGCTGCCGCCGAGGCTGATGTTCGCATTCGGCAGCAGCGTGGTGTTGGAAGATGTGGCCGTGACGCGCAGATCGCCCGGTGCGGATTCCGCATCCGCGACGGTGAAGTTCACCGGCGTCGGCGTGCTGCCCATCACCACATTCACCAGGCCGGGCAGCGAAGTGATGGAGGGCAAGGTATTGCCGCTGACCACATCGAGCACAAAGGCGCAGCTCGACGTATTCGTGCCGTCGGAAACGGTAAGCGTGATGGTGGCGCGTCCGGTTTGACCTGATGCCGGCGTGACGCTGACTGTGCGGCCGTAGGTCGTGCCGGTGAGTGTGATGTTGGCCGCGGGCACCAGCGTGATGTTGGATGATGAGCTGGTGACGGTGAGCGTGTTCTCCGCCTGCTCGGTGTCTTTGGTCACGAAGAGCGCGGGGCCAAACGTTGTGCCGCTGGCGATGACCTCGGACGCGATGCTGGAGATCGTCGGTGCGGTATTGCCGCCGACCGCGTTCGCGGCGGTGAGTGTGAAGGCGGTGGCGCAGGATTTCGTGCCGTCGCTCACGGTGAGCGTGATGGTGCTCAAGCCGCTCTGGCCCGATGCTGGCGCGAGCGACACGGTGCGATTCGCGCCGCTGCCGCCGAAGGTGATGCCGCTCACGGGCAGTAGCGTGGTGTTGGAAGAGGTCGCTGTCACCGTGAGCGATGCGGCGGCCGTTTCCACATCACTCACCGTGAAGGCGATGTTGCTCACCGCTGTGCCCGGCGTGGTGCGTTGATCGGCGATCCACGAGACCTCGGGGCGGAGATCCGTCACCGGCGCAGGCGGATTTCCGATTGTCACCGTCATGTAAGTCACCGCGCTGAGCTGTCCGTCGTGAACCACCAGCGCGACTTCGACCGTGCCGGTTTGTCCGGCGGGCGGCGTGAGTGTCATCGTGCGATTTGCGCCGCTGCCACCGAAGGCGATCGCGCTGTTCGGCAGGCTCACATCGTCGGTGGTAAAAGCGCTGAGCGCGAGCGAAGATGCTGCGGTTTCCGTGTCGGCAAGGGTGATCGGAATCGGCGCGGACGCGCTGCCATGGGTCACCTCCACCGTGCCTGCGGCAGTGATTCCAGGTGCCGTATTGCCAGCAAAGGAGAGCACGCCATGATGCGTGAACCACGCGCGCATGATCGCGTGAATGTCTGCTCGCTTCACGTTGCTGTTCACGATTTCGTGATTGATCCCCTGGTAGAGCAGCCGTTTGTTCGGCACGGAGTTTCCGTTGAGGATGTTTTGCAGATTCAGCGACTGCGCGGGCACCACCGCAGTGTCCGCGGTGCCGTGAAACATGAGAAACGGTGCCGTGATGCCCTGCACCTCCTGGGTCGCCGGTGAGGCAAACGACGTGTTCGTCGTGTTTGATGTGCCGCCCGCGCTGATGCACGCCGCTTTGACCTGCGTCGTGATTTCACCCGCCAATCCGCCAGTGACAAACGATCCCTGGCTGTGCCCGAACAACGCCAGCCGTGTGATATCCACGCCCGGGGTCGCCGCGAGGATCTCGATGCTGCGCCGTGCCCGTCGGCTGTTCTCGCGGCAGTGGCCCTCGTTGTCGCTCGGATTCACATTGGTTCCCTCATGCGTGTAGGACGGCCCGATGCAGGCAAAGCCCCAGCTCATAAGAGTCTGCGCGTGCTGATCGGAGAAGTTCGACGCCGTGCCGCCTTTGCCATGACTGATCAGCACCGCCGGAAACGGTCCGCTGCCGGATGGAATGCGAATGATACCGGAGACCTGCCCGTCGGGCGCATCGTAGGTGTAGTTGTTGCCAGTGATGGTCAGGCCGGGCAGCACGGGCAGGGATTGCGCGTGACCCGCCACGGCAAGGAACAAGAAGTGTCCAGCCACCAGGAAAATCCGAAGCAGCAACGATTTGGGGATTGTGCTCAACATTTAGGTCTTCTCTGCAGCTAGCTACCTGGCAATCGGATATACGCTGAGGTTTATCAAACACCAGGGAGTCCGAGAAGTTGCGGGCTTACTCAAGTGGCCAAAGACAACGCAGCTCCAGAAATGGCTTGTCTCGCCATTCGGAACTGTGCCGTAACGCGAGGGGAAATCGCCCAGAAGATGGCTCCGATATTCTTTCCCAAGCCGCCATCGGGAGCCGCGAAGGAACTTGGAATCCTGCAATCGCAACAACGACCTTGATCCGACTCGCCGATCTGGCAGAAGTATGACAGATGGACGAGCCTCATGCCAACTCTGCCTGCACTCCCGGAACACCCGGAATCGGGCGGCGGGCGGGCAGAGCCACGAATCCACCCGAGATCCTCGACAGAATCCCCGGATTCCACAAGGATTTCACAGAAAGCGACCGTTCAGGACCGCACACTCTGCGGCACCCCGGTCAACCCGCCAATGCCTATGAAATCGCAGAAAGCAGCACAGTCGGCAGGTCTCCTTGCCGATCCGCCAGACCCCAGCTGCCGTTCATCGGCGGCTGGGGTCTGGCGTTTAAGGGTGGGTCGAGAACTCCTGCGCAGCACCGGGTTCGACCGCAGGAACGAGCTTCGCGAGTTAACATCCCCTCCGCGAAGCGCACCTCGGCATCGCCATCGGCAATCGCTCCCATTCCGCCAGTACAATGATGCGCTGCGCGACCGAGCTGCTTCCTTCCGAGCCATCGACCAGCCTGAATCTCGGACTGACTCTTGAGGATGAAGACGAGATGGACGAGGCCGACGAAACCTATCTGAAGGAACTCGACCTAGATCCGACCGGACAGCTTGGCCAACGTGCGGAGAAGAAGCGGAGCCAGATTTCGGAGAAGACCTTTCGCGGACGTGGCGGCCCGCAAAGCACATGGTGGATGAGGGGAGGAAGGATTGTTGATCCGACTCTGCCGCGGCTACGACGGACAAGTTGATGCTTTTTGATTTCTGAACGGAAGAGGGTCACAGACCTCGGGCTTTTTGCCTTCTGTTTCTTGATCAAGACGGGATCGGGAAATAGGCGGCGGGGCCGCCGGGGAGGATGGATGGACCCAAGCTGTGGTCGAAGGTGGCGAAACGTGCTCCGTGTTTCAAGGCAAGCCCCAGCAGGTAGAGGTTGGTGAGGTGCTTGGATGTGGGGAGCGTGGGAAATGCGAGGCGATTCGCGAGGGATAGGTCGTCTGGCCAGAATTGGTGCCCGGGGGAGGCCAGCAAACCATCGAGCATCAGGCGGGTCGCTTGAGGGTTTCCCGGTCCTCCGGGATATCGGTGATCGCCAAAGATTCGGAGGAATCCGTTTTCCACGAGTGGACAGGTGGCCCAACCATCTCCCGAGAGCGTGGACTGGAAAAACTGCCTGGCGGATGAAGCGTGCGGATGAGCCGGGTCACACAGGGCGATCAAGACGTTGACGTCAAAAAGGTGGATCATGCCTGCGGTGGGTGGATGGCCCGTTGGAGGTCTTCAACATCGAGTTGGTTCTGAATGGCTTGCACCATGTCCAAGGCGATCCGCTCACCGGGCTTGCGCTTCAACACCAGAAAACCCAGTGGACCTACTTCGAACTTCTCCGGATCCGGATTTCCGATCTCGGCGGCCGGACGGATCTCGCGGCGCAACGCGCTTTCTACCACGGCTTTGAGCGTGGTTTTACGCCTCGCGGCTAGGGTCTTCGCTTCCATGAGAAGATCGTCAGGAAGATCGAGTGTGGTTTTCATATGGGTGACGATATGGCTTTACGGCTGGGCGGCAATTTTGTTTGCGGGATCAGTGCCCGCGATGGAGCCTTAGCTCTTCAATCTCGACCACGCGATCCAAGTCGCATACTGATCGACCACCATGGCTTTCACCGCTCAACAAACCACCGACATCGAATCCGCCATGGCGGATTTCATGAAAAAGCGCCGACCGCGCGAGGAGATTCGCGACAGGCTGGATCTTGCTTGGCGCATCGAGAGGCAAAGCGTCGTGATCTATTCCATTCGTCCGGTCTGGGGCAATGAGAGCCAGAAGATCGAGGGGCCGGTTGCCAAGGCGACGTTTGTTGGCACCACGAACCGCTGGAAAATCTATTGGATGCGTGCGGACCTGAAATGGCACGCCTATCCGCCACATCGGGAAGCGGTGTTTTTCGATGAGTTTCTTGCGGTGGTGGACGAAGACGACAACGGCTGTTTCTGGGGCTGAGCATTGAGGAGTGCAGTCGTTGTGCGGGGGGGCTGGGTCGCAGAATTGATTTGTAGTTGGGTGACTCTGGCGTTGAGCGGACGGCTAGGGTGCCAGGATTGCAGGGTCAGGGTTTACGCGAACCGAACCTGATCTTCCCGGATGTGAAAGGAACGGGACGGTGCTATCGTTCCGCCTCTGGCTCATGCGTGTTTCCTGTTTCATCGTTGGTTTGGTGCTGATTTTCCCCGGGATTTCCCGTGCGGAGGACCACTGGGCTTATGTGCCGCCGGTGTTGCCGGAGCTTTCTCCGAAGGAAGAGAATCCGGTGGATGCGTTGCTGGCTGCGGAGTGGAAGGCATCCGGCCTGAAGCCCGCGCCGCTCGCTGCGCCGCGTCAGTGGATCGAGCGTGCCGCATTTACCCTCACGGGACTACCGCCGTCCGCTGAGCAGATCCGGAGAATCGAGGCCACGCCGGATGAGGCCACGTGGAAGGCCTTGATCGACGAGTTTCTTGCGAGCCCCGCATACGGCGAGCGTTGGGCGCGGCATTGGATGGATGTCGCCCGTTATGCCGACACGCAGGGATACAATTTCGATCAGGACAACCGCTATCCCTTCGCCTACACCTATCGGGATTGGCTTATCCGCGCGTTTAATGAGGATCTGCCGTATGGTCGATTCATTCAAATGCAGATCGCGGCGGACCTGTTAGTCGATCGCCCGGACCATCCGGATCTTGCCGCGCTTGGTTTCATCACCGTTGGCCCGCGCAGTGGGGGACCGGAGACGATTGATGATCGCGTGGACGTGATCACCCGCGGATTTCTCTCCAGCACCGTGGCTTGCGCGCGGTGTCATGAGCACAAGACCGATCCGATCACGATGGAGGATTATTACTCGATCTATTCGATTCTCGAGAACACCAACGAGCCTGGCGATCGCCCCATCATCGGAAAACCGGCCGACGAGTCCGCCCATCAGGCCTATCAGGCGGAGATTGCGAAATGGGAGGCGGAGGATCGCGCCGCGCGGCAGGTGATTCTGGATCATCTTCAAAAGCCGGAGACTCTATCGGTTTATCTCGATCTCGCATGGCTTGCGCACGCGGAAAACTGGGACATGGGCAAGGCCACGGCGGATTCCTTCAAGCGTGGCCGGTTCCGCCCCCAGGCGGTCATCCGCTGGCGGGATTTCCTGCGCAAAACCGCGATGGGTGAGAACGCGAACCCACGCCTCGCGGAGTGGGTCGCCGCCATGCAAGCCGCCGGTGGCGATCAGAATGCCCGCAAGCCGCATTGCGATGCCCTTGCCAACGAATGGATCGGTGCCGCGCCGGACAGTCCGCTTGGTGTGCTAGCGAAAAACGGCGAATGTCCGTTGTCCTACAACGTGGATCGCATGCACGAGGTGATGGATGTGGAGGATGGAAATGCCAACCGCGCCCGTCGCAGTGCGTTGAGCCGGTTGCAAGCGGAGCATCCGGGTTCTCCGCCCCGCGCGATGAGTCTAACGGATCGTGGTGACTATCAGCAGGCCCGTACCTACAAGCGCGGCAACCCCGGTGCGCCGGAAGCGCACTTCGAGCGCCAGTGGCTCAGCTTTCTCGGCGGCGGCACCTTTCCGGAAGGCAAGTCGCCGCGGCTGTCGCTCGCGGAAAAAATCGCCGATCCCGCCAACCCTCTAACATCCCGTGTGCTCGTCAACCGCGTCTGGGCATGGCATTTCGGCGCGCCGCTGGCGGATCCCGGGGATTTCGGGCCGCAGGAGCTTGCTCCGCCGTTGCTGCCGCTGATGGATGCGCTGGCGATCCGCTTCAATGAATCCGGCGGGTCGATCAAGGCGCTTCACCGGCTGTTGCTGTCCTCGCGCGCGTTCCGGCTCGCGGCGGATGGTCCGGAATCCAACGACCGCATCGATCAGGGCAACTCGCGCTTTTGGAAATGGAATCTGCGCCGCGCGGACTTCGAGGCGATGCGCGACCGGTTGCTGTTCACCGCCGGTGCGCTCGACACGGGATCGCTCGGCGGGCGCTCGATTTCGCTCGATAGCGAAGCCGCCGACAGCCGCCGCAGCTTGTATGCTTTTGTGGATCGCTACGCGTTGCCGACGACCTTCGTTTCCTTCGATCTGCCGCATCCGGATCACCATGCGCCGAAGCGTGCGGAGACGACGGTGCCGCAGCAGGCGCTGTGGTTTTTCAATGGGCCGACGATTCTCCGCCAATCGTCGAAACTGGCGGCGAATCCGGATTTCGCCGCGATCACCGAGCCACGCAAGCGCATCGAATGGCTCTATCAGCGACTTCATCAGCGTGCGCCCACGGAGAAGGAAACGATGACGATCCTCGACTGGATGGCCGGGCTGGATCCCGCCGATTTCCAGCCCCGTCTAACAGGTGTTTGGCAGATCCGCCATGCGCCGGATACCGGAGGAGCGATTGTCGATCCGCTGCCGTTTCCGCTGTTTGCCGATGGGGTTTGGAAAACGGGTCCCGATCCGGCGAATGCGCCGATCCGTTGGTTGAATGCAGGTGCCAACGGTGGGCACGTGGGCGCGCAACATGCGTTGGTCGTCCGCTGGCATGCGCTCGGGGCCGGGCAGGCGCGGATGGTTGGAAACGTCCAGCGCACGCAAAAGGGCGGCGTGGATCTTGAGTGGAATCTCGCCAGCAGCGCTGCTCTAACACCGACCTCCGGCACGCTGAAAGCGGAGGGCCAGGCCGATGTCGACGGGCCATGGGTCGATGTGAAGGCGGGCGATACGATTGATTTCATTCTCCGCGCCCCGCATGGTGATACCTGTGGCGGATTCACCTGGAACTTCCGCATCGATGGCCGTGAAACGCCTGACGCGAGGCCGGTGGAGGTCGCGAATCTGCGCACGCAATTTCCCACCAGCGACAGCCCGCCGCCCGTTGCGTCTTCCGGCGATCCATGGGCTGACCTGATCCAGATGCTCTGGTCCTCCAACGAATTTCAATTCATCGACTGACCCGCCATGCACCACCCGACCACCGCAAACGACTTCATCCACGACCGCCGCGATTTCCTGCGCCGCTGCGGCATGGGTTTCGGTGCGATGGCGCTGGGCGGGCTGTTAGGAAATGAGCGTGCGGCGGCGATGGCGGGCTATACGGGCTCGGTGATCGCTGGAAACACCCCGCATTTCGCTCCGAAGGCGAAGCGAGTGGTGCACCTTTTCATGAATGGCGGACCCTCGCAGGTGGACACGTTCGATCCGAAGCCATCGCTTCAGGAGCGGCATGGTCAGCCGATTCCGTTAGAGGGTCTGAAGACCGAGCGGCCCACCGGCACGGCGTTGCGTTCGCCGTTTTCGTTTGAGCGGTATGGCAAGTCCGGCCTGGAGGTGAGCGAGCTTTTCAAGCACACCGCGCGGCATGCGGATGATCTTTGCGTGATCCGCTCGATGACGGCGGATGTGCCGAACCACGAGCCCTCGTTGATGTTGATGAACTGCGGGGAAGGCCGTTTGCCGCGGCCATCGATGGGATCGTGGGTCACTTACGGGCTGGGCAGCGAGAATGAGAACCTGCCGGCGTTTGTTTCGCTGTGCCCGGGCGGGATGCCGATCAAGCGTGCGGAAAACTGGCGCTCGTCGTTTTTACCGGGGCGTTTCCAAGGGACCTATCTGGACTCGTCGATCATGGAAGTGGATCGGATGATCGAGAACCTTCGCAACACGGTTGTGCGCGATTCGCGGCAGGCCTCGCAGTTGGAGCTGTTGCGGAAATTGAACGAGGATCATCTGGCATCGAACGCGCACGATCCGCAACTGGAGGCGCGCATCCGCAGCTTCGAGCTGGCCTATCGGATGCAGAGCGAGGCGACCGATGCGTTTGACGTGATGAAGGAGCCGGAATCGGTCCGCGAACTTTACGGACCGGGGGCCTTCGCGAGGCAGTGCATCATGGCGCGGCGTTTGTTGGAGCGCGGGGTGCGTTACATCCAGCTCTGGCATGGCAACGGGCAACCGTGGGATTCGCATGACAACATCGAGGACCACCGCCGTCTCGCCGGAGAGTGCGATCAGGCGATCGGCGCCTTTCTAACGGATTTGAAACAGCGCGGGCTGCTTGATGAGACGCTGGTGTTGTGGGGCGGAGAGTTCGGCCGCACGCCGGTGGTGGAACTGCCGCAGGCTGGATCGAATGCGGGTGTGATGAAGGGCCGGGATCACAACCATTACGGATTCACCGTTTGGATGGCCGGTGGCGGCGTGAAAGGGGGCCACGTGCATGGTGCGACCGATGAATTCGGCTTCGCGGCGGTGCAGGACAAGGTGCACGTGCACGACCTGCATGCGACGATGCTTCATTTGTTAGGTTTCGATCACGAGCGACTGACGTTCCGCTACTCCGGCCGCGACTTCCGCCCGACGGATGTGCACGGGCACGTGGTGCAGGGTGTGATCGCGTGAGGTCCACCGCAATCACCTGCGAAGCCATCCAGCGGATTTTTGGAGCGTGCGAGAATACAGGAATTCCCTCGCTGATTATGGGTTACTAGCCGAACGACCTGTGGATTGATTTTCCGTTTTCGCAGAATATCTCAAGGCCATTGACAGCCCTGAGGGCCCAGTCACTGACCCAGTCACACCCCAAGTCGCCAGCTTGAGCGAGGTGGGGGAATCCCAAGGCGGTGAGCAAGTCGGTGCGGCAGTCAGTGAGCAAGTCAGCAAGATTCTCAGAGCTTGCTCCGGCTCCCCCCGATCCAAAGCCTGCCTCCTCGAAGCCGCAGGCCTTGCCAACGCTTACCTCAACTACAAGCGCCACATCCAGCCACTCGTCGCCAATGGATGTCTCGAAATGACCATCCCGGAAAAACCCAACAGCCGCTTGCAGAAATATCGTCTAACGGATCGTGGCCGTTCGCTTCTTGGGTGAAGGTGGGTCAGCGGGTGATGGTGGCTTCGATTTGGCCGTGGGGTTCGTCGGTGGGGAGGAAGACGGTGGTTTGGGCGGGGCGGCCGATTTTTGAGAGGTCGAGGGGGAGGAAGTGGACGTTGGGGAGGGCGAGGCGGATGGAGGAGATGCCGGGGGCGGCGGCGAGGGCGGCTTCGCCCATGAGGAAGAGGGTGCGTTGGACGGAGGGGCTGAAGGTGTCGGCGAAGATGCGGAGGAGTTGTTCTCTAACCATCTTGTCGGTGTTGGCGAAGTCCTGCGACAGGTCTGTTAGGGTCCATTCGGCGGCGAGGCGGGTGGCGAGGATGCGGTCTTCGGTGGGGGGGAGGGTGGTGCGCTCGCAGACGTGGTAGCCGACGAAGGCGGAGGCGGTGGTTTTCATGACGAGGTGCTTGCGGATGCCGCTGATGAGGGTGGTCTCGCCGCCGCGCTTGAAGGTGGCGCGGGTGAAGGGGGTGCCGTTGGCGTCGTGGGAGAAAGTGTGCGGGTGATTTCCCATTCGGGACCAGGGGCGTTCTCGGAGTTCGATGGTGACGCCGTGGATCCAGTCGTAGTGGGTGAGGAAGTGGTTGCCGATGACGAGGGCGAAGCGGTTGCGGCAGGTATCCGGGTGGTCGTGGGCGAGGAGGTGGATGGTGTTTTTCACCGTGTCGGTGGGGACGATCGAGGAGTTGTCGTCGGTGAGAAAGGAGCCGTCGAGATCGCCGCGGAGGAGGACATCGGCTTCGATTTCGATGACGTGGTGGGTGCCATCCGGTTGGCGTGAGACGCGTAGGAAGCGGACTTTGGATTTGCCGTATTGGTTGGATGCGAGCGTGGCCATGGTGGACAGATGGAGTTGGGGATGAGAGATTGCAGGGAATGATGACCGTTTCCGAAGTCAATGCGATGGAGAAATCAGCGCTGTTGGAGCGCTTCGGTGGGATTTACGAGCACTCGCGGTGGGTGATGGAGCGGGTGGCGGGATCAAGGCCATGGGGGAGTGTCAAGCAGATGGCGGACCAGATGCGGGCGGCGGTGGACGGTGCTTTGTTAGATGAGCGGATGGAATTGATCCGGGCGCATCCGGATCTGGCGGGCAAGCTGGCGCTTGCGGGGGAGGTGACGGATTTTTCGAAGGCGGAGCAGGCGGGTGTGGGGTTGGACCGGTTGAGTGCGGAGGAGTTCGCGGAGTTCACGGATTTGAACACGCGTTACCGGGAGCGGTTCGGGTTTCCGTTCATCATTTGTGTGCGGAAAACGGACCGCGCGGGGATTCTAACAGCCTTCCGCCGGCGGTTGGGTCATTCGGCGGAGGAGGAGGTGGCAACGGCGCTGGGCGAGATCCATGAGATCGCGCGGTTGCGGTTGGAGGATGCGGTGGCGGATGACCGGTGATCAATGATCGTGGTCGTGGTGGCGATGGTGGTCGCCGAGGGCATCGCGGCCGAAGTCGCCTTCGGCATCGCGCCAGACGGTGTGGATGTGGTTGGCGTTGTTTTGGACGTTTGCGGCCTCGATGAGGAAGGATTTGCCCTGGATGCGGTAGTAGTAGGCTTCGTCTTTCTTGAGGCCGCCGGCCCAGCCGAAGCGGATGTTGGGGAGGTCGGCCTTGATTTTGGCCATGTCCGCGGCGGCGACATCGGCGCGGTGGCGGTTGGCGTATTCGGCGATGAGCTTGAGGAGTCCTTCCTGCTGAGCGGGTGTCATGTCCGAGGCGAGGATGCCGACGGGTTCGAGCTGTTTGATTTTGCGGTCGGAGCCGGTGAGGATTTCATCGGGTGGTTTGGCGGTGTAGACGACGGGTTTTGAGGCTTCGTGGAGGGCGGTGGCGAGGGTGCGGGCGAGGTCTTCCTCGGCGGCGAGGGGGCGGGTGCCTTTGAGGGTTTCGCCGCGGACTTCGCCGGGGTTTGCGCCGAGGAATGAGGGGGTGGCGGAGATGGTTTTGCCGGCGATGAGGGTGAAGTTGACGGAGAGGTGGTGGCCTTCGAAGCGCCAGCCCCAGGTGGTGTCCGCAGCGGGATCGCCGAAGATGGTGGTGTAGTATTTCTTGTTGTCGCGGAAGGTGGGGTTTTTCTCCATTTCGGCGAGGAGGCCTTCGAGGGCGATGATGGTCTCGACCTTGAGGAGGCCTTTTTCGCTCATGCCGGAGGCGAGGAGCTTGCGGGAGAGGTTTTTTTGTTCGGGTGTTAGATCGGCGAAGGGGATGCCTTGGCGTTCCTTGGGGACGAACTGGAAGTTTTCGCGTTCGTCGGAATCGAAGGGGAAGCGTGCCTTTTTGGTTTGCTCCTCGTTGAGGGATTTGAGGAAGGCGTTTGCGGCATCTGCCATCTCGGCGGTGGCTTTGGCGAGGGGTGCGGGATCCGCGGCGTTGAGGGTGGAGCAGAGGGCGGCGAGGATGAGGAAGGGTTTCATGGGGAAGGTTTGTTCGATTGTGTCAGGGTGCGGGTGGCGGTGGGACGGGCGCCATTTCATTGAAGAAGGAAACGCGGACGGGGCGGCGTGGTTTTTCACTGTCTGCGCGGTGGATGATGACCTGGCAGCGTTCGCCGGGGTTGAGGAGGACGCTGCTGGAGTGGAGGCGGACGAAGTTTCCGGTGCCGTCGTTGTAGGAGACGTCGATGGGGAGGTCCGCACCTTGCGGGATGGCCTGGAGGACGGATTTTCCGGGTTTGAGGAGGATGCGTTTCTGGTTGAGCTGGATGCCGATATCGGCAGGGGTGAGGTTGAGGAGGCGGACGTTTCCGGCGGGGAATGCGGCGGCGGATTCCGGGAAGGTGATGGCGCGAGGGGTGGCCCAGGTGGTGCCGGGGTCGCGCCAGATGATGGCGAGGATGTTTCCGGTTTCCGGCGGAGTGATGCGGAGCCAGGGTTTGGCTTCGGGATCGTCCGGAGAGTCGCCTTCGCGGAGGATGAGGGGGTTTTTTCCGGCGGGGATTTTCATGGGTTCGCCGATGCGGCCGAGGTTGAGGCGGGTGGGTTCCTGCTCGGGAGGCGGTGCGGATTCCTCGGTTTCCGGGAGGCCGAGGCGGATGAGGCGTGGCGGGATGGAGCCGGGAGGGGGTTCGAGTTCGTAGCGGACGCCGTCGCGGATTTCCTGGCGGAAGGGTGGGGGCTCGCCGAGTGGGAGGAGGCGGAGGGTGCGGGGAGGGGCCTTTTTTTCCGGGGGTGGTGGATCGTCCTGACCGTGGAGCGAGGTGGGTAGGAGGGTGCAAAGGAGGAGCGGGAGGATGATACCCAAGGTGAACGACCGTCTCGTCATGTCGGGAGGTTGGCCAAATCCCGCGGAGGTGGCGAGGAAAGATCTCGGGGTGTTGGAAGGTGGGGTGGGGTTTGGTTTTTCGCGGTGAATTTGGTTGCGGGGAGGAAGAGGTGTGATTTGATGCATGCAACATTTAAACCCGAATCGAAGGCTGCCCATGGCCAGAGAGAAACCCAATTTCCGTGTGAAGACGATTGTTTGGCAGCGCTTTGCCGAGGTGCGGCGTGGTGGTTTTGCGTTGGTGGTGACGGTTTCGCTGATGGCGTTGTTGTTGTTGCTGGCGGTTGGGTTGCTGGGTTTGTCCGGGGTGGTGATCAGGGGTGGGGGGCAGGATGCGGCGATGGTGACGGCGCGGGCGAACGCGCGGTTGGCGATGATGATGGCGTTGGGTGATTTGCAGCGATCGTTGGGGCCGGACGGGCGGGTTACGGTGACGGCGGATCAGGGTGTGGCGAAGAGCGGGCCGCACCGGGGGTGGACGGGTGTGTATGAGGCGTGGGATGCGGATCGGGGTTTTGTTAGGCGTCCGGATCCGAAGTTTGTGAATTGGCTGGTGGGGGCGGGGGATCCGGCGGGGGCGGCTGTTAGGGAGTTTGCAAGTGCGGCTGCTGGGGCGGCTGAGGTGGCGATGGTGGGTGAGGGGACGTTGGGGAAGGATGCGCTGGCGGATGAGCGGGTGAGCGTGCCGCGTGTGCTGGTGGGGCAGGGTGGCCAGCGGGGGGAGATGGCGTGGTGGGTTGCGGATGAGTCGATGAAGGCGCATGTGGTTTCCGGAGCGGAGCGGCCGGGGAAGATGAGCGGGGCGGAGGAGTTGCTGGCGGCGAATGCGGGGCTGACGCCGAATGGAGGGGTGCTTGAGGATTTGGGTGAGTTGCCGATCGGTGTGGGTGGGAGGAAGCGGTATCTAACAACGCGGCAGTTGGGTTTGAAGAATTCCGATGCTGGCGGGTTGTTTCATGATGTGACGACGGTGAGCCGGGGGCTGGCGGTGGATGTGACTCGGGGCCGGCCGAAGTTGGATTTTTCGATTTTCGCCCAGCGGCCGCGGCGGCAGGTGACGGGGATGCCGCTTTACAAGGCGGATGGTGCGGTGAACACGATCGATGTTAGAGGAACGCGGTTGACTGGGGATTCGCGGTTCCGTTCGGCCGGGGCTGATCTGTTAGCCGCGTTCGGGGACCGGACGAACCAGCCGGGGATCCACCTTGAGGAGTTGTGGGTGCATTCGAATGTTTATCGGACAGTGCGGTGGCGGGGTGGTCAACCGGAGTTGCGGATGATGGACGGGGCGGAGAATACGGCGTCGACGGATTTCAGGCATCGGGCTTTGTCGGATCCTTGGTTTTCGCACACGAAGCCGGTTTTCGCGTCGGTGCAGTTTGTGTTTTCGTTTGTATCGAAGCCGTCGACGGCGTTTCCAGGGAAGTTCCGGATGTTGATGCAGATGGATGCGCTGGTGAAGGTGTGGAATCCTAACAACGTGAGGGTGGTGGTGCCGCCGGGTGCGAGTTTCGCGGTGCAGTTGCTGGCGGTGCCGTTTCAGGTGCAGTGGTCGATCACGGGGAGCGACGGGGCGACGGTGAACCGTCCGCAGTCCGGGATCGGGAACAACACTTATGCGATGAGTTGGGGGAATTGGGGTTCGTCATCGAGCCGGTTTGGCCAGCGGTCGTTCCAGTGGTTGCGAGGGAACATTGGGGGTTTGGCGGCGAAGGGAGCGTCTGCCGGGTATACGTTGGAGCCGGGGGAGTGCAAGGTGTTCGGGTATGATCAGGAGACGAGTACTGCGAACTGGGCTGGGGATCCGAATGTGAATTTATCACCTGGGTGGGGGCCGGGTCGTCAGGCGTTGATTGTAGCGGACTTCGGAGCGGACAATCTGGGGGTGAATGATTCGGTGGAGTTCATCGTGAGTCCGGATCCGTTGGCACTTCCGACGAGCGGGTCGCGGACGTATTGCAACAAGTGGATCGGGCATCGTGCGGCGGGTGCGGCGAGCCAGGGAGGGAATGGCGGGTTGGCATTGGGCAGCAGCACGCTGCCGCAATCGTATTCGTTCACGAATCCGGATCCGGTTTATTTTCCGGTGATCCGTTCATCGCAGCGGTTGCGTGTTTCGCAATACAACACGCCGAAGCCGTTCATGATTTTCGGGCATTACATGAATGTGGAGCAGACGTCGGCTGGGACGAAGGATGCGGTTGCGAATGTTCCTCGGTTGTTGACGAACAGCGCGGTGACGACGCGGCGGTTCCGGGATTTTTCGTTAGATCAGATGACTGCGTTCCAGGAGTTGTGGCGGTGTGATCCGTTGCCGTTGGCTTATGATTCGCCGTTGATCGACATCAATTCGAAGGATCAGGGGCGTTTCGGTGGATCGCACAGTGCGGGTGCGGGGGTGACGCGGTGTGCGACGCGGCAGTTGGATGTGGCACCGCCGGTTTCGCTGATGTCGTTGACGCACGCGATTGCGAATGGTTTTGCGGATCGGTTCGGGCAGGCGGCCGAGCGTGGGGCGAAGGGATTGGATGTGTTGCAGTCGGATGGGTTGGGCGGGGCGTTCAAGTTCGAGTCCGGGGACATTGCGTTTTCGACGGTGACGTATGCGGCACCGCAGGCGGAGCGAGCGATCGGGAATTCGTTTGCGACGCCGTTTTTGCGGCCGGGCGAGGTGGTGGGTGCTGGGGCGTATCACAGTGGGACGGGTGCGGTGGTGCCGCTGATGGATCATGCGTATTTGGCGAATGTGGCGTTGTTTGACGGGTGGTTTTGTTCGAGTTTGCATGATGGCACGCTGATTCCGCGGGGTGCTCCGTATGAGGATTCGCGCGGGGCCTGGCGGGTTCTAACGGATTTCTTCGAGCGGTCGGCGACGGATCGTGAGGCGCGTTTGATGAATCCGCGGGTGATTCCGGCGGTGGGAGTGGAGCGTGCGAGGGCGCGGGTTTTGAATGGTGGGGCTTTGCATGAGGAGGCGATGAAGCGGATGGGTGCGCTGGTTTTTCTGGAGGGTGCGTTCAATGTGAATTCGACGCGCAAGGAGGCGTGGAAGTCGTTGCTGGCGACATCGAGGGGTGTGACGAAGCGGGTGGCCGGTGGGGATGTTAGAGGGGGGG
>SXGQ01418053.1_pt1 | contig 26577 bp, 29 predicted proteins | sample 3178371 | NCBI WGS metagenome assembly SXGQ01 (sample SAMN11356859, study PRJNA531348) | freshwater metagenome | isolation source: freshwater sample F1-20 | place: China: Fuxian Lake, Yuxi | collected 2017-12-25 | reverse complement strand
GGGGAACGTTCCCCATCCACTACTACACCATGGAGGATGGAGAATGAGTGATTCGGTTGCATTTATGAACTCATATAATGAGGTGGTGTTTGAGAATTTTGTGGCTGTCCTCAAACAGAATTTGATGTTTCAAACACAATTGAAACTTGTGGAAGCTCAAACAGGAAAGGTTGCGGAGTTAGAGACACAGTTAGGAGCCGCCAAACGAACTCTGGGAGAACAATCCCAACTTCAGGCGATCATTGAGAATCTGACCCGTGAGTTGAATGACAAACGGGAAGAAGTTCGTCGAGCTGGATTGTCGGAGGGTGATCGCCATCGTATTCAAAGTGCGTTGAATGAAAAATCACAGGAAGTGATTTCACTTCGAGACCAGATTGATGTGTTGAATCGTGAAGTGAATCAACTTGCCCCACTACGCAGTGCACTATCGGTCGTTAAAGAACAATTAGCTAAAAAGATAGAACGATTGGAACAGGTTGAATCTCCTTCCAAACACAAGGCCCGTAAGAAGGTGGTGACGGTAAGTGAGGAGATCCCAGCTGTAGTATCACAATCCACACCCGATTCAACACTGTTAACACTCACATCTTCACCTGGTGGATTTTTCTAAATGGCGAATACGACTATTGTTCTACGCAGTTCTGGAGAGACAGGGAATACGCCATCATTAGGTGTTATTGCCAATGGTGAATTGTCCCTGAACTATGCGGACGGCATTCTTTATTACAAGTCTACAAGTAACACTCTTGGACAAATCAAGACTACACAGGTAGCAGGACTCACCACTGAGATTCAGTTCAATGATGCGGGGGCTTTTGGAAGTTCTGCTAGTCTGACCTTTGATAAAACGACGGGCATTCTTCGAACCTCTAATGTCACGTCGTCAAATATTGCTACCCAAACTTATATACAGTTTGGGGATAATACACGGCAATATACAGCCAATGGTGCGCCATTACTCGACTCGGTGGTCTCAACAAGCACGACCGCAGCCGCCGTTCCTAATTCAGTAAAGACAGCCTATGACCATGCGAGTGCCGCCTATGCTGCGGCCAATACCGCAGCGGCTGAACCGAATGCTCTCGCATTCGCCATTGCGTTAGGATAAGAAGTCATATGTCCATTATAAATATTGCTGTCATCTATTTTGAGGAATTATAATGTCTGCACCTACGACCCGCACCCAATTCAAAAATTATTGCCTTCGAAAACTGGGATTTCCGGTGATTGATATTAATGTGGATGACGATCAGGCGGAAGATCGAATTGATGAGGCTCTCTCATTTTTTTATGATTATCACTTTGATGGCACTGAAAAACTGTTTATGAAGCATCAGATCACCGACGAAGATTTTGCACGGCGGTGGATCTATTGCCCCGATGCGGTCATTGGAGTCACCCGTATTTTTCCGTTTGACCAGTCGAATGCCTCCATCAATATGTTTGATTTGCGCTATCAATTGCGGTTGCACGATCTCTATGACTTCACCTCGGTCTCCTATGTGTCGTATGAAATTACGATGCAACATCTACGGACACTGAATCTCTTGTTTTCAGGCACCCCACAGTTTCGGTTCAATCGCAAACTGAATAAACTCTATCTGGATGTGGATTGGACCCGTGATATTCACGTCGGAGATTGGGTGATTATTGAGTGTTATCGCAAGATGAATCCCGATACGTTTGTCGCCACGGGGACGTTTGCCACAACTGCCAATTCGAATGTGGTTGTGGGCACCAGTACGACGATGGATCTTCAATTTAGTATTGGCGATATTATCACGATTGGAAGCACCGGAGCGACCATCACGGCGATTACCTCCTCCACATCAATGAATGTGAGTACCACCTTTGCAAATACGGCTTCGGGATTGGCTGCCAGTATTCCTGGTGTCTCGGATGTCTGGGACGATCGATTCTTGAAACAATATGCCACCGCATTGATCAAGAGGCAGTGGGGGGCTAATATGAAGAAATTTGGTGGAATCCAGATGCCTGGGGGTGTTACATTGAACGGGCAAGTCATCTTTGATGAGGCCACCCTAGAAATCAAAGAACTGGAAGAATCGATGCATCAGCTCAATGTACTGCCTGGGGAGATGTTTCTCGGCTAAAGAACCCATATGCCCACAAACAATTACTTCAATTTCTTCCCAGGCGACCAAGTTACCAATGAACAGTTATTGGTGGAGGATTTGGTCATCGAATCCTTACGCATTCACGCCATGGATGTGTATTATTTGCCTCGCACGACTCGCACCGGTGAAATTGAAGATTTGTTGTATGGAGAAGACACAACCAAACAATATCTCAGTGCCTATGCGATCGAGATGTATCTGGAAAATACCAGTGCGATGGAGGGCGAGGGTGACTTTATTTCCAAGTTTGGATTAGAAATTCGTGATGAAACATCATTGCTCGTCTCTCGTCGTCGGTTCAAAATGATGGTGCCCAATATCACCCGTCCTCGTGAGGGGGATTTGATTTATATTCCTCTGCTCCAAAACTTCTTTGAATTGACTCATGTTGAACATGAAAATAATCAGGCGATGATGTATACCCTTGGTCGGGGTCGTGGGGGCAATGTCTATGTGTATGCCCTGAGAATGAAACAGTTTGTGTTCTCTGATGAAATCGTCAGTACAGGCATTGCGGATATTGATGATCAGATTATTGGGGCGTATCGTGGCACCGATTTGATTATGACCGTTGGTGGATCAGGGACCTTCGATGCGGCCAACAATGAAGTGATCTATCAGGGTTCCAATGTGGCCACATCTACCGCTCAGGCTATTGCTCGAACCTGGACAGCGGATACCCGAACGCTGGATGTCATTCGAGTGCGGGGAACGTTTACGGGCAATGTGGCCGTCAAGGGTGCCACCAGTAATGCCATCTGGACTCTTGCCTCAACTGACACTGATACTCCAATGACGAATGCCTTTGAAGATTTGATTGATAATAAACGTCTTGAAACAGAGGCGGATGCGATCATCGACTTCTCTGAGGAAAATCCATTTGGGATTCCTTAAAATTCAGAAGGGGAAAATTCATGTATTCAAACAACAAAATAATTCGTGATGTGGCCGATGTTGCGTTTCAAATCATGTCTGGTCAACAATCAGTTACAGAAAACGTACATCCAAATCAACAAAAAACAGATGTGAAGAAAGAAGAAGTTGCAGCTGTTGAAGAAGGTATGCAACAAGTTCTGAGAAAGTATGTTCCTGGATATGCTAAACATCAATTAAATAAAAAAATGGATGCTCAACGGTATGCACCTGGTGAAAGTAATAAGAAAAGGGTTTATAAAGATCTTAAGTATGGAAAATATAAAAAACTTGCAGATAAGATAACAAAAGAAGAAGTTGCAGCTGAAGCTGAAGCGCACGATGTAAAGAGCATGAAAAAAGGTATGGCGAGTTTCAAAGAGTTTTATGGTGACTGACCGTTGTCAAACTATAGGATCTGATTCTATGTATCGGCGGCACTTTGATAACTGTTCAAAAAGAGTGATGGTGTAATGTTTACACACTTCTATCATCGTCTGATTAGAAAATACGTTGCATGTTTTGGGTCGCTGTTCAACAATCTCTATGTCACTCGCTACACCACCAGTGGGGTGGTGAAAGAGAAACTGAAGGTTCCGTTGGTCTATGGGCCCAAAGAGAAGTTTCTGACACGACTGAAAAGTGATCCAGTGCTGACGAAATCCACACTCATTTCGTTACCTCGATTGTCCTTTGAGATGACCGGCATTACTTATGATCCTGAACGCAAACAACAGACCACACTGAAGCTTCAGGGTCCACCGGTGTCGAACACCTCGGTAAAGTCTATGTATGTGGCAGCACCCTATAATCTTGAATTCTCCTTGAATCTCTATACTCGCAATATCGAAGATGGCACACAGATTGCGGAACAGATTATGCCATATTTTCAACCAGATTTTACGGTGACGGCAACTCTCGTACCAGAGATGCAGTTGAAAAAAGATATTCCGGTGATGTTGAATAGTGTCAATCAGACCATCGACTATGAAGGGGGAATGGATACCACCCGTATCATAATGTGGAATTTTGATTTTACACTCAAGGGATACTTCTTTGGCCCGTCAGCTAATACTGATGTGATCAAGGGGACCGCCATTAATACTGGGGGAATTGTGACGGGGAATACGGGCGGGGTCTCCATCAACTTCTATCAGGATACCGCTATTGGGGTTCAAACTCTGACGATGGCCAATACCGGATTTGGATTGTATCGCGAAGGCGAAATTATTCGCACCAGCGATAATGAGACCTATGGGTCGGTCTACTCCTGGGCGAATACGGCAGCCGGATTGACGTTGGCGGTGACAAATGCCAATAAGGTCATTCTGGTTGGGGATGAGATGATTGGAGACGATTCACGAGCCAGTTATCCCGTGGCGAATACGAAGACTTCTCTTCTGAAAATTGCTGAATTGGGCATTCAACAGACTCCACTTTCTGCTAATGTCATCAATGACTTTGGCTATACGACCACTATCGAGGAGTTTCCTGATACCTTGTAACCTATAGATTATGAATGACAAACTCTCTGAGATTTTAGATATTGAACCGTTGGTGACTCCTCCGACTAATCTTTTAGTCCCATTGACGACCGCACCACCCAATACCCAGACGGCGAACGATGATGCCGTCTATGCTCGTGAACATATTCGTAGTTTAATTGAGACGAGTGTGCCCACCTTGGAGAATCTTATTCACATAGCCAACGCCAGCGAAAATCCAAGGGCATACGAAGTAGTCACACAACTCTTGAAAACGATTTCAGATTTGAATAAAGATTTGATGGACGTACACAAGAAAGAACAGGAACTCACTAAAGCTTCTGCCCCCACTACCGAGTCAGGAATTCATGTCAAGAATGCTGTTTTTGTCGGCACTACGAAAGAATTGAGGAATCATCTTAAACAAGAAAATTCTTGAGTGTATATAGATTATGTCTGACAGCTATCTCAATAATCCGCTCCTCAAATCGGTCGGCGTTCCGGTAGCTTTCACCCAGGAACAGATCGATGAATTTCAACGGTGTGCATCGGATTGCGTCTATTTCGTAAAACATTATGTCAAAATCATTCATGTAGATAAAGGATTGATTCCCTTTGATTTGTTTGATTTTCAACGAGATATTATTCAATCCTTTGTACAAGAAAATAAAGTCCTAGTTCGGTTGAGTCGACAGATGGGCAAGACGACGACGACTGCGGCATTTTTTCTGTGGTATATTCTATTCCATGACGAGAAGGTTTGCGCCATTCTTGCTAATAAGGCCACGACCGCACGAGAAATTTTGTCTCGCATTAAACTCGCCTATGAGAATCTCCCACTCTGGATCCAACAAGGAGTGGTGGAGTGGAATAAAGGATCCATTGCGTTAGAAAATGGCTCACGGGTTCTGGCGGCAGCCACGAGCTCCTCTGGGATTCGTGGATACTCCCTTTCGCTCGTGTTTTTGGACGAGTTTGCCCATGTCCACAATAATATCGCCGAGGAGTTTTTCACATCCATTTTCCCCACCATTTCGTCTGGTAAGGACACGAAGATCCTGATTGCCTCCACTCCGAATGGGATGAATCACTTCTACAAGTTTTGGGTTGATGCCGAGGAACATCGAAATGGGTTCACCACGCTCTTTTTTCCGTGGAATGCGCATCCCGACCGAGACCATGATTGGCGAGAAAAACAGTTACAAGCCCTTGGGGATGTGAAGTTTAGACAAGAAGTGCTGACAGAGTTTCTAGGATCATCAGATACATTGATTTCTGGTGCGGCGTTAGAGAAACTCGTCTATCATGTTCCCTTACGCAAAGAACAACATCTGGACATCTATGAAGACCCAATTGACCATCATACCTATATCATTACCTGCGATGTGTCCCATGGACTTGACCAAGATGCCTCTGCCTTTAGTGTGTTTGATGTGACGACTGTTCCCTATCGACAGGTCGCCAAGTACCATAATGCCACGATTCCCCCGCTCTTACTTCCGACAATTCTTTCGTCAGTTGGGACCACCTATAATCGAGCCTTTATTTTGGTGGAATTGAACGATGTCGGGACCCAGGTGGCCGAGTCACTACATCAGGATTTGGAGTATGAAAATCTCTTTCGCACCGAAGGATTCCAGCAGAAGGGGGTCAAGGTATCGGCAGGGTTCAAACGACGAGTTCTTATGGGTCTCCGAATGACGGAACCAGTGAAACGGATCGGTTGTTCAAACCTCAAAACCCTCATTGAACGAGAAAAACTGATTATTCATGATTTTGAGACTATTTCGGAACTCTCCACCTTCACCCAACAGGGGAATACCTATAAGGCCGATGTGGGGTATCATGACGACATTGTGATGAGCCTTGTCCTTTTTGGGTGGTTGGCCTCTCAAAAATACTTTCGTGAAGCCAATAATAGTGATATTCGACAGACCCTGGAGCAAGAAAACGAGAATACCGATTGGTTATCCTTTGGATTTCAGGGAACCGAACCAGAAGCTCTCAATGAGGTCACAGTCGAGGACGAGACCCTCTGGATGCCCATCGGAACGACAATACAAGATGTCGTAAACGAGAAATTCAGTATTTTATAAATAGTAGTATCTTAATCGAGAATCAAATCAAAAGTAACTTATAACCAAATAACTCAAGGAGTCTATTATGGGATTCATGCTTTCTCCTGGCGTCCAGGTGAGCGAAGTCGATTTAACTTCCGTCATACCTGCCGTCGCCACGACTGGTGGTGCGTTTGCGGGTAATTTTCAGTGGGGTCCCATTGAAAAGCGTATCTTGGTCGATTCGGAAATTCGTTTAGTCGAACGATTTGGCGAACCGAATGCCAATACCTTTCAGTATTTCTTTACCGCTGCGAATTTTCTTGCCTATGGCAACAATCTTCGGGTGGTACGAGGGGCAAACAACGCCACACGTAATGCTACAGCCAACAGTGCCGCAGCGTTGTTGATCAAGAATGAAGAGACATATGAAGCCGATTACTTGGATGGATCCGGTACCTTTGGGATGTGGGCAGGGCGATATGGTGGGGCGATGGGGAATAACCTCAAAGTATCCATCTGTCCCTCGGCGAATGCATTCTCATCGAATGTGACCGCCCATGGAAGTGTGACTGCGAATGCCTCTCTCGTCGGCGATACCACCATCAATCTGACTGGCAATCCTACCAGTTATGTGTCGGTCAATGATTTGGTGAAGTTGGGCACAAACGATTATATCAAGGTGTCTGCTGTCAACGCAGGAAACCTTATCTTGTCGAGTGCGATCACCGCCAATGTGGCAGCTGCAACCTCCGTGTTGCGAAAGTGGCAGTATGCTGATGAATTTGATAGCGCACCTGGGACATCTAATTATGCGACCAATGTTGCTGGATCTGGCGACGAAGTTCATGTGATCGTTGTAGATGAGGATGGAGGATTGACGGGGGTGCCAGAAACCGTACTTGAAACATATCCGTTTGTTTCAAAGGGATCGGATGTCAAGGACGAGACAGGCACCTCACTCTATTATCCGCAAGTCGTCTTCAATAAGTCCAAGTGGATTTATTGGGGCGATCATGATCCTAGTGGCACAAACTGGGGTAGTGTGGCGGCAGGCACTGCATATACGAATGTGTATAAACCTGCCTATTCATCCCTTGGTGGTGGTGTGGATGCGGCGATTAGTACGGGGGATTTGATTACAGCGTATGATTTGTTTGCCAATCCGGATGTGGTAGATATTTCGTTGGTCTTGGGTGGACCTTCCACACAAGTTGTAGCGGAACATCTCATCGACAATATCGTGGAAACACGAAAGGATTGTGTAGTGTTTCTCTCGCCACTCTTTGCTGATGTGGTGAACAATGCCGGTAGCGAAGCCGATGCCGTGGTGGCTTATCGGAATCTACTCAACTCTACGTCTTATGCTTTTATGGATTCGGCGTGGAAATATCAATATGACAAGTATAACGATACCTATCGGTGGGTGCCAGTCTGTGGCGATACCGCTGGGTTGTGCGTTCGGACCGATAATACTCGTGACCCCTGGTTCTCACCGGCGGGATTCAATCGGGGTCAGATCAAGAACGTCATTCGGTTGTCCTGGACACCATCACAAACCGAACGTGATGAACTCTATAAGAATGGCATTAATCCTGTGACCACGTTCCCTGGTGAAGGCACCATTCTTTATGGCGATAAGACACTTCAGAGCAAACCGAGTGCCTTTGATCGTATCAATGTGCGAAGGTTGTTTATCGTGTTGGAGAAGGCGATTTCTCGTGCTGCGAAGTTCTCGCTCTTCGAATTCAACGATGAATTTACCAGAGCCCAATTCACCTCATTGGTGGAACCGTTCCTGCGTGATGTTCAGGGTCGTCGAGGCATCTATGATTTCCGTGTGGTGTGCGACACCAGCAACAACACTCCAGAAGTCATTGACCGCAACGAATTTGTGGGTGACATCTATGTGAAACCAAGCCGAAGCATTAATTTCATTCGGTTGAACTTCGTGGCGGTGAGAACTGGGGTGTCCTTTGACGAAGTGACCGGAAAATTTTAACTTAACCCTCAATGACTAGGACATCACTAAATACTGATACGAACTAAGGAGAATTTATATGCCATTTAATGTAGCAGATTTTAGATCACAGTTTGTGGCGGATGGGGCTCGACCGAATTTATTTCAGGTCGAACTCCAGTTTCCGACCGTGTTTGGAATTGGGGGTGATGCCTCCAAGAAATTGACCTTTATGTGTAAGACGGCGGCGTTGCCAGGGTCAACCATTGGATCGGTTACATTGCCCTATTTCGGTCGTGAAGTCAAGGTGGCGGGGAATCGGACCTTTGCCGATTGGACCATCACCATCATTAATGATGAAGATTTCTTGGTGAGAAAAGGGTTTGAGAAGTGGATGGGAGGCATCAACACCCATTCCACGAATCTTCGTCTGTCTGGAGCCAATGGATCATTGGGATATACCGCAGATCCTATTGTGACTCAGTATGGTAAGAGTGGGAACATCATTAAAGCGTATAAGATGATTGGGGCTTTCCCCACCGATCTAGCTCAGATTGATGTGGATTGGAGTTCTAATGATACGGTGGAAGAATACACCGTGACGTTGACCTATCAATACTGGCAAACATTGGGCGAACCGTCGCCCCTGACGGTCTAGAATTTGTGACGAGAGTGGGGGTGTTTCCCCCACTCTCAGGTTTATCTGTAATGGAGATTCATACCAATGATTAAACTTTTCGGGTTTACACTCGGTAAAAAAGACACCGTTCAACGGCAACCGGAATCAGATCCTGCGCTTGTTCTTCCGCAAACAGCGGTGGAGGACGGGGCCGTTACCATTACACAGGGGGCCTATTATGGCACCTATGTGGACTTGGAGGGGTCGGTTCGTAATGAACTGGAACTGATTTCTCGGTATCGTGAAATGTCCCTTCACCCCGAATGTTCAATGGCGATTGACGATATCGTCACCGAATCAATTTCTCAAGATGCGGATAATCAAATCATCAAGATTAATCTTGAACAACTTAAACAACCCGAATCTATCAAAAAGAAAATCGAAACAGAATTTGAAGAAATTCTTCATTTGCTCAATTTCAAATCGCTCGCAGAAGAGCTCTTTCGCCGGTGGTATATTGATGGGCGTCTCTTTTTTCACGTTATGGTGAATGAAGATAATCCGAAATTGGGTATTCAAGAACTTCGATTTATTGACCCTCGAAAGATTCGCAAAGTTCGTGAAATACTCAAACATCGTGACCCCCATACTGGCACCGAACAGATTTCTGCGACTTCTGAATATTATGCCTTTAATGACCGTGGGATGACCGCTGCCACCTATACCGCTTCAGTGAATCAGGGCACCCGTATTGCTACGGATTCAATCATCTATGTACCCTCCGGAATGCTGGATGCAAAATCTGTGATGGTCATCTCCCATCTCCATAAAGCTATTAAGCCCCTCAATCAGCTTCGCATGATTGAAGATGCGGTAGTCATCTATCGTCTCTCACGAGCCCCTGAACGTCGTATTTTTTACATTGACGTGGGGAATCTCCCGAAACTCAAGGCGGAACAATATGTCCATGACATCATGGTCAAGTACCGCAATAAGTTGGTTTACGATGCCTCCACGGGCGAAATTCGAGACGAGCGCAAACATTTAAGTATGTTGGAAGATTTTTGGCTCCCAAGGCGAGAGGGCTGTCTCTCGTTAGACACAAAAGTTAAATTACTAGATGGTCGAGATGTGGAGTTGGGGCAATTGATTGTGGAATTCAAATCTGGTAAAACTAACTGGACGTATTCTGTGTCTCCCAATGGAACAATCGTACCAGGAAAAATCAGTTGGGCCGGAGTCACCCGCACTGATACTGAGGTAATAGACATTCACCTGGACAATGGGGAAGTTATTACCGCAACTCCAGATCATAAGTTTATCTTGCGAAATGGGATTCAGATTGAGGCCCAGGATTTACAAGAGGGGTCATCACTGATGCCTCTGTATATGCGTGATGCCTTTGTGACACACAATCGTAATGGAATGTATCCGCAGATTCAAGATAATCAAACTGGTAAGTGGGAATTTGTTCATAGAATGGTGGCAAAGAACATACTGGGCGATAAAAAAACTAATGAAGTCGTTCACCATAAAGATTTTACACGAGTAAATAATACTCCAGAAAATCTTGTATATATGGACAAACGAGAACATTTCGACTATCATTCACATTGCGGTACTAATTCTTGGCAAAATGGCGATCGCAAAATTCATATCCAGCGTTTGTCAGAATCAGGAAAAGCTTTCTTTTTGACGGAAGATGGACTTAAGCGGAAAAAAGAAATTTCAGAGTTCAATCAAGACTGTAAAGAAGTTTGGCAAGGATTAGAGACTGGCCGAGCCAAAATTAAACAATTGCGGACGACAGATAAAGTTACCATGAGTCATCGGGAGTACTTGAAGAAATGGAGTCCAGGATTAGAGTCGGCATCTCCTCTCGGGGTAGAAGCTGCTCGTCAAAAGATACTATTAGACCGGTCTGAATTAACCAAAGAGCAATTCAGAGAGAAATACTCTCGTGGCAATAAGACTGGATACACCAATAAGACAAAACATATTAGATTATCAGACATCGAACGAGAAATTCATAACCTATTGTCGTTGGACATCAATACATCTAACACTGAAATTGTATCGAAAATTGTCACGAGATACCCATCATTGAATTTGAAAAAACTGCGACTATTTCTGAGTCATCAGGGATACACAAGTATCTCAGACTTTATTGCACGAAGACTCGGAACATCGTATGTCTCTAAAAAACGAGCGGTTCAAGTTGAAATGATTCCCAATCATCAAGTAACGAAAATCGTGCGAAGAACTGATAAAATTGATGTGGGTACTCTTACCATTGACGAGCATCATGAATATCATGATTACCATAATTTTGCCCTGAGTAGTGGTATTTTTGTCATGAATTCGAAAGGCACCGAGATCACCACTCTTCCCCCAGGACAAAATTTGGGGCAACTGGAAGATGTCATCTATTTCCGTAAGAAACTCTATCAATCCCTCAATGTCCCGATGACACGATTGGATGAGTCTGCAGGAGGTGGATTAGCGGGATTGGGTCGAGCGGCTGAGATTAGTCGTGATGAAATCAAATTCTTCAAGTTCATTCAACGTCTGCGGCGTAAGTTTGCACAGGTGTTTGATGATGCGTTGCGCATTCAGTTGTCCCTCAAAGGGATTTGTTCAACGGATGAATGGTCGTCGTTGAAGCAGGACATTACCTATGATTTTATGTCTGATAATCACTACTATGAATTGCGTGATGCGGAACTAACCACCAATCGAATTACCCTGGCGGCACAAGTTGAACCATTTGTCGGAAAGTATTACTCGCAGGAATGGGTCAAACGGCATATTCTGCGAATGACCGAAGAAGAAATTGAAACGATGCAGAAGGAACTGGATGCGGAACCTGCCCCCACACCGATGGAGGGGGGTGGACCAATGCCCGATCAGCCTCAATCCGCTCCACCCAATGAACCAGAACCCTCTGCACCAGCATCAGAATCATTGACTCCAGATTTGGATGCGGCAACTCAGCAAACTATGAAGAAGTATAAATAATATGAGGAGAATTGCTTATGTCTACTATTAATGATATCATATATTCCGTAGCATCGGAACAATTGTCGGATGCGACCAGTTCGGTACATGATTTGTTGGGGCAACGGGTCATTCAGGCATTGGACACCCGCAAGCATGAGATAGCATCAATCTTATTTCAAAAGCCCTATAGAGATTCTGCCTCATGAAAACTTTCCAGACGTTTACCCAACAGCTTCGAGAAAGTGCCTCCCCGGAACAGCAACGATTTGATGTGTTGGTTCGTGCAGGGTTAATGGACAAAACACAGCTACCCCGTTTACATCGTGTACTCGATAAGTTGAATCAAGATGATCAAACATTCTCAATGCAAGAACGTCGATTGATCTTCGATTTGGTCAAAGAACTGACACGATTGGTTGTCAATGATACAGGAATCTTTCAAAAAGCTCGTTTGGCGATGAAGAAAGAATCCGCAGAAGATATGATGATCGAGGCAACTGATTCTTCTGTGGCTCTAATGACACAAGAACCTCCTCCATTGGTTGTGTTGCGGCGTAAAGCCATTCGAATGTATCCCCATTCAACAAAAGTGGCACTGTATTATAGCGATAAATTGGATCGATATTTTACCGTTCCGTACCAAGATGGAGAAAAACCGGAGTAATATGCGCATTCTTCTCGCACTGATTATGACCGAGCAGTTTCAAGCCGCAGCAGATCTAATTGTTGCACGGCTGGATACGATTCGTGATCGCAATCTGGTGCGGGTGAAGTCAATGGTGGGAGAGTCGTTGGGGCAGACTACCGAGGAGTCGTTGGTTGAAGCAGATGTAATGAAGCGTGGACGCATTACCGTGATTCGTCGCCGCATTCGTAAAGGGAAACTTCAACGCAATATTCGTCGTTCCTCGGTAAAGGGATTCACGATCAAAAAAGGCAAGGTCACCCGTATTCCGGCTGCGCAACGAATTCGGATGCGATTGAAAGCTCGTCGGGCGGCGATTAAACGTCGGTCGAAATTACAACAAGCCTTACGCAAACGGAAAATTAGTATGCGTAAGAGAAAATCAATGGGGATTCACTGATGAGACTGAAAATTTTATCAAATGAACAGACGCTCAGTGCGTCAGCGAATACCAATGTAAACACTGCAGTCATGGTCTATGTGACCAATGGCCATGCCACTACAAGTCACGTAATTACAGTAGCAAATGGTTCTGGTACCAATGTCGGCACGGTCACCATTTTGCCTACAACGGGACTGATTCTTGAAAAAGAACGAGCTGAGACATTACAGATTGACGCTGGAACAGATGTCAAAGCTGTGTCGATTGCCTATAATCACTAAAAAGGTTGTGTTATGAAACTACTGAAAGAATTTTGCCTGGGGGCTGATACCGAAATCTTGGTTGAAAAAAACGAGAACGGTCACAAGAATTATTATATCAAGGGCGTCTTTATGCAAGCCGAAGCCCAAAATCGCAATGGGCGAGTGTATCCGAGAGTGATTTTAGATAATGAACTGAAGCGGTATCAACAGCTGATTGATGATAAACGATCTTTGGGTGAATTGGGGCATCCTGACACGCCTACCATTAACCTGGATAAGGTGTCCCATCTGATTACGGAATTGCATTTTGATGGAAACAATATCTATGGGAAAGCGAAGATTCTCCCCACTCCGAATGGGGAAATCACCAAGAGTTTTATTAATGAAGGAATTAAATTGGGGGTCTCGTCTCGTGGGGTGGGGTCGCTCAAATCATTGGGTGGAGTGAATCAAGTTCAGGAAGATTTCAAACTCTCAACAGTTGATATTGTGGCAGATCCTTCTGCCCCTGATGCCTGGGTGACGGGCATTATGGAGTCCCGTGATTGGGTCTATATAGATGGGAAGTTTATGGAGCAGGAGATTGAACAGGTGCAGAAGGTAGTTGCTAAAACGTCACGGAAAGATCTGGAGCGAGTTGCAGCGCAGATGTTTGAATCGTTTTTGAAGCGGTTGTAAATCTGTAATTGTATAAATAGTATTATCAACAGAGGAGATTTCGTATGAAGAATTTAATGGAAGCGGCGGCAGACATTCTCAGTCGGAGCAAGGCGGCAGCTCCTGGTGCCCCTTTGGAAAAGGTTGAGGGCGAAGTAGAAGATTTGGGTGGGGTCACACCCACGAAGCCAGAACGTGCCGAGGGCGACGGTGCTGCCAAGAACGTCAAGAAAGCAACAGCACCTGGGAAACCTGCCGCCGTTGCTGCGGCCCCGATGGAAGTGGTAAAAGAAGAGGACGAGAAGAACGAAGACGAGGAAGAGGACGAGAAGGAAGAGAAAGACGAGAAGGAAGATAAGAAGGAAGACGAGGAAGAAGAGGAAGATGCGAAGAAGTCGATGAAGGAAGACGTTGATGCCATTCTGGCTTCCGAGTCGAACTTGTCTGAGGAATTCCGTTCCAAAGTCACCACAATTTTTGAAGCTCGTGTCAAGGATAAAGTGGGTCAGATCAAGGAACAGTTGGATGTTAAGTATACCCAGGAATTGACCGAAGCGGTGAAGCAACTGGAAACACAGTTGGTAGAGAAGGTTGATGGGTTCCTCAGTTATGTGGTTGAAGAGTGGATGGAACAGAATCAGGTGGCGATTGAGAACGGTCTCCGCACCGAATTGACTGAAGAGTTTATCGGTGGATTGCGGAATCTCTTTGCCGAGCATTATATCAGCGTGCCGGAAGAGAAGATCAGTTTGGTGGATGAGTTGGTGGAGAAGGTGGAAACACTGGAAAAGCAACTCAACGAAACAGTGGCTCGGAACATTGAAATCAAGAACGAGTTGAAAGAATCCAAGAAGCAGGATATTATCGGAACAGTCTGTGAGGGTCTCACACAGACACAAACTGAAAAAATTCGGTCGCTCGTAGAGGGTACCGACTTCGCCGCAGAAGGCGAATTTCAGAAGAAAGTTGAGACGATTCGTGAAAACTACTTCCCCAAAACCATCAAGTCTGCACCGGCAGATATGTTGATGGAGCAAACGGAATTGGTCGACCAGCCTGAGGTCACAGATTCACGGATGAAAGCGTATATGAAGGCAATTACGAAAACATCACAGAAGTAGTCAATAGTCAGTCAATTAACCAAGGAGTATCATATGTTTTTATCAGAGAATCTTGAGAAGAAGTGGGGAGCGGTTCTGGACCATCCAGATCTCCCGAAGATTAAGGATCCCTATCGTCGTGCAGTGACAGCGGTGATCCTGGAGAACCAGGAAGCGGCGATCCGCAAGGAAGCCTCGATCCTCAACGAAGCGTCCCCAGCCAATGCCACAGGTGGTGGGTTGACGGGTGGTGCGGCTGCTGGTGGCCCGATGGCGGGGTTTGACCCGATCTTGATCTCTCTCGTTCGTCGGTCACTCCCGAACCTCATTGCGTATGATGTGTGCGGTGTGCAACCAATGTCGGGTCCGACGGGCTTGATTTTTGCGATGCGTTCCACATACACCTCGGCCAATGTCACGGCGGGTGCGGCGGAAGCGTTCTACAACGAAGCCGATACAGACTTCAGCGGTACAGGGACACAGACTGATATCGCTCTGGCGGCAAACACGGCGTTTGGTAGCCAGAATGTGTTCTCGGCTGCAATGACAACTGGTACAGGTATGTCCACTGCGGCTGGTGAGGCGTTGGGTACTTCGACTTCGCCTGCGGGTGGATCGTTCGGTGAGATGGCGTTCTCGATTGAGAAAGTCACCGTCACTGCCAAGACTCGTGCGCTCAAAGCTGAGTACACGATGGAATTGGCTCAGGATCTCAAAGCCGTCCATGGTCTGGATGCGGAGAGCGAACTCTCTAATATTCTCTCGGCTGAAATCCTTGCGGAAATCAACCGTGAAGTGTTGCGTAGCATCTATGCCAGTGCCAAGGTCGGTTGCCAGACAGGCACGACAACCATCGGAACATTCGACCTGGATACAGATTCCAATGGTCGTTGGATGGTGGAAAAGATCAAGGGTTTGGCGTTCCAGTTGGAGCGTGAAGCTAACACGATCGCCAAGCAGACTCGTCGGGGTAAGGGTAACGTGGTTATCTGTTCGTCCGACGTTGCCAGTGCCTTTGCGATGGCTGGTCTCCTCGATTACAACAGTGCCCTCAAGGATCAAGTCAACCTGACTGTTGATGATACAGGCAACACCTTTGCGGGTTCGTTGTTTGGTCGGATCAAGGTCTATATTGACCCCTACTTCCCGACATCCAGCTCGGCGGAGTTTGCAGTGGTGGGCTATAAGGGTTCCAATGCCTATGATTCGGGACTCTTCTATTGCCCCTACGTTCCTCTGCAGATGGTTCGTGCGATTGATACTGGGTCTTTCCAACCTAAAGTGGGCTTTAAAACGCGCTACGGTTTGGTTGCGAACCCGTTTGCTCAGGGGACAGCCCAGGGTCTCGGTTCGATGACTGCCATGGCCAATGTTTATTATAGAGCCATGAAAGTCGCAAACATAATGTAGGAGATATCTCCTGTATAATGGTTCTAGGAAGGGGGGCAGCAATGCCCCCCTTTTTATTGTGTTACGATGTATTATAAATATAATTATGCCTAAAGGATCACTCTCCCCCCACCATCACCGTTCGAAAGACGAGTGGATCACTCTACTCGATCAGGTGAAATCTCATCCTAATTATATCGGACAATTGGCATCGGTATTACAGTGCGGGGAATCATCGATTCGTAATCAACTCAAAAAACACGATTTGTATCATGACGGACGAATAGATGCAGCAACTCGTAGTACCATCACACCCCCTGCTCGCGAAGATCTCATCAGACACTATCGGGCAAATAATATGACCATCTTGGATATCGCAAAACACTATCACACCTCTAACACCACGGTGGGTAAATGGTTCAGGATATATAATATTCCTAAGATCTCACATGCCTCAACCATTCGGCATAAAGTGCTTCCTAAAATTGTAGCTACCAATCAATCTCTGCATGGGTATAGTCATTATTTCGGGACTCCACAAGCCAAACAGCTCATTGCCAACACCTTCCTCGAGAAGTATGGTGTGCCTTATCATCCTATCCCATCGACCTCGAAAGGTGAAGAGGCAGTGCTCGCCTATGTCAGATCTCTAGTCCCAGATTTTCAGAAAACGCATGACTTTGGTGTTGAACTTGACATGTATTCACCTTCGCTGAAGGTGGCCATTGAGTATTGTGGGTTATTTTGGCACACTGAACGATATAAACATAAGCTACTCCATCAGAAAAAATATCAGATCTGTCAACAACATCAGATTCGCCTCATTACCTTATTCGAAGATGAATGGTTATACCATCGACTTGCAGTGCAGGGATTTTTGAATGCTGTCTGTCAAGTCTATACCCATCGACTCTATGCACGATCTTGTGATGTTCGTGAACTTCATCCTCGTGATGCGTCTATTCTAGAATTTTATTCTCAGCACCACATTCAAGGATCTCCGAATGTGAGGACCACTCTTCAGCATTATGGATTATATCATCATGATCATCTGGTTGCAGCCATGACAAAGGGCCGACATCCTCGAAACGCTTCACTAGCTCTCACACGATATGCTGTTCGCCCAGGCTATCAGATTCTTGGTGGAGCTGAAAAACTCTTTAGAAGAATGAGTCTGCATGAAATTCATCCAATCATCTCATGGTCTGATAATCGATGGTCTGAGGGTCGTGTCTATCAAAAATTAGGATTCCAGCTGTGCCATCAACTTCCACCTGATTACGCATATGTAGATAAAACACAACGAGTACCGAAGCAACGATGTACCAGAACGAGACTAGGTGCTGCACCAGGGCAGACAGAACACGCACGAGCGATTGAACTGAATCTATATCGAATTTGGGATTGCGGAAAACGTGCCTGGCAATGGACACCCCCCACAACCTCGCCGCCATCATAAAGGATTTTCCTGTAAAAAACTCAGTTCTCCTTAATATCCTTACTCCATCTCCACACATTCTACCCACAATCCCATAATCGGCCTAAATACGTCTAGTCGATGCTCTAGTATTCCCTATCACCACTAGATAAGGATCTCCACCCATGGCCAGTCCACAGATGTCTCTCGATCTCATGGATATTATGCCACCTGAATATCAGGATCTCGTGAAGAGTGCCACCTATGGGAAGGAGAATCGTGGCTGGAAAGATATTGGATCCTCTAAGGAACTCATTGAACCTCATTCACTCTGTGCCGGATGTCCAGAGTCGATGGCCTTTCGATATATTCTTGCCTCACTTCCGAATCCAGAAGATACGGTGATGGTCGGCTCCACAGGATGTACCAGTCTCGTATTTCCAATGGTGGCGGTCCATAATATCCACTCACTCTTCGGGAATCAGAATGCGGTAGCTTCTGGGTTGAAGCGGGCTCTCAGTGTTCGGTTTCCTGGACGTATCAAGGATGTGGTGGTGCTTGCGGGTGATGGGGCTACGGTAGATATTGGACTCGACATGACATTGCAAGCCTGGTTCAGACAGGAGAAGTTCACGACGATTTGCTTTGATAATGAACTCTATGCGAATACTGGTGGGCAAGAGAGTGGATTGATGCAAAAGGGGTTTGTGGCCAAGATGGCTCCAGTGGGGAAACTCTTTGATAAGGTCCGGTTGCCTGAAATTGCGAAAGAATCGGGGTGTCACTATGTGGTGCAATGTACCGTCAGTAAACCGTCCTTGGTGGAACGAGTCATTCGCAATGCGGTGATGATTGCTCGTGAGATCGGCCCGACCTACTTACAGCTGTATACGACCTGCATTCTGGAGATCGGCAAGAACAGCATGGAGGGCTTACAAGAGATGCGGGATTCAGAGAAGCCTGCCGAGCGATTTGCCTATAAAGAGTTCATCAGTGAACCTGCCAAGCAGTTCTTGGCTGAGATGGCCGAGAAGAAAGCTGCGGCCAAGAACACAGCTCAACTGGCTGCACTGTAGAGGTATCTATGGCCTATAGTGAACAAGTCCTTGATCACTATAACAATCCCCGGAATGTGGGTAGCTTCAGGAAAGATGAGCCTGGTGTGGGCACTGGGATGGTCGGGGCACCAGAATGTGGTGATGTGATGAAGCTTCAGATTAAAGTGCAGGATAACATTATCACTGATGCTAAGTTTAAAACGTTTGGATGTGGGTCTGCGTTGGCCAGCTCAAGTCTTGTCACTGAATGGCTCAAGGGTAAAACTCTGGAAGAAGCATCACAAATCAAGAACACGGAGATTGTCCAGGAATTGAATCTTCCACCCGTGAAAATTCACTGTTCTGTGCTAGCGGAAGATGCTATTAAGGCTGCACTTACCAATTATAGAGAGAAATCCACATGAGTCTTGATTACGTCAAATTCACGTCTGGTTTCGAGAGGTATATGCCCAAAGAGTACAGGGACATGGTTGAACATGGCCCATTTGGCAAGAAGGTCTCCGTCTCACAAACAGGAAGTTTCAAAGAAATTCTCGAAGAGCATCCGATGTGTGCTGGGTGTGCGATGACACTCTTTATTCGTCTTGCCATTATTGCGTTCCCCAATCCAGAAGATACGATCACGGTCGGAACCGCTGGGTGTGGTCGATTAGCAATTTCTCAAGCAGCAATCCCATTTGTGTATGGAAATTATGGAGATCAAAATGGGGTTGCATCCGGTCTATCCCGTGGACTCAGACTTCGCTTTGGTGATAAACCAAAGGATGTGGTCGTGATGGCGGGTGATGGAGGCACGGCGGACATTGGATTTCAGCAGGTATTACACTCGTGGTTCAGAAAAGAACGCTTCACGACGATCATGCTCGATAATGAGGTCTATGGTAACACTGGTGGGCAAGAGAGCGGTATGACCAACCGTGGTGCAGTATTAAAGATGGCTCCATTGGGAAAGAAGTTTGAGAAGATGGACATGCTTCAAATGGCGAAGGTCGCTGGGTGCGCCTATGTGGCCACAGTGGTACCGAATAATCCCCGTCGGGTGGAAAGCGTTATCAAGAAAGCGGTCTTGATTGCTCGTGAAGTCGGTTCCACATATATTCAAGCCTATACGTCTTGTAACATCGAATATGCGATTCCGACCGACAAGGTCATGGAAGATGCCAAAACAGTGGAGAATGATCGGTACCAGTTCACCGAATATGTCAGCGAGGAAGCCAAGCAGTACCTCACTGAGCGATATGGCTATAAGGAATTTCTTGCGAAACCTTCTGCTGTCAAGGCAATTATATAAATTCTTGAGTTATAGTGTTTAACACATAAACTTGAGTTATAGTGTTTAACACATAAACTTTCACTATAATTTCTTGAATTTCTGTTTGTGATAAAGTAAACTATATGATGATTTTGATGATGATTCTTTGCCTCGGTAAACTATATGATGATTTTGATGATGATTCTTTGCCTCGCACTCGGTGTTCCTTCCACAAGTTTCGCAATCGAAAAATACGGTCGAACCGCACCCGCAATTGATGCACCAGATGAAGAACGAATCTCTGGATATCTGATGGTGTCTGTATTTGCCCTCAATAATTCTTTTGCTGCTCGACCCAATAACACAGGATTGACGGGGTCTCGATACATGCTCCATCTGGAACGTGACGTATTAAATCATCGTCTGACCCTCTTCACCGATCAAAATTTTCTGACTGATAAAACGATGGGAGTGGCTCATGTAAGTGAATGGGATGGAACATATGGGATGAGAGGATCTATTACTCCTGAGTATCAATGGCGGCTACAATACGAACGGGATAGTGGTGTCGACCAAGATACCATATCTCAATCCTACGCAAGTCTAACGGTTACACGAACATGGGGTGCGGATTGGATTGATGCATATGTGGGAGTTGGTGGACTGTTATATAACAATCAGTATTTCGCTCGACCGAATAATACTGGTCGTGCCTTGTTAAACTATATTGGTCATGTAGATTTTCATTTCCTTGGAAAGGAATGGATCCCTTTTGTGGATGCAATTGCACTCACTGATCGTAATAATTCTAATGTGTTCTCCCCCACTGAATTGGATTGGATTGTCGGACTTGCCTATCGTCAGGAAAATCGTGAAATCGCTATTTTCCATGAACAAGATCGTCCCATAGATACACGTGGTTTAGTGCAACAATATCTTGCGATTCAACTTCGATATTCATTCTAATGTCAATTACCACATAAGACGGTTTTAGAACAATATAAATACTATCATGGGACTCTTGCAACCGGATAACACCAACGTTCTAGTACCGAACCGATATGTCTTATCGTTCATTCGTCTTCCGAATGTACAGTTCTTCTGTCAAACGGTAAATCTTCCTGGGATCAATCTCTCGGCAGTTCCACGCAATACCCCCTTTGTAGATGTCTCCATTCCAGGGGATAAATTGATTTATGATCCTCTAACCATTACGTTTTTAGTTGATGAGGATCTCAAAGCCTGGAGAGAAATTCATGATTGGATGCGTGGAATGACCTTTCCTACGAAATTTGAGGAATATCGTGACCTGGCGAAACAATCCCCCTATGTGAGTCAGAAAAGCCCACAATACTCTGATGCCACTCTGGTGATTTTGGACTCCAATCAACAGGGTAATTATCGGTTCAAATTTGTGGATGCGTTCCCCACCAGCCTTGCCGCCTTCACCCTCTCTAGTACCTTGGGACCTGAGACTATTATGACCGCTGATGCTACCTTCTCCTTCACATATTTTGATCTCGAAAAAATTTGATATTTTCCTGAAAATCAGGTAGAGTTTCGGAACGACGTTATGCGGAGTTGCGGTGGACGTTACTAGATCTATTCTAAAGTCCTCTATAACTAGGAAGTAATGGACGGAGATTCGTACTCTGTTCTTTTCTAGATTTGGCACTTAAGGAATATTAGGTGCTAGTTGCAAATTATTTGCTCCCATTACGTCTTTGTTATATAATTATGTGAGATAATCTAATTAGAGAATGGAGACAATTGTGCCACCAGTCACAACTCATGAAACTATTCAAGAACTGTTAACGATGTGGAGTACTGATGCGAAGTTTGATCAGACACAACCAGATCGCGAACTAGCTCGTATGGGGTCTCTCCATAGTAAATACCTTACCATTCTCTCTGAGCATCGTGTTGCCATGAAATCAGTAGAGCAGATGTATTTCCGAATACGAAAATTGAAGTGGGAATATTACACAGGTAAATTGAATGGGGATAAAGTGACGTTAGAGAAATATGGATGGGAACCGTTTATGTTTACCTTAAAATCTGAAGTTCCCTCCTATCTTGAAGCAGATAAAGACCTACAGGGAATATTGACACAAAAGGGTCTTCATGAAGAATTAATGGAACTCTGTCAATCGATTCTGAAAGAACTTCAATCACGAACCTATCAAATTCGTGATTTCATCTCTTGGCAAAAATTCCTACAGGGAGTCTAGGCTCCACCTATATATTATAGGTGGAGTATTTGTTATGAATCTTGTGATCACCAAACACAGTGAAGTCTACATTCGCATCAAGTGCGATCCTGATATCGGTCGTGAACTACATGATCATTTCTCGTTCTATGTTCCAAATTTTCAATATACCCCTCAGTTCCGTCAAAAACTCTGGGACGGAAAAATTCGACTCTTCGATGCTCGGACTCATCTCCTCTATCATGGCTTAGTGCCGTATGTAGAAAAATTTTGTAAAGATCGTCACTATACCTATCATATTGATACATTAGTACTGCTCACAGAAAATTGGTCTCTAGAAGAAGCCAAACAGTTTATTCAGACTCTCGAACTTCCGGAACAAATAGCACTTCGTGATTATCAATTTGATGCGATTGTTCAAGCGATTCGCCATCGACGACAACTCATTGTTTCCCCTACGGGTTCTGGGAAATCTCTCATACTGTATTGTTTGATACGATATTTTCTTGCTCGTAACTTGAACCATGTGTTGGTTATTGTGCCTACAACTAGTCTCGTCGAACAATTGACCTCAGATTTTCAGTTGTATGGATGGGATGTGGGAACACATGTACATAAGCAATATGCGGGAAAGGATAAAATTACTCAGAAACCTGTGACAGTCACCACCTGGCAATCCATCTATCAGTTTCCTGCATCCTACTTTGAACAATTTGATGCGGTTTTGGGAGACGAAGTTCACCTGTACAAGGCGAAATCTCTTCAATCCATCATGACGAAATTGACCCGAACAATGTTTCGCATTGGAACGACGGGCACCTTAGATGGAACCCACACGAATCAATTGGTGCTAGAGGGATCCTTTGGCCCAGTATATCGAGCCACCAGTACCAAGGAATTGATGGATGGCGATACTCTTGCCGTAATTACGATTAAATCGTTGATTCTCAAATATGACACCGAGACCTGTAAACAGTTGAAATCCTCGAATTATCAAGAAGAATTAGATTTTGTTGTACAACACCCTAAACGGAATCGCTTTATTGCTAATCTGGCTTTGTCTCTCAAAGGCAATACTCTGATTTTGTTTCAATTTATTGACAAACATGGCGAAAAATTATATAATCTTCTTACAGATCTAGCCCCTCAAGATCAATCAATATCATATGTGCATGGTGGGGTTGATGCGGATGAACGGGAACGAATTCGAAAGTGTGTCGATCAGTCAACAAATGCCATTGTTCTGGGATCGTCAGGGACGTTTAGTACGGGGGTGAATATTCCCAATCTTCATAATATCATTTTTGCATCCCCCTCAAAGTCACGTATTCGTGTTTTACAATCAATTGGTCGTGGATTACGACGCACTGGCGAGAAAGATACGATGACCCTGTTTGATATCGCAGATGATTTGCGATCGGGTAAACCGATGAATTATCTGCTTCAACATTACATTGAACGATTGAAAATTTATGATGATGAACAATTCCCCTATCACCAATACTATATTGATTTGGCCAAATGATTACTGAACAAGTTCTTATTCTGAGATTGTCCACTGGCGAAGATATTGTGGGCACAACCACAACAACGAATACTGACTATCATATTCACACCCCCTTCAAAGTGATTTTTCGTAGATTGACAAAGACTTCGGTGGGATTGTCTGCTATACCCTGGTTGCCGGATGAGATCCTTGATGATCATAATATCACTCTATCGAAAACACAGGTCGTCTGCACGATGATTCCCAAACAAGAATTTGTGGATTATTATCATCGTACCATCGATGAGTTTTATATGTCAATGGTAAAATTAGATACTTCCTATCGCAAACAACTGGAGTTGTTGGAGAAACACCCATCACCCGATACGGTAAAAAAATCTCTCTCTCGGCACTATCAAGAGATGTTTGATCGTATGTCTTCTAGCGAAGAAGGTACATCATTTCCTGATGTGGATGATGAAGAAGAAGAAGGCGACGAATATGATAATGGTCCAATTTTTCATTAATTGGGTGATAAACGATGAGTGAACATTATGTTTCCAACACAGACTTTCTTCAAGCTTTGATTGACTATAAAAAAATGGTTCGACGAGCCAAACGGAATCAAGAAGAGCGACCCATTCTCCCTGATTATATTGGGGAATGTTTTATGAAGATTGCGGATCGTTTATCTCGTAAATCAAAGTTCTACTCATATACGTTTCGAGATGATATGATTTCAGATGGGATTGAGAATTGTTTATTGTATGTTGATAATTTTGACCCCAAAAAATCAAGTTTTCCTTTTGCATATTTCACTCAAATTATTTTTTATGCGTTTGTTCGTCGAATACAACGAGAAAAGAAACACTTGTATGTGAAATATAAGATCACCGAAGAAATGCTTCATAATCATAATAGTGCAGAATTCGAAGATGATCAACTTCCTGCTTCGTCTAATTCCTTGCGTGCAAAACTTTATGAGAATATCTCAGAATATATCGATACCTATGAGAAAAAAATAGTGGAGAAGAAACAGAAAAAGCGTGGGGTGGAATTGTTTATGAGGGAAGACCAATGAAATTGGCATTGATCACAGACACCCATTTTGGTGCTCGGTCTGATTCCCCTCAATTCAATACATTCTTTTTTAAATTTTGGGAGAAGACGTTTTTCCCGTATTTGAAAACTCATGATATTAAGACGGTTGTTCATCTTGGGGATGTGATGGATCGCCGAAAATATATCAATCATCAGATTGCGCATGATTTTCAGACTCGATTTATGAATCGTCTCTATCAAGAGGGAATTGATACACATATTATCGTTGGCAATCATGATTGCTTCTATAAGAACACAAATCGTGTGAATTCTATTCAGAATTTGTGTTGTACGTATGATGGGCAACACGAACCTTGGATTTATGTGGACCCCAAAGTGGTTGAGTTTGATGGAGTGCCGATTCTCTTTCTCCCGTGGATTTGCGAAGAGAATCGTGAACAGTCGCTTCAGTTGATTGCAAAAGCTCCGACATCCTTGGTGATGGGGCATCTGGAGATCGCAGGATTCGAGATGGACAGAGGAATGGTCTGTATACAGGGAATGTCAACAAACTTGTTTGATCGATTTGAACTGGTGATGTCGGGGCATTTTCATCATCGATCTAAAATAGGTCCGATTCAGTATTTGGGGAATACCTATGAAATTACCTGGGCCGATTATGATGATCCACGAGGGTTTCATATTTTTGATACTGAGACAAGAGATTTGACTTTTGTTCCGAATCCATATACAATGTTCTTTAAACTTATCTATGATGACGCTGTACAAAATTTTGAGTTTTGGAATGCTATAGATTTTTCGATCTATAAAGATACTTGCGTCAAAGTGGTGGTCAAACAAAAGACTAATCCGTATTTGTTTGATAGTGTCTTGGATAAACTTTATGCGTCTTCTCCTCTTGATGTCTCAATTGTTGAGAATTACTTGCCTGTCTCAGATAGCGTTGAAGAATCTGTGGTTGATCAGGCAGAAGATACGATGACGATTCTCTCCTCATATGTGGATGGGTTAAAATTAGATGTGGACGCCAAACAATTGAAAGATTTTATGAGTACTCTGTACCAAGAAGCTCTAATGTCGGAGCGTTCATTGTGATTGTTATACAATCAGTTCGGTGGAAAAATTTTATTTCAACGGGGAATGTGTTTACTGAGATCCCTCTTTCTTCTCATAATCACACCCTGATCATTGGCGAAAATGGATCAGGAAAATCCACGTTGTTGGACGCCATCTGTTTTGGACTCTTCAATCGCCCCTTTCGTAAAATCATTAAAACCAGTCTGGTCAATTCAATTAATAATCGTGATTGTGTAGTAGAAGTATGTTTTGTTGTTGATGCAGTTTCCTTTCGGGTCGTGCGGGGGATAAAACCTACAATTTTCGAGATTTTTCAGGATGGAACTCTCATCAATCAAGACGCAGAATCTCGAGATTATCAAGAGT
>SXGQ01091961.1_pt1 | contig 26587 bp, 16 predicted proteins | sample 3178371 | NCBI WGS metagenome assembly SXGQ01 (sample SAMN11356859, study PRJNA531348) | freshwater metagenome | isolation source: freshwater sample F1-20 | place: China: Fuxian Lake, Yuxi | collected 2017-12-25 | reverse complement strand
GAGCCGATCGAGAAACTGCTCGCCGCACTTCAGACGCCCGAGGACGGCGTCCGCATCCGCGCGAAGATCGAGCTGAGCAAGCACGACTCCGCCAAGGTCATCGTCGCCACCAAGAAATGGGCGGCTGCCCTCGACAAGTCGCACAAGGAATACCAGCACCACCTGATGGAGGCGCTCTGGGTCCATCAATGGAACAACGTCGTGGACGAAACGCTGCTCAAGCAGATGCTCCGCTCACCCGACCACCGCGCCCGTGCCGCCGCCACACGCGTCCTCTGCTACTGGCGCGATCGCGTGAAGGATCCGCTCAAGCTGGTCGAAGTGCAGGCCAAGGATGACCACCCGCGCGTCCGCCTCGAGGCCATCCGCGCCTGCAGCTTCTTCACCACCAGCGCCGCCGCCGAGGTCGCGTTGAGCGCGCTGGAGAAAGAGGCCGACCCGAACAAGCCGGATTACTACATCAAGTATTGCCTCGACGAGACCCTCAAGCAGCTCGGCAAATACAAGTAGGCGCGGCAGCCAGCCCCGCTGTAGCGGTGGTCTGTGACCGCCGAATTTTGGCTTGGCTTCGCGTTTCGTTCGGCGCTCACAGAGCGCCGCCACAGCCATGCGTTGGGCTTGATTAACGCAGTTCATCCAAGCCGGCGGCTGGTTCAGCGGAAGTGAAACGTGGAGAAGGGGCTTGCCAACCAGCGGGGCGGGCAGCAAAACTCCGCCGTCTCAAACACAACATTTTATGGCCGACATCGCTAACAAATACGAAAACAACGTCCCTGGAAAATACTTCGTGGACAACCAGTGCATTGACTGCGACCTGTGCCGCGAAACCGCCCCGGAGAACTACACCCGCTACGACGACGGCGGCTATTCCTACGTGAAAAAGCAGCCCGAGACGCCCGAGGAAGAGGCCCAGTGCAAAGAGGCCAAGGAAGGCTGCCCCGTGGAAGCCATCGGCGACAACGGCTAGGCCAGACCACTTTCAAGCAACACCCGCCCGCGCAAGCCGGTGGGTGTTTTGCTTTGGTAGGGCGCGTCTGTCCCAGCGCGCCGGTTGGGCATCCGAACGGTTCTGCGGCGCGCTGGGACAGACGGCGCCCTACCTCATCACCCGACGCAACAGTTCCAGCGCCTGGAGCGAGTTCACATACTTGAACGTCTCGCGGTCGTAGCGGTTCAACGGGTTGAGAACCTTTGTGCCGCAACAAACTTCCGGATCACCGCCAACTCCGGCTCGCCCGCGATGGTGTGCTCCTTCGCGAACTCGTGCCACTCGATGTTCAGCCCCGCCGCTTGCAGCCGACGCACTTGCTCCCGCACCGGCGCAATGGGAATCAGCGGGTCGAACTTGCCGTGAGTCAGCAGCAGCCGTTGCTGCTCCGCCACCGGGGATTTCTCTCGAACCAACTGCTCCGCGTCATGCACGTGGCCGCTGATGCCCACCAACCCCGCGAAGCGATGCGGGTAGCGCAGCCCGACCTCGGTCGTCATCAGGCATCCCTGCGAAAATCCAAACACCACCGTCTGCTCCGTCGGCCAACCGTGGCTGCGCTGCGCGTCCAGCAAGTCGAACAGCAACCGCGTGCTCCGTTGCACTCCGGGCGCGCGCTCGCCCGCGTAGTCATACCAAGAGTAGCCGCCGTAGTATTCGTCCGGCGCGTTGACCAGCAGGTAGTTCAGGTCCGGCATCCCCATCGCCTCCGGCAGCCAGCGGTAGCCATCCATGTTGTCGCCGAGTCCGTGCAGCACCAGCATCAACCGGCGCGAATCTTTCTGCGCGGCAGGGATCACTTCAGTCGTCAGCATTGCGCTGGTGTAACCCGCACACGCGGCGCGCGCAAATTCTCTCCTGCCTTCCCGCCCTCTTCATTGCCCAGCGCGTGGTCAGCACCTAAACTCCGGCCGTGGTCCGACTCGTCCTCTTCGACATTGACGGCACGCTGCTGCACACCGGCGGCGCGGGTGTGCGGGCGTTTGGCCGAGCGTTCGCAAGTGAGTTCGGCCTGCACCACGGCACGGAATGGATGCGCTTCGCAGGCCGCACGGACTCGGGGCTGGTGCGCGAATTCCTCACCTTGCATGGCGTGGACGCGACGCCCGAGAACTTCCGCCGCTTCTTCGAGTCCTACGTCTTCTGGCTCGATCATCACCTGCACGAACTCCCCGGCAGCCCCTGCCGTGGCGCGCGCGAGTGGCTCGTCGAAATCACCACGCTGCCCGAACCGCCGCTCCTCGGCCTGCTCACGGGCAACATCCGCCTCGGCGCGCAGATCAAGCTTCGTCATTACAATCTCTGGGAACCATTCGTCACCGGCGGCTTCGGTGACGACCACGAGGATCGCAACGAAATCGCGCGCGTCGCCAAGGCCCGCGCCAGCCGCCGTCTCCGTCGCGAACTACGCGGCGAGGAAATCCTGGTCATCGGCGACACACCGCTGGACATCGCCTGTGGCCGGGCCATCGGCGCGCGCTGCCTCGCCGTCGCCACCGGCGGCGCGACTCTTGTAGAGTTGCAAGCCCACCACCCAGACTGGGCCGTGCAAGACCTCACGCACCTGCCCGTGGCCGACGTGTTGCGCTAACACTCCTGTAGCGGCGGTCTGTGACCGCCGTCTGTAATCCATCGCACAACTCGGCGGTCACAGACCGCCGCTACACCACTTCCGTCCGCCCCAGCGCAAGGAAGTGCAGCCACCGCCGCGTCACTGTCTTCTTGTAAATCCGCTCCAGCGCCCGCGCGTAGAGCCGCAGTTGCAGGCCGTGCTCGCGCAGCTTCTCCGCCATCTCCGCCTCGCCGAAGTGGTCCGTCTTGTAATCCACCAGCCATATCTCCTCCGCCCGAAACACCGCCAGATCCACCACGCCCTGCACGATGACGAAGTCCTCCGCCATCACTGTAGGAGACGACGTGAGGAGTCTCTGATTTTCCCCCGCTATTCCCCTCAAGGTCAACTCGTTCAACTCACGCACGGTGAAACGCGCGGTGAACGGCACTTCCCGTTGCACCTCGCGCGCGTGGCCTCGCACGAGTTTGCCAGCCTCCGAATCCCAGAACCGGAACAAGTCCTCGAACACCAGCGCCTCCGCCTCGCGCTCGGTCAGCACGCCGCGCGACTGCAACCGCTCCGCCTCGGCCATCAGCTCCGCGCGCGAGCCCGTCGCGCGCAACTCGACGTGTTGGAGGAACGCGTGATGCGCCAGCCCGATTTGCGTGGCGGTCAAGCCGCCGCTTCGCCGCCTCGGCACGCGCGGCAGCTTGCTGGCCGGTAAAAGTTGGAACGCCTCTTCGTCCGCCTCCGCACGCCGCCTCAGCACCGAGACAGAAGTCTTCGCCTGCTCCCACGTCGCCGATCCGTGCGGATAGTCGCGAGTCAGCCGCTCACGAAGCCTCGTGACTTCTTCCACTTCTGCATCGCTCGCCATTCCGAGCCGCTTCGAGTCCACCACCGCCTCGCCTCCCTCTCCCCCATCGGGGGAGAGGGCCGGGGTGAGGGGGCAGCGCTCTCGATCACTCACAAGCAGCTCCTCTCCCGCCGCGTGCAGCCGCCAACTCAGCAACTCGTTCCCTCCCGCCGCTTCAACCAGCCAATCTCCCTCCTTGGCCACGCCCGACAGCCACAGCCGCAGCCAGTCCAGCGGACACCGCGCCTTCAGCACCGCGGGATCACTGATGGCCGCCGCCGGCTCGCGCCACTTCTCCGCCACGCTCTTCCCCGCGTCCGAGCCGCACAGCAGCAGCGTGTCGCGCGCGCGGGTGAACGCCACATAAAGCAACCGCATCTCCTCGCCCAGCGACTCCCGCTGCCCGTGCTGCTTCGCCAGCCAGTGCGGCAAACTCGGGAAACGCCGTTGCGATCCCGGCGGCGACACCATCGGACACAAGCCCAGTTTACCGTCGAGCAACACGTCGCCAGACAAGTCGCGCAAGTTGAAGCGAACTCCCAAACCAGCCACTACGATTACCGGGAACTCCAGTCCCTTGCTCTGATGGATGCTCATCAGCCGCACCGCATCCTCGGTCGGCAACGGCGCGGGATCGTGCTCCAGCTCTACCTCCTCCTGCGCCTCGATGAAGCGCAGGAAGCGATGCAAGCCCTGCCGTTGCAGCGGATCGAACTGCCGCGCGAGGTCCAGCAGCCGGCGCACGTTCGCCACGCGCTCCGGACCGCGCGGCTCCGCCAGCAGCAGCGCCTCGTAATGCGTCTCCGCCAGCACGCGCTCCAGACACTGCGTCAGCGAGCCGAGCCGGATGAGCTGCCGCCACCCGGCGAAGCGCGTGAGAAACTCGGTGGCCTTCTCAGATGCGGAATGCGGAATGCGGAATGCGGAATTGGGGACGGACGTGCTGGATGCGGGCGGGTTCTGAGCGCGAAACTTCGTCAGCGCATCCCACATCAACGTGCGCTCGGCAGCCTTGCGAATCGCGACCAGTTCCTCCAGCGACATCCCGACGAGCGGCGAGCGCAGCACCGCCAGCAACGACAGGTCTTGCAGCGGATTGTCCAGCAGCCGGAGCAGGCTCAGCAGGTCCGTGACCTCCAGCGATTCGTAAAACCCACCGCGCTCCGCGTGCAGCGGCACGCCCGCGCGATGAAACTCCTTCGCGAACGCCTCGCCGCGCGAGCCGGGCGAACGCATCAGCACCACCATGTCGCGCCATTGTGCCGGGCGGAACTGGTGCGTGCTCTCGTCCCAAACCGGATGCCCGCCCGCGTGCAACTCGCGCAGCCGCGTCGCGACGAACCGCGCCTCGCGTTCGATGGCCAGCAGTTCCTCCACTTCGTTCTGTGCCTCGTCGCCTTCGGCGGAGTCAGCCGCCTTGTCGCTCGTGAGAACGTGCAGCTCCACGCGAGGTGCAGCGGCGCTCTGTGCTGCAAGAGTCGCGCGCTCCCCCGCGTTGCCAAAGCGCAGTTCCGCCGCCGTGTCATACGTCACGCCGCCCACGCTAGCGCGCATGAGCGGCCGGAACAGCGCGTTCACGAAGTTCAGCACCCCCTCATGGCTTCGGAAGTTGTCCGCGAGCGCGATGACGCGGGTAGGAGCCGACGTGTGGAGGCTCTGACTTGATCCCTCATTGAACGGAGCCTCCTCGCGTCGGCTGCTACAGGTTCCCCACGCCTCCGCGTAGTCCGCGAAGATGCGCGGATCCGCCAGCCGGAAGCGGTAGATGCTCTGCTTGATGTCGCCGACGAGGAAGCGGTTCGCGTCCGCCCCCGTGCGGCTCACAGCGCGCAGGATGGCGTCCTGCGCGGCGTTGATGTCCTGATACTCGTCCACGAAGACGTGCACGAACCGCTCGCGGCACCGCCGTGCCGCCGCACCGTGCTCATCACGCAGCAGCCGCAGCGACAACTGCTCCACGTCCGCGAAGTCCACGCCGCCGAGCTGGCGCTTCGCCTCGGTGAATCGCTCGGCGAACTGCTGAGTGAGTTCCACGAGCGCGGCGAGCTCGTGGCGCGACCACTCCCAGTCCTCGGCCAGCGCAGTTCTGGCTCCGTCCGCACCGGTCAGTGCGAAGAGAAACGCCGCGTCGTCGAAGAACTTCTCGAAGCCCTTGCGGAACTGCTTCGTGCCATGCGGCCAGTTGCGGTCGGCCTCGGCAACTTCGCTCAACACGCCGGGCAGCGCCGCCAAGTCTTCCCCGGTGGCGCGCAACGCGGCACGGCTGCGGGCGAAGGCCGGGGCTACCGGGGTGTCTTCCAGCAGCGGCAGCCACAGCGAACGCCAATCGCGGCAGGCGGTGTCGAGCCATTCGCGCCAGCGCACCGGCTCCGCGTTCTGACAGTCAGCAAGCAAGCCCACGAGCCAGCCATCCGGATCAGGCAGCGAATGCGCAAAGCTGTGCAGCCGGCTCACGAGCGCGCGAAGATGCTCGTCCGAGCCACGTCCCGCGCGACGGATGAGTTGTTGAAGTGCGGCGCTGTGTGGCCAGCGCCCGGCGTAGTGTCCGGCCAGCAGCTCCGTCAGGCACTCGCGCGCAAGCGGACGCGTCTGCCGTTCGTCCAGCACGACGACCTGCGGGTCAATCGCCAGCTCATGGAAGTGCTCGCGCACGAGGCCAAGGCAGAAGCTGTGCAGCGTGGAAATCTCCGCAGTGTCGAGCAAGGCGGCCTGCTCGGTGAAGTGGGCGGCGAAGTCCGAATCCCTGGTAGGGCCGCGCTGCGCGCGGCTTGGTTGGCCTGAATGGACCGACGAGGCCGCGCGCAGCGCGGCCTTACCAGGCTCTGGTGTGGCGTCGGTCGGCGTCGAAAGTGGCACGGAACTGGCCGCCTTCACCTCGTCCTCCAGCGCCTTGCGCAGGCGCACGCGCATCTCTGCGGCGGCGGCGGTCGTGAAGGTCACGATGAGCATCTCCTCCAGCGACGTGCCTTCGCGCAGCAGCCGCAGGCAGCGCTCGATGAGCGTGCGCGTTTTGCCCGTGCCGGCACCAGCGACGACGAGCACGTTGCCACGCGCCGCGATGGCGACCTGCTGGGCGGAAGTGAAGCTGCTCATGCCGCGCCCTCCCCGGTGTCGGTCGCGCTAGCGAGTTTGCGATACGGCTCCGTCCACGGGTCGAAGCGGCAGATGGCGCGGTAGTCGCAACGGTCGCACGCCGACTCGCTCGCGCTCCTGCGCACGGGCGCGACGCGGATGTTGCCCGCGAAAATGTCCGTCCCGAGGCGGCTGAGGTTCGATTCGACTTGGCGCAGGAGCACGGTGAACTCCTCGGTGAGCAACGCGTCGTTGCCGCGCTTGGCGGGCTGGCCATCCTTGTTGACCTTGAAGCGGAACTGGCTGCCAGGCCCGCCGACGGCCTCCCGGTCGAAGTGTTTCAACTGCGCGAAGTCGAAGCGCCCAGAGTGCTGGTAGGCTGCGCGGCGGTCAGCCTCGGTCTCCGCGAGAATCTCCGCGCGTGTGCCGCCGGAGCCGGATGCACCGTGGAGGTTGACGTAGAAGACGCCGGCGGGTCGGAGTGGCGACGGGAGCGGCGGAACGTCCGGGGTCAACAGGCCGTCGTGCCCCCTCTCCCCCACCCTCTCCCCCGATGGGGGAGAGGGAGAAGAGACCGGCGCGGCTGGCTGCGCTTGCAGCACGTTGAGATATGAGAGCAACTGAAGCTGGAGTCCGCTGGCGACCTTGAGCGGCTCGAGTTTCTTCGGGCTGGATTTGTAGTCCACGACGACGGCGAGGGTCTCGCCGGTTTCGGGAACGCGGCACAAGTCCACGCGGTCAATGCGGCCACGGAGCAGGAGCGCCTTGCCGTCGGGGAGGCCCAGCCGCCACGCGGGCAGAGAACTCCCCTTCAAGCCGAAGCCCAGCTCCACTGCGACGGGATCGAAATCGTAGTGCGGCATCCAGCCGAGGAGCGCGCCGAGAAGCCGCTGCGCGCTGGCAATGAGTGAGTGCGCGGTGAAGCGCCGCGCGTCGTCCGCCGCGAGCAGGCGATGCTCGGGCTGCGCCAGGAGCTCCGCTCCGATGGTGGCGACGAGCGCTTGCGCTTCGACGGGCGAGACCTCACGCCAGCGGTGGCCGCTGCGAGTGACGCGCAGGTGAAACTCATCGAGGATCCGGTGCAGGAAGCTGCCGCGCTCGCGCGGGTCCAGCTCGAATTCCTTGCGCTCTTGAGCACGCAGCCCGGCGGCGACGAAGAACTTGAACGGACACTCCGCGAACTGTTCGAGCTTGCTGACGGAAGTGCCGAGCTCGGTGCCATAGATCTGCGTGACGGCGGCGGGCGACAAAGCGGTGACGGCACGGCTGGCGGAGAGTTGCTGCCAGCGGGCGATGACGGGCTGGAGCGATGGAAGCGTGGCGAGAGTCAGGAGGGCCGATTGCGGGCCTCCCTCGCCCCCATCGGGGGAGAGGAATTGAGGGTGAGGGGGCGGGACGGCGGGCTGAGCCTTGGAGCCGTCTTGCGCAGACCCCGCCCCCCCCCACACCCCGGCCCTCTCCCCCGATGGGGGCGAGGGAGAAGATGCCTCGGTGGCGAGTTCGCGCAGGAGTGGTTCGAGGAGTTCTTCGGTGTGCTCGGACTCGCGCCAGTCGTGCGTGGTCGGGATTTTTTCCAGCGGCACGTCGGGGAAGAGTTGCTGGACGTGCACGAGGATTGGGGACGGATGGAGTGCTTCACCATCGGCACCGGCACCGGCGCAGGTGAGCACGAGTCGGGCGCGGCTGCGGGTGCAGGCGATGTAGGCGAAGTATCGTTCGTGCGCGAGCTGCGCGCGCGGATCGGAGCCTAGGCGCGTGTCGAGGTCGGCGAGCAGGGCGCGCTCGGAGTCGGTGAGCAGCACGGGTGTGGAGGGCGGCGCGGGGAAGATGCCTTCGTTGAGGCCGAGCACGAGGGCGAGTCGCAGCTCAGGATTGCGCGAGCGGTCAATGGTGCCGACGAGCACTTGGTCCAGCGCGGGCGGGATGACGCCGACGCTCAACGCACCGAGACCGGCTTCGACGATGGGGAGCCATTCGCGCAGCGGAAGCGCGGCGGAGCCGGGAGGGAAGGCGAGTTCCAGATTCTCGATCCACTCGTGCATCTGGCGCAGGACGCTGCCGTGCATGGCGCTGGCGGCGGCGGGATGGAAGACAGGAGTGTCCTCCTCACTGGCGAGCGCGTCGTCCCATGCTTGCAGGCAGCCTTCCACGGCGAGGTCTTCCCAAAGCGAGCGAAGGGCGGAGGCGAGGTGGGAGCCGGGGATTGGGTTGGGAGATGGGGCGGAGGCGAGTCGTTCGGCGAGTTTGAGGAAGGGTGCGACGAGGCGAGTGCGGAGTCGTTCGGCGCGCGGGAGGTCGAAGCTGGGTTCGTGCTCGTTGAGCGGCTGGTGCCAGTGCGTGCCGTGCCAGCCGTGGGCGAGCGCAAGGTTTTCCAGCCAGTCAATGTCCTCGTCGTGATCGTGGACAAGACCGGTCTTCAGCGCGCCGAACCAGTCGTCGAGCTGCCAGCCATAGGCAAGCGTGCGCAGGGTGAAGCGCGTCAGCTCCGCAAGCGGGTGGTGCGCGACTGGCTCGCGGCGGTCGAGGAAGAAGGGGATGCCGAAGCGCGTGAAGACGCGGCGCAGCGGGGCGTGATGGTGATCAAGGGTGCGGAGGATGACGGCGCAGTCGCGGAAGCGTCCGCCTGTGCGGACGTGGCGGAGGATTTCGCGAGCGGCGAGGACGGCTTCGGCTTCGGGGTGGGCGCAGAGGGCGAGGCGGGAGGCTGGAGGCTGGAGGCTGGCTGGGCGGCTGGTGGCTGAGTGGATTCAGGCGAAGGCACGCTTTGCCCCCTCACCCCGGCCGTCTCCCCGGATGGGGGCGAGGGAGAAGAAGCGGCGGGCGCAGTCCAGTTTGCTTCGAGCCGAGCGAGCACGGGGCTGTCGTGGAAGCGGCTGTGGGCGGGATCGCGCGCGAGTTGTGTCTCGCTAACTTCGGCAGCCTTAAGAGCAGCGACGCGGGTCCGACAATCGAGATACGTGCGGCGGACGACGGACCAGAGCGAGAGCCAGCTCGTCGACTCGTCGGCTTCCGGACCGAGGCAGAAGGCGAGCGTGCTCTTGCGGCAGAGCAGCAGCACGCCGCAGAGAAGGTCCAGCTCCTGCGGAGTCATCTCGGCGAAGCCGTCTAGCCACAGCCCGGCAATGGGAAATGGCAAATGACGAAGGGCGAATGCTGGATCGCGCACCATGCTCGTGGCGAGGTCGAGAAGGTGGTCAGCGTCCTGGACTTCACTCTCGGCCAGCCCGGCGTGGTAGGCGCGGAGCAGGTGCTGGAGGTCGTGGAGTTTGTCGCGGAGCTGGGGGCTTTCGTCGCAACGGGCGGCGAGGCGAGAGAGGCGGTCGGGCGTGACCTGGTGCCGCTGAAATTCGCGGAGGAGCTGGCTGAGCTGGCGCGCGAAGCCGGGGAGTCGCGCGGTGGCACGGAAGACTTTCAGCGAGTGCTGCTCACGGGCGAGCAACGCGCGCAGCACCATCACGCGGCCTTCGTCATCAAGCAGGTCAGGCACGGCGCCGAAGGTGTCGAGCAGCCAGCGCGCGAGGCGGTCGAAGGAGACGATCTGCAATCGCGCGTAACCGGCGAGCTGCGGGTCATCGAGGAGCTGTCGTTCGAGTTGGAAGGTGGCCTGCTTGGGCGCAAGGAGCAGGAGCGGCGGGCCTGCGGGCGCGCGGAGCAACTCGGCGCGGATTTCCTCGAGGCAGCGCCAGGTCTTGCCGCTGCCGGCGGGACCGAGGAGGAAGTGGACGCGCACACCGCGATGGTCGGGCGTGAGGTTCAAAGTTCAAGGTTCAAAGTTCACCGCGCGCGGGGATTAGCGGCTTGCGGCACGGGGCTTTTCTTACTTAGCCTTGCGGCATGGCCAAAGTGATGCTGGTGGAAGACGATTTGTTGAGCATCCAGATCGTGACGGAAATTCTCCGCGCGGAGGGGCACGAGGTCATTCCGTTCAACGAAGGAGCGGGCGCGCTGGACGCGCTGGAGCGCACGGCTCCGGAGATCGTGATCACGGACCTAAACCTCGGCAAGTCCGGCCCCAGCGGCATGGACGTGCTCAAGCGCGCTCGCGCGCTCACGCCGCCGGCCATCGTCATCGTCATCACGGGCTACGGCTCGTTCGAGATCGCGGTCGAGGCGACGAAGCTCGGCGCGTTCGACTACTTGCAGAAGCCATTCAAGGCCGTCGAGCTGCGGCTCAAGCTGTGGAAGGCTCTTTCACACAGCGAGGTCGTTTCTGAGAACGCCTACCTGCGCAAGGAGCTGAAGAAGAAATACCAGTTCAGCCAGATCATCGGCAGCGCACCCGCGATGCAGCAGGTGTTCCGCATGGTGGAACGCGTCGCGGGCACGGACAGCACGGTGCTGCTGCGCGGCGAGAGCGGCACGGGCAAGGAACTCATCGCCAAGGCGCTGCACTTCAACAGCCGGCGCGGAGCGGGGCCGTTCGTGCCGATCAATTGCAGCGCGCTGCCGGAGCATCTGCTCGAGTCCGAGCTGTTCGGCCATCGCAAGGGATCGTTCACCGGCGCGATCGCGGACAAGAAGGGTTTGTTCCAGGAGGCCGACGGCGGGACGATCTTCCTCGACGAGATTGGTTCGATGTCTGGCTTGCTACAGAGCCGCTTGCTGCGCGTCTTACAGGAGCGCGAGGTGCGTGCGGTGGGCGACAACGTGCCGTTCTATGTGAACGTGCGCGTCATCGCCGCGACCAACGAACCGCTGGAGCAGCGCATCAAGGAAGGCGGCTTCCGCGAGGACCTCTACTACCGGCTCAACGTCATCTCACTCCCCATGCCCGCGCTGCGCGAGCGACGCGACGACATCCCGCTTCTGGTCTCGCACTTCCTCCGCAGCAAGGCCGCCGACCGAGGCCTCAAGCCCTACAGCATCAGCCTCCGCGCGCTCGAGGCGCTGCAAGTCCACCCGTGGCCCGGCAACGTGCGCGAGCTGGAGAACGCCATCGAGCGCGGCAGCGCGTTGTGCGAGGACGGCTTCATCCGGCTCAACGACCTGCCGCCGAACTTCCACGCGCTGGGCAGCCCTGATTTCTCCGACACCGAGGTCGCGCTCGCGCCCTGCGGCGAAACCACGGTGATCGCGACCGCGCCCGAGGCGACAAACGCCGGTGGCGCCGCCGCGCCGGTGCAGAGTCCGCTGAACCAGCCCGTGGGCCAGCTCAAGGATTTCATCCGCGACCAGGAAAGTGCCTACATCCAGCGCGCGATCGCGCAGGCCGGCGGCGACAAGGAGCAGGCGGCGAAGGCGCTCGGCGTGAGTCTCGCGACGCTTTATCGAAGGCTTGCGGAGGGGGAGTAATGGCGAGTCCCGGCGGTGGCCGGAGCGGCGAACGACATCACCGAGCAAGGGTTTCCAGTGCCGCTACCGCCTCTGCTCGAAGACGGGTTTACGAGATGCGGGCTAATGACCCACGTTTAGCGACCAGGACCGTCGGGCGTGGTGACTTGAGTTGCATGTCTGTCGGGGAAATCGAACACCACAGAACCTTGGGCGAACTGGCGAAAGACTCGACGCGAATCGGCATACAGCCAAGCGTGCGCATGAGGACCAACCCAAAAGATCTTCACCGGCTCGGTCTTGTGGTCGTTTGGGAGGAAAGACTCGTTGAAGCAGAGAAGTCCGTTGGAGTAGTGCTTTCGCAGCCAGCGTCGCCAGCGTTTGTAAAGAGCTTGAGCAGCGGAATCGGAGATCAAGATAGCGATGCGGCCGGAGGTAAGCAGTTGCTCGGCAACGACGCTGCGCTCGAACTGCAATCCGGAATATGGGCTCACGAACGCACGGTGCCCATCTGAGGAACTTTCTGCTTCTGTGCAGGCGAAGGTAGTGAACTCAGACTCGTCACCCGGATGCATGAAGAACTGAAGTTCGCTATTCACGATTGGTGGGGCCAGTTCTCTAACATCGTATCAGGCTGCGATGCAATCACGGCTCCGCAGCCGCTCAGTCCTCCGCGAAGAGGTATTCCAAGTCCGTCTGCGAGAGGCTGCGGGCGAAGCCTTCCTCGCCGAGCACGTCCTGGATGGTCTGGGCCTTGCGCTGTTGCAGGTCCCAGATCTTCTCCTCGACGGTGCCGGGCGCGATGAGGCGGTAGGCGTTCACCGTGCGCGTCTGGCCGATGCGATGGCTGCGGTCAATGGCCTGCGCCTCGACCGCCGGGTTCCACCACGGATCGTAGAGGACGACGTAGCTGGCGTTCGTGAGGTTGAGGCCCGTGCCGGCGGCGCGCAGCGAGAGCAGGAAGACGCCGGCCTGGTCGTCGGCCTGGAAGGCGTTGACGACTTCCTGGCGCTGCTTGGTCTCGCCGGTGAGCAGGTGCGTGGGGATGCCGCGCTTGGCGCAGTCCACCTCGAGGATTTTCAGCATCTGCACGAACTGCGAGAAGACGAGGACCTTCTGGCCGTCGGCGACGAGCGTGTCGAGCAGCTCGAACAAGGTCTCGGTCTTGCCGCTGGCGACGTTGCTGCCGACGAGCTGCGGGTGGCAGCAAATCTGCCGCAGCCGGGTGAGCGCGGCGAGGACGTGCATCTTGCTTTTCGCAAGACCCTTCTCCTTGACGGCCTGCATGACCTGCTCGCGGGAGCGGCGCAGTTCGGCGAGGTAAAGTTTCCGGTGCTCTTCGCCCAGCTCGCAGTCGCGGCGTTGCTCGATGCGGTCGGGCAAGTCCTTCGCGACCTGCTTCTTCATGCGGCGCAGGAGCAGCGGGCGGAGCTTGGCGGAGAGGCGGCGGCGCGCGATGCGCTGGATGGAGACGGCCTCCTCGCTCTCGTTTCCGGCCTTCGGGTCATAGACCTCGTGGAAGTGCTCCTGCGTGCCGAGGTAGCCGGGCTGGATGAAGTCCGTGATGCTCCAGAGGTCAAGCAAGCGGTTCTCCAACGGCGTGCCGGTGAGGGCGAGGCGGCGGTCGGCCCGGAGCTGCTTGACGCTCTGCGTGACCTGCGCGGCAGGGTTCTTGATGAACTGCGCCTCGTCGAGGACGAGCGCGCCGAAGTCGAACTTGTTCAGCTCCTCGAGGTCGCGGCGCAGCAGCGCGTAGTTCGTGACGATGATGTCGTGCTGCGGGATTTGCTTCCGCAAGGTGTGCCGCCCCGCGCCGCTCTGGAGCACGAGCACCTTCATGTGCGGAACGAATTTCTCCGCCTCACGCCGCCAGTTGTGCAGCACGGACGCAGGGCAGATCACGAGCGACGGCTGCGGGTTCTTCGGGTTACGGGCCTTGAGCCACGCGAGCCAGATGAGCGTCTGAAGCGTTTTGCCGAGACCCATGTCGTCGGCGAGAATGCCGCCGAGGCGCATCTCGGTGAGATGGCAGAGGAAGTCGAAGCCCTCCTTCTGATACGGACGCAGCTCGGCGATGAGACCCTTGGGCAGGTCTGTCGGCGCGATGCCCTCGAAGTTCGTGAGCCGCTTGCGCAACGTCTTCGCGTGTTCGCTGTCGCCGAACTTCTCCAGACCCCGCTCGTCGAGGTGCGCGGCCTGCTCGATGGACACCTGCTGCGCGATGGGGCTAAGGCTGTCGAGACCAAGGTCGGCGAGCGCCTCGTGCGCGGCCTGCACGGCCTGCGTGTCGAGTTCCACCCAGCCGGAGTCGGGGAGTTTCACGAAGCGGCCCGTCGCGCTTGCGAGGCGCTGTAGATCGGCCTTCGTGAGCTTCATGCCTTCCTGCTCCCACTCGGCAGAGACGCTGAACCAGTCAATGCCGCTGCCCTTGACGACGAGGCTGGGCTTGAGCTTGCGTGGCGTGAGGAAGAGGCGCTGGAACGCGGCGTTGCCGAGGAACTCGGCGTCCGGCGGGCGGTTCGCCCAGTTCGCGGAGAGGATGCTGAAGAAATTCTCCGCCGCGTCGCCAACCCAGAGGCCAGGCTCGGGCGTGAAGCAGTTGAAGCGGCGCAGCCAGTTGACGGCGGGTTCGAGACGGAGGTCGTCGAGGATCTCCGGCTTGCCGTTCTTGCGGCCCGGCTCGTCCTGCACCCACTCGTGAGCGTTCCAATGCCAGGCCGAGTTGTCGCGTTCGCTTCGGGCAAGCAGGCGGATGCGGATGACCTCGTCCACCAGCTCGAAGGTGAACTGCGGCACGGCGGGATGCGCGACGCAGAGCTGGTCCCAGTCCACGCCGTTGTCGAAGTGCGCGCGGCGGAGATTCGTGAGGAAGCGATGGCTCAACTTCTGCACCGGCACCGTCGGCGTGCGCGCCATGGACTCCAGCAATCCGCCGGGCGGCGAGTTGCGCAGCAGGTAGAACGTGTCGACCACGAAAGCCAGCGGCGGCTGGCCGGCGAACCACATCGCATCGCTCATTGGCCGCAGCTCGCCATTGGAGAGCTTGATGCGCTGCGTGAAGGAAAGTTCCTGGTCGCCGTTCTGCAAGTGCGGCGTCAGCTCGACTACCTGGCCGTGATAGACGATTGGCTTGGTGCCGCACTCCATCAGCAGCCGGCCGTGATGGCCCCAGCGCGCGATCCACTGGAGCAGCTCCAAGCCTTGCAGCACGAAGTCGCTGTCCTTGTCCTCGCGATGCCGGTTGTTCTCGACGATCCACTGGATGAACTCCCAGTCGAACGCGGGAAACAATTCCTGCTCGTGTGCGGCGCGCGTGTTCAGGTCAATCAAGTCGGCCAGCGACTTCTTCTTCTCGCCCGTGCGCGGCCGGAAGAGATGAAACTCAGCGACCAGTTCGTGCAGCGGCGAGTCCTTCGTGACGGGCTGCGGCTTGCAGATGACGCGCAGGCCGGCGCGCGGGGTGTCGAGGTGGACGGGCGCGGGCGGGAAGAGCCAGTGCTCCAGTTCCTGCATGAGCTTGCCCTCCTGCTCGGCCTGCTCGATCTCCGCGAAGCGGGAGAAATTGGCGTGAGGCTGGAGCTCCTGCGGCAGCGAGCGGCCGGCGCGGAGGAAGAGGATGGCCAGCTCCTCAAGGCGGGCCTTGTTCTTCGCCTCGACCATGCGCGGCCACCACTCGTTCGCGCCGAAATCCTTGCGGGAGAGATTGAGCTTCTCGAAATAGTCCTCGAGCAGCAGCCACGCGCGCTGCGAGTCCATGCAAGTGCCGAAGAGGTTCAGCAGGTTGCCGCGCTCGGCGATCTTTTCCTTGGAGTCAGCCAGTTCCCGGCGCAGGTCCGCGAGCGCGCCGTAAGTTTGGTTGAGGACGGTGTGATGGGCATCGTATTTGGCCGTGTTCGCGCCGATGCGTGGCACGCGGCCTGGCTTCGCTACCTTTGGCATGATCCAAACTCACAAATTCTAAAAACGCTAAAACCAAAACGAAGCTTCATTGGCTCATGGAAGCGCGCCACTGGTCAATGGGAAATTTGGTCTTTCTGGGACAGTGAGGGGGCAAAGCTCGAGATCCCAAGCTCCAAGCGCCAAAAGTAACCCGAGACCGAAAGCGCGGGAGGTTGAAGGGAAGCCTGACTTTAACGCAAAGACGCGGAGAGCGCCGAGGAGCGCAGAGTTTGGCCACCCAATGGTCATCTTGCTAAAGATCTTCCCGCGATCTACTCCGCGCATCTTTGCGTCCTCTGCGTCTTTGCGTTGAAGTCACGCCGCCATGCCCACTGCATCGTTCCGACTGAACCCGAACTGCGAAGGGAGAATTGACGCTTACGCCTCTCCCATGGCCGCCGGCAAGTTCATCCGCGAGGCCAAGGACGTGCTGTTCCTCGGGCCGCCCGGCGTCGGCAAAACGCACCTGGCCCAGGCCATCGGCTATGAGGCCATCAAGATGAACTTCCACGTCCTCTACCGCTCCATCTTCGACCTGGTGCGCGACTTCATGAAGGACGAGGCCTTCAAGCAGCAGGACAAGACGCTGCGCCGCTACTTGAAGCCCGACCTCGTCATCATCGACGACATGGGCTTGAAGGCGCTGCCCAAACAATCCGGTGAGTATCTGCTGGAAGTGGTGATGCGCCGTTATGAAAACCGCTCGACGATCAAGACCAGCAACCGGCCACTGGAAGACTGGGGCAAACTCCTCTCCGACGTGCCCACGGCGGGCGCGATCCTCGATCGGTTCCTGCATCACGCCATCACCCTCGCCATTACCGGACGCAGTTACCGCGTCTAAGACTCGCTGCCAGTGCCGCCCGAACCCAAGGCCACAAGGAAGTCCAACGAACCTTCGACCGCCGGGGGCGCGAGCTGAGGGCTCGCAGCCGCCCCCGGCTCGTTTTAACTCGCCGCCAACCCAAGCTTGAACCAATCCAGAAAACAGTTAAGAATCTCCAGTCTCAGACTGGCCGGTTTTGAAGTGCCCACCTGTGGCCGGTTTTGATCTGCACGGTGACAAAAATCTGCAAGTAACTTTGAAAAGGCAGGTTAAAGGTGGCACCCCTACCTAAAGGTTGAGGGGTCCCCCACCTATCCAAGTCCCCCCCCTCCCCACCTATGGAAGTGGGGATCCCCTACCTCGTTGGGCACCCCCTTCCCACTTGGGTAGGCACCCCCCTCCCCCCTCACCAACTGCGCGGTCGGAGTTGGTGAAGTCCCCCTCCCCCACCTGTGCAAGTGCCCCTCCCCACCTCATGACCTCCGAGCGCGCAGTTCCGAACTGCGATGGCCGAGTTCGCAGCTCGGGTTTCTGCCTCAGCCAGCCTCTCCCATGTCCGCGAGCTTCCGGGCGGCGGCCTCCCAGTCGGCGGTGAGCTTCTCCAACTGTTGCTGCACGCCCATCAGCTCGCGGTTCAGGTGCATCGCGGCCCCGGCCTTCGCGTAGGTCTCAGGGTTCTCCATGTCGAGGGTGAGCTGGGCCTGGCTGGCTTCGCAGTCGGCGATGTCCTTCTCCAGCCGGTGGACGAGCTGCTGCTGCATCTTGCGCTCGTTCGAGCGCGCCTGGCGCTGCGTGGCTTCGAGGCGCTTCTGTTCTTTGCGATCCACGCCGGGGATGGGCGCGCTCCGGGCTGGCTCGCGCTCGCGCGGTTGCGCGGGCCGGGCGTCGCTGAGACCGGCGGTCAGGGCCACGCGGGCGGACGTGGCCTTGGTCCGGTCGAGGTAATATTGGTAGTCGCCCGCGTAGGGCGTGAGGACGCCGGCGTTGACGTGGAGAACCTTGTTGGCCAGCGCGCGGATGAAATACACGTCATGGCTGATGAAGATGAGCGTGCCGGTGTATTCCTTCAACGCCTTGACCAGCGCATCAATGCTCGCCATGTCGAGGTGCGTGGTCGGCTCGTCCATGAGCAGGAGGTTCGGCGGGTTGAGCAGCAGCTTCACCAGTGCGAGGCGGCTCTTCTCGCCGCCACTCAGGACGTTGACTTTCTTGAACACATCGTCGCCACGGAAGAGAAAGCTGCCGAGCACGGTGCGGATGTATTGCTCCGTCACGCGTTGCGGCGTGTCGGACGCCTCGTCCAGCACCGTGCGCGACATGTCCAGCGTCTCGGTGCGATACTGCGAGAAGTAGCCGGACTGGACGTTGTGGCCGAGGACGCGCTCGCCGGCCTGCGGCTTGAGCACGTCGGCCAACAGCTTGAGCAAGGTGGATTTGCCCGCGCCGTTTGGCCCGACGAGCACGGTGCGGTCGTCACGCTCGGCCTGAAAGTCGAGGTTCCGATAGACCGGAGCCGCGCCGTAGCTGAAGTCCACGCCCTTGAGCGTGACGACCTTGAAGCCGCTGCGCTGCGGCTGCGGGAAGCTGAAGCCGACCGTCGCGTCGTCGGCCACGGGAGCCTCGATCTTCTCCATGCGCTCGATTTGCTTGAGCTTGCTCTGGGCTTGCGCGGCCTTGCTGGCCTTGGCGCGGAAGCGGTCGGCGAACTCCTGGAGGTGCGCGATTTCCTTCTGCTGATTCTTGTAGGCGGCAAGCTGCTGGGCGTCCTTCGCGGCGCGTTGCGCGAGGTAATCCTCGTAGTTGCCGCGATAGCGCGTGAGCTTACCGTGGCGGATGTCAATGACGCTGCCGACGAGCTGGTTCAGGAACTCGCGGTCGTGGGAAATCATCAGCACCGCGCCGGGATAGCCTTTCAGATACTCCTGAAACCAGAGCAGCGCTTCGAGATCAAGGTGGTTCGTCGGCTCGTCGAGCATGAGCAGGTCCGGCTCCTGCGTGAGCAGTCGCGCCAAGTGCGCGCGCATCACCCAGCCGCCGGACATTTCGCGCGCGGGCCGGTCGAAGTCCGAGTCGCGGAAGCTCAGACCCTTGAGGATGTTCTTCGCGCGCGACTCGACCTGATAGCCGTCCAAGTCGTTGAAGCGCTCATGCACGTGGTCGTGCGGGTCAATGTCATCCGGGTGCGTCGTGTCCCACGCCTTGATCTTCCGGCTCAACTCGACGAAGTCCGGCGTGATGGCCGTGGCCAGCTCAACAACGGTTTCGTCGCCCGCTGGCTCGCTCTCCTGCGGCAGGAAGCCCAGCGTGATTCCGCGCTCGAGGTTCACCTGCCCGTCGTCCGGCGTGTCGGTCTGGAGGATGAGCGAGAAAAGCGTGGACTTGCCCGCGCCGTTCGGCCCGACCAGCCCGATGCGGTCGCCGCGGTTCACCTGGAGCGACACGTCGCTGAAGAGCGTGCGACCGCCGAAGGACTTGGAGATTTCAGAAATAGTCAGCATTCGAGCGGCGGATGGTGCGGATGCGCGGAGCGGGGCGCAAGGGGGAGTATTGCGGGAGTATTCCGTGTTCCGTGGGGCCGACATCCTCATCCGCGCAGGGAACACGGATTACTTCCCCCTCAAAACACCTCCGGCACGCCCTCTTCCATGATGCGCAGGTGCGGCGTAAGCTGGTCGCGGCGGGCGATGTCCCGGAGCCAGCGCGGTGGCTCGTCCATCTCCTCGAAGGACAGCTTGAAGGTGCCGTAGTGCATCGGGATAAACCACTTCGCCTTCACCTCGCGGAACGCCTTCGCCGCCTCGTCCGGCCCCATGTGGACCTTGCGGAAACTCTCGGGATAGTAGGCCCCGATCGGCAGCAGCGCGACCTCCGGCGCGAGCCGCTCCCCGATCTCCTTGAAGCCGTCGAAGTAGGCGCTGTCGCCCGCGTGATAGACCGTGCGCCCTTGATGTTCGAGGACGAATCCGCCGTAGCCGCGATGCTTGTCCGTCAGCGTGCGCGCGCCCCAATGCTTGCAGGGCGTGAGCGTCACCTTCCAGTCCCCGTGGCTGAAGCTCTCCCACCACTTCAACTCGATGATGCGGCTGAAACCGAGGCCCTTCGCCAGCGGAGCCATGCCCCAAGGCATCACACCGATTTTCGGGTGCGGCAGCTTGCGGAGGGACGGCTTGTGGAAGTGGTCGAAGTGCGCGTGCGTGAGCAGCACGAGGTCAATGGGCGGGAGGTCGGAGATTTTCAGGCCGGAGCGCTTGAGCCGCTTCAGGAAGAAGAGCCAGTTGGCGAAGTTCGGGTCAATGAGCGCATTGAGGTCGTTGAACTGGACGAGAAACGACGCGTGGCCGATCCACGTCAGCGCGAGTTGGCCGTGTTCGAGCTTCGGGAATTTCGGCTGCTGGTGTTCGCCGGTGCGGCGCGTGATGAGCGCCTTCCAAACCATCTCGCGGAAGAAGGTGCGCGGGTTGAACGCCTTCGTGGGCGTGAGCTCCTTCAGCGACCTCGGCAGCTTGCGGTGACCCGCAGCGGTGTGACCGTGACTCATGCCTGGCTCCATAACTCGTGCTCCGGTTGACGGGGCAATTAAGCCCCAAACACCGCGAATCGAAAGCCAAAATTTGCGCTTTGCACAACCTGCCCAACCGCCCTTTTATTCCGCATGACTTTGGAAGAACGGCTCGACACTTACCTGCGCAACAAGCCCGTGCTGGGCCATGGCGTTTATCTCGCCAAGACCGCCGTCGTCCTCGGCCACGTGACGCTCGGCGACTACGCCAGAGTGTGGTTCGTCGCGGTGCTGCGCGGGGACATCAACCGCATCGTCGTCGGCGCGAACTCGAACATCCAGGACAACGCCGTCGTGCATCTCGCCGACGACTTCCCCTGCCTCATCGGCGACTGGGTCACGGTCGGCCACTCCGCCATCGTCCACGCCTGCACCATCGGCGACGAGTGCCTCATCGGCATGGGCGCGACCATCCTCGACGGCGCGGAGATCGGCGCGCAGAGCATCGTCGGCGCGAACGCCCTCGTTACCGGCGGGACGAAGGTGCCGCCCGGCTCACTCGTGCTCGGTTCGCCGGCGAAAGTCGTGCGCGCGCTCACGCCGGAGGAACGGGCGGGCTTGAAATACTGGGCGGAGAAATACGTGGGCAACGCCGCCTTCTGCCGGAAGCACAACCTGCACATGGGCGCGCCGCTGGGGACGTGAGCACGGGCTGACCCGCGCCGTCACTTCTCGGCGATGCAATAGAGGTGCTCCTTGCCGCGCAGGAACAGCTCACGACCGACCGCGACAGGCGAGGCGTCTATGCCCTCATCCAGCTTGTTCGTGGCGAGCGTTTCCAGCACCGGCGCGTCCTTCAAGACCAGCGTCGTCCCGTCGCGGCCCACCACATACACGCGTCCTGCCGCGCCGAGCGGCGAGGCATACACGCCGCGCATTCCCTCCAGGCGCTGGGCCTCGAAGTGCGCCTTGCCCGTCCGCACATCGAAACACGAGAGCACACCGTTGTTGCTCGCGAGGAAGTAAAGCCTGTCCCCGTAAAGCAGCGGCGAAGGCACGTAAGGCGTCGCCTTGTTGTGGCTCCACGCGATGGCGTCGGTGCCATCCAGCTTGCCCGTGCGACCGAGCCGAATAGCCTGAAGCATCTGCTTAGTGTAGCCGCTCATCACGATGACCAGCCCGGCCGTGGTCACGGGCGACGGGATAGCGTTGACGCTCTGCCCGCTGGCCTCCCACAACGGCTTGCCCGACGCGAGGTCGTAGCCGCGCACCGCTCCGGTGGCGTTGACGACGACTTGCGCCTTGCCCTCGTGCTCGACGATGAGCGGCGTGGACCAAGTGGTGATTTCGTCGCGCGAGTTTTTCCAGCGGTCTGCCCCGGTGCGCTTGTCGAGCGCGACGATGAAGTCCTCGCCCTCGTGGTCCCAGTTCATCACCACCGTGTCGCCGTGCAGCGCGGCGGAGCTGCCCTCGCCGAAGGAGTTGCGCGTGCGCTGCCTGCCAAGTTCCCGCTGCCACTTCACGTTGCCATCGAGGTCGAGCGCGTAAATCCCCTGCGAGCCGAACGGCGCGATGAGCCACTGTCCGTCCGTGATGGCCGAGCCAGAAGCCCAGCCGTGGTCGCGATGATGGCCCTCGTTCGGCACGGCCTCGCGGACGGTGCGGTCCCACAGTGTGCGCCCTGTCTTGCGGTCGAGGCACAATACCGCAAAGCGCTGCACCTCGGTTGGTGTCTCGATGCCGAAGCCGCCGCCCCCCTTGCCGCCGCCCTTCCCGCCCTTGCCTCCTGCGCCGCCCGGTGCTGGGGCCTTCTGCGGCTCGCTGCTTTTCTTTGGTGCGGGAGCCGGAGCGGGAGCCGCGGTTGCACCAATCTTCTTGCCGGTCGGCACGGCGGTGAGGATGAAGATGCGGTCGCCCCAGATGATGGGCGTCGCCGAACCGCTGCCGGGAAGCTTCACCTTCCACTTCAAGTTTTTGGTTTCACTCCACTCGGTCGGCGGGTCCGCGAGCGGCGCGATGCCGTTGGCCGCCGGGCCCCGCCACTGCGGCCAGTTGCGGTCTGCGGAGGTGGAAGGTTCAGCGGCGCTGGCAGTGAGCGCAGTCGCGACAAGCGTGAGGAGCAATGCTGTATTTTTCACGACAAGTGAGACGGTGGTGGGGACTGAGGAGTTTCGCCGGAGCTGCAGCCACGGCGGACATGAGTGTCCGCCCCACGGAAAAGGGAAACCCGGCCGCGGGGGACAGAGAACGCGACCGGGTGCCGGGCTAGCCGCTCGGCTCGGCTCGCTCACTGCTTGTGAGCGACAATTCCTTCCTCCAGCCAGCCCAGCCGGCCGGAGAGAACGCCTTGCGCCAGCTTGTAGCCAGCGCGGTCGGCGTTGTGATGCAGGCCAGCGAAGTGCCGCGCGATGCGGAGGCGCGACTGCTGGCAGAAACATTCCACGAGTTGGAGCAGCGACTCTTTCTCTTCGAGGCTCTTGGCTTCCTTCAACTTCGACTCGGCTCGCGCGCAGGTCGCAGTGAGGGCGAAGATTTCCGTGCCTATGTCCACGAAGCGGCCGAGCAAAACCTGCTGCTTCTCGAGCGCGGGGCCGTTGAGCACCATCGCGTGGTAGAGCGAGCGGGCGAGGCGCTTCGCGGTGCGCCGGGCGAACTTCAGATGCTTCGCGAGCGCGGAGTGAGCGTCCACCGGCGCGAGCGACGGGAGCCATTGCTGCGGATACCAACTGGCGTAGAAGAGGCCGGCTCCGACGGCGGCTTTCGCGCGCACGGCGAGCGGCAACTGCGAGTTCAGCACGGCTCCGGCGACTTTTAGGTGCGGGTCCAGCGCCTCGCGGGCGATGAAGAGCCGCATGATTTCGCTGCTGCCCTCGAAGATGGTGTTGATGCGGCAATCGCGCAGGAAGCGCTCGACCGCGATGGGTTCCTCGCCGCGTTCCTTGAGCGACTGCGCGGTCTCGTAGCCGCGCCCGCCACGAATCTGCATCGTGTCGTCCACGATTTCCCAGGCGCGCTCGCTGCCCCAGAGCTTACACATCGCGGCTTCGAGACGGATGTCGGACTTCTTGTCGCGGTCCACGAGGCTCGCGGTGTAGAGCGTCATCGCCTCCATCGCGAAGATGTTCGCGGCCATGCGCCCGAGCTTGTCGGCGATGGCGGCGTGCTTGCCGATGGGCGCGCCCCACTGCACGCGCTCGGCGGACCACTTGCGCGAAACTTCGAGGCAACGCTTCGCCAGGCCCGTGCATGCGGCGGGCAAGGTGAGCCGGCCCGTGTTCAGCGTGGAGAGCGCGACCTTCAAGCCCTTGCCCTCGCCGAGGATGATGTTCGCGCGCGGCACCTTCACGTCGGTGAAGCGCACGACGCCGTTGTAGAGCGCGCGCAAGCCCATGAAGCGGCAGCGGTGCGCGATTTCGATGCCCGGCGTGTCCATGTCCACGATGAACGCCGTGACCTGCTTGCGCTCCTTGCCGTTCACGAGCTTCGGCGGCGTCTGCGCCATCACGACCAGCACGCCGGCTTTCAGCCCGTTCGTGCACCAGAGCTTCTCGCCGTTGATGACGAAGTGCTGGCCGTCGGGCGTTGGCTCGGCGCGCGTCTGGAGCGTCGCGGGGTCGGAGCCGACGCCCGGCTCGGTGAGGGCAAAGGCGGAAATCTCGCCCTTCGCGCAGCGCGGCAGCCACTTCGCCTTTTGCTCGTCGGTGCCGAAGAGAATGAGCGGCTGCGGCACGCCGATGCTTTGATGCGCGGACACGAGCGCGGCAAGGTTGCCGCAGTAACTGCCGAGCAAGACTGCGGCGCGGCAGTAGTTGGTTTGCGACAGCCCGAGTCCGCCGAAATGCGGCGAAATCTTGATGCCAAACGCGCCGAGTCTCGCGAGCCCCTCGATGACCTCGTCGGGAATCTCGCCCGTGCGGTCAATCTCGTCGGGGTCCACGTTGGCGCGCAGGAAGGCGTCGAGCCGCGCGAGGAAGGCATCGCCCTGGTCGCGGTCCTCGTGCGACTGCATCGGATACGGCAGCAGGCGGTCCGACTCGTAGCGACCCATGAAGAGGTTCGCGGCAAAGCTGCCTTTCTCCGACGCGGCATCGCGCGCGGATTCGGTGAGTTCGAGCGCGGCGCGTTGGCCGGCGTTCATCTTTGAGGTGTCGATGACCTGCGCGGCGTCGTCTGGCGGAGGCGTGGGGCGTGGTTCCATGGTGGGAGGTTCGTGCGTTTTCATATTAACACTCCTTTCTCGGGGTAGAGTTTTCCATCTTTCGCAGCCAAATCTTTCAGCAGCGCGCAGGGGGCAAAATGCTCCTCGCCTTCGTCCACCAGCTCGTTCATCGCGCGCACGACGTTTGCCACGCCCAGCGTGTCCGCGTGGCGCAGCGGACCACCACGGAACGGCGCGAAGCCCGCGCCCATAATCATCGCGAAGTCCACGTCCTCGGGGCCGCTCACGATGCCTTCCTCCACGCAGCGCGCGGCCTCGTTGACCATGAGCAGCAGCATGCGCAGTTCGAGGTCCACGCGGTCGAGGTTCGCGGCGGAGTCGTCCTTCACGTAGCGCTCGGCGGCTTCGCCCACGGAGGCTTCCCTGCCTTTGTGCAGATAAAATCCTTCGCCCGACTTCCGCCCGAGATGACCGCCCTTCACGAGTTTTCCGAGAACCTCCGGCACGGCCATGCGCCGGTGGTAATGGCTCGCGAGCGTCTCGGCGACGTGCAGGGAAACGTCCGTGCCGACCTCGTCCACGAGCCGCAGCGGGCCCATCGGCATGCCGAAGTCGAGCATTGCCTCGTCGAGGTCCGTGACCTCCGCGCCCGCCTCGAAGAGCCGCGCCGCCTCGACGAGATACGGCATCAGCACGCGGTTCACGACGAAGCCGGGGCTGTCCTTCACGAGCACGGGGAGCTTGCCCATTGCTTGCACGAACTTCAGCGCGCGTCGCACGACCTCGGCATCCGTGCGCGGCGTGTGGATGACCTCGACGAGCTGCATCCGGTGCACCGGGTTGAAGAAGTGGATGCCCACGACGCGCTCAGCGGCGCACAGGCTCTCGGCCAGCTCGGTGACGGAGAGCGCGGAGGTGTTCGTGGCGAGAATCGTGTCCGGTCCGGCGAGCTGCTCCAGCTTGCGGAAGATGTCCTTCTTCAAGTCCATCTTCTCCACGGCGGCCTCGATGATGACATCGGCGCGCCGGAGTGAAGGCAGCTCGACGACCGGAGAAATCCTGTCCATCGCCGCGCGCGCCTCGACGGGCGTGAACGTGCGGCGCTTGGTGCCGTCGGCGAAGAGCTTGGCGACGGTGCCCATGCCACGCCCGACGGCGTCGGTGTTGATGTCGCGGAGCATCACGGACACGCCCCGCGCCGCGAGCCACTGCGCAATGCCCGCGCCCATCACGCCCGCGCCGATGACGGTGGCGCGCTCGACCTTCGTAGCCGCCGAGGTGAGGAGGCGGATTTCCCCTTCGTTCGCAACGGTCCGCCTCGTTACCTCGGCGGCTACAAAGCCAAGCTTCTTCGCCCGCTCCTGGAGGAAGAACACGCGAATCAAGTTCTTCGACGCCTCGGTTTGCGCGAGCTGGCAAATCGCGTCAGCCTCCAGCTTCAACGCGCGCTCCTCCGAGCGGCCCACGCCGAGCGTCACGACTTCGAGCGCCTTGAGCACGGCGGGGTAGTGGCCGCGCGTCTTCTTGAAGAGCTTCGGTTGTGTGAGCATGGAAATGAGGTTGCCCGCGACGACGTTGTTAGTGGTCTTGACCGCGAACGGCATCGGGCGATGCGGCTTGCGACCCGCCTTCGCGACTTTCGCCAGCGCGACTGCGAGCAAAGACTCGTGCGGCACGAGGTCATCCACCATGCCGAGTTTCAGCGCCTGTTTTGCGACGACTGTCTTGCCAGCGAGGATGAGGTCGAGGGCCTTGGGCAGGCCGATGAGGCGCGGGAGCCATGTGCTGCCGCCCCACGCGGGGAGGATGCCGAGCTGCACTTCGGGCAGACCGAGCTTCGTGGCCTTGTCCGGCGTGGCGAAGCGGAAGTCGCACGCGAGGCAGACCTCGAAGCCGCCGCCGAGCGCCGCGCCGTGAATCGCGGCGGCGGTCGGCATCGGGAGCGCAGCGAGCCGGCTGAAGACGCGCTGGCCGAACTCGACGATGTCGCGCAGCGCGTTCATCGGCGCGGTGGAGAGCGAGTGCAGGTCTGCGCCGGCGATGAAGATGCCGGGCTTCGCGCTGGTGAGCACGACGCCGCGCAGGGTGGAGTCGCGTTCGATGGCGTCGAGGTGGGCGTTGAGTTCTTCCAGCGTGGCGCGGTCAAAGATGTTCGCAGCGCAGTCGGGCCGGTCGAAGGTCAGGACGGCGATGGCGTCGGCGGAGACTTCGCGGCGGACGTTCTTGAACTCGCGCGGCGCGGCGGCGGGAGTTGACTTGGATTCGTTCATCACGGGAAGGGCGAGTTGAGTTGGGGGAGGCAGGGTGGCGGTGCTCATGGGGCGTCCTCCGATTGGGGGTGAAAGGGCGGCGGCGAAGCGAGCTGTAGCGCGCGGTGAAGTCGTGGCAGCCGTTCTCCCTCACCCCGGCCCTCTCCCGCTGG
>SXGQ01278556.1_pt1 | contig 26597 bp, 20 predicted proteins | sample 3178371 | NCBI WGS metagenome assembly SXGQ01 (sample SAMN11356859, study PRJNA531348) | freshwater metagenome | isolation source: freshwater sample F1-20 | place: China: Fuxian Lake, Yuxi | collected 2017-12-25 | reverse complement strand
ATTTTCAGCGGTTTTTTTGTTTTAATTATATATAAATACTTTTAAATTTATTACAATAATTTTTAGAATAATAAATAAAAATATAATTTATAGTTTGATCGAAATGTGTTTTTTAATAGGATAAGAGTCAGAAATAAAGGTTCCAAAATGCAGTCAAAATAATAATATAAATATAAGTGATGAAGATGATGAAATTTATCCCATTAATTATCCTGACGGATACATAAATGTTAGAGGAGGAAAAAAATAGAAAGTTTAAAATAATTTTTCGAATAAACGATGGGAAAAATTTAAGGTAATCTGAAGAAAAGTGATTGGTTGAAAATAAATTGAATGTAAAAACTGAATATGTTCACAAAAGTAGAATTAATTTATTAGAATAACCATAAAATACAGGATAAAAGCCTTATTGTCAATCCTTATTATGGGGGTATAGTTGGGAATATATCTAAATTAAAAAACCTTTACTATTGATAACCAAGAGTTTAATTTTTTAAAAGTAGTCCCACTTGGATTCGAACCAAGGGCCGCAGGTTTAGAAAACCTGTGCTCTATCCAACTGAGCTATGGGACCAGTTAAAACCACAAAAATTATTTTTTGAGAATGTAAAGGTAAAAAAAGATATTATCTAAACAATTATAATTATTTTAGTCCGTTAACTATAATAACTCTGCAACTATCTATCATAATTGTTAATTATAACGTAAAGCACTTTATTGAACAGTGTCTTTTTTCGGTATTTAAGGCCTTAAATAATATCTCTGCTGAAGTTTTTGTAGTCGATAATAATTCTGTAGATGGCTCTATTGAGCTGATTAAAAATAAATTTCCTCAAGTTATTCTTATCCATAATAAAACTAACCGTGGTTTTTCTGTTGCTAATAATCAAGCTATAATTTTGTCTAAAGGGCATTATGTGCTACTATTAAATCCAGATACCGTTGTACAAGAAGATACTTTTAAAAAAACTTTACAATTTATGGATACGCACCCCGAAGCCGGAGCTTTAGGTATAAAAATGCTAGATGGAAAAGGTAATTTTTTGCCAGAAAGTAAGCGTGGATTGCCTAAACCCGAAGTTGCTTTTTATAAAATATTTGGATTGGCAAAATTATTTCCCCGATCACATAAATTTGGACAATACCATTTAACTTATCTAGATAAAAATAAAAATAATGAAGTGGCTGTATTAAGTGGAGCTTTTATGCTCTTGAGAAAAGAAACGTTAAACAAGATTGGCCTTCTTGACGAAGCTTATTTTATGTACGGAGAAGATATTGATTTATCCTATAGAATTTCTCAAGGGGGATATAAAAATTATTATTTTGCAGAAAGTAGCATTATTCATTATAAAGGCGAAAGTACTAAAAAAAGTAGCATTAATTATGTGATTATTTTTTATAAAGCGATGGCTATTTTTTCAAAAAAACATTTTAAGAAAAATAATGCAAGAGCATTTCACCTATTAATTTATTTTGCTATATATATACGTGCGTCCGCAGCAATTTCTAAAAGATTAATTAAGCAGTTATTTTTTCCGGTAATCGACTTCACTCTGATTTTAATGGGTATTTATTTTTGTAAAACTATTTATGAAATTAATTTCAAACTTTATCCCAATTTTTATTCTACAAAAATAATTGACTTCTTTTTTCCAATATATACTTTTATTTGGATGTTTTTTGTTTATCTCAGTGGAGGATATGATGCCCCACAGCGAATAAAAAATATTTTAAGGGGTGTTTTAATTGGAACAGCATTTATTTTAATTATTTACTCACTATTACCAGAATATTATCGCTTTTCGCGTGCATTAATTTTAATTGGATCTGTAAATACTCTTTTTATTTATATTATTACTCGTATTTTTTATAGTTTAATGAAAATAAAAAGATTTAAACTTAATGGACATAAAACCAATGCAAGAATAGCGATTATTGGAAGTGAATTAGAGTTTAATCGTGTTAGCGAATTATTAAAACAAACTAATATTAAATCAGAATACATTGGCTTTATAAGTAAAGATTTAAGTGGAACTTCAAATCAAAATTACATTGGTCATTTTGATCAAATTAACGAAGCTATTGATATACATCAGCTAAATGAAATTATATTTTGTGCCCGCGATATTTCTTCGCAAAGTATTATTGATAAAATGATAACTCTGGTAACAAAAGGAGTTGAGTTTAAAATTGCACCGCCGGAAAGCCTATCTATTATTGGCAGTAATAGTATTGATACTGCTGGTGATTTGTATGTAATTGATTTAAATAATTTAGGCAGGTCATCAAATAAACGCATGAAGCGACTATTAGACATTACTATTAGTATTTTATTTATTTTATTTAGTTGGATATTGATTTGGTTTCAAAAAAATAAATTAAACTTTATTGGTAATGTATTTAAAGTTTTATTCGGAATTTATTCTTGGGTAGGATATGGTAAAGATACAAGAAAAGATTTACCATCCATAAGATTATCTGTATTAACTCCAGCAGATAGTATTGAAGATAAAAATGATTATGAGAGAATAAATAAATATTACTTAAATTATTCTAAAGATTATAAATTAGAAAATGACTTAAAAATAATTTTCAGCCAATTAAATGAGCTTGGACGATAAATGTTAAACTTTGTTTAATGATTGCTAAGGCCAAATAATATTAGCAATTTTAAGGATAAATCAAAATTTAATGAAATCATACATTGCTTGCAGCCTCTTTATTTTATTTTCTTTTTATATTGATGCTCAAGATCAAAATCCGATTACTTGGATGGCTAATTATAAAACCATTAACTCTTCTGAGGGTGTTATAATTATAAATGCTAATATTGAAAAAAACTGGCATATATTTTCACAAAAGCCAACCGATGCTGGTCCGATCCCAACTTCTTTTATTTTCCCCCCCTCAAAGCAATATCAATTAATGGGTAATACTGAAGAAGTAAATGTAAAAGAAGAATTTATAAAAGAATTTGACGCTATGCTTTTTTTATTTACATCAAAAGCCGAATTTAGTCAGAAAGTAAAACTAATGAGTAAACCAGGATTTAATATTAAATTTAAAGTAGAGTATATGTGTTGTAATGACCAGATGTGCCTTCCGCCAAAATTGATAGAATTAAATATAAAAACGCAATAAAAAATTAATAGTATTTTTAATATTTTAATAAAAAAGAAGTGTTATGAAGAGATTTTTTATTTTATTTTTAATTTTAATTTTCAACTCAACCTTATTCAGCCAGTCTAAACAATATGTAAGCTGGAGTTATTCTCAAAAAAAAATTAATACCAATGAATTTGAATTAACTTTTAAAGCTAAAATAGAGCCAACTTGGCATTTGTATTCTCAAATAGAAACTCCAGATGGGCCTTTGCCAACTATTTTTGAGTTTGAAAAATCTAAGGATTATATTTTGATTGGCAAAACAATTGAACCCACTCCAATAGAGCATGCCGAACCTGTTTTTGATAATTTAGTAGTTCGGTATTTTGAAAATGTAGCCATATTTAAACAAAAAATAAAAGTAATAAGCAATAATCCTTTTATTGTAAAAGGATTTATTGATGGTATGGTATGCAACGAAAGTCAGTGTCAAAAATTTTCGCCCTCGCCCGAATTTATTTTTAAATTAGAAGGAATTTTAGCTGCTAATTCAAATACTTTAAATAACCATGCAAAATTAGAAGATTCAGTAAATGTCTTATTATCTGATTCAAATAAAAATTCGTCTAATATTTCTAATAAAACAGTTATTCAAAAAAGAAACGAAACAGATTTAAAGCTTGAGCCGTCTCCACAAAAAAAATCAAATACTACTTACATCAGTTTATTTTTTGCTGGTTTTTTAGGCGGATTATTGGCGCTTTTAACACCCTGCGTATTTCCAATGATACCAATGACAGTAAGTTTTTTCACAAAACAAAGCAAAACAAAGGCTACTGGTATTCGTAATGCTATAATATATTCTTTTTCCATTATCATTATTTATATATTATTAGGCTTGGGTGTAACCTTAATTTTTGGTGCTGATGCAATGAATAATTTAGCTACTAATGTTTGGTTTAATTTAGCATTTTTTATTTTATTGGTTGTATTTGGCATTTCGTTTTTAGGTGCTTTCGAAATTACATTACCATCGGCATTTATAAATAAAGTAGATGCGAAGTCAGAAAAAGGAGGTTTAATTGGTATATTTTTTATGGCCTTTACTTTAGGCTTAGTTTCTTTTTCTTGCACTGGACCAATTATTGGAACCTTACTTGTTCAAGCGGCATCAACTGGTGCTTTGGCTGGTCCGTTTTTTGGTATGTTTGGTTTTTCCTTAGCACTGGCGCTACCTTTTGGTTTGTTCGCTGCATTTCCGGGCTGGCTAAATTCACTTCCTAAATCTGGCGGTTGGTTAAACTCTGTAAAAGTAGTGCTTGGGTTTTTGGAATTAGCATTGGCCATGAAGTTTTTATCAAATGCTGATCTTGTGTATGACGCTATGATTATTACTCGCGAAGTTTTTTTGGTAAGCTGGATAGTTATTTTTGGTTTATTAGGAGCTTATTTAATGGGTTGGTATAAATTAGCGCATGATAGCGAAATGAAATTTGTTTCGATACCACGATTAATGATAGCAATTATAACTTTTGCATTTACTTTTTACCTAATTCCTGGCCTCTGGGGCGCACCCTTAAGTATTATAAATGGATTTCCACCGCCATTAGAATATACTGAAGCACCAGGTGGATTTGGAGGAATAAAATCAATCATAAATTCCTCTTCAACAAATACTTCTTCTTTGCCTAAACACATGCACAGCGGTCCGCATGGTATCCCTGCTTTTGATGATTATTATTTTGCCTTGGATTACTCTAAAAAAGTTGGAAAACCCATAATGATAGATTTTACTGGAAAAGCTTGCATTAATTGTAGGAAAATGGAAGCAGAAGTATGGAGTAATCCTGAAGTGAAAAGAAAATTATCTGAAGATTTTGTTTTAGTATCACTCTATGTAGATAAAAAAAATGCCCTACCTATTGAATTACAAAAAGAAGTTTTATGGAATGGTTCGTCACGAAAATTAAAAAGCGTTGGAGATAGATGGAGTTATCTACAAAATACAAAATATCAATCAAGCACCCAGCCTCAATATTGGATTATTGATGGGGATGAAATTCATTATAGCGATTCAACTAGTTACGATTCAGATATTAACAAATATATTGATTGGTTAGATAAAGGGTTAAATAAATTTAAAAATAACAAAAATAAACTACAATAATTAACTCGCTTCACCAAGCATATTTAAAATAAGTATATTTGTAAAAAATAATTTTATGTTATCACCTCAAGTAAGTAAAGCTTTAAACAAACAAATTGAATTAGAAGGATTCTCTTCTCAATACTATTTGGCAATGGCCAGCTGGGCGGAAACACAAGGGTTAAATGGTGTATCAGCTTTTTTATATCATCATGCCGATGAAGAGCGCCTTCATATGCTGAAACTAATTAAATTTGTAAACGAACGTGGCGGACATGGCGTTGTGCCCGTATTAAAACAGCCGCCGGTAACTTATAAATCTGTAAAATCTGTATTTGAAGAAATTTTAAAACACGAAATAAAAGTAACATCAGATATCAATGGTTTAGTAGATGCAACTTTAAAAGAAAAAGATTATACAACACATAATTTCCTTCAATGGTATGTGAGCGAGCAAATTGAAGAAGAAGCTTTAGCAAGACAAATTGTTGATAAATTAAAATTAATTGGTGACGATAAAGGAGGCTTATACTTTTTTGATAGAGACTTAGAAACAATGGCTATTGATTCTGAAAAAGAAGATATTAAATCTAAAAACAAAAAATAACATTCATTTTTTATTTTATTTAGTAACGAAGACAAATATGTCTTCGTTTTGTTTTTTCATCAAATATGTTTCTCTTGCAAATGTTTCTAAACTTTTTTTATTTGTACGAAGCTCTTTCAAAAAAAACTTGTTGCTTTTTATTTCAGATAAATAATACTCTTTTTCTTTCTGTAATTTTTCACATTTTTTTATCAATTCACGTTGAGTAAAGATATCATTTTTATCAAAAAAAAACAACCAAACAATGATGAAGCTTATCGTGATAAAATATTTATTTTTTAATGTATTTATAAATTTCATTTTAACAAATTTAGCTGCTAATAATTGGTGATTAATTTCTTTTAATTAATTTTATCAATAACCGCGTGTTAATTCTATACTAAAAAATGATAAAAATGTTTTTTCTTTTTTTTAATCCACAAAAAAAGTATTACACTTGTTTATATTTATTATGACATTATTTTATTACAAATTAAAATCAATTATAATTTTAAGTTTTTGCTGTATTTTTTTTTATCAGTGTTCTCAAAACATTACAGAAAGAGAACACACTCAAGATAATATTTTAAACAAAGAATTATTCTCAAAGATATTAGTCGAGTTTGCTCTAGCAGAAAGCGCCATAAATTTAAATATAAAAGGAGTGAGTATTCAAAAATCAGATTCAGTTTATGCCTTTAATCCTTTATTAGAAAATAAAGTTAGAAAATCTCAATACGACTCTACTTTAATTTACTATACTCGTCATACAAAAGAATATAAAATTATTTACGAAAATATATTAGTTATTTTAAGCAGATTAGAAGCAAAGCACAGCTTAGTTAAAATAAATACGATTAATAAGTAGAAGCGCTGATATTCAGCTTTCGCCTAAATATTTTCATCATTATTTCTACGGCGTATAATTCGTATATTTTTTAAAAAAAATTAATACGTCCTTAGCACATTATGAATTTTAGATAAAAAGTGTACTAAATAAGACTCCTTTTTTGTTTCTTTAAAAACAATTGGTATTTTGAGGTTTAATCAATCTCCAATATAATCTATTCTTTATTGATAATAATTTGTTGCTTTCTGATTTTCATCTACTCCACCGTAACGCTCTTTGCCAAATTACGGGGCTGATCAACATTACATCCTCTCATTACCGCAATATGATAAGATAATAATTGCAATGGTATTACTGAAATTAAAGGCACCAAAAATTCATCTGTTTCCGGAATCTCTATTACATCGTCAGCCATAGTTTTTACTTCATTATCGCCACAAGTAACTACAGCAATAATTTTACCTTTTCGGGCCTTAACTTCTTGAATATTACTAACTACTTTTTCGTAATTAGAACTCTTAGTTGCAATTACGAAAACCGGCATTTCTTCATCAATCAAAGCAATAGGTCCGTGTTTCATTTCGGCAGCTGGATAACCTTCGGCGTGGATGTATGAAATTTCTTTTAATTTTAAAGCCCCTTCCAGAGCAACGGGAAAGGAAACACCGCGACCAAGATAAAGTGCATTTTTGCAATCCTTATACTTTTCAGCAATCTGATATAACTGATCATTCAATTTTAACACTTCTTCTATTTTTGAAGGGATAGCCTCTATCTCATATAATAATTGTCGGTAACGGTTTTCGCCTATCGTACCACGAACTTTTGCCATATGCAATGCCATTAAAGTAAGGACAGTTACTTGGGCTGTAAATGCTTTTGTTGATGCAACACCAATTTCTGGGCCAGCGTGAGTATAGCTGCCTCCATGAGTTGCACGAGCAATAGAAGACCCCACAACATTACAAACACCCAAAACAGTAGCGCCTTTATATTTTGCTAACTCAACAGCTGCCAATGTATCAGCAGTTTCGCCACTTTGTGAAATTGCAATTACAATATCATCCTCATAAACAATCGGATTACGATAACGAAATTCAGAAGCATATTCTACTTCTACTGGAACACGAGCAAATTCTTCAAATAAATATTCGCCAACTAAACCGGCGTGCCAGGAGGTACCACAAGCTAAAAAAATAATCCGTTTAGCTTTTTCAAATTTTTTTTCATGGTCAACAATCCCACCCATCTTTATTTCGCCTTTATAAACATTTAATCTTCCTCGCATACTATCTAAAACAGAACGAGGTTGCTCGTAAATTTCCTTTAACATAAAATGAGCGTATCCTCCTTTTTCAATAGATTCTAGTTCTAATGTTAATTTTTGAATATATGGCGTTACTTCTTTATCTTTTAAATTTCTAATTTTGATTTCTTGACCTTTACACAATACAGCCACTTGTTCATCTTCAAGATAAATTACATTTTTTGTGTATTCGATAATTGGAGAAGCGTCGGATGCAACAAAAAAATCGTCATAGCCAATTCCAATCACCATTGGACTTCCTTTTTTAGCGGCGACAATAACATCCGGATCATTTTTATCTAATACAACAATTGCATAAGCCCCAATTATCTTATTAAGAGCGGCTTGGACAGCATAGCTCATTTTTATATTTTCGTTTTTTTGAATATCTTCTATTAGATGAATTAATACTTCAGTATCAGTTTCTGACTCAAAAACATGACCTTTTTTTATCAATCGCTCTTTAATTGCTGCATAATTTTCTATGATCCCATTATGAATCATTACTAAATTTTTGCTTTGAGAGAAATGAGGGTGAGAATTAATATCATTTGGTTCGCCGTGAGTAGCCCATCGAGTATGACCAATTCCAATAGTTCCGGTAGTATCATTTTTCTCAATAAAAGAAATCAAGTCACTTACTTTACCCTTTCGCTTATATGTATTTAAATTTCCTGATTTATTAATTAGAGCAAGACCAGCACTATCGTAACCACGATATTCTAAACGTTGTAATCCTTTAATTAAAATAGGGTAAGCTTCTCTATTCCCTATGTATGCTACAATTCCGCACATAATATATAAAATAATAATTTTTTACTACTTAAATTTACACATTTTATCCAATCATTTTTAAAAAACTAATTTCTTTTGCAGTTAAAAAACGGTGTTTACCACGTGGCAAATCTTTTTTAGTTAGCCCTGCAAATACCACTCTATCTAATTTTATAATGTCATAACCCAAATGTTCGAATAAACGACGAACAATACGATTGCGTCCGCTATGAATTTCAATACCAATTTCTTTTTTACCTTCTCCTACAAAAGCCAAGTCATCGGCTTTAATGAATCCATCTTCTAACTCTATACCCTCTGTGATTGATTTAAAATCTTCGGGCTTTAACCCCTTATTTAAACTAACATGATATACTTTTTTAACTCCAAATTTTGGATGAGTTAGTTTTGTGGTAATGTCTCCATCATTAGTAAATAAAAGTAAGCCTGTTGTTTTTCTATCTAAACGACCTACAGGATAGATTCTTTCTTTACAAACTTTAGCAATTAATTCCATAACTGTTTTACGTTCTTGAGGATCATCAACTGTAGTTATATAATCTTTTGGTTTATTTAAAAGTAAGTATACTTTACGCTCGCTTCTGACGGTAGAGTCTCCATATGTTACTTTATCTGTTAGATTTATTTTATAACCCAATTGATTAACCACTACACCATTTACTTTCACAATTCCACTTTGAATAAGGGAATCTGCTTCTCTTCGAGAAGCAATGCCTGCATTAGACAAATATTTATTTAATCGAATTAAGCCATCAGTAATTTGAGGTTTTAAGTTAGTATTAGATTTTTTAAATATTGTTTTGGATTTGAATCCATTAATTTTGCCAGCATTTGAAAATACTTTTCCGTCTTCAAAATCATTAAATTTTACTCTTTTATTTTGATTATCTATTTCATGCTCCTTTCGAGGCTTAGAAAATCTATTTTTTACTGCCCTTTCTGAAAGTTTAACTAATGTTTTATCAGGACCATATTTACCGGCCTGGCTATCTCCACTTTTTCTAAAAAGTTTCGATGGTCTAGGTTTAAAAGAATTAAGTTTATCCGAATATTCAAAAGTTTGTTTAGGTTTATTTATAAATGACTCAGATTTGCCTCCACGAAAATTTTTGGGAGACCTCTCTTTTTGATCTGATTTTATGGCTAAATAAGACTTAGATTTTCGTTCGCTCGAACCTGTAAAAGTTCTTTTGGGCCTATCGCCCTCATAAGGTTTAAATGTTTTACGTTCGAACGAAACCTTAAATGGACGAGGTGCATCATAATTTGATTTTTGGTTTCGATCTGAGATCTCTTCGAAACGTCGTTTTGGTTTATCGTTGTTAAAAGAAGTTTTATCAATTGACTTTTTAAATGTCTTATTGGTATCTTTGGTTTTAAAAGACTTACCTTTAGAGCTTTTATGTGTTTTGCGCATGGCCTTAATTATTATTTTATTGAGGGATAGAATGCTGATTCCAAATGATGAATACTTTTATTTTGACTATTGTTTGTAATCGAAATAATATCAAATCTAAATTCTTCTTCTATATTATTTTGAATTACATACTGTTGAGCAGCTGAAATTAAAAATTGTTGTTTTTTTTTAATTACAGATAATTCTGGCTCGCCAAAGGTATTATTTTTTCGGGTTTTAACCTCAATAAATACAATGGTGTTATTAATTTTAGCAATAATATCTAATTCGTATTTTTTATGGCGCCAATTTGTTTCTAAAATTACATATCCATTTTCCAAAAGATGAGCTTTTGCTTGTTTTTCTCCTCGGTCGCCTATTTCTTTTGAGTTTTTTCTCATTTTATGTACATCGTAACACTAAAAATACATAAATTAGCATTTAAATATAAAGGCTAATGAAAAAACTTTTTATTTATTTTGCTTTTTTTTGTTTTAATATCTTATTTATAAAAGCCCAAGAGTTTTCGGGGTCAATTAATTTTAAATACACTACCAAATATGATACGACTTTGAATATTTATTATGTAAAAAATCAAATCGTAAGATTAGATCAATTTACAAAGAAAAAAAATGTTGTTGAAGGGAGTTTTATTTTTAATTTAAAAGACAAAGAAATTAAATGTTTAAATTTAAAACGTAAATTATGGGCATCTCAGAATAATGCATCACCACAAATAATTAAAGGAGAATGCGTAGTTACAAAAGGCGATAAAACAAAAATTATTGCAGATTTAAAATGTACCGAATACACTGTTAAAAATACAGTAGAAGATTTAATAATAAGTTATTGGATTGCCAATACAAATTTTAATTTTTTTTCATTACTTGTAAATCTTTGGAACAGAAAAGACAATCAAAGTCTGTATTACAGGCAAATCAAAGGATTAGAAACAGGCTGTATGCCAATGCTAAGTGAAGAAAAACAAATTAGTTCCGGTAAATCAATATCAAAACTAGAGGTCACAAAAATAAGTCTAACTATTCCAAAAGAAGTTAGTTTTAAAATACCGACTGATTTTACAAAATTCGAATAATATTATAAAAATAAAATTCTTTAATTTCTAAACAAAAATTGAATATTTTGGTTAATAATTTGTGCTTCATATCCTTCATACTAAACAATTAATTAAAAGCGATTTAACTTCCGTTTGGGCATTTATTAGCTCACCAAAAAATTTAGCAAAAATTACTCCAGAATATATGGGTTTCGACATTATAGGAGATTTAGTTAATGAAAAAATGTTTGCTGGCCAAATTATTGAATATCATATAAAACCAATCGCAGGTATAAAAATGCATTGGGTTACAGAAATAACTCAAGTAAAATATTTAGAATATTTTGTAGATAATCAAAAGCATGGGCCCTATTCAATTTGGCATCACAAACATTTTTTAAAAGAAGTGCCAGGCGGAGTTGAAATGACAGATATAGTTCATTATAAATTACCTTTTGGAATTTTAGGGAAAATAATTAATGCCATATTCATCAAGAAAAAAATAAAACAAATTTTCGATTTTCGATATAAAAAAATAGAAGAGTTATTTAACTAAAATATGATTAAAAATTATTTATTCGCAGGTGCTTCAAGCAAAACAGCTATAGAAACAGCTAAGCTTTTAAAACAAGAACAGCACAAGGTATTTGGAATCAGCACACATGCTATCAAAGACCATTATGATGTTTGTTACAATGTGGCTAATTACGAATCCTCAGAATTTCCATCTTTTACTGAACCATTAAATGGCTTAGTTTATTTTCCGGGAACCATTGTTTTAAAACCTTTTAATCGATTAAGTGAATCGGATTTTTTAAGTGATTATAAAATAAATGCTTTAGGTGCGGCTTCCTTTATTAAACATTATTTAGAAAATTTAAAAGCGAGTCAAAAAGCCTCTATAGTTCTAATTAGCACCGTTGCTGTTGGGCTGGGCATGCCTTTTCATAGTTCTATTTCAATGGCAAAAGGAGCCATAGAGGGATTAACAAGGGCTCTAGCAGCTGAATTAGCTCCAAACATTCGAGTTAATTGTATTGCTCCCTCACTTACTAATACTCCACTGGGAGAAAAATTTTTAAATACACCAGAAAAATTAGATGCATCTCAAAAACGGAATCCATTAAAAAAAATTGGCGAAGCGCTTGATTTAGCCAATGCAATAGAATTTTTACTATCAGAAAATTCCTCATGGATAACAGGACAAGTTCTTTCGGTCGATGGCGGAATGAAACATTTAAAAGTTCTTTAAAATGAATATTACTTATTTATCTGATGATATTTTAAGCATGGAAAGTAAATATCGTGCTAGCTTTATAAATTCTTTGGGTGGATTTAAAAGTGTAGTATTAATAGGAACAATTAATGCAAATAAACAAGAAAATTTAGCAATTTTCAGTTCTTTGTTTCATATTGGTGCAAACCCTGCTTTATGTGGTTTAATTTTTAGGCCAATTAGTGAGCCAAGACATAGTTTAGATAATATTCTTGAAACTAAAGAGTATACCATAAATCACCTCAATAAAAAGATATATAAACAAGCTCATCAAACCTCAGCAAGATATGATAAAAGCATTTCTGAATTTAATGCTACACAATTAACAGCAGAATATATTCCTGGAATTATGGCTCCCTTTGTAAAAGAGAGTAAAATTAAATTTGTTTGTAAGCTTGAACAAAAAATTGATTTAAAAATAAATGGTACTACTTTATTAATTGGTAAAATTATTTATGTATCGCTGCCAAAAAAATGTATTAAAACAGATGGGTTTATTGATATAGAAAAAGCTGGTACTATAACTTTAAGTGGGCTCGACGCTTACCATAAAACTAACAAAATTAACCGATTAAGTTACGCTAAACCAAATAGCTTAATTAAAAATATCCCTTTTTAATTTTCTTCTTCTTTTTTATTTGATGAATTAACACCAAAAATTCTATTTAAAATCCCAGTACAAAAAGTTAGGCTTAAACTAAATATCAAAGCCCATAAAAAGCCATCTACCCTGAAGCCATTCACTAATTTTTCGGCAAAAATAATAATTAAAGCATTTATTACAAGTAAGAAAAATCCTAAGGTGAAAATTGTTATTGGGATAGTTAAAATCGTTAAAATAGGTTTTACGATCGCATTTAAAAAGGCAAGAACAATAGCAACCATTAATGCCGCTAAATAATTATCTACTTCTACATTTGGTAAAAAATAGGCTACTATAAAAACAGCTATTGCCGAAACAAATATTTTTAAAATAAAATTGATAATATGAACTTACGTTTTTTGTTTCTTTTTTTTAGCAGCAGGAAATAAAATATTATTTAAAATTAGCCGGTAACCAGGGGAGTTAGGATGTAAAGTTAAATCAGTTGGTGGCTCTTCAACTCTGTGCTCATAGTCCTCAGGATCATGCCCGCTATAAAATGTCCAGGTTCCTTTACCAACCTCACCGTGAATATATCTTGCCTCACCAAATGCTTTACTTTCGCCCATTATCAATACTCCTTTTTTAATATATCGTTTATCAAAAGCGGCGGTTTGTCCCCAAAAACCTCGAATGGTATTGGTATGATTTTGACACAGCATAGTAGGAATAGGATCCCACTTAGCAGAAAAATCAAATAAAGTAAATAAATCGGTATTTTGTGTTGGCCCATATTGTCTTCGACTCATGTATGTATCAATTGAAGAATATTCGTATTCCATAGGGTTCATGCTTAATTTATAATTTTCGAATGCAAATCCCTTCGAAAAATCTAGCTTGTTATTTGAATTTTTATCAGCAGGATCATGATCAAACATACTTTCACAAATATCTATATCTTCGGCTGCTAATGCAATATCATAACTATCAGTTGCGCTGCACATGGCAAATAAAAAGCCGCCATTCAATACAAAATTTTTAATCCCCTTTGCAGAATGAAGCTTCATCAAGGATACTTTATTAAAGCCAAGTTTTTTTGCCATCATTTCATTTTCTTTTACTTCTGATTGATACCATGCGGCCGATGCAAATTGAGAATAAAATTTTCCGTACTGCCCAGTAAAATCTTCGTGATGTAAGTGCAACCAATCATAATCTTTTAACTTTTCCAAAAACACTTCTTCATCATAAATTATATCATAAGGAATTTCTGCAAATTTTAAAACAAGTGTTACAGCATCATCCCAAGGCTGTTTACCTTTTGGAGAATAAACCGCAATTCGAGGTGCTTTTTGGAGTTTTATCGCATCTTGATTTATTTCAGGGTTAGATATTTCTGTCAAAATGGAATAACTTTGAGCGTCAGAAATAATCTCATAACTGATGCCTCTGATTATACATTCATTTGAAACAGCTTTGGCATTAGGAATCATAAAGCTACCGCCTCGATAATTTAAAAGCCAATGAATCTCAAGCTCACCCTTTAATGCCCAATAAGCGATGCCATAAGATTTAATATGATTTTTTTGAGAATCATCCATTGGTATTAAAATATAAGACGCTCTTAATTGAATACAATTAACCAAAAGAATTATTAATAATAATTTTTTTTTCATAAAAGATTAAATAATTTTTAGAAAAAGAGGAAAGACGAATTTAGCACAAAATTATTAGCAAAAAAACATAATAGAACTTAATGCCCCGAATTAATGATAGCTTGGCGAAGCTTTGTGATCATTGAAGTAATATTTTTAATTCCTTGCTTCTGGGTAATTTTATTTTTTTTAACTAATTCAAATTCGTTATTTATTGATTTTAAATCTTTCAAAATAAATAATGATTTTTCATCCAAATTCGCTTTCTCTAACATTATAATTATATTTTCCAGAGATTCTTTATGGTTATATATAGCTTTTATAATACTCTCTGTATAGGGATTTTCGGATATTTTACAAGAGACATATAGCCCTTCAATCCAACAGCCAGATAATATTATTGCGGAAGTAGCTACTCGATTATTTGTTTTTAAAAGCTCTTCAACTTTAGCAAACGAATTACATATAATTTGAAGTACTGTGTCTCTGTTTGATTCGTTATTTTGAATTCGATCAAATAGTTTTTGATTAAAAGCGCTAGTAACTCCTAATTGAGTTGCTAATTTATTAACGCATTTTAAAAATAATAAACTTTCTTGAGTTTGACCAAAAGTATTAGAAATACTTAAATCAGAGCCATAAATACCAAAATTAGCAGCTTTATATACATCAATTGTGTATTTTGAAACTAAGAGTGGATTATTTAATAAATCGGGATTATACTCTATCTTATTTTCTTCAATTAATTTAACGATTAATTTTCTATCAGGTAAACTGACAAACACATTTTGAGCTGTAATTTTGTTTGGAGTTATTTCTTTATTAATAGTGTCTATATTGTGATGAATGTCTTCGGTTTTTTCTGCCATTCTGTTGCAAGAAAAATGTAAAGAAAAAAATATAAAAAATAAAAAATAAAAATTTAACTGCCTCATAATTTAAAAATCTAATATAGTAAAAAAATTATTGTTTAATTCCGCGCAAATATCTCATTCGATTTATTTCCTTTCCGTTTTTATCATAAAAAATCCATTCACCATCAGGTACGCTTTGTAATTTTCCTTTTCGGGTATCATTAATAATTGAGTAGTTTGATATGACTTGAATAGATAAATTAGGATAATAGATAATGCTTTTTCCACATAATTTTCCATTTTTAAAATTCTGAATTCTACTGAGGCCACCAGTTTCAAAATTATAGGCCCATTTGCCGGTTTGGTGGCCTCTTCTGAATTTACCTTTTGTATCCACGTAGCCGCCTTTTTCAAACCATTGAATGTATTTACCGTGTTTTATTCCATTTATATAATTGGAAGTTTCTCGTGGCCTACCATTTTCAAAAAAGTAGTTCCACTCGCCTTTTTTCGCCCCTTTGTTATTATAGCTTCCAACATAACTGGGCATAGAATTGTTGTGCCAACCCTTCCAAAATCCAATAAGAGTAGTTCCTTTAATATTCCCTTCATCTTTTTTAGTGCCATTTTCCCACCAACTTAGCCAAAGACCGTTTTCATCTCCTTTGATGTAAGAGCCTTCTTGTAATTTTTTACCATTTTCCCACCAAGTAGTCCAGATGCCGTTCTTACTGCCGTTTTCAAAATTACCTTGTTTCCATTTTTCACCTCCACGATAATAATAATTCCAAACTCCTATTTGTTTATCATTTAAAAAATCCCCCTCACTTTCAATTTTTTCATTCGAATAATAATAAATCCATTTACCATCGCGTATATTTTCTTTAAAAGATCCTTTCATTTAGATTTTACCTTCTAGATTGTAAAATTTCCATATTCCTACTTTTTTATTATTATTAAAATTTCCTTCACTTTTTATATTATGATTAGAATAATATGATGAATAATATCCATTGAGTATGCCTTCAATATAATTGGATTCATAGTCTAATTCGCCATTAACATGAAAAAATCTCCAAATACTATCTTGTAACCCATTTTTATAATATCCAATGGTTTTAATAACACCATTGTTGAAGTTAGCTGTTAAACTTCCGTTTCCGTTGGTTATAAGTTGGTTTCCTTTTGTATCGAACAACTCTAATAAATACAATAGGGTATCTTTATATTCTTTTATGAATTTTTTTTTGCCTGATTCATAATATTCTTCCCAAATTCCACAAGGATTGCCCGAGCAATAATTTTGGGTTGATGCCACTTTACCGGACTTAAAAAATGTTTGAGCCAAACCATTGCGCTTATCTTTTTCGAAACCACCTTTACTTTCAATATTACCATTTTCAAAATAATAAATCCATTCCCCTTCCTTTTTACCACTTTCAAAATTCTCTACTGTTTTTTGTTTCCCATTTTCATAAAAAGAAGTCCAGGTACTATCAGCTATATCATTATTATACTTAGTAATTTGAGCTATTTTACCAGATTTAAAATAATAAGAATTTGTTCCCCATTTTTTTCCTCTATAATAATACTCTACTGCTTTTTTAGTTCCGTCTTCATAATAAAATATCCAAACGCTATCTTCTTTTCCTTCGTGATAATAGCCTCTGCGACTTAGTTTGCCTGTAATATAATATTCAAAATGTTGACCATTAGGCATTCCTTTAAAATAATCTGTTTCTGACTTTAATTGAGATTGCTTAGCATCAAAATATTCCTTTTTTTGTTGACTAAATAAAGAAAAATTTAAAAAAACTAAATAAAGAAAAATATAAAAACGCATAATGTAAATTTAAACAACATAACGAGAATTGAATAATTAGTAACTATTTTTTTGAACATTTTTTAATATATTTTCTATTAGAAACTATAATAATAAAGATAATTTAAGTATTAACTGAAAGATAAAAAGGAATTTAATAAAATAAAATAAAACTATTAAACTAATTATTTAGTTTTAAAACAGCCATAAAAGCACTTTGAGGAATCTCAACATTTCCGACCTGTTTCATGCGTTTTTTGCCTTCTTTTTGTTTTTCTAATAACTTTCTTTTTCTACTAATATCGCCACCATAACATTTAGCCGTTACATCTTTTCTCATTGCACTAATTGTTTCGCGAGAAATAATTTTGGCACCAATAGCAGCTTGAATTGGAATTTCGAATTGTTGCTTTGGAATTAATTCTTTTAGTTTTTCACATATTTTTTTTCCAAATTGATATGAATTGCTTCTGTGGATTAAACAAGATAGCGCATCTACGGGCTCACTTTTAAGAAGAATATCGAGTTTTACTAAATCAGACTCTCTCATCCCTAAGGGATGATAATCAAAAGAGGCGTATCCTTTTGAAATAGATTTTAAACGGTCGAAAAAATCAAATACAACTTCGCCCAAAGGCATTTCAAAAAAAAGTTCAACGCGATCGGCTGTTAAATAGTTTTGAGTAACAATAAAACCTCTTTTTTCGATACATAAACTCATAACTGGGCCAATAAACTCAGACTTAGTTATAATATTTGCTTTAATATAGGGTTCTTCTATATAATCTATTCTTGCAGGATCGGGAAAGTCACTGGGATTATTAACTGTTATCACTTCTCCATTTGTTTGATAAGCTAAATAGGATACATTAGGAACGGTTGTTATTACAGTCATGTTGAACTCACGCTCTAATCGTTCTTGAACAATTTCCATGTGAAGCATACCTAAAAAACCGCACCTAAAACCAAAGCCTAAAGCTAAAGAAGACTCTGGCTCCCAGGTTAAAGAGGCGTCGTTTAATTGTAGTTTTTCCATACTATAGCGCAATTCTTCAAAATCTTCAGTATCTATAGGATAAATTCCAGCAAAAACCATAGGTTTAACTTCTTCAAATCCGATTATCCCTTCTAAACAAGGGCGATCAAAGTGCGTAATTGTATCCCCAACTTTAACCTCTTTAGCCGATTTTATACCAGAAATAATATAACCAACATCACCAGTACTTAAAACACTTCGGGGCTCGGGTTTTAATTTAAGAACGCCAATTTCATCTGCGTTATAAATAGAACCAGTATTAACAAATTTTACTTTTTCTCCTTTTCTAATGGTGCCATTTGTAATTTTAAAATAAGCAATAATCCCTCTAAAAGAATTAAATACAGAGTCAAAAATTAATGCTTGTAAAGGAGCTTCAGGGTTTCCAATTGGCGAGTTAATTCTTTCGATAATGGCCGTTAAAATTTCTTCGATTCCAAGTCCTGTTTTTCCACTAGCTGGAATAATTGAATCTCTATCACAACCTATTAAATCTACGATTTGATCTTTTACTAATTCTGGTTCTGCACTGGGCAAATCCATTTTATTTAAAATTGGGATAATATTTAAATCATGTTCTAAAGCCAAATATAAGTTAGAAATTGTTTGGGCCTGAATACCCTGGGCTGCATCAACTATTAGAAGCGCGCCTTCGCAAGCGGCAATTGAACGAGATACTTCATAACTAAAATCTACATGCCCGGGAGTGTCAATTAAATTAAGTACAAATTTTTCTCCTTTATACTCGTAATCCATTTGAATAGCATGACTTTTGATGGTTATACCTCTTTCTTTTTCAAGATCCATGTCATCTAACACCTGAGCTTGCATATCGCGTTTACTTATAGTACCGGTGTATTCTAATAACCGGTCGGCTAAAGTACTTTTTCCGTGATCGATATGAGCAATAATGCAAAAATTACGAATATTATTCATTGTTTATTGTAATCCCTTTTTAGGACTACAAATATAAGGATAGCATTTAACTTAATTAAAGGATAATTTTGAAAAAAATTTAATCAATCATTTTGCTCTTCTTGCCTTTTTTCTTTATCTTCTGAAGCGCCATAAGCACCAAATTGTTTGAGCTTTTCTAAAAATAAATCTTTTTTACGTTTATTCCCCAGATCAAATTTATAGGAAGGGCCTTTTTCAACATTCATTTTTTTGTTTTTAGACTTTAGTCCCTCAATACCCTTGTTAAACTCACTATTATTGCTAAAAGCCAACATTGTTCCTTTATAATAATTAAAATAATACCAAGTATTTGCATCTGGTTCTATATAAATATCTAAAGCATCGCCACCTCTTTGTTTTTTAATTTGTATTATACCGTTCATATATCTAAAAATTTCGGTTTTAAGAATATTTCCAAGCCCTAACATTCCTTCTGACAAATAAGATTTTGTGTTTTTATTATAGGTCATTTTTACGTTATTAAATACAAGCGGTTTTTCTAACTCATCTGGAAACTTTTTATAGCTGCCGAATAAATTCAAGTCAGATTTTACTTTTTCACCTCTTTCTATTCCCAATATTTCATTAATGCCATGAGAAAATAAATCGCCTTCAAGTGGAACTGGATTTAATGCCCCTAAATATAACTCAATATCTTTGGCCATTTTTTTTATCAGACTTGTCTCAAAAAAGAAATCTACAACTAACATTAAATTAAAATTAATACTATCATTAACACTATTATAATTTGCGTTTCCAATACTTGTCAATTTAACTTGACCTAAATCGTTAATTAAATTATAGCTACCTTCTGAATTAATCATGCAATTTTTAGTGTCGAGACTCACATAGTTTCCTGGCAAACTTTTTACATCTAATTTTTCTTTGTTCGAAATTTCATACTCTTCTGTTTCTCTATTGAAGGTTAATAATCCATCGGCTTCAATCACATTTTTTGAACTTCTGGCTCCTTGTAATGATAAGAATGCAGGATAAACCGAATTAGAGTCTGAATTAAAAAATAAACCGGTTCCTACTTCTAATCCCCTCATATCTATGGTCTTTTTTGGAATTGGTATAAAGATATCTCTTGGATTAATTTCACCACTAAACTTTAAATAAGATTTTCCTATTTTATTACAATTATGAACAATCTTTGTTCCCCCATCAAAGGTTAAAAACTCATCTGCTGCTTTTAAAAATACTTTGCCAGCAAAACTAAAATAATCATTAAATCTAAAATTATCTTTTTCAGATATATCTCCCTCTGAAATGGTTTGCCCTGAGGTATCGGGCTTTATATTTTTAAAGTTTATTAAAAAACTTTTGTCATTCTCATCTTTATATTCATATTCTCCCGATGCTAAATAGTTTCGTCGACCAAAAATATTAGTAGTGGTATTATTAATTCGATGATATTTTGTAACAGCATTTGCTATGATCCAAGACTTTCGTAAAGTATCTAAAACAGCATTTTTAAATATTGTTACATCTCCATTGAATGGAAAAATTCTTGCATCTGCCACATCAATGTATGGAGCATTCTTACACTTAATGATATATTTATGCAAATTATAGCTGGCCCCCGGTGAAAAAAAACGAAGCGAATCTTGTTTAGGGTGAATACTAATAAACTGCGGCCCCTCTAAATCTAATCCGTTTTCTGCGGCTTCAGTATCCATTTTCTTTTGTGTGTCTCCTAATTCAATTTCTTCAGCATCCATAAACCATTTAAATTGTTCCATGTATGCGATATACTGATTTTTTATGAATGTAACATACGAGCCCTCTCCATTTGTTTTAAAAACCCCTTCACGTTTGTCAAAATCTATTTTTGCACTAACATTATCTGTACTAAATGAAAACCCCTCGCCTTCAAAAGCTGATAACTTAAAATTTGCTGTGTCACAATAAAATTTTCTTTTGGCAAAAATAATATTTTGTGAAAACAGATTTGCTTTTTCAAATTCAAATTTTCCATTACCAGCTAATTCTTTAAATGATAAATCTAATCTCCCCTTGAATAAAAAGTTTTCCTTATATATTTTAAAAGGCGTTTTGATATTATACACTTGTAATAAATCTTGATATGGCAAAAAATGGACTCTAACAGTATCGCCGTGAGCAAATGGAAATTCAGGATTATCACGTTCTTTAACATCAAAAACATTTGCGTTTCCATTTGCGCTATCAGGAAATAATACTAAATCAGAAACTTTAGACGCACTTGAACTAAAATTTAAATCTCCACCACCTCTTAACCCCTTATTGCTTAATCTAATTTCTTTATCAAAATTAGCTTTACCGCCATAAATTGGGAAACCCCCAGATGGCGTTTGATGTACAAAGCCAAAAGAATAATCTTTCTGTAAACAAAGTACCTCTTTAAAATTTGGAAAAATACCTGCCGAATAAAAATTACCCTCAAATCGTAATGCTTCGTTTCTAAAATTATCTAAACTATCAATACTAAAGGGATCTAATTTAAAATAAAATTTATCTCTATTATAAACTCCCTTATAAACCAAGCGTTTATCATAATAAGCATAACTCTCTTTAAAACTCTTAAAACTAGGAAATGTGGGCGCTTGACCATAACCAGATTTATTTTTTGGTGCATCAATTCGTAACTCTCCATCCAAATTTTCTATAAGTGTTTGTACTTTTTTAAATGGAATATTTCCATTTACGTCTGCCTGAAGAGCCTCAACATATATTTTAAGAGAATCTATTGTTTTCATATTGACTTTAAATTTTTCGTAATCAAATACAAAATCTTTTCCAACAAATTCAAACTTTCCAGAAGCTAATGTTCCGCTAAATAATAACTGTCTATTTTTTTTCATTATTACCTCGCGGTGTTTAGGAAACACAAATACTTTTTGAGTATCGCTTAACAAAACCGATTTTACTCCGTAAACTTTAATATTATAATTTAATAAATTCATCACAGCATTATCTTTGCCAGGATTTACTGAATGAAGAGTTATGATATCGTAATCGTTTTTATGTTTTGCATTTAAAGCAAAATTAAACAGCCTCTGTCGCACAGTAACAATGTCTGTTTCAGGATTATAATAAATTAGACCAAATACTGCCATTTTAAAAATTATTGGTCTTAAATCAACCGCTAAATATTTGATGTGTTTTGCAAAATCAACAACTGAAAATGAGGGAGATTTGTTATTTGCGTTATAAAAATCAATCATTCTCGTTATTGGACTAATCTGTTCTCCTAATTTTATAAGTTCTGCTTTTTGGGCATTATAGAAATCGGAAGATTCAAAATAAGCTTCGCCCTGAAAATTATTTGGTAAAAAGTTAAAAATCATAATAGAGTCGTCAATTGGCCAAACAATTTGTTCAAAATACATGTCATATTTATGAAACGAATTTGAAAAAGGTGTTTTTTGTAAGCCATCTTCACCACGAACAATTGTGACTAAACGCTTATCTATTTGATAGTTAAAACTTAAGCCTGGATGAAAAATAGTGTCTTTATCTAAAAAAAATTTTATGATGCCCGGGTTTGCAACTACTTTTTCATTATTCATTCCAAAGGCGCGAGCACTAACTTCTAAAAATTTTTTTCCCTCCCTACTAAAAATTATTCTGGCGGGATTTGATGGGCTTCCTGAGCCAACAAATTTAGAACCGCGCATACTAAATCCTCCATCATAATCTACATTAGGATAAATATTTTTTACTAGTAAACGTCTGCTATAAGAATCAAATCGGGGATAGGTTTTTTCTCCATTTTCTGTAATAATTTTATCGTTAATCCTCCCTAATTGTGGTTTATCAAAAAATTGTTTGCCAGTAAATAATACACTATCAGCAAAATAACTTCCGGTTTTACAATCAATTGTATATTTATTTATTAAGGCAAATACATCATTTTCTAACCCGCTTTTTTCCCAACTAACTTTTCCGCCCCTACCTACAAATTTTCCACTATTTGGATAAAAAACACCATCCGTTTTCTCTATAGATAAACTATCGCCATTGGGATTAGCACCTACTAGTGTGATTGAATTGAAAATTACGCGCGCAATCGTATCATACTCAAATGTAAAATTTGTTTCTAAACTATAAAAAGAAAACGAGGGTGTTTTATAAAATTCATTCTTCTTAAATACATTTTCACTCATATCCAAAAAAGATTGAATCCCCCGCAAAGACTTTCCGTTTATAATTTTATCTATACAAGTCTGCCAATCTTTAAATATTTCGTTACTATGATTTGATTGAATAGAATTTATTAAAGTATTAAAGTAACCATAAAAATAAGGGTATGGCTTAAATCTTTTTTTAAGCATTTCATTGGCTGTATTGATTGCAGTTTTTTTATAGTAGCCTGCAATGATATTGTTTTCCCAAAGTTTTTCAAAGACTTGAATATAATCTTTTGCGGTTTCTTTATTTGCCGAATTATTGATAAAATAATCACTTAACTCTTTTGTAAATTTTAAGGTATCGTTCGAAAACTCTAAAGTTTTTTGTGCATTTAAATTTGAAACTTCGATAAAGAAATTTGAAATAAAAAAGAGTATAAAAAAGGTTCTCAAATATGAATCAAATTATTTACCCAAATATAAATAATGAATTATGTTTTTTGTAATATTTCTTTTAAATCGATTTATTGTAATTTGTTAATTAAAATAAATTACAAGAAGCAGTCAAAATCAATATCTTTGTTACTTTAATTTAAAATATGGCAAATGTAAAATATTCAGAACAAATTGCTGATGTCGAGACAGCAAAAAAATTAGGTCTTTTAGCTGAAGAGTTTGATAGAATACAATCTATTTTAGGTCGAATACCAAACTTTACCGAAATATCTATTTTTTCGGTCATGTGGAGCGAACATTGCTCTTATAAAAACTCGATTAATTGGTTAAAAACATTACCTAAAGAGGGTCCTCATATGTTATCAAAAGCAGGCGAAGAAAATGCAGGATTAGTAGATATTGGCGACGGTTTAGCCTGTTGTTTTAAAATAGAATCTCACAATCATCCAAGTGCAATTGAACCATACCAGGGAGCGGCTACGGGAGTTGGAGGAATTAATCGTGACATTTTTACAATGGGCGCAAGACCTATTGCTCAACTAAACTCACTTCGTTTTGGCGATATTTCTTCACAAAAAACTCAATGGTTAGTTAAAGGTATAGTTAAAGGCATTGGAGATTATGGAAATGCATTCGGAATTCCTACGGTAGGAGGAGAAGTTTTTTTTGATGAATGTTATAATGTAAATCCACTGGTAAATGCTTTTAGTGCTGGCATTGTAAAACATAGCGAAACGATCAGCGCAACATCGTATGGTATTGGGAACCCTGTTTTTATTGTTGGCTCTTCTACCGGAAAAGATGGTATTGCAGGAGCAGCATTTGCTAGTAAAGATTTAACTGAAGATTCTTCAAAAGATTTACCATCGGTTCAAGTTGGAGATCCCTTTCAAGAAAAATTATTATTAGAAGCGACGCTTGAAGTAATTAAGACTGGCGCCGTTATAGGTATGCAAGATATGGGTGCCGCCGGAATCACTTGCTCAACATCTGAAATGAGTGCAAAAGGAAAGCATGGAATGAATATTTGGTTAGATAAAGTTCCTACTCGTCAGGCTGATATGCATCCTTTCGAAATTCTTTTATCTGAATCGCAAGAGCGAATGTTAGTTGTTGTTGAAAAAGGTAAAGAAAATATAGTAAAATCCGTATTCGAAAAATGGGATCTTAACTGCGCTCAAATTGGTGAAGTAACCGCTGGAGATCGTTTAAAATATTTTATGAATAGAGAATTAGTTGCAGATGTGCCAGCAGATGTTTTGGTGCTTGGTGGAGGCGCGCCAGTTTATACTCGTGAATACAAAGAACCCGCCTACTTTGCAGAGTCAAAAAAATTTAATTTAAAACTAGTTGAAGAACCCAATCAATTAAAACCTGTTATGCAGTTTTTAGCCAAGCATCCTAATCTGGCAAGTAAAAGATGGGTTTATAATCAATACGACAGTATGGTTGGCACATTAAATATGAGTACAAACAAACCAAGTGATGCCGCTATTGTAAATATAAAAGGAACTAAAAAAGCACTAGCTATGACCTTAGATTGTAACGCGCGTTATGTTAATGCCGACCCTGAAATTGGATGTGCAATAGCAGTTAGTGAAGCTGCTAGAAATATTGTTTGTAGCGGAGGAATTCCTAGTGCTGTAACTAATTGCTTGAATTTTGGTAATCCTTATAATCCCGAAGTATATTGGCAATTTGTTGGTGCTATAAAAGGAATGAGTAAAGCTTGCACTAAATTTCAAACTCCAGTTACTGGTGGTAATGTGAGTTTTTATAATCAATCTAGTTACGAGGGCCCTGTTTTCCCAACGCCAACAATTGGAATGATAGGAATCTTAGAGGATAAATTAAATCAAACAACTCTCGATTTTAAAAACGAAAACGATTTAATTTACTTGGTCGGCGAAAGCGAAAATGACATTTCTTCTTCAGAATATTTATATAGTTATCATAAGATTAATAATACACCCGCTCCTTTTTTTGATATAGAAACTGAATATCTTGTCCAATCCTCTATCACTAAACTTATTAAATTAAAATTAATTAATTCGGCACACGATATTAGTGATGGCGGTTTATTTATAAATTTATTAGAAAGCGCCATGGTTAATAACTTAGGCTTTGAAATTAAAAGTGATATGTCTATTCGTAAAGACGCCTTTTTGTTTGGAGAATCTCAAAGTAGAGTCGTCGTGAGCGTATCCGAACAACAACTTCATTCGTTTGAAGCAGAATTAAAAAAACAGGGGGTAAAACACAGTAAACTCGGACAGGTTAAAGGGAAAAATATAGTAATAGATGGTGAGAATTTCGGAACTATTTTAGAATTCAAAGAGGTTTTCGATTCCAGCTTAGAAAAATATCTTAACTAAAAAAATTAATCGATTCTTAAAAAATGGCGATATTCAATTAATTGATAAAAATTATAAAGTAATTTATTTATCCAAATTTTAATTAAATACTTTGACCTTTTCTTTTAATTGATTAATTTTAGAAAAATTACCTAATTTATTTTACATATGAAAAATTTTACTTCAATCATTATCTTTTTAGCATCAAGTTTAACTGCATTTTCTCAAACACCAAGAGTATCTCT
>SXGQ01693828.1_pt1 | contig 26605 bp, 14 predicted proteins | sample 3178371 | NCBI WGS metagenome assembly SXGQ01 (sample SAMN11356859, study PRJNA531348) | freshwater metagenome | isolation source: freshwater sample F1-20 | place: China: Fuxian Lake, Yuxi | collected 2017-12-25 | reverse complement strand
CAGGCTGCGATCGAGGAGAAGCGCAAGGCCGCCGCCGCGAAGAAGAAGTGATCGGCACACCCGCCGGTTCGTAGCACAGGCCGTCCCGCCCACGCGGGACGGCCTTCTTCATTTCCCGGAGGAGTGTCGGTCGACGAGCGGGCGGCGGCTTTGCAGGTGGAATTTCTGGTTCCGGTGGATCACCCTCGGAACACTCCCGATGAGATCCTGGATATTGGCGTTGCTGTGCATGTGGGGTGGTTTCGTCCAGGCTGGACCACCACCGGTTCCGGCGGAGGTGATCGCCCTGATCGGTGGATCGTCGCTCGTGGCCGCCGACCAGTCGGGACACCTCGAGACACTCCTCGTGCTCCGGGATCCACTGCATCGACGGACCCTCCGCTCGTTCGCGTGGGAAGGGGACACGGTGTTTTCCCGACCGCGTCCCCTCAACTTCCCGGGCCTCGCCCAGCAGCTCGCCCAGCACCGGGTCGGACTCGTGCTGATCCAGTTTGGTCAGATGGAATCCCTCGCCGGTTCGGAGTTCCTCGGGGAATTTCGCGACGCCTATACGCGATTCGTCACCGGGGTCCAGCAGACGGTCCCGCGCATCCTCCTCCTCACCCCCACGCCCTTCGGCGCGGCCGGTCCCATCGATGCCCCGACCGCCCGGGACCGCAATCGGGTCCTGGCCGCCTATGTGCAGTCCATCCTGGAGATCGGCCGGACGCTCCACGTGCCGGTGATCGATCTCTTCGGTGAACTCACAGGACCGGATCTCAAGCCCTTCGAGGCGACGCTGGACGGGGTCCAGCTCACGTCGCCGGGCCACATCGAGGTGGCCCGGATCGTGGCCCGGAGGGATCTGGGTTCCCCGGCGGAGCAGTTGCCAGTGCTGCCCGAGTCCGCTTCGGATGCCGCGATGCTGGACCGGGTCCGGGAGGCGGTGGTCCACAAGAACCGGCTCTGGTCCCGGTACTGGCGGCCCACGAACTGGGCGTTCCTTGCCGGGGATCGGACGGAGCAGCCCAGCAGCCGGGATCATCGAGACCGGACCATTCGATGGTTCCCCAAGGAGATGGAGGAGTTTGTGCCCCTGATCGAATCCGCCGACGCCGAGATCCGCCGACGCGCCACCACCGGGGAGGCAGCACGATGAACGCTGTTATGACGCCGCCCCTGTCCTCCGTGGCCCTGTGTCGGGCCGGGATGTTCCTGCTGGTCGCGGCCGCCGCGGCCCTCATTCCGGCAGGCGCCCAGCCCGATCCCGAAGGGGAACGCGCCAGCCTGCGGATCCTCGATGGCTTCGAGGTCCAACTGTTCGCCTCCGAACGGGACGGGGTCCGCAAACCGATCCAGATCCGCTTCGATCCCGACGGCCGCCTGTGGGTTGTCGGCAGCACCGCGTACCCCCAGATCAAACCTGGGGAGGAGCCGGATGACCGGGTTGTGGTGCTGGAAGACACCAACCGGGACGGCCGTGCCGACCGCTCGACGGTCTTCGCCTCTGGCTTGCACATTCCGACGGGTCTCGAGTGGGGGGATGGTGGCGTCTATGTGGGTGCCGCTACCGAACTGCTGCATCTGAAGGACACGGATGGGGATGGTCGTGCAGACCAACGACGGGTCGTGCTGCGGGGATTCGGGACGGGCGACACGCACCAGACGATCAACTCCTTCTGCTGGGGGCCGCTCGGTGAGTTGATGTTGTCCCAGGGTCTCCATGCCGAGAGCCGCATCGAGACGCCCTGGGGCGTGTCTGAACTGCGTCAGGCCGGGGTCTGGCGGTTCTGGCCGCGTCAGGTGCGACTGGATCCGTTCTGGAGCGGGGCGATGGGGGCCCACAATCCCTTCGGCACTGTCTTCGACCGCTGGGGACAGCCGTTCGTCTTCGCCGGCAACGGACACGGGATCTACCACCTGACCCAGGCGATGGTCCCAACCGACCATTTTCTCGAACAACGCTGGATCTGGAACCAGGGTCGCAAGTTCGCGGGGGCCGACATGGTTGAGAACACCCACTGGCCTGCGGCGTTTCAGGGCGAGGCGGTGTCGGGCGGATACCTCCAGAACAGCGTCGAGCGCTTCCGTCTGACCCCCGAGGGTTCGTCGTTCAAAGCCGAGCGGCTTCCCCCGCTGATCGAGTCCACGAATCTCGCGTTCCGGATCGTCGACGCCCGGTTCGGTCCCGACGGCGCCCTGTATCTCTGCGATTGGTACAACCCAGTGATCGGCCACTACCAGAACAGCTTCCGGGATCCGGCCCGTGACAAGACGGGTGGACGGATCTGGCGCGTCACCGCCAAGGGACGGCCCACCGTGGATTGGAAGCCTCTGGGGAAGGTCTCGGACGATGCCGTCGTGAAGGCCCTGGGGTCGGTCGAGCGCTGGGATCGCCAGATGGCCCGACGGGTTCTCGCCGAACGCTCGTCGTCGTCGACCGCGGACGTCGTGACCCGCTGGGCGGAGGCGTTGACGGGGGATCCGGAGTGGGTTGATCACGGTCGACTGGAGTCCCTGGGCGTCCTGACGGAGTTGGGGCGTGGGACGGACGCGTCGTCGCGCCGGCTTCTCGCGGCGTTGAGGACCTCGGGGCGACCCGAGGCCCGTGCGATGGCTGCACGGTTCCTGGGGGAATGGGCCAGGCGGGAAGGACCGGCGCGGTCGAAGGAATTTCTGCAAGACCTTGGCGACCTGGTCCGCGACGACCATCCCCGGGTGCGGCTTGAGGCCGTGGTGGCCTGCAGCTACGTGGCCAGTCCCGAGGCGGTCGATGTCGCGGCGGAAGTGGCGGACCGTCCGATGGACGACCCCATCGAGTACGCCTTCACCCAGGCGGTGGCACGGCTGCGTCCTCACTGGACCCGGGAGTACGAGGCTGGGGCCCTGGGCCTGTTGCAGACTCCGGCCCGCTCGGCGGCGTTTGCGAAGGCCGACGGGGGTTCGGGCTCGGCACAGTATGCGGCGGGACGCCTGCGGCGGATCGGCGAGGTGGCGTTGGATGCGGAGACGGTCCGACAGCTCACGGCCCTTGTGGCCCGCGCCGGGGGACCTGGGGACCTGCCTGTGTTGCTGCAGCCCAAGTCGTTCACGGTAGGCACGGACCATGATGCGCCCCTGCAGGCGCGCCGACTCCGCGAGGCTGCGGCATCGAGTCGGCTGCGGGGGGTGGTTCCCGAGGGGAACGTGGCCCCGGCCGTCGCGGCGCTCCTCGACGCCAAGGATTCCGGGCTCCGGGCCGCTGCAGCCCTCGTGGCGGGTGCGTGGCGGGTGGAGGCCCTCCGGGATCGTCTCAGGACCCTCGCCCGCACGGAGACCGCCTCCCTGCCAGAGCGCGTCGCGGCGGTTGAGGGGTCCGCTCTCCTGGGAGGGGATGGAATCGCGGCCCTGCTCATCGGGTGGGCCGGATCCGGCAGTCCGAATGTCGTCCGGAGCGCGGCCCTGGTGGCGCTTGTGCCGCTCCAGGGACGGGAGGCGGCCCGGCTTTCGGCCGACTGGTTCGTCGGCGAGGCCGACCCGGATGCGGCGCGCCAGGTTGCGGCCGCCTTCATCCGGCAGAAGGAGGCGCTGCCGCTGCTCCGCGCGGCCCTTGAATCCCGGAAGCCGTCCGCTGCCAGTGCCGAGGTCCTCCTCGAGGAATTGGCCCGAAGCGGTCGTCATGATCCGGAGCTGACCTCGCTTCTCTGGTCGGCGGTGGGCACACGGAAGCGGAGCGGCGGATGGACGCTGTCGGACGTTCCGTCCATTGCGGCCGCGGCACGTGCCTCCGGGAACCCGGTCCGGGGTGGCGAGGTGTTCAGGTCCGCCCAGCTGGCCTGCACCGGCTGCCATAGTGTCGACGGCACACCGGGGAAGGTGGGCCCTGTCCTCGCCGCCCTTGGGACCGCCCAGAGCCTGGAGTCGATCACGGGGGCCATCGTGGCCCCCCAGAAGGAGGTCAAGGAGGGCTTCATGGCGACCGAGATCGTGACCCGGGACGGCACCATCTATCAGGGCTATCTCCGGGGCGAGACCCCGGAAGCGATGACCCTGGCCGACCATCTGTCGGGCCAGACGGTGGTCCTCCCCAAGTCCTCGATCATGGTGTTCCGACAGCTCGGTTCCCTGATGCCCGAGGGGCTAGTGGACGCCCTCCCGCCGGACGACCTGCGCGACCTGATCGCCTACCTCGGCGGTCTGGGACGTCGCTGATCCCGGGCCCGGTGAACTCGGATCACCCAACGGAGTCGGACAAAGATTCCAGTTGGCACTGATACGCAGGCGTACCATTTTTGCCCGCCATGTCGGACTCGATTCCTCATCTCCCCACGCTGCGTCTGGGCCGTTCCTATGCCTCCCTCGAACATGTCGAGGTCAAGAACCACCGCACCGGCGAGGCCCTGGCGCTGGTTTCGCAGGTGAACGGTGGGATCCTGAAGCGGGATCTGGCGAAGCTGGGTCCCGCCCGGGCCGCCCTGAAGAAGTTCACCGTGGCCCAGTTGATGGAGCTTTCGGCGAAGGCGGGGGAGCTGTTTATGAATGGAACCCTGCCGCTGGGGGATCGGGGCCATACCCAGACCCCGCAGCAGTACGTGGAGACGTTGAGTCTCACGAGTGGGCTGCCCCACGTGATGGTCCGGCGCAACATGACCAAGATCCACTACGCGCTGACCCACATGCCGGAGGTGCTGAATGGACTTTCACGGGGACTCGACCTCTCGATCATTGATCGGGGTTTTGGTGAACAGTTCGGGACCAAGCTGAGTTTCTTCCCGTCCTGCCAGGCCCTGGGGTTGGTCATGCCGAGCAATTCCCCGGCGGTGAACTCCCTCTGGCTCCCGGCCATCGCTCTCAAGACCCCGGTGGTCATCAAGCCCGGACGCGAGGAGCCTTGGACGCCGTTCCGCCTCATCCAGGCCTTCATCGCCGCCGGCGTGCCGACCGAGGCATTCGGGTTCTATCCGACGGACCACGACGGGGCGGCGACCATCCTCAACACCTGTGGCCGAGCGCTGATCTTCGGCGACAAGTCGACCACCCAGCAGTACGCCAACAACCCGGCCATCCAGATCCACGGTCCAGGCTGGAGCAAGTTCCTGATCGGTGACGACCAGATCGAGAACTGGCGCGACTACATCGACGTCATCGCCGGTGCGATTTCCGACAATGGCGGCCGCTCCTGCATCAATGCCAGCGCCGTCGTGGTGCCGAAGTACGGAGCGGAGATTGCCGACGCATTGGCCCAGCGGCTGGGTCCGGTGGAACCGGCCCGACCCGAGGACGAGGGCGCGAAGCTGTCCGGGTTCGCCAATCCCAAGATGGCGGACTTCATCGACGCCCAGATCGACGACGGCCTGAAGACGGCCGGAGCCGAGGATGTGACGGCGAAGTACCGTGGTGGACCTCGGAAGCTGGTGTTCGAGGGCGGCACGTACGTGCGACCGACGATTGTGCGGTGCGACTCCTTCGCGCATCCGCTGGCCAACCGGGAGTTCCTGTGTCCCTACGCGAGCGTCGTGACCTGTCCCCAGTCCGAGATGTTGTCGAAGATCGGCTACACCCTGGCCTGCACGGCGATCACCAAGGATCCGGCCTTCATCTCAGACCTCGAGGCCTACGCCCACATCGAGCGGCTGAACATCGGCCCGGTTTCGACCATGAAGATCTCCTGGGACCAGCCCCACGAGGGCAACATGTTCGAGTTCCTGTGGCAGCGCCGCTCGATCGAGCGGGCCTGGTAGAGGCCTTGGGAAACAGGCTTTCCGGGCTGGGATCCGCCGGGTTTGAAGCGGTTGTCCGGAGAGGGGTTTCTGATCCGCGGATCAGCAAGAAGATCGTCCTGGTTCAGGACGATCTTTTCATTTGTCCGGCAGGCTGACGGTGCCTCCGGCCTCGATGGTCATCTTCGGCATCTTGAGGCGGGAGGAGATGGTGGCGGTGGGCTGGGTGCCGACGTTGTTGATGTTGTAGGTCTCGCCCATCACGGACGCCGGGAACTTCCCGTTGGAGAAGTAGGCGGAGAGGTCGGTCTCGCTCGGCGTGTCGTTGTCGCCCTTCTTCTGGTCGGCCGCCCAGAGCTGCTTCTGGTTATCGATCACGCGCAGGTTGTTGAGGATCGCGTTGTAGCGGCTGGTGGCCAGGGAACCGTTGATGTTCGGAATCGCGATCATCGCCAGCAGTCCGATGATCATGACCACGATCATGATCTCGATCAGGGTGAAGCCCGACTGGAGGCGGGCGGCTGGACGCAGGGCGGGATGGAGTTTCATGGGGATACGCTCGAGACGTTGTAGTGGAGGGTCAACACCCCGAACAAGAAAAGGTTCCGCCACGACGACGTCCACTCCTGCTCGAGACCATCGCGGCCTCAGGCGGTCCGCGAATCCTCGACGCGGACCCGTGCGATCCGGCGGCGCTGGTACCAGCCGACCCCGATCAGGTCATGGATCCCACGGCCGAGGCGGTTCCAGACGCCGTACTTGGAGACGCCAGCGACCCGGGGTCGGTGGTTCACTGGCACCTCGCGGCATCGGAACCCGCCGCCGGCGACAAGGATCGGCAGGAACCGATGGAGTCCGTTGAATGGGAAGACGCCGTCCAGGCACTCCCGTCGAAATGCCCGCAGGGCGCAGCCGGTGTCGGCAAAGTCGGCCCGCAGAGCGGCCTTCCGGGCGGCTCGGGCGATCCGGGACGAGATCTTGCGCACGAGGGAGTCCTGACGGTTCACGCGATGACCACAGACGAAGTCGACCTCGCCCAGCATGCCGAGCATCCGGGGCAGTTCCGCGGGATCGTTCTGGAGGTCGCCGTCGAGGGTGCAGAGCAGGGGGGCGGTGCTGCCGGCGATGCCGGTCCAGACGGCGGCGCTCTGGCCGCGGTTCTGGGTGTGACGCAGCCCGCGGACCCGGGCATCCGCCCGCTGGGCCGCATTGATCCGCGTCCACGTGTCGTCGGTGCTCGCATCGTCGACCAGGACGATCTCCCAAGGGCGTTTCTCGGCGGCGAAGACCCGGACCAGTTCGTTGATGAGCGGTTGGACGTTGTCGGACTCGTTGAAGAGCGGGACGACGATGGAGATTTCGACGGACACCGGCCTGAGGTTATGGGGTTTCCACGCGGAGGTTAAGGGCAAAGGGCTGAGGGGCTTCGGAGGCCGAAGGCTTCCAGGGGCGGACGATGCAGTCCCCTGCATCACTGGGGGCTGAAGCGCCCACCCAGGACACGGACACTCTCCGCAGAGTCCGCATCGTCACGACGAGGTGGAGCGGATCGGGTGGAACCGGCCGGATCTCCATCTCCACGACAGCCCGTCCCGCGGGGTGTATGGACTCAGCTCTCTACTTCCACCAGGCAGTCCTCGAGGATCCCGATCGCCTGTTCCATCTCGGCCTTCGAGATCACCAGCGCCGGTGTCAGTGTCAGGATGTTGCCCATCGTCACCTTGAAGTTCAGACCCCGTTTCAAGGCTGCATACATGATCCGCTCCGCCTCATCGGTCGCGGGAATCGGGGCCGCGTGTGGGGATGTTGCAGGGCGGACCAGTTCGATCCCCATCAACAGCCCTTTGCCGCGGACATCGCCGATCAGCGGGTGGCGTCGTTTCAGTTCCTGGAGCCGTCCCAGCGTGGACGCGCCGAGATCCGCGGCGTGTGCGACCAGGTTCTCGTCCCGGATGATGTCGAGCGTCGCGAGTCCTGCCGCACAGGCGACTGGGTTCTTCTCGTGGGTGTAGTGCCCCAGGGCGGTATGGGTCGCCACGTTCAGTCCCTCCCGCGCGACCAGGGCGGCGATGGGGAAGACCCCACCGCCCAGGCCCTTGCCCAGCACGACCATGTCGGGGACGACATCGTAGTGTTCGGAGGCGAAGAGTTTGCCGGTTCGACCCAATCCGATTGGGATTTCGTCGAGGATCAGCAGTGCTCCGTGGCGTTGGCAGGCGGCATGGATCCGCTTCCAGTAGTCCGGTGGCGGCACGAAGGGGGTGCAGCGGATCGTTTCTCCGATGACTGCGGCGACGTCACCCTCCTTTTCGAGGACGTACTCGACGTAGTCGGCGCAGGCGAGGCTGCAGGTGGTGCCGCATTTGAAGGGGCAGCGAAGGGGTTCCGGCGGGGGCACGTGTTCGCAGCCGGGGAGCAGGGGGCCGATGCCCTTGCGGAAGACGGCCTCGCCGCCGATGGAGATGGCATCGAGCGAGGCTCCGTGGAAGGAGTCCCACATGGAGACGAACTTGAAGCGTCCGGTGGCGATCCGGGCGAGCTTGAGCGCCATGCCGATCGCGCTGGTTCCGCCGGGGGCGAAGAGGACGCGGTTCAGATCCCCCGGTGCCACCTCGGCGAGGCGTCGGGCCAGTTCGATGGCCGGATCGCAGGTGTACCGGCGCGTGCAGAAGCTCAGGCTGTCCAACTGATCCTTGATCGCCTGCACCACCCGCGGGTGGGAGAAGCCGACCTGGTGCACGTTGTTCCCGTGGAAATCGAGGTAGCGTCGCCCCTCGATGTCCTCGATCCAGGCGCCCTGGGCCTTCGCGAGGACATTGAGGCAGGGGGTGGAAAGCGACTGGTGGAGGAAGTGCCGTGAATCTTCGGCCAGCCGTGCCTGGGCGGCGGCACCCACATGTTCGGCGGACCACTGGCGACGCCGGGGGGAGAGGTTGATGTCCCCCTCGGAGCGGATGGCATCCAGCGGATCGGTGCTCATCCGGGTTCAGAGTCGGATGCCCATCTCCTCGATCGCCTCGCTGATGGCGTAGACGACGGAGCGGAGGTCGGACTCGAACAGGCGTCCGATGTTGCCGATCCGGAAGGTGTCGGCCTGGCTGATCTTGCCCGGGTAGAGGATGTAGCCCTTCTCGGCGACCCGCTTGTAGAACTCGGCGAAGGTGAACTTCGGATCCTTCGGGAACAGGAAGCTGGTGATGATGTAGCTCTGGACGCTGGCGGGCAGGTAGCTGTGGAATCCGATGCGTTTCATCCCGGCGAGGAGCACCTCATGGTTCCGCCGGTATCGTGCGGCCCGGCCGGCGATGCCGCCCTCGAGATCCAGCTCATCGAGAGCCCGTTCGAAGGCGAGGATCGAGTGTGTCGGCGGGGTGTAGCGGAACTGACCGTTCTTCTCGAAGCCCTTGAGCTGGTCGAGAAGGTTCATGCTGAGGTTCCGAGCCCAACCCTCGCTCGCAAGGAGTCTGGCGCGTCGGCACAGGACGAAGCTGAACCCGGGAACGCCCTCGACGCACTTGTTGGCCGAGGAGATGAGGAAGTCCAGACCCACGGCCTCGAAGTCGATCGGGACCGCGCCGAAGCTGCTCATGGCATCGACCACGTAGGTCTTGCCATGGCGTCGGGCAACGGCCCCGACGGCGGCGATGTCGTTGAGGATGCCGGTCGTGGTCTCGCAATGGACGACGGCCACGTGGGTGATGGACGGGTCCTGGGTCAGGGCGGCGTCCAGTGCCACGGGATCGTTGGGCGTGTCCTCCGCGGTGCGAAGGATGACGTGGGGGATCCGGGCGTGCTGCAGCATCAGCACCATGCGCTCGCCATAGGCCCCGTTGGACAGGATGGCCACCTTGCCTTCGGGTGGGATGCAGGTCTGGAAGACCGACTCCACGCCGAAGGTGCCGCTGCCTTGGAGGAGCACGCATTCCCAGCCCTGGTCCCGTCGGACCCCGGCCAGCGCGAGCAGGCGTTCGCGGATCTGTTGGACCTTGGTGTTGAACTCCCAGTGCCACGAGCCCGCGTCGTGCAGCATGGCTTCCTTGACGCTGGAGGAGGTGGTCAGGGGGCCCGGGGTGAAGAGGAGCTTGTCGCGGGCTGCGGGGGGTAGTGAGGATCCAGGCGTGTGCATCGCTTGAGGCGGAAAGAGTTCAGGCTTTCCGGGAACGTTCAAGCATGGCCTGTCCCAGGCGGCGTGAGGGGAGGCTCAGTGGCCCAGGACCTTCGAATAGACCTCCTCGAACTGCCTCATGTACTGCTCGAGGGAGAAGAGGCGGGCAGTCCGTTCCCGTGCGGCGACGCCCATCCGGGCCACGAGGTCCGGGCTTCGAAGTGCGGTTCGCAGGGATTCGTTCAGGGTCTGCTGGTCCCCGATCGGGACGACCCACCCGGTCTTCATGTGGTCGATGATGTTGGCGGGTCCGATCGCCGCGAAGGCGATCGTCGGGATGCCGAGTGCCTGGGCCTCCGCTACCGAAAGACCAAAGTCCTCGTCGCGGGCGGGATGCACGGTGACATAGCTGGAGCCGATCAGGCCTGCGAGATCGGCATCCGACACAAACCCGGTAAAGGTGACCCGATGGGAGACGTTGAGCTCTGCGGCGAGAGCCCGGAGCTCCTGTTGATAGGCTGGCTCGAGTCCAAAGAGGGTCCCGCCAACGATCACCGCATGGAACCCAGGATCGTCCGCCAAGGCGGCCACGGTTCGTATGAACTCGATCTGCCCCTTCCACCGCTGAAGGCGTCCACTCATGCAGATCCAACGCTTCTCGGGAGGCAGGCCGTACCGGGCGGCCAGTTCGGACCGGGGAGTGCCGTGCCGCAGGGTCTCGATGTCGACGCCGGGCCAGATCATGGTCGTCGGCTTGCCGTGGTCCCGGAAGAACTGGGTCGACTTGGGGTTGTTGGCCACGACATGGGAAATCGGTATCGCGAGGGTGGCTGTTGTCAGGAGTCCGGGATGCTCCACGGTGTGGAAGGTTCCGACCGCTGGGATCCCGGCGAGCCGGGCGGCCCATCCGCCGTAGAGGTGGGCCGGGAAGACGTTGCTGTTGAGAAGGTCGAATCCCTGCTCCCGGGCGAGCCGTGCGATCTGAACCACGGCCCGCATCACGGCGACGACATTCCGCCGGCGATGCTGCTGCAGGACGTAGGTTTCCGTCCCCACCGCCTTGAGCTCCTTCTCGAAGGGACCTGGCCTGAGGAGCACCGCGGCAGGGGTGAACCGACTGCGGTCCAGAAGACGGCAGTGGTGGATCATCGACACTTCGGCGCCGCCCTTTTCTCCCACCATGGAGATCCAGGCGATCTTGGCTGGCTTTTGACCGGTTCTCATCAGTTTCTCAGAAATGATCCCACAGTCCGACCGCAGGGCCACTCTTGGAAAAGCAAAAATCGAACCACACCTCGGATTGCCGATCCCAGGGTCCAGTCACCATGGCCCGAGCCGATGAAAGGGGCTTTCCAGTCATCCCGCTGGGAATCCAGACGGTTCTCAGGACTGTGAAACCCATTTAGGAATGGCCCCCCCCATCCGGGTTCGGGTACCCCACTGTCCAACATGTCGAACGCATTCCCCTCCTCCACCCGTGCCATCATCATTGGGGGTGGCATCGTCGGTGCCAGCGTGGCCTACCATCTCACCCGACTGGGTTGGACGGATGTCGTGCTGCTGGAGCAGACGGCATTGGCGGGGGGGACGACCTGGCATGCCGCGGGATTGGTCGGACGACTCCGGACCTCCACCAGCCTGACCGCCATCAACAAGTACAGTGCCGAGCTGTATGCCGGCCTTGAGAAGGAGACGGGCCATTCCGTCGGATGGAAGCAGGTCGGCAGCCTGATCGCGGCGACCACATCGGCCCGGCTCACCCAGCTCCAGCGCACCTGTGCGATGGCCGAGTACTTTGGTGTGGAGTCGCATCTGATCGGTGCCCAGGAAACCCAGGAACGATGGCCGCTCCTGCGGGTCGATGACGTCCTCGGCTCCGCCTGGCTGCCGCACGACGGCAAGGTGATCCCGAAGGAGGTCACGACTGCCCTGGCCAAGGGGGCTTCGATGCGGGGAGCCCGGGTGATTGAGAACGCCCGTGTGGTCGACATCCTCCACAAGGAGGGCAGGGCGACCGGGGTGCGGGTGGCGCTCACCCACCCGGATGGATCGGTCGAGGAACGGGTCCTTGAAGCGGAGATCGTCGTCCTCACGGGTGGCATGTGGGCCCGGCAGATCGGACTCCGTTGTGGGGTCAGCCTCCCGCTGCACCCGGTCGAGCACCACTACCTCGTCAGCAACCCCATCGAGGGGGCGTTCGACGAGCTGCCGGTCGGACGGGATCCCGACCGATGCCTGTACTTCCGGGGCGAGGGCAATCGGGTGATGCTGGGCGCGTTCCAGGCCGAGTCGAAGCCCTGGATGGTGGACCGGGTTCCGGACCGGTTCTCATTCCAGCTGCTGGAGGCTGACTGGGACAAGTTCTCGGTACCGCTGGCCCACGGGAGGCACCGGATCCCGGCGCTGCAGACCAGCGGCTTCGAGAAGTTCGTGAACGGCCCGGAGAGCTTCACGCCCGACAACAACTTCCTGATGGGTGAGACGCCCGAGCTGCGGTCGCTCTTCGTCGCCTGCGGCTTCAACTCCGTGGGCATCGCCAGCGCCGGCGGTGCCGGGAAATACCTTGCCGAATGGATCCTGGAAGGGCAGCCGTCGCTCGACCTCTGGAGCGTGGATGTCCGGCGGTTCGGTCCCTGGGCGAACAACCGGGCCTATCTGAGGTCCCGCGTGGTCGAGGTCCTGGGGCTGCACTACCAGATGGCCTGGCCCAACCGGGAACCCGAGACGGCTCGGAACGTCCGGATGAGTCCGCTCCATGATCGACTCGCGGCGCTGGGCGCCAGTTTCGGGGTGAAGGGCGGCTGGGAACGTCCCAACTGGTTCACGCGTCCGGAGGGTGCCCGGACCCCGGCAATGGACTACAGCTTCGACCGCCAGAACTGGTTTCCCAATCATGCCGCCGAGCACCGGGCCGCCCGGGAGACGGTCGCGCTGTTCGACCAGACCGGCTTCGGAAAACTCGTGGTTCGCGGTCCGGATGCCGAGACGGTTCTGCAGCGGCTGTGCGCCAATGACATCGCTGTCGTTCCGGGCCGTGTCGTCTACACGGCGATGCTCAACGAGCGCGGCGGGTTCGAGAGCGACCTGACGGTGGTTCGCGTGGGGCGCGAGGAGTTCTACCTGATCACGGGCACGACGCAGCCCCGACGGGATCTCGACTGGATCCGACGACACCTCCGTCCGGCCGACCGTGTGGAGGTGCTCGACGTGACCTCCGGCTGGGGGGTCCTCGGTGTCATGGGACCTCGATCCCGCGAGCTCCTGTCGCGCGTCACCGAAGCGGACCTGTCCTCCCCGGCGTTTCCCTTCGGCACGATGCAATCCATCGCCGTCGGTCTGGCGACTGCCCGCGCGGTTCGGATCACGTACGTCGGGGAGCTCGGATGGGAGCTGCATGTCCCGGTCGACCAGATGGCCCTGGCCTTCGATGCGCTCTGTGCGGCGGGTGCCGATCTGGGCCTGACCCAGGCCGGTCACTACGCCATCAACTCGTTGCGATTGGAGAAGGGGTTCCGGGCATTTGGGGCGGAGCTCTCGCCGGACGAGACGCCGCTGGAGGCAGGACTCGGATTCGCCGTCGCCTGGGACAAGCCGGGCGGGTTCCTCGGTCGGGAGGCGCTCCTGCGTCAGCGCGAGCACGGTGTCGGCAAGCGGCTCGCCCTGTTCGCCCTCGAGGATCCGGAACCCGTGCTCTGGGGCAGCGAGCCCATCCTCCGCAATGGTGTCACGGTGGGCTACACCACCAGTGGCAGCTACGGACACACCATGGGTGCCGGTGTGGCGCTCGGATACGTCAAGGGACCGGCACCGGTCACGGCCGACCACGTCCTGTCCGGGACCTACCACATCCGGCTCAACGGTCGGGACCTCCCGGCCCGCGTATCGCTGAAGCCCTGGCATGATCCGGACCGGAGCCGGATCATGGCGTGATGGAGCCAGAGCCTGGGAGAGCCTGACTTTCCCGGTCGCCAGCTGGTGCGGACGGGAATAGCGTCGACGCATGAACCCCGTTTGGAATTGCGGTCGCGTTGTCGCCTTGGGCCTGCTGTGTCTCATGAACGCTGAGGCAGAGAAGCTGAAGGTCTTGGTTGGCACCTACACCGGAGGGCAGAGCGAGGGCATCTATGCCTTCCAGTTCGACAACCGCTCCGGCGAGGTGACAGGGAGGATCCTGGCCGCGAAGTCCGAGAATCCCTCCTTCCTCGTGGCCTCCCCCAACGGACGGTTCCTGTATGCCGTCAATGAGACCGATCGTTGGAAGGGTCAGCCCGGCGGATACCTGACGGCGTTCTCGATCCAGGGTGCCGACGGATCCCTGCGCGAGCTCAACCAGCAGTCGGCGGATGGTGGAGCCCCCTGCCATCTCACAATCGACCGCTCCGGCCGGTGCGTCCTTGGCGCCAACTACACCGGCGGCAGCACGGTCGTATTGCCCGTCGATGCCGACGGATCCCTCAAGCCGCGGTCCATGCTCATCCAGCATCGGGGCTCGAGCGTGAACGCCTCGCGTCAGAAGGAACCCCACGCCCATTCGGTCAATCTATCACCCGATGGACGCCATGCCTACGTGGCGGATCTTGGGACCGACCGTGTCTACATCCACCGGTTTGATCCCGCCGCCGGCACCCTGACGCCGGCCGTTCCCGACTCGGTGGCGCTGCCGCCCGGGAGTGGACCGCGTCACTTCGCATTCGCGCCGGATGGCCACCGGGCCTTTGTCATCAACGAGATCCTGTCGACTCTGACCGGGTTCACGGTTGACCGGAAGACGGGGGCGTTGTCGATCCTCGACACGGTCACGACCCTCCCGGGCGGCCCCGTGGAGGGCAACTCGACGGCCCAGGTCTGCGTGCATCCCAACGGACGCTTTGTCTACGGATCCAACCGTGGCGACGATTCGATTGTGGTCTACGAGGTCGGAAAGGACGGCCGGATGTCGTTCGTTGAACGCATGGCGACCGGCGGCAAGACGCCCCGGAATTTCAACCTGGATCCGTCGGGTCGCTTCCTGTGGGCGGCGAACCAGTCCTCGGACTCAATCTCGATCTTCAGCGTCGATGCGCGGTCGGGCCGGCTGACTCCCCATGGCAAGCCTGTGACCGTGGGGAGCCCGGTCTGTGTGGTCTTCGTGCGGTGATGGGGTTCACGCGGGGAAGATGGGGACCCAATGGAGTGGGTCCTTGCTGGAGGTGGGTGCTACCGCACCCAGTGCCGTTGGCACAACGGCATCCACCGGGGGCCCCTCAGCTCTCAACCTGCCGTCGGGTGAGACGGGACAGGAGCAGGTAGACGACAGGGATCACGAACAACGTCAGGAACGTGCTCGAGATCATGCCGCCCACGACGGCGACACCCATCGGACGACGGCTCTCCGCGCCGGCACCGAAGCCGATCGCGATCGGCAGGATGCCCGCGATGGTCGACAGGGCGGTCATGAGGATGGGGCGGAGCCGGACCCGTCCGGCCTCGACCATGGCAGTGTAGGCGGATGCACCCCGCTCCATCTCCTGGTTGGCAAACTCGACGAGCAGGATGGAGTTCTTGGTGACGAGTCCGATCAGCAACACGAGCCCGATCTGGCTGAACAGATTGAAGTTCATCGCCGGGATGGGAGGGATGAAGCCCATGAGGCCCATCCAGTTCAGAATCCAGAGGGATCCGAAGGCGCCGACGAAGGCGAGGGGCAGCGCGAGCATGACGGTGAAGGGGTGGACCAAGCTCTCGAACTGGGCCGCCAGGGTCATGTAGACGATGATCCCGGCGAGGCTGAGCACCCACCAGATCTCGTTGGTCGACTCCGCCAGGTTCTTCGCATCGCCCTCCCACGCGTAGAGGAAGCCCTGTGGCAGCTCCTGGGACAGCCAGGGTTCCACCTGTTCCACGACCGTGCCGATGGGGACGGCTCCGGGCGAGGCGGTGATGCTGGCGGAGCGGAGACGTCCGTAGTGGAAGATGGAGTTCGGGGCGGCGCCCTCGGACCGGGTCACGAGACTGCTGAGCTGGACCAGGGTCCCGGTGGTGCTCCGGACGAACACCTTGTCTAGGTCCGACGGCGTGAGGCGGGACGTCCGCTCGAGCTGGGCGATGACGTCGTATTCCTTGCCGTCACGCTTGATGCGGCTGAGGTCCAGTCCACCGAACAGGATCTGCAGGGTCCGGGAGATCTCGGAGACGCTGACGCCGAGTGATGCGGCGCGGTTGCGGTCGATGGCGATGCGGAGCTCGGGTTTGTTGACCTCGTAGCTGACGCGGACGTTCTTGAGGAGGGGTTGGCCGGCTGCGTTGGTGAGTCCGCGGAGCCGGTTGGCCACGCCATCGGCGGTCGAGCTCAGGGCCTTGAGGTCCTGGTTCTGGAGCACGAGCTCGAAGGGAGAGCTGTTGAAGCTGGTCTCGATGGACTTCGGCAGGTTGGCGATCGCGAGTCCGCCCTCGACCTCCTGCATGAGGCGCATGGCGAGTCCGCCGGGGCCGTTGACGATTTCCTGGACCGACCGTTCCCGGTCTTCGCGTTCCTTGAAGGTGACGAAGACGATTCCGAAGCTGGCCTGTCCGGGGCCGCTGAATCCGGGGGCCACGATGGCGCCGTAGCTCCAGACCTCGGGCATCCTGCCGATGATCTCCTCGGCCTTGCGGAGCTGGCGGTCGGTGAACTCGCTGGTGGACCCGTTCGGGGTGAGCACGATGGCGAAGAGGCGTCCCTTGTCCTCCTGGGGCAGGAAGTCCTGCTCGAGACCCCGGTAGGCCGCGACGAGGAGGGCGACGGTGGCCACGGTGACGCCGACCATGAAGGTCTTGTGGTCGAGGGCCCAGCGCAGGCCGGAGAGGTAGTGTCGGGTGCTCCAGTCGAAGAGGCGCTCGAAGAACAGGAAGACGGGGCCGTGCTTCCGTCCAGCGACCGGCCTGAGGATCCGGGAGGCCATGGCCGGGGAGAGGGTCAGGGCGACGAACGCGGAGATGACCACCGAACCGGCGACGGTGACGGCGAATTCGATGAAGAGGCGTCCCGTGGCACTCTTCTGGAAGGCCAGCGGGGCAAAGACCGCGACGAGGGAGATCGTGATGGCGATGACCGCGAAGCTGATCTCCTCCATCGCCTTGAAGGCGGCCTTCATCGGGGGCATTCCCTCTTCGATGTGACGGTAGATCGCCTCGAGCTCGACGATGGCGTCGTCGACCACGACACCGATGCTCAGCACGAGGGCGAGCATGGTGAGGATGTTGACCGAGTAGCCGAGGACGTAGAGGAGGGCGAAGGTGCCGATGAGGGAGACCGGGATGGCGACAGCCGGGATGAGGGTGGAGCGGACGTCGCGCAGGAACATGAAGATGATGAGCACGACGAGCACGAACGCCATGGCGAGGGTTTCCCAGACCTCGTGGATGGCCTTGGCGACGAAGGTGCTGGAGTCGAAGGCGACCCACATCTCGCAGCCTTCAGGCAGGCTGGGTCGCAGGGCTTCGGCCTCGGCCTTGACCTTGTCGGCAACCGCCACGGTGTTGGCCTTCGCCTGCTTGACGATGCCAAGGAAGATGCACGGTTTGCCGCGGGCGCGGGCCACGGTCCGGTAGTCCTCGACGCCATCCTCCGCGCGTCCGATGTCCCGGAGTCGGATGAGGTTGGCGCCGTCCGCCCGGATGACCAGGTCGTTGAACTCGGTCGCCGTGGCGAGTTCCCCGCGGGTCTGGATGGTCATCTCCCGATCGAGGTTCTCCACCCGGCCACTGGGCAGGTCGATGTTCTGGGCCCGGAGTGCGTTCTGGACGTCGAGCACGGTGACCCCACGGGCCGCCATCTTCTCGGAGTCCAGCCAGAGCCGCATCGCGTAGCGCTTCTCGCCCCCGACGGTGATGGAGGAGACTCCCTCGATGCCTTGGAACCTGGGCTTCAGGATCCGCTCGGCCATCGTCGTCAGCTCCAGTGGCGAATAGCGGTCGCTGTTGACCGCCAGCCACAGGATCGGCTGGGCATCGGCATCCTGCTTCGCCACGATCGGCTCGAGGATGTCGTCGGGCAAGGCACCCCGGACCCGGGAGACGCGGTCCCGGACGTCCTGGGCGGCGATGTCGATGTCCCGGGAGAGGTCGAACTCGATGGAGATGTTGCTGACACCCTCGCGGCTCTCGGACCGGAGTGTCTTGATGCCGCTGATGTTGTTGAGGGCCTCCTCGAGGCGCTCGCTGATCTCGGTCTCCACCACCTGGGCGTTGGCGCCAGGATAGATCGTCGTGACCGAGATGATCGGGGGATCGATGTCGGGAAGTTCGCGGACCGGCAGACGGGAGAGTCCGATCACGCCGAACAGGATCAGCGTGAGGTTCAGCATCGTGGCCAGGATCGGCCGCTGGATGGAGATGCGCGGGAGGATCATGACACGTTCAAGGCTTGGGTGTCATGGCCGGTCCATTGGTCCGGGTGGTGATGGGGGCGCCCGGTCGCAGCTTCTGCAGCCCTTCGGTCACGACAAATTGTCCATCGGCGAGCCCTTGGAGGACCTCGACCTTACCGGCGAGTCGCAGTCCGGTCCGGACCGGCTGGATCATCGCGGTATTTGTCGACGTGACCAGGAACACGAGGGTGGCGTCGCCGTTGTTGAAGACCGAGGACTCCGGGATGACGAGAGCGGCGTCGCGCAGCTGCAAGCTCAGCTCGAGGTTGGCGAACATCCCGCCGCGGAGCCTTCGGGACGGGTTGGCGATCCGTGCCTTCACGAGGGCGGTTCGGGTGCTGGAGTCCAGCTGGGGCGAAACGAAGTAGACCTCGCCTTCAAAGGTGTCCTTCGGGAAGGCCGCGACGCGGAATCGGACCTTCTGTCCCTCCTGCAACTGGCTCAGATAGCGCTCGGGCACGGCGACCTCGACCTTCACGGTGTCGAGGTCCACCAGTTGGGTGATCCGGGTGGCCCGCGTGATGACTTGTCCGGGACTGATCTGTCGGGCACCGGCGATGCCGGAGAAGGGGGCGAGGATCCGGGCATCGCGCAGCATGCGTCGCTTGAGGTCCACCGAGGCTTCGTTTGCGGAGTATGTGGCCGCCGCGGTGTCGTATTCCTGCTGGGAGATGAGCTTGTCGCGGAACAGCAGCTTCACACGGTCGAAGGAGGTGCGGGCCAGCTCCAGCTGGGCCTCGGCTTCCTGGACCTGCGGGGCGAGTTTGGTGTCGTCGAGGACCACGAGGACGTCGCCCTTCTTCACGGCCGTGCCCTCGTCGAAACGGATCTCCTTCACGATCCCATCGGTCTCGGAGGTCAGGTCAATGATCTCGTTGGCCATGACGTTGCCGACGAGCGAGACGGTCTCGACGACCGGTTCGATCTTCACCGGGGCGGTGACGACCTGGACGGCGAAGGCGCCCATAGGGGGACCGCCGGAACCACCCTGTTTTTTCTGACATCCGGCGGCCATCAGGCCAGCGAGGGAAAGGACACCTATGAGTCGAGGGACCATGACCCACGGAGGATGGTGGGAATCCTCATGTGATTCCACCCTTGGATTGCTGGAATCGTTACAGGAGGCGAGGTCAGACACCTGCAGCGCTGGAGTTGTCCGACGGGTTGGAGTGGGATTGTCCGGGGTTCCCATCCAAGCCCCCGTTTGGGGCGGGCGATGACGGCCCGGGGCGTGGTCCGGGCGCGGAGGAAAGGCCACCCGGTGGCTCGGTCTTCAACTTCCGATCTCCCCTCACATCACCGGCGAATACTCCACGTGGATCGGGCCCGCAGTGTTCGGGATGTCCGCCACGATCATGTCCTGGTCCTCCACGACGTCATGAGGCGCCTGCCTGCCGTTGATCCGGAGGCGTCCCTTGTGCCTCGCCTGCCACAGAACCAGCCGCCATGTCTTCACTCGCGATGCGAAAGGACCTTCGGCGGGTGAGAGGTCGAGGCTCCAGGTGCGCCCTTTGACCTCGCTCGTGAACGTCCGCCGGAGGGTCTGACCCTGCTCATAGGCCTGCGTCTCGCCATCGTCCTCGTACCAGTCCAGTCGACCCCGGGGTCCGGGAACACAGTGCAGCATGAGTGTGTCGTCGGGCATCTCGCCGACGAACTGTTGCGCCGGACCAAAGGGCAGAATGGCGCCGGCCCGCACGTAGAGGGGGATGGTGCCCAGCGGGGCCTCCGACACCACATGCTGTCCACCCACGAGCCGCTCGCCCGTCCAGAACTGGATCCAGGTGTCGTTCGGCAGGTACACGCTGCGGGCCACTGCGCCCTGTCGCAGCACTGGGGCGATCATCAGATCGCGCCCCAGCAGGAACTGGTCGCCGCTGGCTACTGCCACGGGGTCATTCGGATAGTGCCAGAGCAGGGGACGCATGATCGGCGCTCCGGTCGATCGCGCCTCGGCGAAGAGCGCGTACAGATACGGCAGCAGCTGGTAGCGCAGGTGCAGGAAGGTCCGGCAGATCTCCTCCACCGGCTGACCCAGGGCCCAGGGTTCCTGGGGGATGGTTCCGATGTTGCTGTGGTTCCGGAAGAACGGCGTGAAGGTCGAGAACTGGAACCACCGCACGAACAACTCCGGCGTGGTGTTCTCGAGGAATCCCCCGACATCCCCGCCGCAGAACGGCACCCCGCTCAGCGAGAGGTTCAGGAACATCTGGACCGCGTCATTGAGGTGGTCCCAGTTCGAAGAGTTGTCGCCGGTCCAGACCAATGCGTGACGCTGGATCCCGGCGTATCCCGCGCGGGTGATGACAAAGGGGCGAGGGCACTGGGACGGATCCGCCCCGCCGGCCGCGAGGAGACCCTCCCGTGAGGCCTGGGCCATGTGGTGGCCGTAGAGATTGTGGACATCCCGATGACGCTCCGGTCCGCGATCGGTGCGGTGGAGACATTCGGGGTCGAGGGTCTTGTCGGGCCGGGCGAAGTTCGCCGGCTCGTTCATGTCGTTCCAGATCCCAGCGACCCCCTGGTCGCTCAGCACCTTCTGTTCCTGCGCCCACCAGGAGCGGACCCCGGCGTTCAGGAAATCCGGGAACCGGGACTCACCTGGCCAGACCTCCCCGAGGTAGTCGGCCTTGCCATCGGGCGCCTTCACAAAGGCATCCGCCTTCCGTCCGCGCTTGAGGACGCCGAACTTCGGATCGTTCTTCACTCCGGGGTCCACGATGGTCACGACCTTGAATCCCTTCCGTCCGAGACGCTGCATCAACTCGGACGGACGGGGGAAGGTCTTGCCGAAGGTGAACACCCGGTAGCCATCCATGTGGTGGATGTCCAGGTAGAGCACATCGCAGGGGAGCCGCCGTTTGCGGAACTCCTTGGCGATCTCCTCCACCCGCTCCTGGGTCTCATAGCTGTACCGCGATTGCTGGTAGCCCAGACCCCATTTCGGAGGCAGGGGCATGGATCCGGTGAGCTGGGTGTAGCGTGCGACCACCTGATCGACCCCGGGACCCAGGAACAGGTAGAGGTCGATGGCGCCTGTCGACGCCTTCATCTGCCAGCGATCGAACTGGGTCTGGCCGATATCCCAGGATTGTCGGGACGGGGTATCCCAGAACACTCCGGCCGCCCGGCCATCCCGCATGGACAGGGCGAAGGGGATGGAGACGTAGAGCTGTTTTAGGGCGGGATGGATGGCTGGGGCGTGGCCCAGGACGTCGATGTTCCAGAACTCCCGCTGGAGCCCGCGGCGGTTGAACGTCCCGGTGGTCTCCCCCAGTCCGAACACGGATTCGCCGTCGGTCAGGTCCAATGTGAGGGCCGCCTCGGCCTTGGACACTGTCGTGGCCCCGGCGGCCGCCGAGAACACCCGGAGTCCATGGACGTCGGTCACGGTCCAGGCCCCGGACCTCAGGTCCAGGGCGAAGGTGCCGACCGGGGTGGTCAGCGACGCCGTCGTGGCACCGACCTTGGTTTTGATCGTGGGTCGGGGCTGGATCCAAGGCGGCACCACCCAGGATGGAGTGGGTCTGCCGGTCGTGCCGTGGGTCCACCGGAGGTGCAGCAGATCGTCGGCGAGGGCCTCGACCCGGAGCTGGACGCCAGGGCTGCGGAGGTGGAGGCCGGGTGCCGGGTCTGGAAGGGACTGGTAGGCGGTCCGGGTCTTGGCGGCGCGGCGTCGTGCGGGCATCGGATCAGGCCTTGGCGGGGTTCAACCGGGCGCGCTCCGCCTGGACCCAGGCGATGGCCCGGGCGGCAGCCTCGGCGATGGGCACCATCTCGACCGTCCGTCCCCGCGGCTTGAGCTCGACCTCGCCCTTGGCGAGGGACTTCTCGCCGAGGTTGAGGCGGAGCGGGAAGCCCACGAGCTCGCTGTCCTTGAACTTCACCCCCGGACGCTCGTCGCGATCGTCCAGGATCACCTCGATGCCCGCAGCGGTGAGCTCGGCGTAGAGTTTTTCGGCCAGTTCGCGCGGTGCCGATCCAGGCGTGACCGTGAGCGGGGTGAGGCAGACCTCGAACGGAGCCACGCTGGTGGGCCAGACGATGCCGTCCTTGTCGTGACACTGCTCGATGATGGCCTGCAGGGTGCGGGTGACACCGATGCCGTAGCAGCCCATGACGCAAGGATGCCGTTGGCCGGTTTCGCCGAGGAAGGTGGCGTTGAGCTTCTCGCTGTATTTGGTGCCGAGCTTGAAGACGTGACCGACCTCGATGGCACGTCGGATCTTGAGGGGTTCTCCCGTGGCGACGTCGGCCTCGCCGGCGCGGACGGTGCGGAGGTCGACCCAGTGGCTGACCCGGATGTCGCGTTCGATTTCCACATGACGGAGATGGAATCCATCCTCGTTGGCTCCGGTGGTCATCCCCTGGGCGCCGCGCAGCTGCTCGTCGGCATAGACCGGGACCTCCTGGGGCACACGGACGACGGCACCGAGGGAACCTGGCCTTGCGCCGAGGGTTTGGGCGCATTCCTCGGGTGTTGCCGGGCGGGCGTGGGTGGCGCCGGTGCGGGCCATCAGCTTGGCTTCGTTCAGCTGGTCGTCACCCCGGAGCAGGATCAGCACCGGCTTGGAATCGGCGATGTAGACGAGGGTCTTGATCTGACCATGGGCCGGGACGGAGTAGGGAGCCGCCGCGAGGGAGTCGATGGTCACGACACCCGGCGTGGCGAACGTCTCGGGGGCCTCGCCGGTGCGATCCTTGGGGGTGGGCACCACGGAGCCGCGGCTGGCGGCCTTCTCGATGTTCGCGGCGTAGCCACCCGTCTCGCAGTACACGACATCGTTCTCGCCGGTGTCGGCCGGGACCATGAACTCGTGGGAGTAGTTGCCGCCGATGACCCCGGTGTCGGCCTCGACCGGGAAGGCCTGGAGTCCGCACCGGGCGAAGATCCGGCCGTAGGCGTCGTACATCCGCCGATAGCTCGCCATCGCGCCCTCGTCGGTGGCGTCGAACGAATAGGCGTCCTTCATGTAGAACTCCTTGGCGCGCATGAGTCCGAACCGCGGGCGGATCTCGTCACGGAACTTCACGCTGATCTGGTAGAAGTTCACGGGCATCTGCCGGTACGAGTTGAGCTCGGCGGCAGCGAGGGTGGTGATGACCTCCTCGGCGGTGGGGCTCAGGACCCATTCACGCTGGGCGCTGTCCTTGAGTTTGAAGAGGACGTCGCGGGCGGTCTCGTAGCGCCCGGAGGCCTGCCAGATCTCGGGCGGCTGCAGGGCGGGCATCAGGACCTCCTGGGCGCCGGCGCGGTTCATCTCCTCGCGGACGATGGCCTCGACCTTGCGAAGGACCCGGACACCCATCGGCAGGAAGGTATAGAGCCCGCCAGCGAGCTTGCGGATCAGACCGGCGCGCAGGAGAAGTTGATGGGAAACAATCTCGGCGTCGGAGGGAACTTCCTTGAGGGTGGGAATGAAGGCTTGGGACCAGCGCATGGAACTCGGTGTGTGTGATCGAACAGGGGTCCGCGGGCACAATGGGCGCCCGGGGCAGGTCCCTACTCGAGAGCGGTGAGGATCCGTCAAGGCGCCACGTCGAGGCAAGCAAAGCGGGGCGGCAAAGCGGGGTTGAAAATTGACGCGGCGATGTGGGGACGGGGAGGAAGATCGCAGAGCAGAACGGCAGCTGTGGGGACGTGTGGGTGTGTCGGAGGGTGGGTGATGCAGTGCCCTGCATCACTGGGCGCGGGAGCGCCCACCGTACCCGGAATGGGTTTGGCTCCGGGGTCCTCGGCTGTTCCTGGGTGACGATCGTGGTGGCGCGTCCGCTGGGTGCACCCGGTGTACCCAGGGGATGCAGGCACTGCACCACCCACCGGCCAGCCCACCGGCCAGCCCACCGGCCAGCCCACCGGCCAGAAGCATCGCCCCTTGTTTCCGGCCTCTGGGTCGCCGCCTTCGGGACTCCGCACCTCCCCGTGAGTCCCTCCTTCTCCTGGGAGCGCTGTGGCTCCTGCACCTCCCGCATGTCGCTGCAATAAATCCGTCCCGCCCCCGTTACTGTTGGACAAGGAGACTGTTGTCCTGGAGCCCCCACAGCGAGCCCAGCGCCGTCCGGGTTCAGATCCGTCAGGCAACGAGACAAAACCGAAGAGAACATGAATTTTCATATTTCCCCAAAAACCGCCGCTGGGCAGTCCCGGAGGGAGGGGCGCGTCGTGATCAAGGTCCTCGCCGTGCTGGCGTCCGTCCTTCTGATGCCCTTCGGCATGGAGTTCCTGCTCCGTGCCGCCACATCCACACAGATCGAGGTGCCCGCCACCCATGCCGATGGAAAGACCATCCTGAAAATGGTGCAACCGAGGTGGGGGCATTCGGCCACACTGCTGCCCGACGGCCGGGTGCTGGTCACCGGCGGTGAGACCTTTTCCCCGGAAGGCGGCATCGTCCCAGCCAGCATCGCGGAGGTGTTCAACCCGTTCGACCAGACGTTCACGGCACTCTCTGCCACCGAGGTGGACGCCCTGGAGGTCCAGACCCTGGGACCCGTCGCCACCGAGGTGGGCACACTCACGCTTTCGACGGGCTCCGGGTTCCTGTTTGGCCTTGAACAAACGACCCTCGCCGGAGTTCCGCTGGACACCCTCTGGGACAGGAACGTCGGATCCCTCAGGCGGGCGTTGGCCACGGCGACACTTCTGGATGGGGCCTTCGTCGATGCCCAAGGCCAGGCGGCCGTCGCCACCTTCGACAAGCGTGTCGTCCTCATCGGTGGCATCGATACCAACGGCGTCGCCCTCGCCGCCGTCGTCTTCACTCCGGCCCGGCTCGAGACCGACAAGGAGGACTACGCGCCGGGTGAGGATGTCAGCCCCTACGGCACTGGCTGGAAGCCCACCGAGGAGGTCGACATCTATGTCGTGGACGACCAGGGCTGGACGCTTTCCGTGATTGCCACGGCCGATGCCGACGGCGGCTTCGCCTTCGCCGCGCCCCGAGAACTCTTCGAGGTCCAGTGGATCCACGCCAACGTCATCTTCAACCTGAAGGCCGTCGGACTCGAGTCCGGCCTGGTCTCCTCCGTGGTCTTCACGGACTCGGTATCCGGGGCGAAGGGCGTCAACATCAACAGCCCCACGCTGGCATCACCGCTCAACATCCCCGACACCGCGGGATCCTCCCTGCTGGTCAACTACACGCCGACCTACGACCTCTCGACCCCGGGCGGACCGGGCTATGCCGGCGCGACCGTGACCAGCACCTATGTGACGGCCGAGCTGACCCCGACGGGTGGCGGTGGCATCGCCGTCCAGCTTCTTGGCCAAGACACCCTTGGAAACCCAGCCGGGGTCAGCGGCGTGGCCAGATCCTTTACCTTCACGCTTCCCTCGGATCTTCCTCCAGGAAACGGCTACAACCTGAAGCTGACGATCCGCCAGACCTACACGGTGGGTGCCGCCGATTCGAGCTCCGACAGCGAGAACAACGCCGTGCTCGTCGCTGCGGCTCCCGGGGGTTCCGGCAGTCTTGTCGTTAATGCCCAGTCGGGCATCGCAACCTACGGTGGCGCCACGGATTCGGTCACATTCCTGGTGGATGCCACGCGCACAGCCAGTGGGACCTTCAATGGGACATATAGCGTCACGGGCTTGCCGGCCGGGGTCACCGGGGCATTCAGTCAGACGACCTTCAACATCAGCGGAACGACCCCGTTCCCGGATCCGACCCTCACGCTAATGGTTCCGGCGACGGTTCCCGCAGGATCCTACGTCTTCACCGTCACCTGTACTCCCAGCAACACGGGTTCCACCGCGTTCTCGAACACGGGCACCCTCGTCGTCGCCCGGAAGGATGTGACGGTTAGCTTCACGGCGGCCAACAAGGTGTACGACGGCACGACGGCAGCCACGGTGACGGGGCGGACCCTTATTGGTGTGGAGGGTGGCGACGATGTCGCGCTCGCTGGAGGTACAGCGACGTTCTCGGACAAGAACGTGGGCATCGGCAAGGGGGTTGCCCTGACCGGCGCGACGTTGTCGGGCGCGGATGCCATGAACTACAGCCTGGTGTCGGTGGAGACGGACAACCTGGTGTCGGTGGCGACGACCCTTGCGGACATCACCGGATTGCCAGTGACGGGCAGCTTCACGGCGGCGAACAAGGTCTATGACGGCACTGCGGCAGCCACGGTGACGGGGCGCAGCCTCAGTGGTGTGGTGGGTGGCGACGATGTGATGCTCACCGGGGGCACGGCGACGTTCTCGGATAAGAATGTAGGCGTTGGCAAGGGGGTGACCCTGACCGGGGCGACGTTGTCTGGCACGGACGCTGGAAACTACAGCCTGGTGTCGGTGGAGACAGCCTTGGCGGACATCACCGGATTGCCGGTGACAGGCAGCTTCACGGCAGCGAACAAGGTGTATGACGGCACCCCAGTGGCTACGGTGACGGCATGGACCCTGGGCGGCGTGGTGGGTGGCGACGACGCTG
>SXGQ01251241.1_pt1 | contig 26608 bp, 40 predicted proteins | sample 3178371 | NCBI WGS metagenome assembly SXGQ01 (sample SAMN11356859, study PRJNA531348) | freshwater metagenome | isolation source: freshwater sample F1-20 | place: China: Fuxian Lake, Yuxi | collected 2017-12-25 | reverse complement strand
TATTGTGTCTTCCTTCAGCATCAATAGAAAAATCTGGATTATCCAAATGATAATAATTGCAGCCCATCATTTGGCAAATTCTCTCAATTGCTAAAGAATGTATATCATAAGTTATGTTCATATGATTATCGGTAAAGAGATTCTCTATGAAAAAAGGATCTTCAGTTGACCAAGTATTACAATCGAAAATCCTATCCTCACTTAAAAATTCATACCTCATAAATTTGGATCTCAAATGAAAAACATTTTTGGTTTTTAGCATATCTTTAAAACCAAAAAGAAGCCTAGATGCTGTCATGATTCCCGTCCCTCCTAATGAAAGATTCCAGAATTTTCCACCTATTAATTTATTTAGTTTATATGCCCACGTATTTTCTAAATGATGTCCAATTCCAAAGGTCATGCTACATCCCAAAAATATATTACCCCAATCTTCATAATTAAAATCATCGGGTGTTCGAAATCCGAAATTATTGAAGGAGTAAACGATCGGATTATTCTTATAATATAAAAGTGTTTTATCCTCAGGTCTTTCTTTGAGATTCTTCAAATACAGTTCTTCGCTATCGGAAGGACACCAGGGTAAACTTCCGTTCCTAGGGTGTGGGCCAGAATGTCTTATTATTTCAGAATATTCCATTATCTTATCTTGGCACTTAATATATCTTCTAAGGTTTCTCCTTCAGGTAAAGTAACCTCTAATAAAGCTCCCTTACTGTGAGCCCTTCTTATTAATTCGTAAAAAGATTTTAAAGCTTTCTTCTCTTGTTTCTTTTCCTCCTTAGCTTTCTCTTTTTCTTCGGGGCTTAATACTTTTCCCATATTAAAATTTTGTTAGTACAAATATAAAAAAATCCCCGATACTAAAAAAATGCTGGTAAAAGAACCGATATATAAAACATGCAAAATCTATCAAGATATAAAGATTTCATTTCCTTAGTGGAGCAGGATTCAGCAGTTAAGAAAGGTATCTCTGCCGGAGAAGTGATGAAAGCATTTAAAGAAGACGCAGCAGTCAGAAGCAACGTTTTAGGAACTATTAATTCAAATGCTAGTTACAGCTCAGTTTTTAATGCCATAAAAAATTATTGGGCGAAACAAATCCCAATTGTTAAAAATAAACCTAAGGATCAGTTAACCGCAGAGGAAAGCAACATGCTAGAAACAATACAGGCTAACTTCCAAACAGGCAGTTCCCAAGAGGTAGAATATTACGCAGCTCATAAAGTTTTAAGTGGTCACTCTGACGAATTCTCTTATGATCCCGCAGCAAAAAAACTTTCAGTTACAGGAACCTATAAAGAAATTCCTTACGATAAGGAAATAAAAAGTAAGTGATTTAAAAGTCGGCCCCATTATAAATACCGACAATATGCTTCCTCCACCATTTCTTGAACTTGTTTTCCTCACTTAATCTGGGAATTAATTTTATTTCAATAAAGAATAAACAGAATGAGAGGGCTAAACCTATTAGCCACATTAAAATTAAATATTTCATATGTTGAATGTTTAGTGGTCCAAATCATGTCTCTTAAACTACTTGATCAACAACTCCGTATCTTAATGCCTGCTTTGCAGTCATGTACCAATCCCTTTTTTCGTTGTAACACTTTTCAAGATCCTTTGCAGAGATCTTAGTTCTGCTCAACGTGTGATCTTCAATTATCTTCTGGAGTCTTTTAGTTTCTATCACATCTTCTTCCATGTCTTTTATTTTTCCTATTGCACCAGAGCTAACTTGATGATACATGAATGTAGATCCATCGAAGCAATATCTTTTGTGACCTGATATTGCTATTAAAAAACCACAACTCATAGCACATCCAGTCACTATAGTATTAACGGGGACTTTAGATTTTTGGATTATACTTAGAAGCCCCAAGCACTGATAAACATATCCCCCATAGGAATCAATATAAATTTCTATGGGTTCCGGCTTATATTCAAACCCATGTATACTAGACAATTTTGAAATATAAACATCATCTTGATTTATTTCTATAATAGATTTAGTCAGACTGTTTATACTAGATTGATCTACCTGTTGCGCTAGATAGAGTGTTCTTTCCTTAGGTATTGGTAACTGTAATGCCATATATTAAAAAATGTGAGGTAAATTTAAAACAAAAAAAGCTGTGAATAAAATGTTACTTATCAAGATCCCCCCATGTTATATAATCTCCATCAATCTTATTCCAATCTTTCCAGTGCTTTCTTCTGTTCTCTAGAGCATACACCATGGTATAAACCTGTCTTTTTTTACAACCCTTACATGTTCTAATTTTCAGGACAAATCTATCTTTACCATACTCATTCGGGATAAAATAATTTTCCTCGGAGTATTTCCACCGGTGAATAGAATTTGAACAAAGAAAAGAAGCCATGTTCCTATTTTCTTTTTGGTGATTTTACCTTCTTCCATTTCTGGGTGGAGGTAAGCTTAAAACTTCCTATATACTCCATTTGCCATTCCGATGGTCCTATCATAGAAAGAAATATCGTTCCGTTTTTCCTGGAATATAGATGATACGTTTCACCAATCACAGGTAAAAAATTATATTCTGCTTTGAATATTAAATCGTTCCACCGATATTCCTGAACAAGAGATTCATACTCACTTTTTAATTCTTCAAATTTTGTCCTAAGCTGTTTATTAACTTCTCCAGCAGCAATCTTTTTCCACCCTCCCACATCCTCAATATTAATAGCAGGAGCACCAATATTAGTTCCATAAGGAAGGATTTTTTGATAATATCCTTTCTCATCATCCCAAACAACTAGATCTGGCTTTTTCTTAGGCATTTAGCGGTTCAAATATTTCTATATAATCTGTTTCTCTTTGATGTTCTATTATATGGGAGACGTGGAATATAAAAAGGTCCATTACAAAAATTCTTATATCCCTAGTAGCTCCAATATTGGAAAGTATTTTTTCAGCTTCCGAAATTGATGAGATTATCTCGTCATCTGAATATCCAACATCATTTAAAAATTTATAGATGGATCTTAGTCCCTCGGAGCTGATTTTAGTTTCTCTAGATAACAAAATTGCTATTTCAAAAAATTTTTGTTCTAGCTTTTCATGATGCTCTGAATATACATGGAGTTTGGAGGAGGGATTTAAATTGCCCCCTATTGATGCCCAGCCATTAGTATTGATAGTAAGTCTTGCAGGCGGAGGAGTTGTTCCGATTCCAACGTTACCACTACTAGTAAATATAATATTACTGTTTAGGTTAGAGGAGGAATTGGTGTAGAATTTCATTACGTGTTTTGTTTGTCGCTAAAGGTGTCATGATACTTACTAAAGTAATTAATTCCTATTAGTCTTTCAATAACAACTCTTCCGTCATCTTTTAAGAACCCCCAAACAGAAGGTCTAAATACAACGTTCCTTATTGATTCTTTTAGCTGTTTACCTTTTGGAGTTTCCAGAATTTTTATAGTAAAGATCAAATGATCTATCCCGCTCAATTTTAGATCCTCAACTATGAATGCTATATTTTTTATATTTATTACATCAGGATCTCCGTAACCACAATAGTCTTGGGATAAATCATAACATCCGTAAAAATGCCCCAGCCTCTTGATTTGTCTTTCATACTCGCTGATTATTTTTTCAGCAGCCTCTAAATCGTAATATCTAACATAATAGTTTTTCCTATTTATGGGAAGTAATTCTAAGTTATGTAAAGTCATAATATCCATCTTGAAACAAATATACAAAAAATACTTCTCTTTGTAACAAAATTCCTCGTGATAGATAGAATAGTAGGATGCAAAAAGAAGAAACTTTATTGAGTCTAGATAGTGAAAGGGTAATCGGGATAATCCAGAAGAAATTAGAAAGGATGAAGAGGAAGGAGATGCCAGAGGAAGTTGTAAAGATTCTAGACAGATACGATCCAGAGACATACACAGAGTTCGTTAACAATCATCTCGATTCATATCAGATAGACAGTCCTGCCATATTTGCTTCAACTATAAATGATATAGCAACAAAAGAAACATCTCTAGGATTATTGTTTAGGGATATTATGGAACTTGTTGCAGACAAGGTTGGGGTGGGGGAAGTTCTATTTTGTCTTTGTATCAAAAATGCTATCTCTGGAGGAACAGATGATACAGATATTCTATTACAGGATGAAAGATCATACGAGGTAAAGAAAATTTCCAAAGGAGGTGTTTTTAGTTTTTCTGAAAGATTTACCGAGTACAACGACCTAGGTCTTGTGATGAACATGGCCATAATTAACTTTGGAAATCTAAATTTATTCAAAGGGAAAAATCTCTACACAGTTAGCACAGGGGAGGTTAGATCTTTTAGAATGCTATTGGAAAAGTTCTTATTACCAAATCAGTCTGGAGAAATTCCTTTTTATAAGGATCAATCATTTGTTAAAGTGAATGGGGAGATCAGAAAAATAGAAAATGGATTTCTAAGTAGAAATATAGAAGATGAGGTATCTGCGGAAGCATATTGCTCCATGTTTAATTTTAGGGATCAAGTTCTTTCTTCCAAGATAAAAGAGGTAAGTATGAATCTTTTTAAAAGAGGATGCGGAGGAGAAGCTTGTACTAAAGATATTATCAACGATCTATTTTCTGTAACAGCTTTAAAACAAATTCTAAAAGGTGTAGAAGGAGTATTTTTAATACTTCCAGATTATAGTGTTTCCTATTTTACACCTCACGAGGATCATGATTCTTTTTATGATCCAAGAGAGATCTATCTGTATGATATTTCCAGAAACAAAATGAACTTTAAAGGACCCTTTCTAAAAGGATCCAGAGCGGAAAAAACTCCAGGAAAAATACCAGATGCTTTCGAAAGCATTTAGCTATTTAATCTTAATAATCTTAGAATAAGATTTAATCTTCTCCTCTTTCCAATTACCTATTTGGATCTGTGCCCCGTAAATATTTCTGTAAGTGGATCCTTTTTCCCACCCAGATAAAGAATTCCCACGGTAAGGGGTATAAAATTTTCCCTTCTCATTAGAGATAACATGTATTCTATATCTTTCTACCTGACAACTTTGCAGTGCTAACACTCCCGATAACAATGCTAAAAATAAAAATCTTTTCACCCTATTAGTAAAATTTTCTCATTACTTCTATCACATCCCATGCATCTTCTAGTGCATCGTGGGTAACTATATCATATAGACCTGCTCTTTCTTTACACTTAGTAAGGGAAGGCAATGAATCATCATTATTCCAATCGCAAAAAAGAATTGCGGGATCAAGAACTCTCTGCCTTGCACGGATGATTTTTTGCCACCATGGAAGTTGTTGTAAAAATAATTTATCGAAAGTTCCAAAGTTCTTTCCAGCAACGTTTATTGTAATGGGTTTTGTATTAGATCCAATTACAGGAACCCCTCCGTCACCAAACCCATTCTTCCATAAAAATTTATAGAACTCTTTAATCACCTCCTCTTTCTCGTAAAAATCAAAACGAGAAGACATAGCCATTTTAAGTCTTTCGTCGGATGTGCCTTCCAAATAGATTCCAATTTGTTCTATGATTTTTTGATTCATAGTTATTGCTCTAGGGGAACCAACTATTTCATTCTGAACCACTATAGCATTAAACTTTGGAATTTCATCCCATGATAATTTTTTAGATGTGTCTTCTATAATAGCTCCTATTGAAAGAGTTTTATGAAGGATAGGATCTAATCCTGATGTTTCGATGTCTATGGAAACGTAAATCATTTTTCTTTTGTTTTGTTGTCTTCCTTAATCATTGTAGCACTTCTCATCGAGATCTCTCCCTTTATTTTACCTTTTAAATTATCGTCGTTGATTTCTCTATCAACAGAAACATAAGAGGTAGAATTAAGACTGATCATTTCATTTAATGCAGACTTTGCAATATAGCAAGCAAGTTTTCTTTTACCTTTGGTTGTGTCAGCACCCAACAATGGCGCTTCGAATTCAACTTCTAAATCCAGATTAATTTTATATCTAAATAACATATTAAAGAATTTTAGTTTTCATTTCAAACTTGTAGTCAAGTTTGAATCTCTTGATTAAAAATTTTGCAAAAGCATAATGCGTATTTACACTCCAATGCTCGTCATGCCACCAATGATCTTCCCCTTCACCCTTGCGAAATAGATCCTGCAGGGTTTCCCAAATTCCCAATTCCTTTTCAACTGCTCTCTTGTCATGTAATAGATCTTCATCACAATCAATCTCAGTCCAAGTAAACACATAAGTATTAGCTTTGGTTAATTTTTTAAGCGCATGAATTATTTCAAAATAATTAGCCTCTGAAGCTTTTGAAGAATTTATGACACTTTGAGGATGGAGAATAGATTCATAATAATCTCTTTCAAAGACGTTTCCAAAAAATTCTATTTCAAATCTCGTATCTTTAATATAAGAACTCGTTCCAATAAATCTATTAGTAAGAGAAATCTCTCCATCAAAAATATTTGAGGTCTCCCATTTTTCTTTAGCTATGGGCAATCTAGTTCTTGAGAAGGCAGGGAGTACAACTACTAAAGAATCATTCTCATTTAAAACCGCAGCTAATTTGGTCCAGATGTCCAAAACACTTTGAGCATCTCTACTGGGCATTCCGTACCATTGAACCCTAGCGTCGTTGTATCTCTCCTCGATTATTTTTCCATAAAAATTACCGTCATTAGAAGGGGTAGCAAAACTGTCTCCTATAATTATTAATCTGCTCTTCATTCAATTCTAATAATTCGAAAGCTTGTAATTCATCACAATATCTTCCTCGATCTGCTTTTTCTTTTTTGGTTTTTTGCCAGACCACTTTATAAGATATGTTTCTTCTTCTGTTGTAACGTCGTAGGTTGCTTCGATGATAAAATCATATTGCTCATAATCTTCATCCTCCTCGCTAGAGACGTTTACAAATCCAGCAACACATTTGGTTGTTTGGAAAACCTTGCTTTCAAGTTCAATCTGGATTGCCATAGTCTTTTTGTATTTTGTTGTACCTTTCCATAAAAGTTTCTACCCCAGTGTCACCGGAAAGAAGCCACTCAACCTCTTTAGCTTCTTTAGCAAGTCGATATAGATCTTTCATTATTCTCTCTGTTATAGATCTAGCAGGAGAATTTGGTCCAATCGCCTCGATCAAATGCCCATTCAAACTGTATTCAAATCCACTGGATGATCCCTTCTCAAATTCCTCAGGCTGCATTGCTTTGTCTAGATCGTTTCGAATCTCATCAGCTAAGGTTTCTATTTTAAACCAGGTATAATCGTAATGCCCTCCACTCATATTAGTCTATCTTTTTAAATTCCGGATCTGACCAAACGACTTTTTCTTTCCATCCATAAGCAGGTCTTCCCTCCTTGATTTTTTCTATGAATGCCAAAGCCTCCTCCATAGTTTCAAATCTTATCGGGGAACTGGAATCGTAATCTGGCTTTTTCATTGTCGACCATCTGTACCACCACAGGAATTTTTTCCATTTTTGCACTTCAAAATAATCATTGGCACCAGACGGTTCTCCCTTTTCAAACCAGGTATTTTTTATGATTCGATATTTGGTTTCATTTTGCATTTTTCCCATTTTTTGAATTTCTAAAAAATCCCATGTATTCTAGCATATCCTCTATGGCTTCCCAATCTGCAAATGGGCGGGAAGAAAGATTCTCATCAAAGACCAAAGGACATCCCAGAGCTGCGTCATCGATTATTAATTGACCATATGCCTTGGGAGAGTTTGTCCAACTGTCCTGAGAAGGATTTCTTTGAATACCATAAAGTTTTATTTCTTTGGAACCAAACCAATCCACTGCATCCTGTAAATAATTTCCCGGAGGAAGTTCTTTACCTGCATTTCGATAAGTTGGATTATTCAAATCACTCCTCATCGTAAACAGAACTAGATTGTGTCCGTGATCTATTAGTTTTTTCAATACTCTTTCAGCACCTATGTCTTTTCCTACCTTGGGAAATTCGTGGGTTACACAAGTGCCATCGAAATCAATAACGATGTCCATTTTGCCTTGGTTATTTTGGTTTTTTGGTTTACAAGCTATTTCATAAAATGGAGTTTATAAAAAATAACATTCCTGAAATATTATAGAGTACAAATCTAAATGGAATTTTTCATTTTTTAAAATGAAATATATAGAAAACATGAAGCACCTGACAAGTTTTGAAAAATTTGCATACCATTCTCCCAACGAGTCAAAAAAAATCTCGGAGAAATCCATCACACATACGGATTTAGAAAAGCATAAGTGCCTAAAGTGTAAGAAAAAGTCTATCTCCCGTTATTCTCAAACAACCAGAGAGATTTCCAGACTTTTTTAAAGTCATAGACCTCCCCCTCCTCCTATAAGACAATCCCCGTTAATAGTACAGGTTGATCCTAAAACCCAAGAATAAGGATCGCATGTAACTTCCACTCCTCCCTGTACACACGCTGGAACATTATAAGGACTTATAGTACTTAAGCAAATCGCTACAGTGTACGTTCCATTGCCATTGTCCATGGTTTCTAGGGAATTAATAAGAGAGTCAGTTACTATATCATCAGATATTCTTCTATATCTAACATAAAGATCATTAGGAATGGATGAATATGTTAATGTATAGCAATTACCGCTAGGCGGAGGTGGCGGCGGAGGTGGCGGTGGTGGCGGTGGTGGAGGGGGTGGCGGCGAAGGACAAAGCTCGTCGGAGCAATTTGCCTGTAGCACTTCCTCGTCCAAATCTGCGTCGTATGATGGTCCAGAAGTTAAAGATCCCAGAGTATAGCAATATCCCGCTATATAGAAATACAATCCTACCAAATTGTTATAAGTGCTCCTTCCCGTTATAGGTGCACTGGTATCACACTCATATAAGGTGTAGTAGTAATATGTCGGCGTTGGTGGAGGAGGCGGAGGTGGTGGAGTCGGTGGAGGAAAACTTTCACAAGAATTGTTAGCCTCGTTGACCCCAGAGGTTATAGTATAACAAACCCCTCCCGCCGCATAATATCCTGAAGGAGCCCCGCTGGTAAGTCCCGAATCAGAGTACCATCCACTAATATTCGGCGATCCCGTTGAAGTGTAAATGGTTACCGAGATAGCATCATTAATATTGTTGCAAGCATTGGTACAATTTATAATAGAGTACACTGTACTAAATCCGATACCAGAAGGTGGAGGAGGTGTTGGAGGTGTTGGGGTAGGTGTTGGGGTAGGTGTTGGGGTAGGTGTCGGAGTAGGTGTCGGAGTAGGCGGAGTAGGCGGAGTAGGAGCACTACAATTAACAGATGCTGTCCAAGCATCAGAAATTGGGGCTGCAGGATCCGCTCCACCAACATCAACTCTCAGTTCATACGTTCTAGAAGAATTGTAGGTAAATGTAATATTTCCGGATTCACTAGCATTTAAAGAGCCTCCCCAAGGGCCAGAATAACTTGCAGTCCCCAACCAACCCGTGGTTCCTATTAAATTATTTAAATCATCATAGACATTAAATCTATCAGGTCTGTCTAGAGCATTACCATTTACAACTATAGTATATCCGTTAGATGCTGAACCTAAATTCAAAATAACTGTCTGGATAGTAGAGTCGTTCCCACTATAACTTCCCTCATAATTTCCTCCGCAAGAAACTGAAGGCGGTGTTGGAGTCGGTGGTGTAGGAGTCGGAGGTGGTGGGGGTGGAGCAGCACAGCTGACAGTTACCTGCCAAGCATCATTTATGGGTGACACCGGATCTGCTGGACCAACATCAACTCTTAATTCATAGGTTCTAGCAGAATCATAGGAGAAAATTATATTATAGGTTCCTCCGTTGCTCAGACTACTTCCCCAGGGCCCCTCATATGATGCAGTGCCAAGCCAATCACTAGTCCCAATAAGATTATTCAGATCATCATACACATTAAATCTATTGGGCCTATCCAAAGCACTGCAAGCTACAGTAACGTTATATCCATTTGTTGCACCACTAAGATCTAAATCACTAATTTGCAGTGTGTAATCGTTTCCAGTATAGCTTCCATTCAGTGTTCCCCCGCAACCAGTTGGAGATGGAGAGGGAGGTGGGGTAGAGCATGACATATCCATTTGCCAAGCATCCGATATTGGAGCTCCCGGATCAGCTGGTCCAGATTCTATCTTTAGAATATAGTCTTTTGTGCTATCGTATGTTAGATTTAGTATTCCAGTTGTTGGATCGTTTAATGAAGCACCCCATGGGCCAGCATAACTAGCTGTGCCTTTCCATCCAGTATCAGCCAATAGATTATTACTGTAATCGTAAATATTAAATCTGTTTGGTCTATCTAATGAATAGCAAAGAAAATTAATCTGATCCCCGTTTGTTCTATTCTTAAAATACAGATAATAATTTTCCATGTGGTAATCATTACCTGCATAACTTCCAGATAAACTGTAAGAACAACAAGATGCAGAGTGGTTATAAGAATACCATTCACCAATTCTAGAAACTTCAGTTTCATCAGGTTTGCTTGCTGAGCAGTCATTCAAAAAAACGTATCCATTTTCCTCAGCGACGTTTAGAAGGAAGGCAGATCCACCTTCCCCTCCTATTTCAGTTCTGATTTCCGATAGTTTAATGAGTCCGCTAGATTGTAACATTGATTTATATATCCGATGACTTTTCAGTGATATATAACAATAAAAAAACCTGAATTATGCTACTAAAAGTTGGATCCAAAGGAGAGGACGTTAAAAAACTCCAGGCAAAATTAGGACTGGGTGCAGATGGCGTTTTTGGCGCTGGCACCGAAAAAGCAGTTAAAGAATGGCAGTCTAAAAATGGATTAACTGCAGACGGAATCGTTGGTGATGGAACTTGGAACAAATTGTTCGAAGGCTCTGCTGCACCGGCTCAAGCTGCTGCTCCTGCAGTTGCTATCCCTCCTAGCTCATTCAAGCTAGACAAACTAAAGGGACATGTTCCTGATGCAGTAATTGCACAGATTCCTGATACCGCTGCTAAGTTCAACATCACAAATCCTTTAAGACTTGCCCACTTCCTAGCACAGTGTGGACATGAGAGTGGAGGATTTAAAGCAGTAAACGAAAATCTTAATTATTCTGCTGATGGTTTAAAGAAGATCTTCCCTAAATATTTCCCCGGAAATCTAAATGAATCGTATGCTCGTAATCCTGAAAAGATTGCATCTAGAGTTTATGCTTCTAGAATGGGCAACGGCGACGAAGCTTCTAAAGAAGGATTTAAATTTAGAGGTAGAGGTTATATTCAATTAACAGGAAAGAGCAACTACACAAACTTCGCAAAATTTATCGGCGAAGACACTGTTGCAAATCCAGATCTGGTTTCAACTAAATATCCATTGGCTTCTGCAGCTTTCTTTTTTGACTCAAACAAGCTTTGGGCAATCTGTGACAAAGGTTCTACCGATGCAGTTGTAACGGAGGTAACCAAAAGAGTAAATGGCGGCACAATAGGTTTGCCAGATAGAATCAAACACTTCAAAGAGTATTATTCTCTTTTAGCTTAAACTAAAAAAAAACCTCGGGTCATCTCGAGGTTTTTTATTTTCTATATTTTATGAAAAAAATAATACTTACTATTATTGTAAAACTAAAAAGAATGTTTTCTGAAAAAATTATATAGCTTATTTTGAATTTTTTTCCTCCGGTGTCATTTTCTGAATATAAGCATCGACCAATCTACTAACTGCTTCTGGCTTATTGTCAGATTTAAATTTCACTTTAACCTTGGCTAGTCCCAATGACTCCGGACTTTTCCCAGAATCAACTTCTATCGCTTTGATATTGTGTTTATAATCCTTCTTCTTAAATAAACCCAGAATTGCTTTTTTAACATCGGATACCTTTTCGTCTCCAAAAATTAATCTTGCTTCAAATTCAACATCGAGCTCATCTATGCCAATGGAAGAGTGATCCGCTAAAATATAAAGAGGTACACTCATAACTTTGTCTCCTATTTTAAAGGAGGTAGTTTTGGGTGTACCGTCTTCATTAAAGTAGTTGCTAAGGTTGTTAATGTGTTGCCTTTCGCTAATACCTTGAGCGACCATGGCAGCTTCTAAAAGTCCGCCAACAAGTTCTTCGATGTTTAATCTTGCCATGCTAGTTATACCAGTCTAGCAAGATTTGGTTTCCAAATTACTTGTTTTGGTCAACTGCCTGAGGAACTACTGAAGGCTCCATCATCATGTTTAACATGTCAGAAAGTTTAAGCATTCCTTCGGTTGCAGGTAATTGCTCAGCATGAACTTTCACGTTATACTTAGCAGAGTTGTCTGTGCTTCTAGTGTTCTCTTTGTGGGTCGCTACTGATCCACTCATAGAAACACTGTACTTCATGCCCCAGAAACCACCGCTAGCGCTAGCGCTGAAACTTCCTGATTCGTCTGTGCTATCCTTAGATTGCTCAGACTGCTTTACCTCCATCGTAAATTCGATGTCAGCAGATGTGATAGCCAAAGAGGGAAGGGGAACTAATGGCAACATCGGAACCATAGAATCAATTTGCTGTAATTCTTGTTTTCCGCTGTCTGGATTAGTTACATACCTGTTTAACTGAACATCTAAAAATCTTGTTTTTTTCTTTTGGTTTTTTGCATCGTTAGGATCTACAGGCTCAAAAGCAACTTCGGAAATGTACTTCCAAGTTACATCATTAAGCTTTGCCTGACCCTTCGCCATGCCGACCAATGGGGATACGATCAAATCCTCGATCGGTAATCCCGCAAACTGTTGTGCAATGTCCGCCATACTATATTTTTTTTTATTTTTTCATATGGGTACCCCCATAATCAACTTATATATCATTTACCAAACTTGACTAGTCCCTTGTATTGTTTTTTTACATTTTCTATTTCTTCAATAGCGTCTTTGAATTTTTTCTTGATCTCATCATTGACAGTAAAGTTCATGATTGTACCGCAGGTTGGACAAACAGAAACCGGGTGCTTTAAAATAAAAGCAAGGTCCAATCCGAGGGGGGTTCTACATCCGGGGCAGGGTAAAGGCATATACTTTTATTATATCTGTAGGAAAAGGTAAAATTTCTTTTGATATATAAATTATGAGAAGAATTAAAACATTTGAAAGCTTTAGCTTAATTAACGAAAAAAACCCTTGTTGGGAAGGGTACAAACAAGTGGGGACCAAGATGAAAAACGGAAAGGAAGTTCCCAACTGTGTTCCGATTAAAGAATCGGAAAATCAGACCTACGATTATGGATGCTCTATGGTTTATTTTGATTTTCCTAAAATGGAAGAAATACATTCCATGATAGATGAAGATGACATTTATGCTGAAGAAGGCGATAGATCATACGGATTAGAAACTGAACCACACACAACTCTTTTATACGGTTTACATTCAGGTGAAATTGAGGATGAAGATGTATTAGATGCTTCAATCAAACTTGGGGTTCCTCAGGAGCTTAAACTTCATAATGCATCATGTTTCAATAATGACAAGTACGATGTTTTAAAATTTGATGTTGATAATGATCATTTACATAAAATCAACGGAGAATTAACAAAGCTTCCTCACACTACAGACTATCCAGATTATCATCCGCATTCCACTATAGCGTATTTAAAAAGGGGAACAGGAGAGAAGTACACAAATAAGTTAAAAAATTCGTGGTATACTGTTAACCCATCCAAAATTGTTTACAGTAAACCGGATGGCCAAAAAATAGAAAAGAAATTAGAATGGGACAAATAATTTTAGGAGTTATTGCTTCGGTATCACTCTTAGCTTTGTATGGAACATTTGACGTGCTTAGGCAAATCGAAAAAATTAAGGATTAAGCGTGGAGATATCCCGATATTCTTTGGGCAGACTCTACTAGATCTTTCTCCAAAGTATAATCGATTTTTAAAGAGGCCTTAATTGTTGAACATTGTATAAATCCAAGTAAAGCACCACTTAGGGATCTCATTGGAATGGTTATCAATTGTAATATTCCCTGCTCTTCTATTTTAGTTCTCATATAATCCAAAGCAGGATCATCTGCGTTAACGTAGAAAAAATCCTTGGAGTTCATATGCTTCATCAAATTTGGGTGTTCAGTAACAAAAACATTTTGGGCATCCTCTTTAATTCTGGCAATACCAGGAGAAATGGATTCATAGGTTAAGGAAAATTTCTTCATGGCAATGCCGTTAAAAAATTTACCACCGTTGTGGAATTGATAAATAGCAACTCTATCAAAGTCCCATTTATCCCGAATGTTTTCCAGGAAGTCTTGAATTTCGCACATCGATTCAACATCGTTATGGGATATTTGCTCGTCCTCCTTTCTTTTCTTCTCTTTGCTTTTGATATCAAAGTAGTGTTTTGACCAAACAGTAATAAGCGTAATAATGACCGAAAAAAGTCCTGTCGCAATTGCGCTCCAAAATCCCGAATCTAGCATTGAAAAAAGATTATTTTTAGGCATATATATCATATAGAAATTTAATGAAAAGTTATAAATCATTTATTGGTTCAAAATTGTTCGAAAGTTCTGAAAATGATCAGATTTTAGCGTTTAAAAAAGCTATAGAGGACGGGATAGTTTTAACTGATGACGTCTCAGCTGCTTCTTTGGACGAACACATTTCTTGGAATTCTGAAAATCAAAGCATAGATTTTGACGGAAATCTTCAAATAAGCTATAAATTCACTGGGGGATCTCTAGAGGACTTACCATTTTTCATAGGCAAAATCAACGGAAATTTTAGCTGTAGCGGGGTTGAATCTATAAAAAATCTAAAGGGGTCACCCACGTTTTGTTTCAATTTTGATGCATCTAGATGTAGTTTAAGATCCCTCGAGGGAGCACCAGAGGTCTGTGAAAATTTCAGTGTAAGTCAAAATCTATTGAGAAACATAAAAGGTGCACCGCAATACATCTTTGGAGATTTTGACGTGACACAAAATATGATTACAGATTTAGATTTTGGACCGCTAATTGTAACAGGATCTTGTAGACTTCTTGATAATCCTGCAGTAGTTAGAAAAGGCGGATCACAATCATCGGCCAATCAATTTAGTAAAATGCATAGGGAAATAACATACGAATACTTGCTATCATCGAACGATTTTGAAAAGATGTATATAAAAACACAAGAAGCCCTTGATAAAGCGATTTTGAATCAATCCTATGTTACAACTCTTATAACAAAGGATCCGGAATATTCTAAATTTCTAGGTAGATTTAAAAAAGATCTAGATGATCTTTCTTTCCTTAAAGGGGTTAAAGATTTCGGAATTATATAATTGAAATTCCAAGAGTTTGATTGCCTTCCTTATATCCCATTCCCTCTGCAACATACTCGATAGGCATTCCCTCTGTTAGAGAGCTAAGATATTTAATTACAGAATTTGCTCTCTTCTCTGTTATCTCCTTAACCGTTATTTTTTTGTCCGTTTTTTCTGGCTTATTCTCGGGATGAACAAGTGAAGATTTTTTAGGATTTAAATACTTCATCTCGTATATTATAGAAAAATCCTCTTTCTCTTTAATGGATTCATTTAAGCTGATTCTCTTGGAAGTCGTCCACGGTTTCACCGCACTTACTTTCATTTTAAAATTTTCATTCTTTATAATTGATTGAATGAGAATCCCTCTTAAACATCCTTCGTACTTTTCCAGTAAGGTGTAATCGTTGGGATTGAAGTAGAAAGGTATCTCTAATTGTTCTGGAATTTGGTTCGGATCGAAAAAACATTCAATCAATTCGATCCTTTGCCTTAAAAGGTTACTGGGAATTTGTGAATGATAGTTTTCATTTACTTGCTCAATCCTTCCCATACCTCTAACCGGAATATCTTTCAGAATGTCAATAGAGGATTTAAAATTTTCAGCAACTTTCAGGGAACCCTTGAAACACTTCTTCTTGTCGCTGGATGTAAAGTCAAAACCTAAAATATAGAAATGACTTCCATTCGACCTGCCTTCTTCTATAATGGACCTGAGAGAGGATCTTAATTTTTTAAGATCCTCCGTTTGAGGATTGATTAAATACCTAAGAATAGGATTTTTAGATTTTTTCCCAAAAGAGCTTTCCCCGACGATGTCCATTTCGAGCTGTAACATTCTTTTAGGAAGCTTATAGATATTCCCGCCTATGCTTTCTAAAAGATTGCTAGACCGAACAGGAACAGATTGATTTTCCAGCTTAGATTCGTACCACTTCTTAAATCCCAAAACCTTCATTAAATTTTTTTATATACCTATATCTATCTCGAAATTTTTGGGTGTTTTCCTGATAAGAAATAAAAGCTTGTTTCACTAATGGAGGAAATGAACGAAGACATAACTCTCAACCATAATAGTGTTCCATATTTTACATCAACAATTGGAGCAGTACAGCCTCAAACTATAATTCAGGTTAGTGGTAATAATGGGAATTTACTATGGACTGTTAAACCCGACGGTGAGTTTGTACCTGGACCAGGAATTGATAAGAATCAAGCACTGAATGAATTTTCCAAGTTCATATATAAAAATATGACAGTTTTCGGGCAGAGTCTTTCTCAAACTTTAAATAGTAAAAACGAGCGAATAAGAGAACTGGAAGAGGAAGTAAGAACATTAAAATCTAAACTATAATGGGACATCAAATTAAACCGACGGTTTGTAAAGGATGCACCATTCCGAAAGGATGGGGATCAGAATTGATTATAGAGAATAACGAATTGTATTGTGGAAAGATCCTTCAATTCAAAGAGGGATGCAAATTTAGCATGCACTATCATTTGGAAAAAGATGAAACATGGTATGTCAATTCCGGGGAATTTCTTTACAGATGGATCGATACAGATAACGCAGAAGTTCACGAGCAAAAGCTTGTTCCTGGTGACGTAGTTAGGCAAAGACCTGGGCAACCCCATCAGATAGAAGCAATCACATCAGGGGAAATTTTCGAGGTATCAACACATCACGATGATTCTGATTCTTATAGAGTATGGAAGGGAGACTCACAGAAATAAAATCTAAGGTATGGATCAATGGAACGTTTGATGTCTTACATATCGGACATATTAAGCTTCTTGAGTATGGCAGTAGCTTCGGGTCCGTTAGGGTGGGTTTGGACACTGATGAAAGAATTCGGGAAAAGAAAGGCAAACATAGACCTATCAATAAACTCCTGGACCGCATTGATTTTATGCTTGGCATTCGCTATGTCGATAGTGTTGTATCTTTTAGTGATGACGATACACTTGCTAATCATATAAAAGAATACGAGCCAGATTACTTTATAATAGGAAGCGACTATAAGGATAAGGCAATCATAGGGGCAGAATTTGCTAAAGAGGTAATATTCTTCGATAGATTAGATTATTCTTCAACAGACACAATAAAAAAGATTATAGAGATTAATGAAAAAGAAAGTTCTAGTCGTAGGAGAGTTTGGTATTGACTCTTTTGTTTACGGAAAAATAGAAAGATTAAATCCGGAAGCTCCCACCCCAATTTTGACTCCAGTCGAAACAAGAGAAAATTGGGGCATGGCAGGAAACACATTTAGGAATTTACAATCTATTAATAAATTTGATGTTCATTTTCTTGGCAACGAAATTCCTGCTAAGAAAGTAAGATATGTTGACGAAAAGTCTAATTATATCTTAATGAGAGTAGACTGGAACGATGAGATAGAAAGAATTAAAAATATAGACGAAGAATTTATTGCGTCATTCGATGCGGTTGTTATTTCTGATTACAACAAGGGATTCTTAGAACCAGAAGACATTTCTGTTATATCTAGAGCTGCTAAGCTCAGCTTCATGGATACAAAGAAGCCTTTAGATAATTGGGCTCTTGGTATTGACTTTATAAAAATAAATGAGAAAGAATCAAAAAATCCTAAACACAATTCATGCACTATAGGCAATCTTGAAGAAGTACTTATAGTTACACTGGGAGGTAACGGAGCAAAGTATAATGGTAAGCATTATCCAACTAAATCAGCTAACGTTGTAGATGTGGTCGGTGCGGGAGATACATTTATGTCAGCTTTTGTTACTCACATTTTGTCGGACAAAACGGTGGATCAGGCAATAACCTTTGCTAATAAATGTAGCGGAGAAGCAGTCAAGAGAAGAGGGGTAACTCTCTTGGGAGACATCATCAATTAAAAAGCCCGGTTAAGAATAACCAGGCTTAAGTGTGAGAATATATTTAAATTTATTAGAAAATTCCAAAGTCAGCTGCAGCTTTCAAGTAATCAGCATCTTTTTCTAAACTAGGAGGAACCGTTCTTAATTTTTTAACATTAACAGCGTCCTCGTCTATTTTCCTTTTTATGATTTCAACGCCTCCCTCAGTGTTTAAAAGTTCTTGTCTAGTTATAAATCCTTCTGCGTGCAAAAGCTTTTTAATTAGATACTCAAGACGATCTTTGTAATCATCTAGTGATAGACATTCTTTAAACCATTTAGGATCGTGATCCCATTCGATGTTGATTCTGTAAGCTCTTCCAGATGGAGCATCTTCCCAAATAGCTCCGTTGATATTCATTCTGATAATTCTGTCGGGGAATTTCTCGTGTTTAAATCTAAGATTACCCTGTTTTTCACCCTGGTATTGAACCTGGTAGGTTAATTCTGTTTTTCCTAGCTCTAAAGCTGGATCTATTCTTTTGTTGCCTTGAGCGTTTACTTCCACCCATCCAAGAGAAATAAGATCCTGATAAAGTGGAGATTCTCTAAGCGGTGTAAAATCCACGATAGCGCACTTTCTAGGTCTTCTAACCTCGTTTACTCTCCAGATATTAAAATTTGCAAGTTTGCCCATTTTTTAAAATTCTTTATTTATATATCACAATGCTGTGAGCAAACCTTTAATCATCAAATCTGTTAAATCCTATTCCACCAGACCTGCTGGATTTATTTCTTGGCTTAATTTTGAGCTGTTTTAGGTGGGCAAGACTTTCTTCAAAGGGATTGCCCAAAACCAGTGTGGAAATAACAAGTTCCTTTAGATGGGCAATGCTAAATCCTTCCGAGGACTTTACCCAGGCTTTCAAATCGATCTTTTGGATTTCCTCTTCAGAAATCTTAGATCTGAGATATGATTCCCTAATTGATGCATCTGGTGGTTCGATTCGATATCTGCGATCAAATCTGGATGGCCTATCCGATACCCTCTCTTCTAGCTTTTCCGGATAATTGGTAGAAGCCAAATAGACCACTCCCTCGATTTGCTTAATTCCGTCCAAGATGTTTAGAAGTTTTGAAGTGATATATTTTTCTTCCCCGGTCAAAGCATCCAAATCTTCCATGATAACTACTAGCGGTCTATCTGGTTCGACCTTTCTGAAGGTAGGGATGAATTCATCAAACATTTCAACCTGATAGTGATCCTTAATGTTAATTACTATTCCTTTCATTTCTTCTATCACATAATTAACACACAATTGAATTATTCCAGATTTTCCACAACCAGGATCCCCGTGAAGAAGTATACCCCTTTTATGAACATATCTATAGTTCTTAAAAATTTCTTTCCCTTCCCAAAATTTTCTGATATCATCTATGATGGATTTAATTTCCGGTGAAGGTAAAACAAACAATTCCTCTGATATCCTTTCAATGTGCTGAAAATAAAAACCCCGATGCGGATCATTCTTGATCTCATAGAGCCCAGAGGGCAATTCCCTGATTGTATTATTAGCAGGAATGAAAACCCCATTATTCTCAGTTGACCATTGACAGAATCCTTGGATTTCTTTCTCTCTTACGCTATCTCCTTCTGGGTCTGTTAAATATACAGTCTGTGGAATATCATCCATCATTCTCTTTAATTGTTTTCTGATTAATGCACTTCTTTTTCCAGATCCTACCATGATTTATTTTTCTTTTAATCCCACCATCTTCTAAGGTCCGTTCCGTCGTACCATTTTTCGTAATGATCGAAATTATCTTTTTCTTCCTCTGATAATTCGCTTTGAATTTTTTTCCACTCTTCGACGTCCTGTCCTTTAAAGATTAACCATATTTCTTTCCATTCTACTTCATCAATTTCTGTGGCGCGAGCAAAGACTTTTCGGTTATGTTCTTTGTCCTCTTCCGTATCATTATCTACCATTCTTACCATACCCGGCTGGTCCTCCACTTCTTCAAAATCCCAAGGATAATGTTTGATCTCTCCGAGTTCTTCCTCAGCTCTTTGAATGTAATCATCATCGATTTTGTGTTGAAGGAGTTCTAAAACCCTTCTCATCTTTTCAACCTTCTTATCCCTGGTTGCTTTTATTTCCCATCCCTTTGTTGACATACCTTTCTCCATAATGGAAATTGACGTATGGAGGGTCTCAAGGGTAAATCTATAATCCCACCAGGCATGATTCCAAAGCACCTTTCTGAATCTCCAAGCATTTTTAAAAAATCTAGGAAGGTCATATCTAAAAAGAGAATATGACTTATAGATTTTAGATTCGTGCCAAGCCAGTCTTTTTAATGATTTAAAAAAACTGTCTGAAAAATTTACTTCCATTTATATAAGTTCAAATTTGTTTCCTAATTTTTCTTCCAGCTGGGTCAAAGTATATTTTTTCATAGCTGCCTGGAAAAGTTCAACTTTCATTTCATCCTCTAAACTTGTAACACCAAACATTTCAGTTTTTTCTTCGAGAGAATCTATTTTACTTTCCAGAGATCTTATTTCTTTGGTTAGATCGTCTATCTCGTCGTCTTTTTCCCATTCAATATCTCCAATCTCTTCGTCAGCCATTTCCAAAATAGCTTCGTGAGTTTTTTTGTATTCCTCCATCCATGTAATCATCTGGTCTTTCCTAGGATCGTTTTCGAAATTTTCAGTAAAGGTCTTTTCCAACATAGAAATCCGAGCATGTAGATCTTTATATGATCTAGTGTAAGTGTAATCTGGCATTTTGATTTATTTAAGAAATTAAAATTATCCCTGTGCCTCTTCAGAATCAACAACCCCTGAATCTTTAGCTATCCCTTCCAAAACTTTAAAGTTAAATGATTTGTGTTTATAAACTTTAGGTTTTAAACCATATTGATCTATTCTAACACAAACACCTTCTCTAATATGGGAAGCATCCAAAACTGAAGGACCTTGAGCTAAATGATCCACTAAATTGAAAAGATCCTGTTGAACGTCTCTTTCGTCTCCAGTTCTGTTCTGATCCCAAAGTTTATCCATCGAGGTTGTTCCTAATTCAGGAACATGATTGACCCCGATTTCTTTGGATCTAGATTTTACATCATTCCAGCAAAGATCTACAGATTGTCCGTCTTCGTTGGTTATAGTGATTCTGTAAACATAGATTTCACAGGTATTTTCTGGGCATCCATATGAATATGTCATCACCTCACTGTACTTTTCAGTGAAGGACTTATCTCCAAGTTTTTTGGTTTCTACCCTAGGCATGATCGGAGCACCAGAGGTTTCAAATCCCACGATCTCGAAATAAACGGTTTCTCCCTTTCTAAGATTATCTTTGAATTTGGAAAAGGCTATTTCCCTAATTGTTGGATCATGATATTGAGACCCAGAGGTTTCTTCTAAAACTACCCTGCGGGTTCCGTTTAAATATCCCCAGTCTTTCTCTCTCACTTTAACCCCGAAGAATTTGGCTAATTTGTCTTTCCAAGATAATTCCCTTTCCATTAAGACATATCCAACCCTACCTGAAGTCCCATGAAGTTTTTCGGTGACCATTATGAGGGATTCTTTTTGAAACTCGTGCAGGTATTTACCAAAGTGCTCAGTGTCAAAATGTTCCTTAAACATTACGGAGGTCTTAGCAGTTCTGGTCTTCTTACCTTGCGTTTGACCAGCAGCTTTTAAAGTGTTCTTATTCACATATTTTTGACATATAGGCACGCCAATTAGTTCATCCAGGTCTAGACCTTCCTCAAGGGGTAAAAGTCTCTTATTGAGCTTCTTTTCAATGAAATCGAGCACATTAATTGGGGTCCAAAATCCATCAGAGACTTCCCCCCTAAATTTTTGGGTCCTTACCCTCCTGTTAGAGTCGAACATTCCAGCTTTGCCATCTGGGTCAAAATTCAAAGACGCCTCGCGATAAAGGTTATTATAGTGACACATCTCGTGGCTCAACTGCCCATCAGTTGGGAAATAAATCCCTAGGTCTCCCTCCTTTGTGTCTATTCCAACTACCACCTGATTTCCGTGACATGTTGCTAAAAGTACCCTATCCGCATTTGGGTGGGTTCTGACATTTTTAATTCTGAGAATTGTTGCTTTGTACATCTTCTAGTTCTAGGTTTATAAAATTTGCTAACTGTTTTGATTTTTCATAATCAAGAATAACCATATCGGTATAAAGATCCTTGCCTCTAAGGATTCTCCAAATGAGCGTCAGTCTTTTTTTCCACGGAATCCAAGAGACCTTACTTCTTCCATAATCCCAAAAAGAAAAGAAGAAACTCTGATCATCCTCCCAATGTTTAACCTCGATTGCTTCCATATGGCAATCACATTTTAAAAAGATCTCATTATTTTTTTCCATAATACTGCTTTCTTATTTTTAACAGGAGACTATTCAAAAAGCTTCTATCAACCTCATTGGGTAGATTGCAATTTTGAAAAATCTCGTCCATTGTTTTTATCTTATTCTCCGCATCTTGTACTAAAGTATCATAATCATATTCACCTCTCCGGATGCTTAGTAGCTCTTCCCTATTTGATCTTCTGACGTTAATTCCATTTCCCTTTCCAATCTCAATAGCCATATCCAAAAGTCTATGACAGTGTGCTAAGTTTTTTCCATCATATCCCTTACCGTGGTTTGTGTTGTCGTTATATCGGGTCTCGTTTCTTTTTTCTACCCAATCCCAATATTCTCTATATTCTCTACAATAAGTGCTATATCCATCTTTGTTAAAATACAGGATAAACTCCATTTGCATTCCTTTAGGAACACTGCTAACTGAAACATCGTTCGAATTAATTTCGTCATGTACTATTCCTTTAAAAAGATTTGAAGAGCATACTCCCATCTTGGCTCCTTTACTCTCCAGATCTGCAATTTTGTCATAGTAAACTGCGTAAACGTACCTCATGTGATCCAGTGAAACTAGACCACAAAATTCTTGCTTCGTCCCATATTCGTCCAGATACTCATTAACAGGAACACTAGATCCTTCGGAGGTTGCAACGTAGCAAAAATCTAAGACTCCCTTTCTCTGCTTGTCGATAGGGTTAACTATCTTTTTGTTCAGTCCCCGTGCTTTTTTAATTTGCTCAACAGCATATCCACCAAAAGAATTTCTACAAATCTTCGAGATAAATTTTTCTCTATTTTCAAGAATCAAATCAAAAACCGGATCTTTATAAATCACGCAATCCCCTGGGAGATTTAACAACTCCAAAATGTTAGGATTGTTCTGTCCGATTAATTGAATGAATCTTCTTATCTCATAAAAAGTCTGGTCATTTTTTTCGTCATTTACTTGTTCCACATATCCAAATCCAAGAATGGAATCTTCATCCTGGATGAAAACTCCTTTTTTGTCAATGTCAGATTCGGGAGTGGAAATTCCATAAGCCTGCGATCCAACTATTCCCTCATAAATTATCCATCCGCTATTTCTTAACTGTTCTACTGTCATTTTAATCTTTCTTTAAACCTAAAATAATCCTGCATTGCCTGGTAAATGTTTTCTGCCCCCAGTGGATTTGCACTATGGATATAGAACTCAGGAAGATTTAAATCATTATCAATACAAAACTGAACTAGAAATTTGGCACAATCAACTCCGGTTTCTTCATAGTACTCAAGAGATTCGGCACGTGATTCAGGATAATAGTGAATATCCGCCAAATCGTGATCGAAAGAAATTAATCCCGGAAACATCCCCTCCGAAAATTTGGATCTGATAACCTCTGTAAATTCTCGATAATTCCTAGCTATTACCCAATCGGACATGGTATACTCCCTCCTATTATCTGGCATGAATTTGGTTTTATAATTCAAGCAAACTGAGGGCTGTCTTATATCATCTAAAAATAGATTGTAATTTTCCATAAAAATTATAGTAAAAGTACCAATAAAATTACAAAGGGAAAAATGAAAAGGATTAAGCTATGCTCAATAAACTATTGATTGCGTTAATATTGGATGCACATTCGATAAATTGATTAATTTAAACCATCCCGAAGGAATCAAGCCTTTGTATCTTTAAACTTTCTTTTACCTTGGGAAGAGTTTTAATTTTATTCGCATCTTCCTTTGACACCTCAATTGGCTTCTCTTTTGTTTTTCCAACAGGATTCTTTACTAATTGACCAGGGGATTCTGTTTTAATTTTATCAGAATAACCCTTTAATGTTTTAGATTGTTCCTGTAAGGTTTTAAGGTATTTTGTCGCTCCATCCACAAATGGTTTTATGTATGTGTCAATCATCTTACCAAGGAATTCTACTACTGGCTGAATAATATATTTAAGCGGGGTAATTAAAACCTGAGCAAGAGGAGAATCTGCTGCTTTGATTAATTTATTTAACGCCTCAGAAGCTTTAGTCGGAAGAGAAAGAACAAAAGAGAAAGCCTGTGTCAACAATTTTATTCCAGATAAAACAATATCAAAATATGATCCTAAAACGCCTTCTCCAACTTTTAGCATTAACATACTTACTGCAGTCGCTGCCAATCCAGTTCCTCCTTTACCCATAAATGTAGCGATAGGCCCAGCAAGTGTAGGACCAACTTTTCCTGCTGCTGATCCTGCTACATTAACTACAAAATGCTCTGTGTTGTTTATAATACCTCCAGCAAAGCTGGAAGACCATTTATTTGCAGCAGAATGAAGAGCAGTACTCGTTGCACCTGCTGCTGGAACCGCAGCCTTAGGTGCTGTGATAACATCATTTAATCCTAACATAATAGAAACTATTCCTGCTATAACCAACGGAGCTCCTTCTTTCACTGTCTGAACTGCCTTTGCGGTTTTTGATGCATCGATGGTGGAAAATTTATCCCAGGCCTTAATCATCTTTTGAGATCCCATATAAACTTCTAAAGCTCCTGCTATACCTAGCATAACTGGGCCAGTGGCCTGACCTGCTGCGGGAATGAATGCTACTATTCCTGAAAGAAGCTGAAGAAAGATCGCAGCACAAGTTAAAGGATCATTTTTTACAAACTCTACCGCAGCGGAAGTAATTTTCTTGGAAAATTCAAAAGCTTTTTTTGCTCCATCTGAAAGTGAATTCCATGTTGAAGCAGCGGAGCTTGCAGCTGCGCTTGCTGCCGCTGAGGCGGAGGCAGTCACACTATTCCAGGCAGATTTAGCCTCCTCCCAAAACTGCTCATTTAATATTTTAAAAGATTCATTTGTTACGATGAAAAGATTTCCGCCTTTAAAAAGAATTTGATGTCCATCGCTTTCTAAATTATAAATAGGAGCATCGTCAGTAAACCATTCTTTTCTATTCTCGTATAAGAGACCTAGCTCATATACTGAATATGCTTTTTCGAGCAGAGCTTTGTCAGAATTTGATTCAAATAGTGCAGTTCCAAAGATTTTAGAGAAATCTTTTTTATCAAGACCTGCTTTAATTCCCTCGTTAAGAAAGAAGGGATTGCTAAAGGATTCGTATTTAGTTATCATGATTTTATATATCTAACACGTGTCCAGAGATGGACTCGAACCATCGACCTCCACGGTATCAGCGTGGTGCTCTAACCTGTTGAGCTATCTGGACATTGCACGGGACCGGGGAATCGAACCCACGTCTATGCGAGGTTTTGGAGACCTGCCGCTTCCTTAAGCTGTCCCATATAATGTATAGAAATCTAATCACTAACTCAAGTTTTGTATCTTAATGACTAGAAACATACTCATTGTGGACACGTTGGGAATCGAACCCATATACTCTGATTGCAAATCAGGTAGCCTGCCATCGGCATCCGGCCCAGTTTAGGAAAGGAGAGGATGGTTCAGTGGACAACTCCTTTTATGATTGGCTTTACTCTGGTGAATATCTGCAAACTCCGATTATGCTAGCCAATATTCACTCTCGAGCTATCAGCATAATCATTCCCCAATCAACCTAATATTTTTGTATTGAGTCTTTCTGTTGTACTTCCAACTTCTATACTCCCTACGTTTGTGGGATTCTATCGGTTTCCCGTTACCGTGTCTTCCGTGAACAAAAGTTGGTGAACAATCGTAATACCAGCTTCCGTTCCTTTTCTGACAGATGAAGCAATAGTCATGCGATTGCTTCATTCTTTTTACTCTGTACTCTTTGTTTGTCATATGCTTAGGTTATGTTACCTAATGCATGTCGAATTTCTTTTTCATTTTTAAATAATTAATGTGTTCCGTTGGTTAGGGAAATTCCGTGTTTTAAACCATGGATAAAATCATTAATCTGTTCAGTGTTCATGTTCTCGATTAAACGCCCTATTTCGATTCCTATTTCATTTCCAAGATCAGAAAGATCTCCCTGATAATCGATTCCTTCCGATCTCTTAATTAAGTTTTTTCCAAGTTTTTCACAAAAATCTTTTACCATTTTTTTTATTTTATTTAGTAGGACCGGCCGGGATCGAACCGACGACATCTTGCATGTAAGGCAAGCGCTCTCCCAACTGAGCTACAGTCCTATGGTGGCCGGGAGCGGGATCGAACCGCTGACACCGGGAT
>SXGQ01325337.1_pt1 | contig 26612 bp, 22 predicted proteins | sample 3178371 | NCBI WGS metagenome assembly SXGQ01 (sample SAMN11356859, study PRJNA531348) | freshwater metagenome | isolation source: freshwater sample F1-20 | place: China: Fuxian Lake, Yuxi | collected 2017-12-25 | reverse complement strand
TATAGCCCTGAGCGAATTACTCCTGGTGACAAAGAGCATCGGTTGGCCAGCATTAAAAAGGTTACTTCCGGATCAACGCCGGATGCCGCCGAGTTTGTTGACTCACTCTATCGCGAGATCATCGTTGCAGGTACGCATAAAGCGTCGTCCATTAAGGTCGCCGAAGCCGCCAAGGTGATAGAAAATACACAGCGTGATATCAACATCGCGCTGATGAACGAGCTGTCCATCATCTTCGACAAGCTGGGCATCGACACGACGGAGGTGCTGGAGGCCGCTGGCACCAAGTGGAACTTCCTGAAGTTCAAGCCGGGCTTGGTGGGTGGCCACTGCATCGGCGTGGACCCGTACTACCTGACCCACAAGGCCGACATGCTGGGCTACCACCCGCAGGTCATCCTGGCCGGCCGCCGCATCAACGACGGCATGGGCAAGTTCATCGCCGAGCAGACCATCAAGCAGATGATCGCCAGCGGCAGCTACATCAAGGGCGCACGCGTCAACGTGCTGGGCCTGACCTTCAAGGAGAACTGCGGCGACCTGCGCAACTCCAAGGTCATCGACATCATCAACGAGCTGAAGACGTACGGCGTGGAGGTCTTCGTGACCGACGCGCAGGCTGAGGCCGAAGAGGCCATGCACGAGTACGGCGTGCGCCTGATGCCGTTCGACGACCTGCCGCGCGCCGACGCCATCGTGGCGGCGGTGTCGCACCGCGAGTACGCCAGCCTGTCCGTGGAAGATATCGGCAAGAAGCTCACCAAGGGCGGTGCGTTCATCGACGTGAAGGCCGCCTTCGACAGCAAGGCGCTGGTCGACGCGGGCTTCCGCCTCTGGCGCCTGTAGCCATGCCAGTGCCCGCGCGCGCGGTGCGTGCCGCTTCCCGGGGGGCTGCACCAGTGCCGTGGAGCGGCCGGGTGGCGCTGGCATCGTGACCCGCGATCCGCGGCCTCTGGTCGTCCACCTGCTGAACCGGTTCGACACCGGGGGGCTGGAGAACGGCGTCGTCAACCTCATCAACCACCTGCCGGCCTTCCGGCATGCGGTGGTGGCGGTGACGGAGATCACCGCGTTCAAGTCGCGTGTGAAGGCGCCGGGCACCCAGTTCATCGCGCTGAACAAGCCGCCGGGGCAGGGCTTCTGGCTCTACCCACGGGTGTACCGCCTGCTGCGCGAGATGCAACCGGCGGTGGTGCACACCCGCAACCTCGGCGCGATGGAGTTCCAGTGGCCCGCCTGGGCGGCCCGCGTGCCGCTGCGCGTGCACAGCGAGCACGGCTGGGACACCAGCGACCTCGGCGGCGTCAGCCGCGCCAACCAGCGGCTGCGGCGGATCTACGGCGCGCGGACCCACCGCTTCGTGGCGCTGTCCAGGGCGATCGAGACCTACCTGACCGACGCGGTCGGGTTCTCGCGCGAACGCGTCCAGCGCATCTGCAACGGGGTGGACACGCAGCGCTTCTCACCGTCCGACACCGTGCCGCCGGCATGGCCTTTCCGGCGCGGCGAGCACCTCGTCATCGGCGCCGTGGGGCGGATGCAGGCCGTGAAGGACCCCCTCAACCTGGTGGAGGCGTTCTTGCGTTTGCGCGACCTCTGCCCGGAGGACTGGCCGCGATTGCGCCTGGCGATGTTGGGCGGCGGCCCGTTGCTGGAGGCGGCGCGGGAGCGCCTGCGCGAGGCTGGCGCTGCCGATCATGCGTGGTTGCCCGGTGACCGGGATGACGTGACCGAACTCCTGCCGCAGTTCGACCTGTTTGCCTTGCCGTCCAAGGCGGAAGGCATCAGCAACACCTTGCTGGAGGCCATGGCCAGTGGCTGTGCGCCCATTGCCACGGCCGTGGGCGGCAATCCGGAGCTCGTGAGCGACGGTGTGAACGGCGTGCTCGTGGCGGCCGAGGACGCCGAAGCCCTGGCGGCGGGGCTTGCGCGGCTGATCGGCGACCCCCAGCAGCGCCGGGCGTTGGCCCAGGCGTCGCTGGACCGGGCGCGCACCGAGTTCGCGCTCGGCACCATGGTTACCCGCTACGGCGAGCTGTACCGATCGGTCGGTGGGTGAGCCTGGCCTCGCGTGGGCGCGGGGCTAGCGCAGGCGGTAGATGCGCACGTGACTGCCCCGGTTGATGCCCGGCGTGGGGCGTGATTCGAACAAGAGTTCCGCGTTGCCAAGCGCCTGCCGGTACGTGGCGATTCCCGCCGCATACACGCCAGGCTCCTTTTCCATCAGCCCCAAGGTGTCGCCCAGCATCACGTACTCGATGCCGTTGGTACGCAGTTCTCTAGGATCGGCCAGCTTGCTCAGGTTGCCTGAGGTCCAGGCATAGAGGCTGGGGGTCTCATCCCGGAGCAACTGCCCCGACTCTCCGGCGACATACACCTGGTAGCGGCGGTTGCTCGGCTGGGGAGCGCCGGTCTCGACGGCGAGGCGGGCGCCCGCGGGGACATGCTGCTCGATCCACGCATGAGCCAGTGTGCGGCTGTCGGTGGCCTGCCGTTCACGAACGCTGGCCAGGCTCGCCTGGAAGGCCTGCACCGCGCACCACGCCAGCAGTGCCATGGCCGCAGCCTGCAGGGCGCGACGCGCGACGGGCCCACCGCGCGGCCCCTGCCGGGGCGTTTCGAGACTGGCCGCGAGCATGATGCAAACCAGCGGAAGCACGGGAATCACCCACCGGGCCCAGTGCAGGTGCAGCGATGAAATGAAGGCCAGGTATCCCGCCAACAGCGCCAGCAGGGGCAGGGCCTGGCGGCGGGATGACGCGAGCACCCAGCACCCCATGGCCAGGCCGACCGGGGCGGCCAGCCCGAAGCTGTCGAGCGTCAGGGTGACGAAGTACTCCTGCAGCGACGCCAGGAACCCCATGCTGGTGGCGCCCAGGTGCGAGGTGCGGGCCTCTCCCGCCACGTCCTTCAACACCTGGCCGAAGTCGAGAAACATGAAGGGTGAGCCTGCGAACGCGCCGGCGATGCAGGCGGCCGAGGCTACCGCGATGGGCACCCATGCCGCTGGCTGGTCGCGCCGGCCTTGGCGGCGATCAACCACATAGGCCGCGACCAAGGCGATAGCGGCGATCACGGAGGGGTACTTGCAGCTGATGGCGAGGCCCAGCACGGCGCCTGCGCAGGCGTACCGGGCCCACGTGCCGGTGGTGGCGATGCGCACGCAGAGCAGCGCGAACAGCGTGATGAGAAAGGTGTGCTGCGCGTCGGTGCGGGCGATCTGCGAGAACTCCACGTGCAGGGGCGCCAGCGCGAGCAGCAGCGCGGCGATGAGTGCCGGTAGCACACCCAGCAGCTGTCGGGCCAGCGCATACGTGACCGCAACGGTTGCGATGCCGAACGTGGCGGCCACCAGCCGTGCCAGCAGATAGAACCGGGAAGGCTCGGTCCAGAACACCTTGCCGAGGTCGGACAGTTGGCTGACCTCGCCGGTGAGCAGCGCACGCATGCCATCCGCCGCAAACACGGCCGCGTTCGTGTAGATCGTGAGTGTGCCGGGATGGCCGAACCAGTGCGGATTCAGATCGCGGGAGGCCAGGACCTTGAAGGCCTTGGTGACGAACACCGGTTCGTCCACGTCGTAGAGGAAGGGCAGGCCCCAATGGGCGCCGGCCATACGAAGCCATGCGGCGAGGGCCAGCACGAGGAGCAGGGCGACGATGCCGGCACGACCGGCACGAGGCGTCAACCGGGCGCGGGCTGGTGCAGCAGGCGGCACGTGATCTACGGTGCCTGGCATTCGTGGCTGGAGCGCCAGGCGCCGGTGATGGTTTCCACATGAAAGCGCGGGCGCTGCTTGCCCGCTTCATAGACCTTGGCCAGGTACTCGCCGATGACGCCGAGCCCCAGCAGCTGGACGCCACCGAGCAGGTACATCGGGATGACCGTGGAGGCCCAGCCGGGCAGCGCCACGTCGGTGAACAGCCGCACGGCAAGCGCCCACAGGCCGAATGCCACGCTGACCAGCGACACCATGGCCCCCAGCCCCGTGATCATGCGCAGCGGTGCCGCCGAGAATGAAGTGACCCCCCGCCAGGCCAGGCTCAGCATCTTGGACAGCGGGTACTTGGACTCGCCCGCAAACCGCTCGGCGCGGTCGAAGGCCACGATGCTGCTGCGGTAGCCCAGCTGCGGAATCATGCCGCGGAGAAACACGTGCGTTTCCCCGTAGCTGCGCAGGGCTTCCAGCGGGCGGCGGCCCATCAGCCGGTAGTCCGCATGGTTGAAAACCACTTCCACGCCCATGGCCGCGAGCACCTTGTAGTAGCCCTCGGCCGTGAAACGCTTGAGGAACGCGTCCGCGTCACGGCGGCGGCGCACGGCATAGACCAACTCGTCGCCGCCGCGGAACGCGCGCACCATGGCCGGCACGATGGACAAGTCGTCCTGCAGGTCGGCATCCATGCTGACCAGTGCGTCGCCGCTCACCGTCATCAGCCCGCACAGCAGGGCGTTCTGGTGCCCGCGGTTGCGGCTGAGCTTGATGCCGCAGGCGTCGTCGCGCTCGCGAGACAGCGTCTCGATCAACGCCCAGGTGCCATCCCGGCTGCCATCGTCGATGTAGTACGCCGAGCTGGCCGGTGCGATCAGGCCCTCGGCCTTCAGCGCGTCCAGCAGCACGCCCAGTTGCCGGGCCGTCTCGCGCAGCACCGCTTCCTCGTTGTAGCAAGGCAGCAGGAAATTGACGATGGGCGGAGGCCCAGCTGTCCAACTGGCACGCGTGAACCTTGCGGGATCGATCAGTTCCATGGGAAGTGGCGGTCAAGGTCTGCGGAACACCCAGTGGCGGCTGAGCACGAAATTGCTGGCGAGCACGGCCGCGGTGGCCAGCAGCTGCGCGAGCACGGCATGCGCGCCGAGCCCGACGGCCGCGCGCAGCACCCCGGCGTTCAGGGCGCAACCCACCGCCACCATTGCGGCAAAGCGCAGTTGCTGCGCGCCGTTGCCGGCACGCTGGCCCTGGGCCGCGAAGGTGAGCCGGGCGTTCGCCCAGTAGTTGAATGCGGCACTGACGAGAAACCCCACGGTCGATGCGGCAACCAGCGGCAGGCAGTCGGCCAGCACCAGCCCGGCGGTCAGCAGGTACTGGAGCCCCGTGGCGAGCACGCCGACGGACAGGAACGAAAACAGCTGGGCGATCACTGCAGGGCGGACCTGGGCTGGTGGCGTCGGCAAAGTATCCGCGTTGCGGTTCAGAACGGATTCCCGCCGGCTGAGGGCACTGCATCCCTCGGACAGGGGGATAACCCGTGCGCCACGTCACGCGTGGCGGTGGCAGTGGCGGTTGCCATTACCAAGCTCGGTAAGAATCCGCCTTTCCCGCGGCTGGCCTCCCAGGTCGGCGCGCTTCTCCCATGATCGGCTGAACCAGGTCCCCTTCCATGTGCGGCATCACCGGACTCTTCGACACCCGCGGCCAGCGCCTTCCCGAGCGTGAGCGGCTGCATCGGATGAACGAGTCCCAGCACCACCGCGGTCCGGACGAGGGCGACCTGCACATCGAGCCCGGCGTGGGCTTCGGCCACCGGCGCCTGTCGGTCATCGACATCGCCACCGGCCAGCAGCCCATCTTCAACGACGACAAGTCGGTGGCCCTGGTCTTCAACGGCGAGGTCTACAACTACCTGGAGCTGATGGACGAGCTGCGCGGCCACGGCTACGTGTTCCGCACCAAGAGCGACTCCGAGGCCATCGTGCGTGCCTGGGAGCACTGGGGCGAGGACTGCGTGCACCACCTGCGCGGCATGTTCGCCTTCATGGTTCACGACCGCCGGCGTGACTGCCTGTTCATGGCGCGGGACCGCCTGGGCGTGAAGCCCCTGCACTACGCCGTGACCGAGGACGGCTGGCTGCTGTTCGGCTCCGAGCTGAAGAGCCTGATGGCTCACGGCGGCCTGCGGCAGGACATCGACCCGCGTGCCGTCGAGGCGTACTTCGCGCTGGGCTATGTGCCCGACCCGTGGACCATCTACCGCCACGCGCAGAAGCTCGCGCCTGGCCACCGCCTGCTCGTCAAGCGCGGGCAGCCCATCGGCACGCCGCAGCGCTATTGGGACGTCAAGTTCTCGCTCGACGCCAAGATCGGCGAGGAGGAGGCTGCCGAAGAGCTGCGCCGCCGCCTGAACGAGTCGGTCAAGCTGCGCCTTAAGGCCGAGGTGCCGCTGGGGGCCTTCCTGTCGGGCGGGGTGGATTCGAGCGCCGTCGTCGCCGCGATGGCGCAGCTGGATGACCAGCCCGTCAACACTTGCTCCATCGGCTTCGACGATCCCAAGTTCAACGAAACCCAGTTCGCGCAGATGGTGGCGGACCGCTATCGCACGAACCACCGCGTCGAGACCGTCAACAGCGACGATTTCGGGCTCGTGGACCTGCTGGCCCACCTGTACGACGAGCCGTACGCCGATTCGTCCGCCATCCCCACCTACCGGGTGTGCGAGCTGGCGCGCAAGCACGTCACCGTGGCGCTCTCGGGCGACGGCGGAGACGAGAGCCTGGGCGGCTACCGCCGCTACAAGATGCACATGATGGAAGAGCGCATGCGCAGCGCCTTCCCGCTGGCGCTGCGCCGCGGCGTGTTCGGCCCCCTGGCCAAGCTGTACCCCAAGGCCGACTGGGCGCCGCGCGTGTTCCGCGCCAAGACCACCTTCCAGGCCATCGCCCGCACCTCGGTCGACGCCTACTTCAACACCATGGGCCTGGTGCGCGACCCGCTGCGCCAGCAGCTGTTCAGCGACGCTTTCAAGCGCGACCTGCAGGGCTGGCACGCCAGCGAGGTGTTCCACCACCACGCCCGTCGTGCCAACACCGACGATCCGCTGGCGCTGATCCAGTACCTGGACATCCACACCTACCTGCCCGGCGACATCAACACCAAGGTGGACCGCGCCAGCATGGCGCACAGCCTGGAGGTGCGCGAGCCGCTGATGGACCACCCGCTGGTGGAGTGGATCGCCACGCTGCCGTCGCAGCTCAAGCTGCGCGGGCAGGAGGGCAAGTACATCTTCAAGAAGGCGCTGGAGCCCATGCTGCCGCACGACGTGCTGTACCGCCCCAAGATGGGCTTCGCGGTGCCGCTGGCGCGCTGGCTGCGCGGCCCGCTGCGCGAGCAGGCCCGCCAGGCGCTGCAGCACGGCGCGCTGGCGCAGACGGGCTGGTTCAATCCCGCCACGATCGACCGGCTGCTGGACCAGCACGAGCGAGGAGCGCTGGACCATGCACAGCCGCTGTGGGCGCTGCTGATGTTTGACGCCTTCCTGCGCAACGCCGGCCTGGCCGCCGCACCCGCACGCGCCGCGGCGTGACGAGAGATTCCCAAAGGACAACAACGATGAAGATTTCGGTTTTCGGCCTGGGCTACGTGGGCGCCGTGTCGTGCGCCTGCCTGCCCGAACTCGGCCACGAGGTGGTGGGGGTGGACATCAACCCGCTCAAGGTCGACCTGATCGCCTCGGGGCAGTCGCCCGTGGTGGAGGAGGGGATCGAGGAACTGATCTCCGCCGCCGTCCAGGCCGGCCAGCTGACCGCCACGCGCGACGTGGCCGCGGCCGTCCGCGACACGGAGGTGTCGCTGATCTCCGTCGCCACGCCGTCCCTGCCCAACTACATGCCCGACCTGACCGCGCTGGACGCGGTGGTGGGCCAGATCGGCGCCGAGATCGCCAAGAAGGACGGCCACCACACCCTGGTCATCCGCAGCACGGTCGCGCCCGGCACGACGCGCTCGCGCATCGCGCCGCTGCTGGAGCAGGCGGTGGGCCGCAAGATCGGCGACCGCCTGTCGCTGGTGTTCAACCCCGAGTTCCTGCGCGAAGGTTCCTCCGTTTCCGATTTCCACAACCCGCCGCAGACCATCGTCGGCAGCCTGGACGAGGCGGGCGTCGAGGTCATGCGCCGGCTCTACACGGGCGTACCGGGCAGCTTCGTTGCCGCCGACGTCGGCGTGGCCGAGTCGGTCAAGTACCTGTGCAACGTCTTCCACGCGCTCAAGATCGTGTTCGCCAACGAGGCCGGTGCCGTGCTGAAGGAAACGGGCCTGGACTCGCGCGACGTGCTGGAGCTGTTCTGCCGCGACACGCAGCTCAACATCTCCAAAGCCTACCTGCGCCCCGGCTTCGCCTTCGGCGGTTCCTGCCTGCCCAAGGAGGTCAAGGGCTTCCTGACCATCGCCCGCGAGCGTGGCGTGGAGATCCCGGTGCTCGGCTCGCTGCTGGACAGCAACGACGCGCACATCGGCCGCGCCTACGACATCATCGCCGCCGCGGGCCGCAAGCCGGTCGCGCTGTTCGGCCTGGCCTTCAAGCCCGGCACCGACGACCTGCGCGACTCGCCGCTGGTGGTGCTGGCCGAGAAGCTGCTGGGCAAGGGCTTCGACCTCGCCATCTACGACAAGTTCGTCAAGATCGCGCGGCTGCTGGGCAAGAACAAGGAATACATCGACCGCGAGATCCCGCACCTCGACAAGCTGCTGCATGAAACGCCGGACGCCGCGCTGGCTCGCGCTGAGATCGTGGTCGTCGGCCATGCCGACGCCGAGACTCGCCAGCGCATCATCGCGCTCGCCCAGGGCGCCCGGATCGTCGACCTGAACGGCTATGCCGACCTGCGCCAGGCATCGTTGAACGGGGGCTTTGCCGCGTACGAGGGCATTTGCTGGTGAGCAAGCCCCGCCTGGCGTTCATCTCCCCGGTGTTCCTGCTGCCTGCCGATGCCGGGGGCAAGATCCGCACCGGCAACATCCTGCGCGCGATGCGCGGTGGGGCCTTCGAGATCACGTTGATCGCCCCGGCCACGGCAGAGCAGGCCGAGCGCTGGGCGGCGGAGCTGGCGCAGATGTGCGACCACTTCGTGCGCTGGCAGCCCAAGGCGGCGCTGCCGCGCTGGCGCCGTGCCGGCGACGTGCTGGGAGACCTGCCCGTCAACGTGGCGGCCGACCGCACGCCCGAGGCCCTGCGCGTGGTGGCGGAGACGCTGGCGGCCGGCCGTTTCGATGCCGTCGTCTTCGACTTCGTCCACGCGGCCGTGCTGCTGCCGTCGGGCCGGTTGCCGCCGTCCGTCTGCTTCACGCACAACGTGGAGGCGGAAATCTTCAAGCGCCATGCCGAGACGGCGCGCCAGCCCCTGCTGCGCTGGCTGTGGCGCAACCAGCACCGCAAGATGCAGCGTTTCGAGGCGGCGTCGCTGAAGCGCTTCACCCGCGTCGTGGCGGTGTCCGAGCGCGACGCGCGTCAGTTCGAGACGCACTATGGCCTGTCCAACGTGCGCACCATCCCGACCGGTGTCGACCTGGACTTCTTCGCCTGGCAGCCGCCGCAGGCGCCCTCGGGCGAAGGCCCGGTCGTGGTGTTCACCGGCTCGATGGACTGGGAGGCCAACGTCGATGGCATCCGGTTCTTCATCGACGAGGTCTGGCCGCTGGTGCTGCAACGCCATCCGTCGGCCCGCCTGCGCGTCGTGGGCCGCAATCCGCCGGCAGCGCTGGTGCAGCGGGCGGATCGGGGGGTCAGCTTCACGGGATTCGTCGACGACGTGCGCGACCACGTGCGGGACGCCCAGGCCTTCGTCATCCCGCTGCGGGTCGGTGGCGGCACGCGCATCAAGGCCTTTGAGGCCATGGCCATGGGATGCCCGGTGGTGTCGACGGCCATCGGCATCGAGGGGCTGCCGGTGGAGGCTGGCACGCACTACCTGCTGGCCGACGATGCGCGCCAGCTGGCGCAAGAGGTGTCGACGCTGATCGATGACGGCGCCCTGCGCCAGGCCCTCTCGGTGGCCGCGCGGGAGCTGGTCGAGGCGCGCTTCGGGCATCGCGTGGCCGGCGAGCGTTTCGAGCAGATCGCGCTCGAGGCCGTACGCGGCTGAAGCCATGCGCCTGCTGACCTTCTCTTCGCTGTTTCCCAGCAGTGCACGGCCGCAGCATGGCCTGTTCGTGGCGGCAAGGCTTCGCGAGCTGCGGGCGCGGCATGGCGTCGATGCGCAGGTGCTCGCCCCCGTGCCGTGGTTTCCCTTCAAGGCGGCGCGCTTCGGCGACTACGCCGCCTGGGCCCGCACCCCGGCCGAAGAGGTCTGGCAGGGCCAGCCGGTGGCGCATCCCCGGTACGTGATGCTGCCCAAGGTGGGCATGCGCTGGCAGCCGGGCGCCATGGCGCGGGCGGCCGCAGCCTGGATTGAACGCCGCGGCAGCGCGTTCGACCTCATCGACGCCCACTACTTCTATCCCGACGGCGTGGCCGCGGCCGCGCTGGCGCGCCGGTTCAACAAGCCCCTGGTCATCACCGCGCGGGGGTCGGACCTGAACCTCATCGGCAACGACCTGGAGGCGCGGCGCCGCATGGTGGCCGCTTGCGGGCAGGCCCAGGCCTGCATCGGCGTCAGCGAAGCGCTCGTCGACGTGCTGAAGCACTGGGGCGTGCCCTCGCACAAGCTGCACGTGGTGCGCAACGGCGTGGATCTGGCCCGCTTCGCGGTCACCGACCGGCGAGCGGCCCGCGAGGCATTGGGCCTGGACGGGCACCGGCCCCTGCTGCTGAGCGTGGGCAACCTGCTGGCGCTGAAGGGGCACGCGCTGCTGATCCAGGCCCTCCACGAGTTGCGCGACGACTGGCCGGCGGTGCAACTGGTGATCGCCGGCGAAGGCCCTGAGCGGGACGCGCTGACGGCGTTGATCGGCTCGTTGGGGTTGCAGGACCGCGTTCGCCTGCTGGGCTCGGTGGCGAATGCCGACCTGGCCCGCTGGTACGCCGCCGCCGACCTGTTCCTGCTGCCTTCGAGCCGGGAGGGCCTGCCCAATGCGCTGCTGGAAGCGCTGGCGTGCGGCACGCCGGCCATCGCCACCGCCGTTGGCGGCATTCCGGAGGTGCTGGGCAGCGCGCCCGAGGCGGGGGAACTGCTGCAGGAGCGCAGCGCGCCGGCCATTGCCGCGGCCCTGCGGCGCTGGCTGCCCCGACCACCGGCCCGGGCGCAGGCACGCGCCGTCGCGGAGAAGTTTTCCTGGGACGCGAGTGCGGCTCAGCTGGCCGACGTGATGCAGTCGGCGCGAAAGGAGTTCCGCGGTGCGTGACATCGTCCTGTTGGTGGTGATGGGCTGGTGCTTCGTGCAGGCGTTCCGCCGCCCGTGGGTCGGCATCCTGTGCTGGACCTGGATCAGCATCATGAATCCGCACCAGTTGTCCTGGGCCATGAACGACAAGCCGTTCGCGGCCGCCATCGGCGGCGCGACGCTGATCGGCCTGTTCATCACGCGGGACCGGCGCGACTACTCGCTGAGCCGCGAGAACGCGATGTTGATCGTCTTCATGGCCTGGATGTGTCTGACGCTGCCGTTCTCCATCATGTTCGACGAGAGCTACGAGCTGTGGAAGCGCGTGATGAAGATCGACCTGATGATCCTCGTCGCGCTGGTGCTGCTGCACAGCAAGCGCCACGCCATGTTGCTGACGTGGGTGCTGGTGTTCTCGATCGGCTTCTTCGGCGTGAAGGGCGGCGCCTTCACCCTGGCGACCGGCGGCAGCTACCGCGTGTGGGGGCCGGTGAACACCTACATCGAGGGCAACAACGAGGTCGCGCTCGCCATCGTCATCGTCATCCCGCTGATGCGCTTCCTGCAGATGCAGATGCAGGCGAAGTGGGCCAAGACGACGATGACCGTGTGCATGGTGCTGATGGCCATGGCTGCGCTGGGCAGCCATTCCCGCGGGGCGTTGCTGGCCATCGCGGCCATGGCGCTGGTGCTGTGGTGGCGCGGCAAGAACAAGCTCATCAGCGGCATCGTGCTGGTGGTGGTGGCCGTGGCGCTGCTGTCGCTGATGCCGTCGGAGTGGTGGGACCGCATGAACACCATCAAGACCTATGAGCAGGACGACTCCGCCATGGGCCGCATCAATGCCTGGCACATGGCCTGGAACCTGGCCAAGGCCAACTTCTTCGGCGGCGGGTTCATGGTGTCGACGGCGAACGTCTTCGCCATGTACGCCCCCAACCCGGTGGCGGTCCACGCCGCCCACAGCATCTATTTCATGGTGCTGGGCGAGCACGGCTTCGTGGGGCTGATCATCTTCCTCACGCTGTTCACCATGGTCTGGTTCACGGCGGGCACGCTGCGCGTGAAGGGGCAGGCCCAGCCGCAGACGCGCTGGCTGTCGGACCTCGGCGGCATGCTGCAGGTCAGCCTGGCCGGTTATGCGGTGGGGGGCGCCTTTCTGAGCCTCAGCTATTGGGACCTGCCGTACAACCTGCTGGTGCTCGCGGTGCTGGGCAAGCGCTGGCTGGACCGCAAGGAGTGGCTGCGTGAGAAGGAGGAACCCTTGATCCATTGGCCGAAGTTCCTGGAGGCGCGCTTCAAGAAAAAGAAGCCGCAACCGCTGCCATGAAGCCCCTGTTCAGCCTGCTGTCCCCCGCCGGCGCCCGAGGGCGCCTGAGCATCCTCATCTTCCACCGCGTGCTGCTGCAGCCCGACCCGTTGTTCCCCGACGAGGTGGACGCCGCGCGGTTCGATGCCTTGCTGGGGTGGGTGAAGTCGTGGTTCAACGTGCTGCCGCTGGATGTGGCGGCGGACCGCCTGCAGCGCGGCGAGCTGCCCGCGCGGGCTGCGGCCCTGACCTTCGACGACGGCTACGCCGACAACCATGACGTGGCCCTGCCATTGCTGCAGAAGCATGGGCTGCCGTGCAGCTTCTTCGTCGCGACGGCGTTCCTCAATGGCGGCTGCATGTGGAACGACGTGGTCATCGAGTCCATCCGCCGCACGCCGCTGCGCGAGCTGGACCTGCGCGGTGTCGTCGACGCGAGCGCGGACCGGTTCGACCTTGGCGACCTGGCGTCGCGCCGCCAGGCGCTGCAGTCGGTGATCGGGCGCATCAAGTACCTGCCGCCGCTGGAACGCAAGGCCTGTGTCGACCGCATCGCGGAGCGGGCCGAGGTGCAGGTGCCGGACGATCTCATGATGACGACGGCCCAGTTGCTGGGCCTGCGCCGGGCCGGCATGTCGGTCGGCGCGCACACCATCAGCCACCCCATCCTGAAATCGCTGCCGGCGCCACAGGCGGCCGACGAGATCGACGGGGGGCGGCGTCAGCTGGAGGCGCTGCTGGGCGAGCCGGTCTCGCTGTTCGCCTATCCCAATGGCAAGCCCGATGTCGACTACGCGCCCGCCGTGCATCCGGCGATGGTGCGGGACATGGGCTTCAGCGCGGCCGTGTCCACGCAGTGGGGCGCCGCCCGCACCGGGACGGACCCCTTCCAGTTGCCGCGCTTCACACCGTGGGACCGCAGCCGCAGCCGTTTCGGCCTGCGGCTGGCGCGCAACCTGCTGCAGTCCTGAACCGCGGCTGAAGCTGCGGCAGCGTCAGGCCGGGACGGCTAGTCCAGCGAATCAGTGAAATAGGCGGTGCGTGAGCCCCTGGCCAGTCGCAATCAAGGCGCAAGCGCGCAGGCGGGTAGGCACCCGGCAAGCGCTTGCAACGCCGAGTGCGGCTGGCCAGGGGCTCACCCTTCGGGCAGGGGGCTGGCCGGGCCGGCCGCGTCGTTGCAGCGCTTGCCAAGGCGGCCAGCCTTGGCCGCGCACTGCGCCTAGCCGCCCGCCCGGCCAGACCCCTGCGCACCACCGATTTCACTGATTCGCTGGACTAGGCGCTCCACGAGGATCTGCACGATGCGCTCGGACGCCTTGCCGTCCCACAGGGCCGGGCGCCGGCCCGCGGGGCCTTGCCCGGCCAGCACGCGGTCGCAGGCGGCGGCGATGGCGGCCGGATCCGTGCCGGCCAGGATGTTGGTGCCCTCCGTCACCGTGATCGGGCGCTCGGTGCTCTCGCGCATCGTCACGCAGGGCACGCCCAGCGCCGTGGTCTCCTCCTGCAGCCCGCCGCTGTCGGTCAGTGCGATCACCGCGTCGCGCCAGAGATGCAGGAAAGCCATGTAGGTCTGCGGCCCCATCAGGTGCACGTCGGGCGACAGTGCGATGCCGAACAGCTCCAGGTTCTTGCGGGTGCGCGGATGCACCGGGAACACGATGGGCAGCTTGGCGGCCAGCGCGTTGACCACGCCGACCGAGCGGCGCAGGTTGTCCTCGCCGTCGACGTTGCTGGGGCGGTGCAGCGTCACCACGGCATAGCGGCCGAGCTGTCGCTTGATGGCGTCCGTGGCCAGAGTGCTGGCGTCGAACGCGGTGCGCAGCTGTTCGTCCTGGTACAGCAGGTTGTCCACCATCACGTGGCCGACGTCGAAGATGCGGTCCGCCGGCTTGCCTTCCGCGGCCAGGTGCTCGCGGCCGGACGGCTCGGTGACGAAGAACCAGTCGGTGATGGCGTCCGTGACGATGCGGTTGACCTCCTCGGGCATGCGCATGTCGCCGCTGCGCAGGCCCGCCTCCACGTGCGCCACCGGGATGCCGGCCTTCTTGGCGACGAGGGCGCAGGCCAGCGTCGAGTTCACGTCGCCCACCACCAGCGTGCAGGCCGGGCGGCTGGACTGCAGATAGCCTTCGTAGGCCGTCATGATGCGGGCCGTCTGCTCGGCCTGCGTGCCGCCGCCGCAGCCGAGCTGCACGTCGGGGGCCGGGATGCCCAGCTCCTCGAAGAACACGTCGTTCATGTCGCGGTCGAAGTGCTGGCCCGTGTGGATGAGCTGGAAGGCCAGCCGGCCGTCCGCGCGCAAGGCGCGGATCAGCGGGGCGATCTTCATGAAGTTGGGCCGGGCGCCGGCAATCAGGTGGATCAGCGGTTGGGACATGGTGCGGATTCTCGTTGGGGTCAGGCGGCCATGCGGTAGTCCGGCGCGTGCCGGCGCAGCCACTGCTCCAGCATCATCAGGATCCACACCATCTCGCCGTAGTAGCCGGCGTGCTCCTGGAGCCGGCGGGTCAGCAGGCTGTCGACGAAGTCGGCACGCACGATGCCGCGCGCCACCACGCCGCGCAGCGACTCGGCGGCCAGTGCGTTCAGCGCGGCGTCCTTGACGGCCCAGGGGCCGAACGGGAGGCCGAAGCCATGCTTCTTCTTCGTCAGGATCTCGTCCGGCAGGAAGCCGCGCAGCGCCTCCTTGAAGAACCAGCGCAGCTTCAGCCCCTTGAGCTTGTAGCTCGTCGGCAGCTTCAGCGAGAAGTCCAGCAGCCGCGTGTCCAGCAGCGGGAAGCTGACGTCCACGCCGGCCAGCCCCGCGGTGCCGACCACCTTGGGCAGGTCATTCTCGGCCAGCGTGTAGCGCCAGTCGAAGGCGAGCATCTGGTTGACGAGGCTGGCATCGTGCGGGCCGGCCGCCCAGGTGGCCCGCTGGTGCTGGCGGGGCCCGTCGGTGTCCACCGCGGCCAGGAAGGCGAGCGTCAGCACTTCGGCCAGGCCCAGGCGGTCCAGCAGGTTGTAGCTCTGCATGCGGTCGGGCATGGGCACGCGGGCCTGGCGGATGTAGCTGGTGCCCTTCTTCAGCAGCGGGATGTTGCCGACCACGGGGTTCAGGAACAGCGGATGCAGCACGCCCGCGCGCAGCGGCGACGGGATCTGGCGGTAGATGTCGAAGACCCGTTCCTTCGCGTAGCGGGTGTTGCCGCCGAACAGCTCGTCGCCGCCGTCGCCGGCCAGGATGCGCGTGTAGCCGTCCTCGTGGGCCTTGCGGGCGCAGTAGAAGGCGGGCACGGCGGAGGAGTTGCCGAAGGGCTGGTCGTAGTGGGCCGCGACGTCGGGGATGGCCTTCACCAGGTCGGCCGGCGTCACGTAGTACTCGTGATGGTCAGCGCCGAACGCCTTGGCGGCGATGCGGGCGTACGCCATCTCGTCATAGCCCTCGGCCTCGAAGCCGATGGAGTAGCTGGCAGGCGCCTGGCCGGTGGCATCGCGGAGCAGGCCGGTGACGGTGGAGCTGTCGGTGCCGCCGCTCAGGAAGCAGGCGGTCTTGCCGTCGCCGGTCAGCCGTTCCTGCACGGCGGTGCGCAGGATGCCGCGGAACTCGTCCCGCAGCGCGTCGAAGCTCACCCCCGAGGGCTCGGCGAAGTGCGCGGTCCAGTACGGCGCGACAGTCAGCTGCCCATTCTCGAACAGCGCGTAGTGCGCCGCCGGCAGACGGTGGATGCCGGCGTAGATGGTGCGCGGCGAGGGGATGCAGTGGTGGAAGAGGTAGTCGAAGATGGCCTGCGGCTCGAGCTCGGTGATGCCGAGCTGGCGGGCCAGCGCGTCGGCGCGCGTCGCGTAATGCAGGCGGCCGTCGCGAACGGCGTAGCACAGGCTGTGCACGGCGAAGCGGTCGACAGCGAGGTAGCTGCCGCCGCCAGGCAGGTCCAGCGCGACGGCGAACTCGCCGCCGACGTCGGCCGCGCAGGTGGTGCCGCGTTGTGCATAGGCCTGCTGCCAGGCGGCGAGCGGGGCGGGTGCCGGCGATCCGAAGCGCGGCGTTCCGGAGGCGAAAGGCGTGTCGGGCGGCAGATCGTGGGCGTGCATTGTTCTTGTCGCGTGAGTCAGTCGGCCGGATTGTCAGGGCGGGACGCGGGCTTGGCGCGCAGGCGGCGCCAGGCCGCCCCCAGGGCTTGGCGGACGAGGCCGACCAGCCCTCCCACCGTCAGCGGGTCGTAGGCGATGAGGCCGAAGCGTTCGCGGCGCTGGCTCATCCACGCCGCCTTGTAGGAGTCGTCGCCGATCAGGTAGTCGATCTCGCGCACGTGATCCACGTCCAGGGCGTGCTCCATCAGCGCCGCGGTGAGCAGCGTGCCAGGCGCCAGGGCCTTGTAGGCCTCGTCGTAGGCGAGCTTGTAGATGTCGGCGCGGCCATTGGCGACGATCCACAGCTGCGATGCCACCGGCTTGTCGCCCAGCCAGGCGACACCCAGCCGCAGCCAGCCGCGGCGCGCGCACAGCCGGATCAATCCCGGCACGAAATCCGGGTACGGCTCCGGGACCTTCCAGCTCTGGGCATACACCGCCTGGAAGGCCGCCAGCCCCGCCTCCAGGCGGTCGCCACCCTGCACGATTTCCAGGCGTCCGCCCTCGGCAGCGAACTTCTTGGCGTTGCGCTTGATGGTGTTGCGGACCTGGCTGCTGCGGTCTTTCAGGTAGTCGGCCCAGTTCTGACGCACCGGTTCGTACCAGTTGCCGAAGGCGAAGTAGCCGTGCACGCTGAGGCCGGCCCGGCCCAGCGCCTGCTGGAGTGCCTGGAACTCGCGCGTCGCCGGGTCCATGGGCGAGAAGCGGTAGGTGGCGGCACGGCCGCTGCCGCGCCGCAAGGCCCGCGCGAGCGGCACCAGGTCGTCGGGCGTCACGCCGTCCGCCAGCGCCGGGGCGTAGATGGCGGTGTAGAAGTTCGACAGGGCGCTGACTTCGCGGCCCGATGGTCCGGCCTGCGTGGACGTGGGCAGCACGGCCAGCACCTGCTCGCCCTGGTGCAGCACATGGAACTGCACCCGCGGCGCATGCGGTTCACGGGCGTGGACGGTGTCGACGAGGTGGGCATACCAGTCGGCGCCGAACTCGATGTGGCGCGACTCGGCCTGGCGCAGCAGCGCCACCGCGGCTTCCGGCAATTCGCGCACATGGCCGTAGGCCTGGACGCGGGGGCTGTTGTGTGCATCCATGGGATCAACCTCCACGCGAGACCCGCCACGCCTGCAGGGGCCGGTACGCGCCGTCGCAGAGGTGCCGCACCATGTGCTGGTGCTTGGACCAGTTCAGCGCCACCAGGCGCCAGAGCGTCTTGGGTGCCCAGGGCAGGAAGCCTTCTCGGGCCAGCCAGAGGCTCATGCCCAGCACCGGCCACAGGCGGTGCAGCGGCGCCTTGGCGTCCTGGCTCACCATGCGGTAGTAGCTCGGCATCGGCGTCAGGTCGCGGTGCATCAGCACCTCGGGCAGCTCGCGATGGGTGCCGAACTTGAGCGTGGCGATGCTGAAGGCCCAGTCATAGGCATGGAACGACGTGAGCGGGAAGCACGCCTGGGCTGGCCGGGTGCGGAAGACGCCGTACATCCGGCTGTTGTCGGACGGTTGCCGCAGGTAGCACTTGACCCGTTCGGCCCAGCCGCCGGGCAGTGCCGCGGTGCCCGTGGAGGGGCTGCGTCGCCCGGTTGCGGCATCCACGAACTCCACGCGGGATACCGCGAGCACCGCGCCCGGTTCCTGGTCCAGCACGGTGATGCAGCGCGCGGCGAACTCGGGTTCCCACAGGTCGTCGCCGGCCGCCCACATGAAGAACTCGGTCGTGGCGTTGCGCAGCAGGTGGCCGAAATTCTGGTAGCGCAGGTTCGCGGGCTGGCGTTCGTAGCGCACGCGGGGGTCGGCAGCCGCGTAGCGTGCGCAGATGTCCGCGGTGTCGTCGCGGGAGCCGTCGTCGGAGATGTGGATGACGAAGTCGACACCCGTCTGCGCCAGCAGCGAGTCCAGCGTGGCCGCGAGGGTGCGCGCGTTGTTGTAGGCCGGCACGCCGATGGTCAGCCGTGGGGGGGAGGAGGGCGTCAGCATGTCAGTCAAGGGGGTGGCACGCCAAGCACGCGGGCCAGGGGCGGCGCGAGCCGGACGAGTTCATCCCGCAGCGGGTGGCGCCAGGCCCGCAGCATGGTGAGGTAGGCGATGCCGGCGGTGGCCGACACCAGGGCCAGTTGCACCAGCAGCGGGGCCTGCGGCCAACCGCGCTTCATCAGCAGCATGACGATGCCTGCCGGCCCCGCGGTCGCCAGGCCCAGGGCCAGGCTGCGCCGGGACGCGCGCCACAGCCAGCGCATGCCGAAGTCATAGTGGCGCGCGAGCTCGCGTTCCCAGGCCCAGAGCGTGGCCACCCGGAACAGCAGCAGTGCCATGGCGACCTGCGCCAGGTCCAGCCACAGCGACGACATCAGCACCCCCAGCAGCGACAGGTTGCACAGCACGCTGGCGCGCAGGAACGCGCGTGCGTGGCCGCCGGCCATCAGCGCGCTGTGCGCCAGCTGGATGGGGGCGACGAGCACCGACCACAGCGTGATCCACGGGGCGATATCCGCCGCCTCATGCCACTGGTCGCCGAACATCAGCAGGATCATGGGCTGGCTCAGCAAGGCGAGCGTGAGCACCAGCGGGATCTGCAGCCCCGTGTGGGCCTCGATCGCCCGGGCGAGCATGGGTGCGGGCGGCTGGTCTTCCCGCAGGCCTTTGGCGAAGGCCGGGCCGAACACCTGGATCAGTACCTCGTTGACCCGGGCCGACACCATGGTGAGGGGGCTGTTGGCGCGGCTGAAGTGCGCGACGGCGTCCACCGACAGCGTCTTGCCCAGCACCAGGTCCGGGCCGCTCTCGCCCAGCCGGCCGATCAGGCTGGCGACGCTGGCCGTGCCGCCGAAGCGCAGCACCGGCCCCAGGCCCTTGAGCGTGGGTGGCAGCAGCGCGAGGCCGGGGCGCGCCGCAAACAGGCAGAGCACGGTCGTCACGTTGCCGGCCAGCGAGCCCCAGGCCATGCTCATGTAGCTGGCACCGGCCCAGGCGCACAGCAGCGTGACGGCCGTCTGCACCACGCTGGCGGCGATGTTGATCATGGCCACCTGGTCGAAGGCCATGTCGCGCTTGAGCATGCTGAGGATGTGCGACCCGAACGGCAGCACCGCGAAGCTGGCGGCCAGCACGAGGAAGACGTCCTGGATGCCCGGCTGCGCATAGAAGCGCGCGGCAAACGGGGCGGCCACCAGCATCAGGGCGGCCACGCTCCACGAGGTGATCAGCATGACGCTGAATCCCGCCTGCATGTCCTCGCGCGTCACCTCCCGCAGCTTGCCGATGTACTGGCCGACGCCGAAGTCCCGCAGCACGTGACCGAAAGCCAACAGGCTGACGGCGATGGAGAAGATGCCGATTTCCGTGGGGGTCAGCAGCCGCGCGACGATGACGGAGCTGCCCAGCGCCAGCACGAAGCTGACGACCGTGGCCGCACCGGTGGCCCGGATGGCGCGATGGAAGCTCAACGCAGCAGCCCCAGGCTGGCGGCCAGTGCGCGCAGCAGGTCCCGCGGCTTGCGGGGCGGCGCTGAGCCACCCCGCTCGGCGGCGGCTCGCGTGCCTTGCAGGTAGGCTGGCAGGCCGAGGCGGGAGAGGTGATAGCGCCAGTGCACGTGCTGTTGCGCCAGCATGCGGGCGACACGGTCGCGCTGCGGCGCGGTGAGCACGATGCCTGCCGTGCCGTCGCCCAGGGCCTGCAGGCCCTGGAGCTTCTCGCGCGCCACGAATTCTCCGGCCCGGGGGCTGGTGAGGTTGTCGTCGTGGCGGTGATGCAGGGCCAGGTCGGTCGGCGTGAAGACGAACCGGCCGCGTTGCGCCAGCCGCAGGAAGAAGAGCCAGTCTTCGCCGGAGCGGAACTGCGCCGGCATGCCGCCCACGGCCAGCGCGGTGCCGCGGTCGAAGCAGGTGGCGGAGGTGGGGATGATGCTGGCGGGCAGCAGGGTGTCGGTGGCGTCGTTCAGCACGAAGAAACCACCGCCCAGCGGTGTCGCCACCTCCGGCACCGCCACCTGGGGCGCGAACAGGCCATGCGGCTCCCGGCCGCCCGGCGTGACGACCGTCGCGTCGCCGAAGCTGAGCACGGCGGTCTCGTCGGCCGCCAGGGCGGCGCACAGCGTCTCCAGCGTGGTGGGCAGGTGCTCGTCGTCGCTGTCGAGGAAGGCCACATGACGCGTGGTGGCCAGTTCGATGCCGCGGTTGCGCGCCACGGCCGGGCCGCCGTTGCGCTCCATCACGACGACGCGCACGGGCATGCCGTGAGCGGCGCCCCAGGCCCTGGCCACCTCTGGGGTGCCATCCGTGGAGCAGTCGTCCACGACGATGATCTCGGCAGGCCGGCGGGTCTGCAGGCGCACGCTGTCCAGGGCACGCCCGATCAGCCGGGCGCGGTTGAAGGTGGGCGTGACGACGGTGACGTCGAGCGCGGAGGGGTCGAGTGGCGTCATGGCTCGCGCGGGGAGGGGATGGGCTGCGAGAGCACCTCGGCCAGCCTGGCGCGCACCACCTCGTTGCTGTAGAGGCGCAGGAAGGTGTCGCGCCCTTCGCGGGCGAGCGAGGTGGCAAGGGCGGGATCTCGCGCCAGGCGTGCACAGGCTTGTGCGAAGGCGGCAGGCTCGTCGGCGATCAGCAGGTCGCGGCCGTCGTGGAAGTCCAGGCCTTCGACCCCCAGCGTGGTGGTCACCACCGGGCGGCCAAGCGACAGGGCTTCGAGGATCTTGATGCGTGTGCCGCCACCGAACCGGATGGGCACGAGCACGACGTCGGCCTGCGCGTACGCGGTGGTGACGTCGGCCACGTCGGCCAGCACCTGGATGTCGGGCGGGCGGTGCACGGCCAGCACCTCGGCTGTCGGGCGTCGGCCCACGATCTGCAGGTTCACGGGGCCCTGCCAGGCCGCGCGCACCGCGGGCAGCAGCACGCGAACCAGGTGGTCGACGGCGTCGATGTTGGGCGCGTACGAGAGCGTGCCGAGGAACAGCAGGTTCAGCGCTAGGCCCGGCTCGCGAGGCGGCAGTGCGGGCAGCACCGGATACGCATTGGGAACGACCCCCACCCGCGCAGCGGGCGCGCGCTGCAGCAGCCGCTCGCGATCCACCGCCGAGCACACCAGCACCTCCGCGTTGCGCAATGCCGCCTGTTCCAGCCGCCGGGATTCGCCAATCTCCAGCCGGCCAGCCAGCGCGTGCGCGCGCCCCAGCGATCGGCCATCCACCGCCAGCGCGCGTTGCTGGGCGACTGACTCGATGTCGTCGAAGTCCACGACCAGTCGCGCCGCGCCGGCGTCCTGGTGAGCCGCGGCCTGCTGCCAGAGCTCGAAGCAGGCGAGACGGAAGCAGAACACGCCGGCAACGGGCCCGGCCCGGAGCGTTTCGCGCAGCTGCGCCAGGGCGGCGGCGTCCAGCCGCCATGCCGGCTGCGCCCACAGCAGCAGCCGCTGGCACAGGAAGGCCAGCGTGTTCTGCAGCCGCCGGCCACGCCAGGTGCGCACCAGCGTCGCGACGTGCACCGATTCGCACAGGCTGCGCAGCGGCGCCAGGTCGGGCAGGCGGCTCAGCTGTGCAGGTGTCAGGGCCAGCACGAGGCGTGGTGCGCACGACGTGGCCATCGCGGCCAGGTGGGCCCAGGCACGTTTCTCGATGCCCACGCCGTCGGCCTGGGGCACCACGCCACTGAGCACCACCCACGGCAAGCCGGTCATGCGATCGCCTGGAGCCACTGGGCCAGTTGCTCGCTGCGCGCCCAGCGGGAGGCACCGGTCACGGCGTCTGGCTGCGGCAGCAGGCGCAGGGCCGGGTCGGCCTCGACGACGCGGCGCAGCAGCGCGGCGATCTGGGGCGCGCTGTCGAGCGGCGCCTGATCGAGCACACCGGCGCGGCGCAGCACGTCGGCCGTGTCGCCCAGCGGGTCGGCCAGGCAGACGATGGGCGGGCCGGCCCGTAGGTACTCGTACACCTTGGCCGGCACCTGGGCGTTGCAGTTGGAGGCCTGCATCACCAGCAACCCGTCGGCGCGCTGCATTTCCGCCAGGGCTTCCCGGTAGCCCACGGCGGGCAACACCTCGACCAGGTCTGCCACCTGCCACTGGTCGCTCAGGCGCCGGATGAGGTCTTCGTGCACCGCCGCCCGGAAGCGCACCTTCAGGCGGCGCCGGTCCATGCCTTGCTGGCACAGCTGGGCCAGGGCCTCGATCAGCGGGGCCGGGTCGCGCTCCCAGGGGTAGACGATGCCGCTGTGCAGCAACGTGATGGCGCCCGGGTGGAGGGCATCGCGCGGCGTGCCGTTGGGCGATGCGAAGCTGGATTCGTCGTAGCCGTTCTCCATCAACTCGATGCGTGCGCCGGGATGGCGTTGCTGCATGTCGCGGCGGGTGCCCGGCGTCGTCACCGTGATCAGCCGGGCGCCGCGGGCCACGTCGGCTTCGAGTGCCAGCAGTTGCGCGCGGGTGTGCGGGTCGGCCGGGTAGTCGGCCTGCACCATCGGGTCGCGGAAATCGGCGATCCACGGCAGGCCGCTGTGTCGTGCCAGGGCGCTGCCGATGACGTGGGCGGTGGGGATGGGGTAGGTGCTCCAGATGGCGTGGTGCGGCACGCGCCCCAGCAGGGCCTTGCCGCGCCGTACGCCGTCGAAGCGCCAGGAGGCCCAGCGGTCCGGCCGCACCGTGGCCGCGAGATGACGGCCCTTGAACGAGAGGTGCCGCGCGGCATCCAGCGTCCAGGCACGCTCGACGTGGACTTGCGCGGGCATGTCGGCCATCAGGTCAGCGCTGACACGCTCGTAGGCCATGGGATGGCAGGTCAGCACCGAGACATCCCAGCCCAGTTGCGGCAGGTGCTGGGCAAGCCGCAGCGTGCGCTGGATGCCGCTGGAGCCCGCCAGCGGCGGGAAGTGGTAGGCGATGAGCAGGATGCGTCGACGCGCGGAAGGGCTCATGGGCGGCCGTTGCTCAAGGGGTGGTCGGGGCCGATGCCGGCGCCTGTGCGGCACTTGCCGCCGACGCAGCGGACGCCGCGGCGGCGGGCGGGGGCTCCCGCCACTGGCCGGCCTGCTGCAGCCGCTCCTTCAGGCCGGGGCGCTGCCAGCCCATGGCCTCGGCCTTCCAGGCCTGCGCCAGCGCCCGTTCGGGTTCGTTGAGGTCCAGCAGCAGCATGCCGAGGTTCTGGTGCGTGAACGCCTCCAGGTCCCCCTTGCTTTCCAGCGGGGAGATGATGGCGAGCGCCTCGCTCTTCAGGTTCATGCGTTGCAGGAACGATCCGTAGATCAGCCAGACGAGGTAGTCGTCCGGCTGGAAGCGGATGGCGCGGTCGAAGTAGCAGTCGATGCTGCGGGGAAGCGAGGGCGGCTGGCGGGTCTTGAGCCGCACGCCCCACTCGGAGACGCTGGCCAGGGCCATGTGGTGGTTGGGTGCTGCGCGCAGCACGTAGTCGAGGTCGCCGCCCAGCGTGCCTGACTGGCCCCGCCGGAGGTTGCGGACGTCGCTGTTGAAGTGCATGCCATCGACGATGCCGAGCGCCTTGCCGCGCTCCTTGCGGTAGTCGAACGGGCCATAGGGGTTGGCCAGGTGGCCGCAGGCGGGTTCGGCCTGGGCCTGCGCATGCAGGGGCGCCGACGAGGCCAGCAGGGCCAGCCAGAGGGCGGCAACGATTCTCATCGTGGGAACTCCTGAGTCAGCCAGGCCAGCATCGCGTCGTGGGCACGCTGCAGCGCTGCCGGCCGGGAAAAAGTATGGTCCGCCTCCGGATACTCGTGGTGTGTCAGGCGGTGGCGCTCGCGCCAGGCCGGCAGTTTCTGGCCGAAGCCCAGCACGAACTCCTGGGCCGTGAGGTCGGCACCGGCCAGTTGCAGTATCACGGGCCGCGGGTCGGCCCACGCGCGAGCCATGCGGTCGCGGAAGTCGGCGCTGGGCGTGGCCGCGCGGCGTGCGGTCTTCCAGTTGCCCAGCCAGCCCGACAGGGCGGCCCAGCCGACGCCGCCGCTGAGCACCTTCTTCCAGAAGGCCGGCGACCGCAGGCGGTTGCCGTAGTAGTGCGACATCACGGCCTGCGCCTGGCTCTCGGGGCTGCGGAACCACGGGTTCTGCAGCGCCAGCCCCTTCACGCGGGGGTCGTTGCGTGCCTCGCAATACATGAGCGCGGCAGACGCGCCGTCGCACAGGCCCTGCAGCACCACGCCCTTGAGGTGCGGCTTCGCGGCCATCAAGGCCTCGATGGCGGCGGCAATGTCGGCCTCGACGTCCAGGAAGTCGCGAGCCGTGCCTGCGCTGTCGCCCATGCTGCGGTAGTCGAAGCGCAAGGCGATGAAGCCCTGGGTGGCGAGGTCGCGGGCCAGCAGCGTGAACTGCCGGTGGCTGCCGGCCCGGTACTGCGGGCCGCCGACGATGATGAGCACGCCGACGTCGGCCGCGGGACCGTCCGGCTCGGCGAGGATGCCCACGAGCGACTCGCCCTCGCAGGAGAAGGTCAGCACGGATTCCTTCACGCCAGGGCCTCCACGGTGCGGGTGATCAGCGCCGGCGCCAGCTCGATCTCGCTGGTGGACCAGAACGCCGGGCCTTGCACGAGCTGTGGGCGCACGGTCCAGCCGGCGTCGCGCCACTGCTGGATGGCCTGCTCGCTGACCGGGGGCAGCGCCGCGTCGTCGCGGGGGCTGAGCTCCAGCCATTCGACCCGGCCGTGGGGGCTGGCGGCCGTGAGCCTGGCGGCGTCCAGGCCCGAGGCCAGGCCGGCGCCGAGCCGGTAGCCCGCCACGTCGACCGATCCGCCGGCTGCCAGCTCGGCCTTCATGGCATCCATCAAGCCCTTGCTCGCGCCGCCGGCCATCTCCGCAGCCAGCTTCAGCCGCAGGAACTGTTGCAGCGCCAGCTTGCCGCTGGTCATGGGCTGCCAGAAGAGGTGGTTCACCGGGCGGCCCCAGTCGGTCGCCGCCAGCAGGCAGCCCGCGCGCAGCCCCCACAGCCACAGCGGTGCCTCGGGCACCTGCCGGTCCAGCCAGGCCAACGCCAGGCGCACATCGTCCTGCCAGTCCGCCCAGCTGGTGTCGCCGAAGTCGGCGGACGAGTCGCCGCAGCCGCGCAGGTCGATCTGCAGCACGGCATGTCCGGCCGCAGCCAGCGCCCGGCAGGCGAGGGCGGCCATGCGGCGCGACTTGTTCATCTCCTCCGCGAACGGGTGCAGGTAGAGCAACCTGCTGCGAGGCGTGCCTGCCGGTGCATGGAACAGGCACAGGCGCTGCTCACCGCCCACGGCGGGCAGGAAGAAGACGTCGGGGTGGGGGATCAACCCATCCGGGCGGCGACGAAGTCCGCCAGCGAGCCCACGGTGGCGAAGGTGTCGCCGTCGATGTCGTCGTCGTCGACCACGATGCCCAGCTGCTCTTCCATCGCGGTGATCAGGCTGACGACGGCCATGGAGTCGAGCTCGGGCAGGGCGCCGAGCAGGGCGGTGTCGCGGGTGAAGGTCTGGGCGCGGCCGTTCAGGCTCAGCACGTCATCGAGGAGTCTCAGCACGTGGCTGAGGACCTGGGCGTTGTCCATGGGGTCTAGCGTCCAAAAAAGCAGCCGCGCAGTTTATCCGGCAGCCCCCGCGCCCCCGGGGGCGGCAACCCCTTGCCCCCGGGGGCGCGTGAGATACTTTTTTCACTGTTTGCGCCCTGTTCTTCCTCTCCGAGCTCATGCCCGAATCGACCCTGCTGAACGAGTTGGTGGCCGTTGCCGCCGAGCGCACGCCCGACGCCGCGGCCCTGACCTACGGGGCGGCGACGCTGAGCTACGGCGAACTGGATGCCGCCGTGCGCGGTTTCGCCGGCGGCTTGATGGCGCTGGGCCTGGCGCGCGGCGAGCGCGTGGCGATCTACCTGGAGAAGCGCTTCGAGACGGTGGTCGGCAGCTTCGGCGCCCCCGCCGCGGGCGGGGTCTTCGTGCCGCTGAACCCGGTGTTGAAGCCCGAGCAGGTGGGGTTCATCCTGCGCGACTGCGACGTGCGCGTGCTGGTAACGTCGCCCGAGCGGCTGGCACAGCTGGGCGACGTGCTGGCGCAATGCCCGGCCCTGCGCCACGTGGTGCTGACCAGCGGCACAGGCTCGGCCCCGGTGCCCGTGCACGACTGGGCCCAGTTGCTGGCCTCGCCGGCCCGCGCCGGCCACCGCGTCATCGACACCGACATGACGGCCATCCTCTACACCTCCGGCTCCACCG
>SXGQ01004865.1_pt1 | contig 26616 bp, 42 predicted proteins | sample 3178371 | NCBI WGS metagenome assembly SXGQ01 (sample SAMN11356859, study PRJNA531348) | freshwater metagenome | isolation source: freshwater sample F1-20 | place: China: Fuxian Lake, Yuxi | collected 2017-12-25 | reverse complement strand
TCACAGGCACAGACAAAGAAACTGTGATAGATGCCTTGGCTGAGGACAAGAGCGTGGTCGTGAATGCCAAGTTTGCCACGCCAGTGGCTGAATTCATGGGCACATTTGGCATGCCCAATCTCAGCAAATTAAAGATCCTGATCAACTTGCAGGAGTATCGCGAAGACGCCACGATCACTGTGAATCGGCAGGACCGCAACGGGGTGGACTCGCCGGTGGGCATGCACTTTGAGAACAAGGCTGGAGACTTCAAGAACGACTATCGATTCATGGTCTCGGAGGTAGTGTCAGAAAAACTCAAGCAGTTCAAGATGAAACCAGTGACCTGGCACGTGGAATTCGAGCCCACAGTGGCCGCAGTCCAGCGTCTCAAGATGCAGGCACAGGCCAATGCCGAAGAAACTTCGTTCATGGCCAAAACCGAAGGCACTGATCTCAAGTTTTTCTTTGGTGACCACTCTACACACGCAGGCAACTTCGTGTTCCAACCCGCGGTCAGCGGCAAACTCACCCGTCCATGGCTGTGGCCGGTGCAACAATTCATCGCTATCATGAATCTCACTGGTGACAAGACTGTGCGTTTCAGCGATGATGGCATTGCCAAGATCACTGTGAACTCAGGCATCGCCACTTACGATTACATGTTACCGGCCTTGAGCAAGTGATCAGAGACGTAGTCCGATACAAACCTCCCCAACACTGGGGAGTGTTGTTCATTGATTGCTGGGATGTGGGTGGGCGCAATGACCATTTTTATCAGGCTGTCTTGGACCAACTCAAAAATTTTTCCATGTCTTCTACTGTTTGTTGCACAGTGGATCTGAAGATTGACTACCAAGACGTATCAGTGTATAATACTTTACAAAGATATCTTTGGAATACCAGCGGAATCAGTGAACAGATAGATCAGCGTGTGTTACAGGATCTAATCATGGCCGCAGGTCAGCAACAAACCAGCAGTGTCTTGCGAAACAATATTTTTAACAACGAAACCGTTTGCCTATACAGGAGAGAAACATTCAATCACCATGCCATGTTCCATTGCCAAGGAGTGCATGATTGGATCATAGTCGGCAGTGCATGGAACATGTGTGTGCATCATGGACCGTTGGGCATAGATAGATTGGTAGACCTTAGTGATCACAAATTCCATGTCTTTCCTGAATGGAGCATACAGACCGAGCAAGGATTGGCGCCCACGCTACAAGATATGCATGATGATTTTTATGTGTGGGCACCTATCGAGCATGGTGGATATAGATTGATCACGAGAGCGCAAAATCACAAATGGTTTGACGGACCCTGAAAGATCATGGACAAAGACGACTTAACAGCCCAACAATCTGACTATGCGGTGTTCTTACCGGCCATCTCCAGTTTTTATGCAGGATACATCGGTCGCGAGCGGCACGGAGCAGGACTGGATGCAGGACGCTTGCCCACAGCCATCGGTGACATGGAGGCCATGAACTGGCTCAATCCTGCCAAGGCCCTGTTTCCCTATCGTTGGAGTTTGTATTCAGCAGGACATGCCAATTTAGACTTGAACAAGTTTGATGCCAAAGAAGACATGATCCGCAACCGAGATCCCAACACTATCATGTTGGCAGACTCCGGTGGATTCCAGATCGCCAAAGGTGTGTGGCCCGGACGCTGGGCAGATCCCACAGACAAAAAAGCCGAGCAACAACGAGAGAAAGTGCTAAAATGGCAGATGGGCATAGCCACACATGGCATGACCATGGACATACCCACATGGACATTCCGAGATCCTGTGGCTGCCAAAGCGTCAGGCATCCACAGTTATGAAGATGCTGTCACTGCCACACAATACAACAACGAGTTTTGGATCGCCAATCGCTACGGCGATACCAAGATACTCAATGTATTGCAAGGTGGAAATCATGCCGAAGCCGATCACTGGTATGATCTCATGAAACACTATTCAGATCCCAACCGCTATGCAGATCGCCATTTCAATGGTTGGGGCATGGGCGGGCAGAACATGTGCGACGTGCATCTCATACTGAAACGTTTGATCCATCTCATGCATGATGGTCTGTTAGAAAAAGGTGTGCATGACTGGATGCACTTCTTGGGCACTTCAAAGTTGGAATATGCCTGTTTGCTCACAGACATCCAACGGGTGATTAGGAAATACCACAATGAGAATTTCACCATAAGTTTTGACTGTGCCAGCCCGTTCCTGGCCACTGCCAATGGACAGATATACACGCAACTCAGGACCGAAAACAGAGGCAAGTGGAGTTACATGATGAGCCCCACAGCAGACGATAAAAAATATGCCACGGACACTCGTTCATTCCGAGATGCTGTGCTACAGGATCGGATACATGACACATTTGAAGACAGTCCTATATCTGCCCGCATGAAGATCCAGGATGTGTGCATCTACCGACCCGGAGATTTGAACAAGATTGGCAAAGAAGGTCGCACATCGTGGGACTCCTTTTCCTATGCACTGATGATGGGGCACAATGTGTGGCACCATATACGAGCAGTGCAAGAAGCCAATCGGCGATATGACGCAGGTGAAGTGCCCGGAATGCTTGTGCGAGAAACCTTTGATCGTGTATACTTTAGAGACTTGGTAGACACCATTTTCCAACAACGTGATCGCAATCGTAGTTTGACCATCATAGATGAAAATTCTAAATTCTGGGACCAAATCATCGGCACACGAGGGTTCACGGGCAAACGCACTACCAATGCGCACACCCAATTCAACGCTTTCTTTGATGTGGAAGATGATGACACTTGCGAAGAAGAATTTGATCAATCCAAACTAGACGCCCTGGAGAACCTAAATGTATGAGAATCGCATCAAGCACCTAGAGCATGTCCACGAAATGCTGGATAAAAAAATCGATGCCCTGGAACGGACCGGTGTGTTCGAAGACAACAACATACACGATCTCAAAAAACAACGATTGCAGGTCAGAGACCAGTTGGCCGAACTGCGCAGGAAACAGCATGAACATGATCAACAAGTTGAACAAGGAGATGCATGATGGATAGGCCCGGACACAACAACGCAGAATTCTTTTTTGGACGAGAAGTGGAACACACTCCGGCCTTGGATCAGCACACGCTGTTCGTGATAGGTTATCAGTCAGTGGAATCCATAGAACAAGCCTTGGCCCAATCCACACAGGACATCCAACACATCTTTTTTGGGGCCAATGACTCATATCATCCCAAGACCAATGCTGACTATGTTGGTTGGGAAAATGTCATACAGACTTTCCTGGGTCGTGGATACTGGTGTAGCCTGGACATACCTTTCCACTATGTGGAAGAGTTCCACGAGGGTGGACTGTGTGAGCATGATAGATTCATCCCCATCATCAAGGTTGCTGTTCCTTACATAAAACTGTGGAACTACAACACCTGTGTCAAGATCGATGACAAGGATTTTGCGGCTACCAATCCTGGTGTGTGGGTGCATGAACTTAGAGATCTCATTGGTCGTGATCGTTTCACAGATTGGAGTCAATACAACAAAGATCTCGTGCTAGAAAAATAATATCATGTCCAAACTTTTAGAAGTTTACAAAAGATTCCAGATCATCGATCCAAGACCAAACCGTCCTCCCAAAGACAAGATCTATGATCATGCATTCAAAAGTCTGGTTGGGGTGATTTTATCGGCACAGACCAAAGACGAACGCACGGCAGAAGCCTGCGCCAATCTGTTTGCAGTGGCCACTACACCCCAAGAAATACTTGAGTTGGACATAAACAGATTGAAAGCATTGATCCGTCCTGCTGGCATGTATAACAACAAGGCAAAAAATCTACGACTGATGAGTCAGCAGTTGCTTGACAGGCACCATGGCATTGTTCCAGCAAAGCGTGAACATCTAATGGATCTTGCAGGAGTTGGTCGGAAAAGCACAGACATAATGATGCGATTTGTGTTCAATGAGCCTGCCATTGCCGTTGACACTCATGTGCATCGCCTGTGTAATAGACTGGGCATTGCTGCCACTCGTGCCGAACACAAAACAGCAGAGATCCTTGATAGCCAAACTCCTGATGAATATCGATGGGGAGCACATGAATGGTTGATCAGCCATGGCAAATATGTGTGTAAAGCCCGTAAGCCCAGTTGCAATGCGTGTATGTTGCAAGATTTGTGCGATACCTTCAAGGAGCAATGATGAGTTGGATTTTCATGATGTTCATGCATGGCTATATAATAGAAGTTGACAGTTTTATCTCCAGGCAGGCATGTGTAGATAAAATGAAACAATACAATAGAGCCGCCGAACAGAGTGGCAGTATTTTCCTGGTATGGTGCGAATCAAGGCCTCGTGCTTGAGACCTTTTATGTGGGGAGAGATTTTTGAAATACTGGACCGAACTTTCACAAAGCGACCGCGCTCATGTGGCGTGGACTGTGAGTTTGGTGCTGGCTGCCACTGTGGTGGTGCTGTATGCCATAGCCGCCAGTCGTGGACAGGATGTTGATTATTTCAAGACTCGCCTGGGACTCATGGAACATCGTTTGAACTACATGGATCAAAAGATTGACAAGGTAGCACAGGGACAGCACGATCAAAAAGAACATCTCCATGAGATGCGTAGAATGCACGAAGCGCAACAACGTCAACTAGAAGATCAGCAAAAATGGTTGGATTTTTATAAAACCTTACCACAACTACCCAAACCACCTGCCAAGAGATAAGCATGGACAAATTGGAACCATACAAGGTTGACCTAGTGAACGAAGATGCTTATAATCAAGTTACAGAAGAGAATGTTGCACTTGAAAAATCTACTCCATCAAATATCTAACCGTTTCCAACTGAGGAATCTAAATAATGAACGTGAAAGAACTAGCAGAACAAGCGATCTATCGGGCTCAACACTTGCAAGAGTTTGAGGTATTGCGCGATGAAAACGACATGATACTCAACGGAACCATACGCTATGACATCCATCACAGGCCTGGCACATCATATCGCATCACAGTGCCTGCAATGACACAGGCTGAAGCCGAAATGCGTGTAGATGAGTGGATTGAAGAAATGAGGAATGTAGGATGATTGCCACTGAAAGAGAAACCATTGACCGTATCCGTGAAGCCGCTGATCGCAAGATCTGGGTGACATTCCACAAAGAAGGTATCCATAAATACCCAGCGGCGCTGACAGATCCTATGTTGGCCACAGGAGATGAGTATGATGTTTCGTTCCTTGGTTATCCTCACCGTCATATTTTCCATTTCAGGGTGTGGATCGATGTGTTCCACAATGACCGGGACATCGAGTTCATCCAGTTCAAGCGGTGGCTCTTGTCGTTGTATTCCAGTGCCCAGCCAGCCGATGTCCTGCGTGATCGGACCGTTCCCAATAATCAAAATTCAGTATTGAGCCTGGATTACAAGTCTTGCGAGATGATCGCAGACGATCTGTATCTACAAATAGCAGACCGCTATCCTGGTCGTGCTGTGTGGATTGAAGTGGCCGAAGATGGTGAGAACGGCTGCCTCATCAAGTATGAAACTCACCGTCCTTATCAATCCATCACAATCTAAGAGGAAACAACATGGGCAAGCCCACGTTCAAACCCAATCCCCGTAGCCGCCAGGTATGGGAAGACCTAGGTCGTTATCTTGAATTCTGCCGTGATTATGGCTACAAGTTCAACGAAGCAGATCTATACAACAATCGCGTGTATGCGTTCCAGCAGTTCCGCAAACTGGAAGCCGGAAAACCACCTCGAGACATGTGGACCCAAGATTCCAGTAGGAGACCACGCTGATGCGCAAGATATTCTACATGGGCTTGGAAAGTTATGAAGCACGTTACACTCTGCAACTCACGGAATGGAACAGACGTGTGTTCGAACGTCGCGGCCTTGACGTTGTGTATGTGCCCGGTTCCACCATCGATGATACCAAATCAATCAGTGTAGGACAGGTGCTAGACGCCCACGGTCGCAGCTATTTTTCAATGAGCCAGATGATGAACCTGGTGCAAATGATGCGCAACGGTGACGTCACTGATCAAGATGTGATCTATTTTGAAGACATGTTCCAGCCTGGCATGGAATCGTTGCCTTATATCCTGGATCAAGTGCCTGACAATCTCAGACCGCGTATCTTTGTTCGTTGTTTGGCACAGGCCATCGACCCTGATGATTTCGTCCATGTATGGGGCATGGCCGGATGGATGAGCACCTATGAAAAGATGATAAATCAGATACCTGGTGTGCATGTGCTGGCAACCAACGAAGAGATGGTGGCCCATATGCGTATCGCTGGGTGGACTGCCCCTATCTACAATATTTCTGGCCTGGCCTTCGGCAAGCAAGAAGTGCTAGAACGCATTGGTGGCAAAGACCATGTGTGTGATTTTGACGTGAGACCATATCGCGTGGGGTTTGCCGCACGGTTCGATCAAGAAAAACAGCCAGACTTCTACATGGATCTCATTGACATGTGGCATGAGCAAGGATCACTTCCTGTGGAGTTTGCTGTGTTCCAAGGTGGTCCATTGCGTAGCAACAATGTGCGTTATATCCTGCGAGCCAGAGAAATGGAACAACAAGGTCGATTGAAAATCTATGAGAATCTAAAGAAAAATGATTACTATGCTCTTCTCAACAATACTCGTGTGCTGTTTAATTGTGCTCTACAAGATTGGGTATCTAACACAGTATCAGAAGCCGATACTCTTGGTTGCAATGTGTTATATCCTGCTTATCGCAGTTTCCCTGAAACCTTTGCCAATGATCCCAACAGACTCTATGTTCCTTGGTCGATAGATGATGCTTTCACCAAACTGGAATTGTTGCTCAAAGAACCACATCACAACATGGGGTTGATCTCTGACTGGACTGATGGCACAGTGGATCGCATCGTGGATATCATGCAAGGCCAAGGCGAGCAATGGAATCGTTCAGGCAATCGCTACAGAGATCATGTGCCTGAAAACAAATATCACGTCGTGAAGATCGAGGAATAGCATGAGCGATATGATCATGGTCACAGGTGCCGGCGGATTCATCGGTGGGCAGACTGTGCTTCGTCTCAAGGATGCCGGACACACCGTGATTGGCATAGATATCCGGCCCGCTCCGGATCATCTCGGAAACATCTGCGATAGATTCTATCAAGAAGATTTTGCCAACGAATTCGCGCTGGGACTGTTGGACAAGTTTGAACCACGGGCCATCATACACTGTGCTGGCACCAGCCTGGTAGGCCCCAGCGTGACCAACCCTGAGCGTTACTATGACAACAATTTCGTCAAGACCAAACGCATGTTGGACCGACTGATCAAACATGAAATCAAATCTCGGGTGATATTCAGTTCCAGCGCGGCTGTGTATGGAGAACCCGTGATGACTCCGTGTTCGGAATTGGATCCGCCTCTGCCCGTGAGTCCCTATGGTGAGAGCAAACTCATGATAGAAATGGCATTGAGCAGTTACAGCCGTGCTTATGGACTAGACTATGTGAGTTTCCGCTACTTCAACGCCTGTGGGGCTGATCCCCGTGCCCGTCACGGTCAAGCCAATGCCGCTACTCACATCATTGCCAGAGTTCTCGAAAGCATGAGAGATGGAAAAGAGTTTTTGCTCAACGGCGACAACTATCCCACCAAGGATGGAACCTGTGTTAGAGACTACATTCACGTGGATGATCTTGCGCGAGCTCATGTGATGTCCACTGAACCCACTGTGCCTGCTGGTGTATACAATCTTGGTTCTTCATCAGGCTACAGCAATCGCGAGATCATGGACTTGGCGCAAAAAGTAACAGACAAGACATTGAAATTCACAGTGGGTTCTCAGAGAGAAGGCGATCCTGCTGTGCTTACAGCGGCCAGCGACAAGTTTAATTCTGTCAGCGCCTGGGTTCCACAATACAACATAGAAGAAATCATCCAGCATGCCTGGGCATGGTATGTTCGATAAGATACTTGAATTCGAACAGGCCTTGGCTGCCTACACCGGCGCTCCCTACGCCATCATGACAGATTGTTGCACCCATGCCATAGAACTCTGCCTGCGATATGATCAGATCAAAGAGTGTAGTTTTACTCCCTACACCTATTTGAGTATCCCAATGACCATGCACAAGTTAGGTATCAAGTATGACTACTACCCAGATACATTACCACACCGGCAGCAATGGATTGGAGAATACAAGTTTGAGTTAACTCGTATTTGGGATTCAGCACGTAGATTAGAACGGCACATGTATCGTCCAGGTCAGATGCAGTGTTTGAGTTTTGGACATACAAAGCCTTTACAGATAGGTCGTGGTGGAGCCATCTTGTTGGACGATGCCCGGGCCTACAGTGTGATTATAAAACAAAGATATGACGGCCGTGATCTCGCTATCACACCATGGCAAGATCAAATCGAATTTGAAATTGGATATCATTACAAGCCCACCATCGAAGAAGCCTCTAGAGGGTTAGAATTATTGCCCATGATAGATGAACAACCTAAATACGTGTCCTATCCTGATTGCAGGAAAATACTGATCAAAGGACGATGAAATGTTGAAAGAATTACACCTAGATTTTGATTTTAACTGCTTCCTCAGCGCCGATTACGATCAGCACGAAGGAAGTTGCATCAAACATCAAGTCTACGAACTAACCGATGTGCATGAAAAATATGGCGGATTTCCCCAAAGCTATAACTTACACAACACCAAGATCCATCAACTGTGGTGGACCGCTGATCAAATAGATTATCAAACTCTGGGCCAAAAACTTGGCATAGGAGTTATCACTGTATCCACCATCAAACAACCTCCCGGTTGTGTGGTTCCTTTCCATAGAGATACTTTTTTCCAAATATCTCAACGCTATCCCGATCGCACTGAAACCAAAGTCAGAGCCAATATCTATCTTGAAGACTATAGAATGGGACAATTTTTGCAATATGAAATAGATAATCAATACCACACCAGCACCAATTGGTGTGCAGGAGATGGATTTTTATGGGACAGCCAAGTGCTTCATGTCAGCGCCAACGCTGGTTTCCAGGACAAATACACTCTACAGGTATCTGGTTTTTTGTTGACAACAACCTAAATAAACGTTACAATAGTAACAAGACTGGTCATCCTCGACCCTAACTCGGAGAATTAAATGACAGGAAAAAAACAAGAATTATTTGATGCTATCAAAAGCACAAAGTTAGTGAGCGAAGCACCGTTCCACCCCGGCTACGAAGATGCTGCCATGAATCTTGCCAACACAGGACTGGACGTCATGGTCAATGACCGAGGTTATCAGACAGCCTATCTCGGCGATGCCATCCGATTCCAGATGCGGCGTGAAGGCAAGAGATTCTGGGCCGGAGACAATGTATCGGAATATGTGAATCCTGCCACCAAAGAAATCTTGATCAATGAAGCCACAGAAGCTTTCGAGTTGGTGCTGGATCGGCTGCTGATCGACAGAGAAACGGATCCCAACTCCAAAGGCACCGCACGTCGTTTGGCCAAGATGTATTTCAATGAGATCATGGCCGGAAGATATGAATCTGCTCCCGACTGCACTGCTTTCCCCAACGACTCCGCAGACCGATACGAAGGCATGCTGGTGGTGCGCAGTGAGATCCGGAGCATGTGCAGTCATCATCACCAACCTGTGGTTGGCGTTGCTTACATTGGAATCTTGGCCGCACATAAATTGATTGGACTTTCAAAATACACACGCATCGCGCAATGGTGTAGCCGTCGCGGAACTCTGCAGGAAGAATTGTGCAACGACATCGCCCGAGAGATCATGAAAGTGACTGAAAGTGTTGATGTAGGCGTGTATGTGCAGGCCACGCATGGGTGCTGTGAAAATCGAGGCATCATGGCCCATAGCAGTCTTACCCAGACAACTGTTCTAAACGGTGCATTCCGCACAGATCCGGCTGTGAAAAAAGAGTTCATCGATAACATCAAACTACAACAAGACTTTGCTCCGAGATAAAAAATGTCAGTCACCTTATCAGAAGCCAAATCAAAAGGTATCGCACCATGGGACGATACCTATGGAGAAACTCCAGAATATTTTATTTTCCGAGATCGATATCCTGTTGCCGAGGGACACCTGCTCTTCGTTCCCAAAATCAACAATGATGATGCTATCATGTCCTGTTTCCGTGCGGCACGCCGCCACGGAGAATGGTATGTCATCAGTGGTCGATCTGAGGCCTACAACATCGGAATGAACTGCGGATCACAGGCAGGGCAAACAGTGATGTATCCCCACATACACATGATACCAAGGAGAACCGGTGATTGTGAAGATCCAGTGGGCGGGGTGCGCGGGGTGATACCCGGGCAGGCCAACTACAAAAAAGATGACTATCGCCAGCCCGATAAATAGAAATCTCGTCAGCGGCCTTTTCGGCGTCATCCCGCTTTACAAACTCTGCCGCCTATGCTAAAATTTAACATAGGAGATAGACAATGGCAAAATTTTACTCAACAAAAACTTATGGAAACGACAGAGGCTTATCCTGTTGTTTTAGACAGTGGCGTGCCACCCATAGCCACTGTTCAACGCTACATGGATATTCAATTGGCATCAAATTAATATTTGAGTGCGACACATTGGATGACAAAAACTGGTGCATGGACTTTGGAGGTCTTAAAGAATTCAAAGCCTGGGCAGACCACATGTTTGATCATACTTTGGTAGTGGCCCAAGACGATCCAATGTTGGATTTTTTCATACACATGAACGAAATCGTGGATATTGGAAGCAAAGATCATCTAAGCAAATTACCACACGAGCGAGGTGCCCTATGCGATTTACGCATTGTGCCTGGAGTAGGGTGTGAAATGTTTGCTAAAATGGCCCACGACAAGATGGCAGAATTACTTGCCAACGGTCGCATGCGTTATCCTATTAATCCAACAGTCCGAGTCAAATCAGTTGAAGTATTTGAACACGGTGCTAACTCGGCCACATACGAAGGTTAGTTTTTTGTGAATAATTAACGGCGTATATAAATATTGTCTCAATACCGTGTTGAGACAGGAGAATAGATTGAATCAAAGCCAACAACCAGCGGGTCTCAGAAAATTATGGACCGATCCGGCTACACACGCCATATCCGTGTTGTTGCCCACTAGGAAACGACGAGAATCTTTGAAAACCAGTTTGCAAAGCCTATATGATCAGGCCGCGCACCCCGAAAATATCGAGTTGATGTTGGCCATGGACACCGATGACCAGGAAACCATAGATTGGGTCAAAGACAATGTGCTACCTGATCTCGAACAACGAGGAGTGGATGCTACCTTGGTCACTTTCACTCCCATGGGCTATATCAATCTCCATCAGTATGTCAATGCCTTGGGTCAACTGGCCAATGGTCGATGGTTGATGTTCTGGAACGATGATGCTGTGATGCAAACAAAATCTTGGGATCTTGAACTGATCAAGCACGATGGCACATTTGCTGTGTTGCGCATGCCCACACACAACTGCCATCCTTATGCTATATTTCCCATCATACCCAGAGACTGGTATTATCTACTGGGGCATCTCAGCAATCATCAACTCACAGATGCTACCATCAGCCAGATCGCATATACCTTGGATATCATGGTCAACATTCCCGTAGATGTGCTACATGATCGTCATGATCTCACTGGCAACAACAACGATGAAATTTATCAAAATCGTCCCATGCTAGAAGGCAATCACAATCATCCAGCCGATTTCAATCATATCAATTTCAGACAGAAGCGTCTCGATGATGCCAATAGGATAGCCTGGTATCTAGATAGGATAGGTCAGCATAGTGAATGGTTTGATCGAGTCATGGCCGGAGAAACAGATCCCTGGACCAAGATGATCAGCAAAGAACAAGATCCCAATGGTCAAGTGAGTATCATCCAGTGAAAGATATCCAGCAACGCATAGTTGATTATTGGAATCATCAACCTTGCAATATCCGCCACAGCCAGGCACCTGTGGGCAGCCAGGAATTCTTTGATGCTGTCACTGCCAAACGCTATCGTGCTGAACCACACATATTAGATTTTGCTGGGTTCCATCTCTGGCGAGGTCGCCGTGTGCTGGAGATAGGATGTGGCATAGGATCGGACGCTGAACAGTTTGCCCGACATGGTGCCGAATATGTTGGGGTAGACATCTCCGAAGAAAGCCTGAGATTGTGCCGACAGAGGTTCGATGTATATGATCTCCAGGGAGAATTTCACCAAGGATCAGTTACCGATTTAAGTTTTCTCCGCAGCCTCGGAGAATTTGATTTGGTCTATAGTTACGGTGTGCTACATCATTTTCCTGGCATGGGATCGCATCTATCTAACATCGCCAATATCCTACCTTCGGGTGGTGAACTCAGATTCATGGTTTATGCTCGTAATTCTTGGAAGTATGCCATGATACAGAAAGGCCTGGATCAGTTCGAAGCACAGGCAGATTGTCCTTACGCTGAAGCATTCACCCGAGAAGAGATAACCAAATTGCTGGAACCACACTATCATGTGGAACGCATCCGACAAGATCATTGCTTTATGTATAATATTCCGGCATACAAACAAGGCGAGTTCCAACTAGAGCCATGGTTTGAAGCCATGCCCGAAGTCATGAGGCTGGCTGTAAAAGAATATCTAGGTTGGCATCTCTTGGTCAAGGCCAAAAAGTTGTGAAAAAAATAGTTTATGTCACTGGTTGTTTGGGATTCATGGGCGTGCATGTGACCAGATCCTGCTTGGCCGCTGGCTACAAGGTCATAGGTGTGGACAAAAAAACCTATGCCAGCAACGACTGGGCCTTGATCGAATTCTTACAGCACAGTAATTTCACATGGTTGCACCGAGACATCAACGAGATTGATAGACTGGTCGATTGTGACTACATCATCAACATGGCCGCAGAAACACATGTAGACAATTCTATAATGAGCAGTGGTGTTTTTTTACATTCCAATGTCAACGGAGTGCATCATCTCTTGGAATTGATGCGCCAGATTCCCCGCTACAAGCAACCCATATTGTTGCACTTTTCCACGGATGAAGTCTATGGCGACATAGATCAAGGTAGCCACACTGAGCAGGATCTGTTGAAACCCAGCAATCCTTACTCGGCCAGCAAGGCCGCGGGCGACATGTTGATCATGGCCTGGGCCAGGACCTACGGTATCAGGTATGTGATAGTGCGCCCTACCAATAACTATGGCATAGGACAGTATGTGGAGAAACTGATTCCTAAGTCAGTGAAATATCTGGAACTAGATCGCAAGATCGATCTGCACGATCGTGGAGAACCTCGACGCACATGGTTGCATGCATCAGACACGGCCCGCGCCGTGATTACTGTCATTGAGTCCGACCAGGTCAACGAAATATTCAATATATCAGGCAACATAGAACTGCCCAATAGAGAAGTGATCAAAAAACTGCTGGCCATCTACTGGAATGAAAACAAAGATCATTGCTGGCAAGATTATATCATGGACAGCCAACGTGAAGGACAAGATATTAGATACAGCATAGATGATTCAAAATTGAAGTCGTTGGGATGGACACCTCAAACAGATTTTGACACAGCGTTGATTGACATAGTGGATTATTACAGAAATAATTTTGTATGGTAAAAAACTACCTGGTGAGCGCCGTGCGCCCCATCCGCAATGGCTGGATGCATGCAGATAGCACACAGCTCTACAGAGACTACCAAGAAATGTATGACATCAGTCTGGCTAGTTTTCGTCGCTTTGTCAAAGAACCTTTTGAATCCGTGTTGTGGGAAGGTCCAGTTGACGACAATGAATCTTATACCAAAGCCAATTGGAAAGAAATAAAGGATCTTTGGCATCGGGAATCTTGCAATGTATTCTGGGCAGGAGCAGATACTTTGATGCTCAGGCCCACTGAACTATTCAGTGATCGATTCCGAGACTATAGATTGTTTAATCATACCGATCCCAAAGAAATCAACGGTCGGCCATACTACAACAACGACCTACAATACTATCCACACACCATGTCAGAAGACGTGTGGAAATACGGTGACGATCTTTGGACGCAGTGTGAAACGCATCCCGACCGTAATTGGGGCTTCGATCAACTGAGGAACAATGCTATGTTTTGGAGCCAGAAAATATCCGACCCGCATCATCCCGAAATGGCATATCAAGCCTTGACCTTGCGTAGTCTTGAACTCAATGGGTTGGCCTGGCATGATGAATGGAATGGCATCACCTTTGATCAAGCACACATCCTGCACTTCCATGCCAGTCGTGGTAGTCGTGCAGTGATAGAACTAATGAAAAAACTCAGTGACCGAACATGAAACACATATTGGATCAGATCAAACAATACATTGAACAAAAACAAGCCTCAAAGACCTGGGTGGCTGGCAAAGACTTTGTGAACTATGCAGGTCCACATTTTTCGTCTGACGAGTATGTGGCGGCCGCCGAAGCCTTGCTGAACGGCTGGCTGGTCATGGGCAACAAGAGCCTGCGCTTTGAACAAAAATTTCCTCGAGAGTTTGGCAAAGAGCGCGGTGTGCTCACCAACAGTGGCAGCAGTGCCAATCTCTTGATGATGGCTGCCATGAAGAGCAAACGTGGACACAACTTTCCTCCAGGCACCAAGGTATTGATGCCCATCGCAGGATTCCCAACCACACTGAATCCAACATTACAAAACGGATTCAAGCCAGTGTTCTGTGACATTGAAATCGATACGCTAAACATTGACTTGGAGCAAGCCGAACATATACTGGCCAACGATCCAGACATCCGGATCATGACTTTTGCTCATGTGCTGGGTAATCCACCCAACATGGACCGCGTGATGGAACTGGTGAGCCGACACAATTTAATCTTGCTTGAAGATTGTTGTGATGGCTTGGGCACAACCTATGATGGCCGTCCATTGGGCAGTTTTGGTGAAATGGCATCGTGCAGTTTTTATCCAGCACATCACATGACCATGGGCGAAGGCGGCTTCGTGGCCATGAATGATCCACAGCAAGAAATCATTGTGCGCAGTCTACGTGAATGGGGTCGTGGTTGCTATTGTGTAGGACCTGAAGCCAACAAATTAAAATGTGGTACCTGTGGCAAGCGATTCAATGAGTGGATCCCAGAGATGCCAGATCAGATCTTTGATCACAAATATGTGTATGATGAAATTGGTTACAACCTAAAACCCATCGAGCTACAAGCGGCCATGGGACTGGAACAACTTAAAAAATTGCCCGAGATACATGCTCTACGTCAACGCAACTACGCTCTGTTGTTTAATATCTATGAAAAATATGAACACATGTTCCACTTGCCACGTGCCAGAGACAAAGCCGATGTCAGCTGGTTTGCGTTTCCATTGACCATACGTGCGGGTGCTCCGTTCTCGCGCATGGATATCGTTGACTATCTCGAAGAAAACTTGATACAGACACGCCCATACTTTGCCGGCAACATCATGTTGCAACCTGCCTATAGTCATTTGATGGATCCTGTCGCGGCACGTGATCGCTATCCTGTGGCAACATTTACCATGAAGAACACATTCTTCCATGGGTGCAGTCCTGTTATCACTCCTGAACAGATAGAATACATTGGTCAAAAGGTCGACGGATTCATGAGTCTTTATCTATGATCACCCGGCAACAACTCATCGACTTTGAATCAGACATAGCACACTGTTTCAATACCAAACAGATACGGGCACCCATCCATCTCTATGATGGTGCTGAAGATCAGATCATGCGGGTGTTTGAAAAAATAAATGTTGACCATGATTGGGTATGTTGCACATGGCGAAATCACTATCAAGCCCTGCTCAAAGGCGTGCCTCAGACTTTGCTGAAACAAAAGATCCTGGCGGGAAAAAGCATGGTGATGAATCTGCCCGAACACCGTTTTGTCTGCTCCAGCATCGTGGGCGGGATACCCAGTATTGCAGTGGGGCTAGCCCTGGCATTAAAAATACAACACAAAGATTCTCGTGTGTGGTGTTGGTGCGGAGATATGAGCGCAGAAACCGGAGCCTGGTCTGAAGCCTACAGATATTCTCATGCACATGATCTACCCATAACCTTCATAGTAGAAGACAATGAGTTGAGCGTGCTAACACCCACCAGAGAAGTGTGGGGCGAGTCGAGATGGTATCTCCCAGATCAAGAGCCGACCGATTGGCATGAAACCCAGCATCTTATCTATTATCGATATCAAAATAACAAATATCCACATGCAGGAGCAGGTGTCAGGGTGCAATTTTAATGACCACACAGTATTACAATCAATGCCTTAAAGATGCCATGTTGTGGTTGTCACAACAGCCAGGCACCGTGTTTTTGGGACAGGCCGTGAGATATGGCGGCACTGGATGTTATGAAAGCCTTACAGTGGTGGATGACACACGCAAAATAGAATTCCCCATAGCAGAAAATTTCCAAATTGGTGTCAGCACAGGCTTGGCCATGGCAGGATTGATTCCTGTGTCCGTGGTTCCTAGATGGAACTTTTTGCTGTGTGCCACGGACCAGATCGTGAATCATCTTGACAAAATGATACCTCTCAGCGATGGTGCCTGCTGTCCAAAGGTCATCATCCGTGTGGCTGTTGGCAGTGAAATACCTGTGGATCCGCAGGACCAACACAAAGGCAACTTCAGTGAAGCGTTTAGGTTGTTGTGCAAACACATAGACATCATTGAGTGCGATACTCCAGAAAGCATATTGCCAGCCTATCAACACGCATATCAGAGGCAGGATGGCCGGAGCACCATCGTGGTTGAGTTTCCGGACTACGGAAAATGAAAATACTGATCACTGGAGGCCATGGATTCATCGGCCGTTTTCTGGGCCAGTATCTGTCTCACAGTCACGACGTTCATGCACCCGGAAGGGATCAATTGGATGTATGCGATCCTGGCGCTGTGGATCGTGTTTTGAGCAACGGCTATGATTGGATCATCCACTGTGCTGTGTCAGGTCGCCATCAGACTCTGAGCACGGATCCTGTCATAGTGTCCAACAACATCAGGGCCTTGAACAATATCTTATCAAAACGCGATCAGTGGGGTTCATTGATAAACGTAGCCAGTGGAGCGGAATTTGATCTCGACACTGACATAGATTGCGCCAAAGAACCAGACATATGGATCAAAAATCCACAGCACAGCTATGGCCTGAGCAAAAATCTCACAGCAAGGATAGTGCAGGCCTTACCAAATTGCATCAATCTGCGTTTGTTTGGTTGTTTTGATCCCAGCGAATCCGATCCCAGGCCTATCAAAAGGTGCCAAGGTTTGGTCTCACAAGGATTGCCTTTTTTGATAGAGGACAGGCCGTTTGACACAGTGTCAGTAGGAGATTTTGCTCGGGTGGTTTCGGCTGTTTTGGATGGTAAAATACGTGACAACGATTTGAATGTAGTGTATAATAAAAAATATACACTGGGTGAAACATTGAAAATTTACTGTAGATCACACAACTATGATCCAGATTTGGTCAGGATCTCAGACAAACCGGGCAGGAGTTATACCGGCGATGGCAGCCGACTGCATGCACATGCTTTGCCCTTGCAAGGACTAGAACAAAGCCTCAGCGAATACCTATGAAAAAAGTCTACGTAAGTTGGTCAGATGTGCAACGACAAGTGCAAGAACTGGTCCGACAGATGTGGCTAAATCAATGGCGCCCTGATTATGTGGTAGGTATCACCCGCGGTGGCTTGGTCCCGGCCAACTTGATCAGCCAGTATCTCGATTGTCCGATGTATACTCTGGGAGTGCGATTGCGCGACGGCAACAATGATGATTGCGAAAGCAACCTCTGGATGCCCGAAGATGCTTTTGGTTACCATAGGACTGACGACTTACCAGGCTTTAGCAATCCTGCCTTGCGTAAGAACATCCTGATAGTTGATGATATCAATGACTCTGGCGCCACTATAAACTGGATTCGCCAGGATTGGCAAGGGTCTTGCTTGCCTAACGATCCTGCCTGGGCCAGCGTATGGGGACACAATCTACGCCTTGCTGTGCTATATGACAACGAATCCAGCCAGGCAGAACTCATAGTAGATTATGCGGCCGAACGTGTGAACAAGTTTGAAACTCCACAGTGGATAGTGTTTCCATGGGAAGAGTGGTGGCGTCATTGGAATCCCGAAGAACAGCATGTGTGATGTAGCAGTGGTCATGGTGCACTTGTTTGAGTCCATGCCAGATCCTGATGTCAATGAGTCCAATGTGAGATGGAAGGAATACAGTGATCAGTTGGTGCAAAAATTACAGGACGTGACATGGCCCGTGATTTATCAGCTGGACTTTATCAATAAAGAAGGGTATGGTAGATTGTTCAATCAAACCACCAGGATCACAGAGTCGCAGTTTGGTCAACGATGGCAATACTTCAAACAGTTTGGCGATAGGGTCGCGAACAACAATATCGTCATGAGACCCCAAGATCATGTCAGCACATCAAATGAAGAAACTGCCATGATCATATCACACCGGGATCCGAAAATAGTATTGTTTGGTGGAATGCATACAGATAGATGCGTGACTCAAACACAAGCCGCAGTTTTTACTGCTGACAGAGAGTATCATGTCAGCACGAGATTGTCATATTCGTGGAGGCAGACATGGCAGGACGGTTGATCAACCCCTTGCGCGATGATTTGATGGTCCAGCAACAACTGCCTGCCGGGCGCACTGTGCATGGTGCCTGGCAACACATGGTGGCTGTGATCATGCTGAATCAAACTGGGCGTAAGCCTGTTAAAACGGTGTTTCCTATATTCATAGATCGTTGGTCCACTCCTAAAAAATTCCTCAGAGCCACTGAGCAAGAGATAAAAGACATAATCTGGCCATTGGGCATGGTCAATGTGCGTTGCAACAGGTTACGCAGAATGACCCAAGATTTCTTGACCTGGCAACACGAAGATGCTACAATGTTATATGGCATCGGCAAATATGGGTCAGACAGTTATGAAATCTTTTTCAAGAACAACTATGCTGTTGAGCCCACAGACAAAGAATTGCGACGCTACTTACAAGAAGAAATCTTTGAAATCATCTAAATACTATCATGGAAAAAATCACTTACACAGAGATATTTTATAGTCTCCAAGGCGAAGGTCGATGGGCCGGTGTGCCTTCGGTATTCTTCCGCACATACGGTTGCAACTTCCGTTGTAAAAAGTTTGGCCGTCCACGCGATGAAATCCTTGAAGGACACAACCCTGAAGTCACGGACATCATCGAAATGGTCCGGGCCGAACCCGAACGCTATAAGAAGTTTGAGGATCTGCCCCTTGTGACCACAGGATGCGATACCTATGCTTCAATCTATCCTGAGTTCAAGAGTTTCAATCACATCGATGACACAGACACCATCGTAGACAAGATGCATGCCATGATTCCCAACAATCGTTGGAACTCCGACGGCTGGAACGACAATGACATCCATCTGGTTATCACTGGTGGAGAACCGTTGTTGGGGTATCAGCAACTGTATCCGCAACTGCTAGAACGCTGTAAGGCCAACGGACTGAAAAGTTTAACTTTTGAAACCAATGGCACCCAAGATCTCTACCCCGAAGTGCATGAATACTTGTTTGAAGAATTCACGCGACACGGTCGAGATTATGACAGGCTCACGTTTAGTGTCAGCCCCAAACTGCCTTGTTCCGGTGAGTCATGGGATCGTGCTATCAATCCCAAAATTATCAAGAACTATGAGATGATCGGTTATACCTATGTGAAATTCGTGGTGGCCACCCGCCAAGACGTAGAAGACGCTGAACGTGCAGTGGCAGAATTCCGTGAGGCAGGGTTTGGAGGTCCTGTGTATCTCATGCCCGTGGGTGGTGTGCCGCAGGTATACAATCTCAACACACAAGAAGTAGCACGCCTGGCCATGGAACGTGGTTGGCGCTACAGTCCTCGCCTGCAGGTAGATATCTGGCGCAACGCCTGGGGAACGTGATTTGTCAAACAAGGCCAAGGGTCGCACGAGCTATGATACCCAAGCCGGCAATGTAGTCGTTGAGTTTTTTAACAGGAACGTAACGCCTTATCCCACTGAAGCCGGCGGACCCAAGTTTGACCTTATTCCTATCGAAAAGCAAAAAGACATCATGGTCAATGTGGCCAGGATGCATGCTGAACAAGAATACAATCGCATACTAGAACTGGTCGAAGTGCTACAACGACAGGCCGCGCAGATCAAACGTCGTCTGGATGTCACTGACATGGTTCATCAAGCGCACTATCAGTTCCAGACATATCACGGTCAATGCTATTGGCTGGCCCATGATCATATGCACCAAGGTAGGCTTGCACTGTTGCACATGGGTCCTGGAGAATGGAGCACCGGTGCTCCTGACTGGTATGAATATATCTGCCGAGTGAAATGGTTAGGCGACTACACTTGGGCAGAAGTTGATGATAAAGGAAACGTCATAGAATGATCATGATGTTCAACGGGTGCAGCTTCGTGGAACAGAGCCATCTTGAATTGGAAAATGATCAGTGGCGCGATCTTTACTGGCCCGCATTGGTCGCACCCGGTCATGACAACATCGCTGCCTCAGGAGCATCCAACACCAGGATATTCCGCACTACCCTAGACTATATCTATACCCACAAACCTCAAATGATCGTGATAGGCTGGACCGGACTTGACAGAGCAGAACTACCTTGTGCCAACGGTGATAGGGTGAGATTGAGGACTGACTGCACCAGTTTTGAGAACGATCAAGACAGCATGCCAGGACCTATCCATGATGCTTGGTATAGGGATCATCATAACACATGGTTGAGTTTTGAGCAACTGATACAACAGATCTTGATCGTGCAGGACTTGTGTAGATCTCGCGGCACGGTGTGCTGGATGTTCAACAGTTTTTTCCACAACTATATCGCATATCCGGGACAACCTTTGCAACACAATTTCAACGTGATGAATGAAAAATGGTTCCACAAAAGATTAGATGATCTCGAACATGCCAAGACGTTGATAGATCAGATCGATCTCGATCGTTGGATATGGCCTCCCAAAACTACTCTAGCACAGTGGGCTCAAACACAATGCCTAGAATTTGAATCACACGGTCATCCAGCACTGTCGGCCCAAGCATCCATAGCAGAGTATATAAGGAATCAAGTGGCATGATACACATTGATAGAGAAGCGGGCCCAAGAGAAGTCACTTACAAGGTAGAACGTCCGGAAGGCGGTTGGAAACGAAACTTCACTGATGAGGACAAACAAAAATTGTTGCCTATAGCTGAAACCTTGGCCATGATGGATGGTAATGCGTTTTTAACCAATCCCGATGTGGCAGAAAGTTATCTGCCCGAGGCCCATGCCATATATGAAAGCAACGGAGGTGACACAGGATGGGCCAGTGAGTGCAGTTGGATACAAAACCTTCGCAAAAATCTTCGTATGATACAAGAAGATGCCACGCTCCAGGATGCTTACGATAAATTACAAGTGCTATTGGCGCTGAAGAGGAAAGAAAATGGGAATATTTGATCTGTTCAAAAGAAAAGAAAAAGTCAGTGAAACTGTGGTTTCTAACAAAAATGTTGACAAAGATAAAATGAAGTCTGCAGAACCAACAAAAAGCAAGAAAAAGTCTGCCAAGGAACTGGCCACAGAACGTGGCGAACCTTACATCGAAATACTTAGCATGGACGTCAATCCCAATGACATCAACACCGGCGCATTTGAGTTTGATTGGAATGACAAGTTCATTGCCAATCTCATACGTGCTGGATATCAAGGAAAAACCGATGCCGACTTGGTGGATCAATGGTTCCAGAATGTATGCCGCAACGTGGTGCTGGAAACCTATGAACAGTATGAGGCCATGAACAACGACAGCCGTTACATGCAGAGCCGAGACCTTGGCGATGGTCGGAGAGAGATAGGATGATATTCAACCATATTCGCAAGCTCAAGGAAGAAGGTAAGAAAATTGGTATCACTTTTTCTACCTTTGATATGCTACACGCCGGACATATCGCCATGCTGGCCGAAGCAAAGAATCATTGCGACTATTTGATCTGTGGATTGCAAACGGATCCCACCATCGACCGTCCCGACACTAAAAATCGTCCGGTGCAGAGCATAGTGGAACGGCAGATACAACTAGCGGCGTGTCGTTATGTGGATGAAGTTGTTGTGTACCAGACAGAACAAGACCTGGTTGATCTGTTGCTGATACTGCCTTTAGATGTGCGCATCCTAGGAGTTGAGTACCAAGACAAAGAATTCTCTGGTCAACATGAATGCTATCAACGCAACATTGAAATCATATTCAATGGTAGAGATCACTCATTTTCGTCCAGCAGTCTGCGCAAACGTGTGGTTGAAGCGGAAACATTCAAGTCACTGAAACAACAATGATATTATATGTCAACGGCGACAGCCACACAGCGGCAGCCGAAGCTGTCAATGCCCACTCTTTTGCTGAAGATGATCCTAAACTAGGATATCTGCACAGACTACCGCATCCAGATAATCTGGCTGTGAGTTGGGGACGGTTGCTGTCTGAAATTCTCAAAGCCGCATTCCACTGTGATGCAGAATCCGCGGCCAGCAATGATCGTATCATGCGCACCACACTAAGTTGGCTTGACACACACCAGCGCGATTGGACCAGGACGCTGATGATCATACAATGGAGCACCTGGGAGAGAGAAGAGTGGTTGCATGAAGGTGCCTACTATCAAGTCAATGCGTCGGGCATCGACCATGTTCCGCTGGAATTGCAATCACGGTATAAACAGTTTGTGGCGTCAGTGGATTGGCCAACCAAGACCCAACACTGGCACCAACAGATATGGCAACTTCATCTCGACCTTGAGCAACGTGGCATAAGGCATGTGTTCTTCAATGGCAACTCAGATTTTTCGGCTGTGCCAAATCGTCTGGAATGGGGCGCCAATTATCTAGAACCCTACAGTCCAGAACACTCATTTTCCACTATTTTGTCTAAGAATTACGAAACAGTAGCACCCAATTCCTATCATTTTGGTCAGGAAGGTCATAGATTTTTTGCTCATTTTATGTTACAATACTGTATTGCCAACAAATTGATATGAGCCATGCGTTATCTACTGATTGACACTGCCAACATGTTTTTTCGTGCCCGACACGTGGCCTTCCGTGCTGAGGATCCATGGGAGAAAGTGGGCTATGCCCTACACATCACCTTGAGTGCTGTGAACAAGGTGTTCAACAAATTCCAAGCGGATCATGTGATATTCGCATTGGAAGGTCGTTCGTGGCGCAAGGATCACTATGCTCCTTACAAAAAAAATCGCGCCGATGCTCGTGCCGCGCTCACAGAACGTGAACAAGAAGAGGATCGCATGTTCTGGGAAACATTTGATGCGTTCAAAGACTATCTCAGCATCAAGACCAACTGCTCGGTGATACGTGAACCCAATGCCGAAGCTGATGACATCATCGCACGTTGGATTGACCTACATCCTCAAGACGAACATTACATCATATCGTCTGACACTGACTTTGTGCAACTGCTAGAAAACAATGTGCATCAATACAACGGCATCACTGACGAACTGCTCACTGTCAAAGGTATCTTTGATGCCAAGGGCCGAGAAGTGATAGACAAAAAGACCAAAGAACCCAAGCGCATACCGGACCCTGAATGGTTGTTGTTTGAGAAATGCATGCGTGGTGACGTCAGCGACAATGTGTTCTCGGCCTATCCTGGTGTGAGAACCAAGGGCACCAAAAACAAAGTGGGCCTGTTGGAAGCCTTTGCTGATCGCACATCCAAAGGCTATAACTGGAACAATCTCATGCTCCAACGCTGGACTGATCACAACGGCGCAGAGCATCGTGTGCTGGACGACTACCATCGCAATCGTGCGCTGATCGATCTGCGAGCACAGCCCGATGCTGTAAAACTGGCCGTGGACACAGCCATACACCAGCAGATTTCACACAAAGACGTAGGACAAGTTGGTAGCCACTTCATGAAATTCTGTGGTAAATACCAGCTCACTAGAGCCAGCGAACAAGCAGAGCAGTTTGGACGATGGCTCAACAAAACATATCAAGGAGTTTTAAACCCATGATCCTGGCAAAACCTGTTATAGCGAACAAATACTGGATTCTCAAAGAAGACGATCAAAAAATAGGCTCAGTAGAGGCCGAAGGTGGTGTGTTCCGTGTGCGCATGTATGATGCGGCAGAAGAATTCAAGACCATCAAGACCATCAAAAATCGCACACGGATCATATTCGAAGAACTGCCTGCACAGAAACAATCAAAAAAAGAGCATGCGGTCAACGGCTTCGCCACTGATGCCACTCCCCACAATGCCATATATGATGTGCAACGTCGCTTGCCCATCTACACCAAGAAGAACAAATCAAAATCTTGGTTCGCGGCCGGGTGGTATCAGATCAACACCACTGGCTCGTGGGAAACTGTGTTTTGCCCCAAACTGATCCTGCTCCAACGCTATGAGTATCGTGGCCCCGCGCACTCAGCAGATCAGTTCACATTCAGTTAATGAGCCGGTTACACATAGCCAAATTCATAGATCGGGTGCAACACTTTGAACAGCGCGGTGCCCGAGATTTCACCTGCTCGCTGGTGGATGCCAAAAATCTACATGCCGATATCACACGGCTCCTGTTAGAACTGGAATCCCTGCGCGAAAAAGGACAATCGGGCGAATCTCGCATTACCGTGGAGATGCAGGGCGGAAGTTTTTAATCTACCCAGTTTATCATAAATAAACTGGAGAGATAAAGATGAGTAGACCCAAGCCCAAAGTGTTGGTAGAACTGACCAACAAATCAACTTACAAAACCGAACAGGTGCTGGCTTCCGAAGGCATCTGGGCGGTGTTCTTTGACGACAAGCCCATCAATCTCAAAACATCCAACTTCCTGGTGCAGTATCCAGGACCCAAATACAAAAAAGTAAGTTTTTCCAATCCTGGCCATGCCATCAACTTGGCCAAAAAACTCAATCAACAATTCAAGTCAGACAAGTTTTCTGTGGTGCTACTGAAATCGGGAGATAGGATCTATCCCGATGGCAAACAATAAAAAAGAAATCACTCAGCGCCTGCTGGCATTGATTGCTGACCAGTCAATGAATCTTGACCATGCCTTGAAAGTGTGGTATATGAACATCCGCGACACAGGTGGTTTGCGACTCACTGCCATTGGTTACACTGTGCTAAAGACCTTGGACATAGAATCCTGGAACATGGATCTAGATCCCAAAAAGATCAACAAGAAGACCATACTGGAACTGGATCGCAAACTACAGTGGCCTTACTACATCGACACCAAGAAACGACAGATCATTTTTTTCTCCAGCCGCGAAGCCATGCTGGCCACGCTGTATGGCGATCTAGGATCATTTCTCAAACAGTATTCTTAGATCTTCGGCCGCGCGACGCTGTATGCTGTGAGCATAGTCTCCCATGAGATAGTCAAAGTTACGATCGATCTTTTCTTTTACCGTATCAAGATCGATGTCTTGGCGCAGACGGTCAATGTTGCTTTCTATGGCACTATACATCCGGGTATCCTTGTGCTCAGTGTCATATGAATAGTCATAGATTTCAGGATAGGTGTCAAATCCCAGATTCTCAACATCCGACATACACAGCCGATGGCCGATGCACATGAATGGATGCCGGGCGGCAATGGCCAACAGAGTCTTTTCTGTCACGATGCCTCCCACATCTTGATAAAGGCTTTCTGTGATGATGGATGATCTAGCACTCTGATACACAGGCAACAGTTTGACGAAATTATCTACATTGTTGAAATTGTAGGCCTGATAGGGATGTATGTCTATGGGCTGGAATATCGAATGGCTGACAAAGCCCGAAGGTTCGTGTCTCAGCAGATTGTAGACTTCTTGGCGATATTCTCGGGCACGTCCATTGAGACAGATCCAATTGTGTCTGATGTCTTTTTTGGCAACATCTTTCCATTCAGCCCATCGGGCTTTCAATTGGTGTACCAGTTCATAACTGTGGCTGGCAAAGTTCACTATGCGTATATTTCCTTGATAGATGTCTCGCAGTCTGTGATCCCAACACACAAAGATTATCTTGCTCTGTTGTTCGGGAGTGAACTGTTGTTCCAGCCAATGCAGTTCCACGCAAAGGTTGTCGTAAAAATGTATGAAATCCTGTGCATGGATCACCAGTCGGAAATTCCGGCGATGCCATCGCTCTCGAGCGATAGCAGGTAGATTGATGTGCCAGCGACTGCTCACTATGGGCCTGCCCAGGGCGCAGGGAACAAACTCAAAATCCAGTCCACGAGCCCGGAGCAACAGGATCATTTCTTTGTTAAAATTGGGTTCCGTGTAGTTGGGCATCGAATCAGGGGTTGACCAGGAATTGAATTTAGGGTAAAATTGTGTTGTAAATCAGCAACACCGCACAAATGCTGGGTTAGCAGGCACTAACTTAGTGGGTTTCTGCCCGGTTGACCAAAAATACCCTTTTCGGTTATAATATATGTATGGACAGTAAAAAAACACCCCGTAAAAAGCGAGCAGATCGCACCCACATCATCTACAAGATCATGTCGGGCACAGACTTC
>SXGQ01837449.1_pt1 | contig 26622 bp, 24 predicted proteins | sample 3178371 | NCBI WGS metagenome assembly SXGQ01 (sample SAMN11356859, study PRJNA531348) | freshwater metagenome | isolation source: freshwater sample F1-20 | place: China: Fuxian Lake, Yuxi | collected 2017-12-25 | reverse complement strand
TCAGCGGGTAGTAAATCATGGGCTTGTCGTACACCGGCAGTAATTGCTTGGATACCGCCTTGGTAGCCGGGTAGAGTCGCGTGCCGGAGCCACCAGCCAAAATAATCCCGCGTCGGTTCATGCCGCTGCCAACACCGCTTGTGCGTCCCGAGCTCATGTGGAAGCCTCCTGACGCTGTTCGTAGTTTTTAGTCATCCACTGCTGATACTCGCCCGACTGTACCTTGCTGACCCACTCCTGATGATCGAGATACCACTGCACCGTTTTGCGCATGCCACTCTCAAAAGTTTCTGCGGGCTTCCAGCCCAACTCTCGCTCGATTTTGCGTGCATCAATCGCATACCGACGGTCATGCCCGGGTCGATCAGTCACGAATTTAATTTGCGCCCGATACGACTGCGCGGAAGGTTTCAGCTCGTCGAGCAAATCGCACAAGGTGTGCACCACATCAAGGTTGGCCTTCTCGTTCCAGCCACCGATGTTATAGGTTTCACCCAGCTGCCCCGCCTCCAGCACGCGACGTAATGCAGCGCAGTGGTCTCCCACATACAACCAATCACGTACTTGCTGGCCGTCGCCATACACAGGCAGTGGTTTGCCGGCCAATGCATTGGCGATGATCAACGGTATCAACTTCTCAGGAAATTGCAGCGGCCCGTAGTTATTCGAGCAGTTACCGGTTAATACCGGCAGGCCGTAGGTGTGATGCCAGGCGCGCACTAAATGATCACTCGCGGCTTTCGAGGCCGAGTACGGACTATTCGGCGCATAGGGTGTGGTCTCTGAAAACGCCGGATCGGTGGGCGATAGCGTACCGAATACTTCATCGGTTGAGACATGCAGAAACCGGAAAGCTGCCTTGGCTGTATCGTCCAGGCCGCTCAGATAAGCGCGCGCTGCTTCCAACAAGCTGAACGTGCCATCGACATTGGTGCGAATAAAATCCCCGGGGCCATGGATAGAGCGATCGACATGGCTCTCGGCAGCGAAATGAATAATCGCGCGCGGCTTATGCTTGTCGAGCAACGAAGCGACCAACGCACGATCGCAAATATCACCTTGAACAAATACATGGCGCGCATCGCCTTGCAATTTGCTGAGGTTATCGGGATTGCCCGCGTAAGTCAGCTTGTCGAGGTTAATGACGGGCTCAATAACAGTTGCCAGCCAATCCAGCACAAAGTTGGCACCGATGAAGCCGGCGCCGCCGGTGACGAGAATCATGCGTATCCTTGCTAGTTCGCTAATGTAGCGAGATTCAGAATTGCCGACATTTTACGTGAGTCGCCCCGGCAGATTGCAATCACTACAATGGCATTTTCAAGAAGTTTCACGGGATTTTTCAAGGTCATGGAGACATGTGCGATTGGCGATGTTCAGGGCTGCGCTGCCGAGTTGACTCGGCTGCTGCAACAGATTGATGCACTGTCGCCCGGTGCGCAGTTGTTATTTGTCGGTGACCTGGTGAATCGTGGCCCGGCCTCGCTGCAGACCCTCAGAATGGTGAAGGCCATGGGCTCGCGTGCCCGTACCGTGTTGGGTAATCATGATCTTCACCTGCTCGCCGCCGCCCATGGAGTGCGCGCACCGGCACCGAGCGACACTCTTAACGACATTCTGCATGCGCCCGATCGTGATGAACTGCTTTACTGGCTACGTCATCAGCCCTTGGCGCTGACGGCAGACGACTGGTTGGTGGTGCATGCGGGCGTGCTGCCGCAGTGGTCGGCGTCGCAAGTGCTTTCACTCGCAGCTGAAGTTGAGACGCGCTTGCAAGCAGACGACTGGGTGGATTTTTTGCGCGCGATGTACGGTAATCAACCTTCGCAATGGTCAGATACGCTGCAAGGGCATGATCGGCTGCGTTGTATCGTGAATGCGCTGACGCGACTTCGATTTTGCAGCGCCGAGGGTGAGATGGAATTCGCCACCAAAGAAGGCCCGGGCGCACCACCCGCCGGGTTCATGCCATGGTTCGATGTGCCGGGGCGGCTGACTGCACACATGCCGATCTTGTTCGGCCACTGGTCTACGCTCGGCATTCTTCAACGCGACGATGTGTTTGGTCTGGATAGTGGCTGCGTGTGGGGCGGAAAGCTGAGCGCGCTCAGGCTGTCAGATCGGCACTTGCTGCAAGTAGCGTGTCCACGTCATCAAGCACCCGGCTGAGAGATAATTTTTCCACTGCCTGAGCACGCTGTATCGCGGCCTGCGCCGGGATTTGCATCAACCGACTTTGCGTTGTTCCTGGTGAGCGGGGGGTAGTAATGCCCCGGCGATCGCATTATGCGCGGCCTGTGCCAGTTCACGACGATGCGCACCGGTCGTCGAGATCGGCGGCAGGCGTATCAACTCAGCGGTCATGCCGCCGCTGTTCATGATGGCGATCACGCTTTGCAGGAAATTCATGTCACCGACAAAGTCCGCCGCATCGTGTAACTGGCCGTCCGCGTCAACATAGCGTATGGCATACGGTTGAACCGGCACGTCCGCTTCAAGCGCTGCTTCAAACAAGTTGGCGTGAAATGGCAGCACCGTACCCTGCGGCGCAGTCGTACCTTCCGGGAAGAAGGCTACGCGCTCACCATCATGAATACTTTTAACAAGACCTTCGTAAATCCGCCGCACATCACGCGCGCGACCTCTTGCAATAAAGATGGTACCCGTGTGCTCGCATAACCAACCGATCAGTGGCCAGCTACGAATATCGGATTTCGCCACAAAGCGGCAAGTGTGCAGTGTGTTGATAACGAAAATATCAAGCCAGGAAATATGGTTGCAGATGATCAGCGCTGGCGACACTGGCGCTGCTTGCAGCGATTGATCAAAACGCATACTGACGCCGCATATCGCAACCAGCTGACGCGACCATCGCTGCACGCGGCGCTCGCGCCCTGCTGCACTCAACAACGGAAACAAGAATGCGACTTTGCCAAGACCAACCAGCAAGTGCAGCGCCAAGCGCGTGAGTCGCCAATACCTCATCAACAGCCTTTTAGCAGAAGCCCGTCGGCGTCATTGTTGAGCAAATCATCGACTAAATGCGACACGGCCAGAGACGATGGTATGTTTTACCTGACCCGGCAACTCATAACCAATCAAGGGTGTGTGCTTGCCTTGGCTACGCAAAGCAGCTGGCTCAACTTTCCAGCGTGCAGCAGGATCAAACACGCAAACATCCGCGACGCCTCCCACAGTCAAGCTACCCGCGTTGATGCCGGCAACGCGCGCGGCATCGCAGGTAATGCGTGCGATTGCCGTACTGAGATCAGCACCCGTCGCATGGGCATCGTGTGCCCACTTGATGGTGAGCGACAGTAATAACTCAAGACCCGTAGCACCGGGCGAGGCCTCGGCAAAGGGTAATAATTTTTCTTCGTCATCGAGCGGGGTGTGATCCGAGCAAATCGCATCAATCGTGCCGTCGAGTAGCGCTGCTTGAATCGCATCCCGATCGCGCTGGCTACGTAGTGGCGGCGTCATGCGCGCATTGGAATCAAAAAATCCGATATCGTTGTCAGTCAAATGAATATGGTGCGCACCAACGTCACAGGTCACTGGCAAGCCCTCGGCGCGTGCCGCGCGTATTAATGCCAAACCAGACGCTGATGAGGTGCGGCAGATATGCACCTTGGCACCGGTGCTACGCATTAACTCGAAAATCGTGTGCAGTGCCACGGTCTCACTCGTAACAGGCACACCAGACAAGCCCAGTCGTGACGCTAAAGGGCCGGCGTGTGCCACACCCCCTCGACCAAGATACGGGTCTTGCGGTCGCAACCACACCGTAAAGCCGAAGGTACTGGCGTACTGCATCGCACGCTGCAATACCGTCGTGTCTTGTACTGGCTCCTCGGCCTGTGCGAAGCCAACACAACCGGCCTCGGTCAGCTCGGCCATTTCAGTCAGCTCTTTACCTTTTAAACCAGCGGTCAACGCACCAAGTGGGTAAACATGTGACTGGTTCAGCAAGCGCGCGCGATGCACCAGCATCTCGACCAAGCCGGGCTCATCGAGCACCGGATCTGTATCCGGTGGGCACAGCAAACTGGTGACGCCGCCTGCTACCGCTGCATCGAGCTCTGATTCGAGTGTGGCTTTGTATTCGTAGCCAGGCTCGCGCAATCGCGCACTTAAATCCACCAGGCCAGGTGATACGACTAAGCCAGTGGCATCAATCACTCGCTCCGCATGAAAACCCGCAGGTGCTGGTCCGATCGACGCAACACGACCGTCAGCGATATACACATCCTTGATTGCGTCGACGCGGTTGGCCGGATCAATCACGCGGCCCTGTTTAATCACGATGTTCATCGTCGTCATTGCATCCATCATGCCGCCGCCAGCATACTCATCACCGCCATCCGCACCGCGATACCGAAGGTCACCTGCGGCAGAATCACTGACTGCGAACCATCCGCCACCGCAGAGTCAATTTCAACACCGCGAGTCATCGGACCGGGATGCATCACGATCGCGTCAGGCTTGGCCAGCGCAAGGCGCTCGGGCGTGAGGCCATAGCTTTTGAAATACTCTTGTGCCGACGGCAGCAACGCGCCCGTCATACGCTCGTTCTGCAGACGCAGCATGATGATGACATCCACACCTTTTAGGCCTTCGTTCATGTCATTGAACACGCGTAGTCCCATCTGCTCCAGTGAGGAGGGCAGCAAGGTACGTGGCCCGATGGCGCGCACCTCTGGCACACCGAGTGTGGTCAGCCCATGAATATCGGAACGTGCCACTCTGCTGTGCAGAATATCGCCGACGATCGCGACCGTCAGATTATGAAACTCTTTTTTGTAGTGCCGAATGGTGTACATGTCGAGCAAGCCCTGCGTCGGGTGCGCATGACGCCCATCACCGGCATTCACAACGTGCACATGATCTTGCCCGGTCTCGACCAGATGTTTGGCGATCAGGTAGGGCGCGCCGGATTGTGCATGCCGCACCACAAACATATCCGCGTGCATCGCAGACAAGTTATCGATGGTATCGAGCAGCGACTCGCCCTTGCTGGCCGATGAGGCAGAAATATTCAGGTTAATGACATCTGCCGACAAGCGCGTAGAGGCAATCTCGAAGGTGGTGCGGGTACGCGTGCTGTTCTCGAAAAACAGGTTAAAAACACTCTTACCGCGCATCAGTGGCACTTTTTTGACTTCTCTGTCGCTGACACTCACAAACGACGCGGCGGTATCCAGAATGCGGGTGATGATGGAAGCGGGTAGCCCTTCCAGAGTGAGCAAGTGCTGTAATTCGCCATGCTTGTTGAGTTGCGGGTTATACATGTTCCACCGTCAGACTAAAGCGGCCCTCACTATCTTTATGCAGTACCAGCTGCTCATGCGCACCCAGCTTGACGGTATGCGCAACGAAGTCAGCGGCTACCGGTAGCTCGCGATCACCGCGATCGACCAGCGCCGCCAGCATGATCTTGGCCGGGCGCCCGTAGTCGAACAAGGTATTGATCGCCGCGCGTGTGGTACGACCGGTGTAGAGCACATCATCGACCAGCAAGATCGTGGCGCCCTCGACCTCAAAAGGAATCTGACTCGGCTTGACCTCGGCCGACAAGCCGCGCTCGGCGACGTCGTCGCGGTAAAAAGAGACATCGACATAGCCACTATCTGAACTACCCAGGCGACGCGCCAGTCGATCGGCCAGCCACGCGCCACCGGAGTAAATACCAACCACAGCAACTTCACCCTCGCCATGCAAAGCAGACAGCACCTGCGCTTCGAGTTGCGCGTACAGGGCTTCGGCATCCAGTTCAGTTGGGTTCATGTTGATCAAAGTATTGTTGCAAGATCAGCGCTGCTGCTTCGCTATCGATATGCTCACCACGTCGCTGCGACAGTACTGCAGAGCTGTAACGCTCGTCTATGAGTACTGCAGGAATGTCATAACGACCGTGCAGCTGATTGGCAAAACGTCGGCAACGCACCGTCATTTCATGCTCGGCACCGTCCGGGTGCAGCGGTAAACCCACCACCAGTGTTGACGGCTGCCATTCATCCAGCAAGCGCGTAATCGCGGCAAATTTATTCTCGTTGCGCGCGGCTTCGATCACTGCCAGCGGTGTGGCCTGACGCAACACAGTATTGCCAACCGCGACACCGATGCGCTTCAAACCGAAATCAAATGCAATCACGGTACTCATGCATGGCCGGCCTCGCCCGCCAGATCAGCGGGATCAAAACCGAGCAAATGCATCGCCGCCGAAAAACGCTCTTCTATAGGTACATCAAACAAAATCGACGGGTCAGCTTTCACTGTGAGCCAGCCATTACGCAAAATTTCTTCTTCCAGCTGGCCTGCGCTCCAACCGGCGCAGCCAAGGGTAATAATCAAACGATCAGGGCCATTACCTGCCGCCGCTTGCTCGAGCACATCACGTGACGTAGTCAGTACCACATCGCTCGACACCACGAGCGACGAGCTGTAGCTTTCGCGCGGCGCATGCAAGACGAAACCGCGCTCGACTTGCACCGGCCCGCCGAACAGCACCGGCTTGCCAGAGCGTGTCATGTTCTGCGTACCAATCTCCAGCGACAACTCAAGGCGCTCGAACAACACGCCCATGGTCATGTCGGTCGGTCGGTTAATAATCATGCCGAGCGCGCCATCACTATTGTGCTCACACAAGTAAACCACGGTGCCACCAAACACCGGGTCGAGCATGGACGGCATCGCGATCAAAAAATGATCGGCGAGTTGTAGATCAGGTAAGTTCGGAAAAAAATCGACGCGGCCCGCGGCTGGCGCGGTGGTCTTGGCGGAGTGCGGCTTGCCTTGCTTGGCCATAGCGCGCATTTTAGCAGCATTGCACGCGGTGACCGCAGCACCGTTACACTGATCGGCTTATCGATCATTCTGATACCCGATTACCTCATGACCACTTATGACCGCGCGCTCGTCTGGTTCCGGCGCGACCTGCGCAGCTTCGACCATGCAGCGCTGCACCATGCACTCGCCAGCGCCAAGCAGGTGTTTTGTGTTTTCATTTTTGACAAGGACATCCTCGACCCGCTGCTGGCCCACGGCAGTATGGACAGGCGGGTGGCATTTATCCATGCCAGCCTGCGCGAGCTGGATGCAGAGCTGCAGCAGCATGGCGGCGGGCTGATTGTGCAGCACGCGCGCGCGGCGCAGGCGATCCCGGCGCTGGCGCAAACGCTGAACGTCGATGCGGTGTTCTGCAATCATGATTACGAGCCCTATGCCAAGCAGCGCGACCAACAGGTGGCGGATGCGCTTGGCAAGCAACAGCGGCAATTTTTCAGCTTCAAAGATCAAGTGATCTTTGAAAAAAATGAAGTGCTGTCACTGGCGGGAAGCCCTTTTTCGGTTTTTACACCGTATAAAAATGCCTGGCTGAAGAAATTTCAGCCCAGCCCCGGCATGCTGGATAGTTCACTGATTCCGCACTTCGAGGTTAAGCCCAAACGCGGCCAACTCGCATTGCCCTCTCCCGCACCCGGGATGCCCTCATTGGCCGAAATGGGATTCGATGATATCGATCTCGCCGCACAGCATCTGCCCACTGGTATGCAAGGCGGGCAGCAGTTGATCGATGATTTTCTGCCACGGCTATCGCGCTATGGTGAGGCACGTGACTTTCCTGCGGTGAAAGGGCCCTCTTATTTATCCGTACATCTGCGCTTCGGTACGGTCTCCGTGCGTTCGCTGGCCCGACATGCGATGGATGCGATCCGCTCCGGTACCCGTGCCGATGGGGCAGCGGTGTGGTTAGCCGAGCTGGTGTGGCGTGATTTTTATTTCATGATCTTGCACCATCACCCGAAAGTGGCTGAGGGCGCTGCGTTCAAAGCCGAGTACGACCGGATTGCGTGGGAAGAAGGCCCGCAAGCTGATGAGCTGTTTGCCGCATGGTGTGAGGGCCGCACCGGCTACCCGCTGGTAGACGCGGCGATGCTACAGCTTAACCACAGCGGCTATATGCATAACCGTTTGCGCATGGTGACTGCTTGCTACTTGATTAAAGATTTGGGTATCGACTGGCGACGTGGCGAAGCATATTTCGCGCGCATGCTGAATGACTTTGATCTGTCGGCCAATAATGGCGGCTGGCAGTGGGCAGCTTCATCTGGCTGTGATGCGCAACCTTATTTCCGCATCTTTAACCCGATCACGCAATCACAAAAATTTGATACCGAGGGTAAATTCATCAAGCGCTATTTGCCGCAACTGAATAAGCTGGATGCAAAACAAATTCACGCGCCGTGGCTGGCGCCAAGCCTGGCGCTGGATATGGCAGGTGTATCACTGGGCAAAAACTATCCCGAGCCTGTTGTTCAGCATGATGAAGCTAGAAAAAAAACACTGGCGCGCTATGCGGTAGTGAAAAAATCCTGATCATCTCTGGTCGCTGAGGGCACCGGCTCTGCCATGATTTGAGTCAGCTGCGTGAGCAGCGCTTGTTCGGAATACGGCTTGCCCATGTACGCAGTAGCACCTAGCTGCAAGGCACGCTCGCGATGCCGGTCTGCCATACGCGAAGTGATCATTATCACTGGCAAGGTTCGCCAACGTGCGTCATCGCGCAGTATGCCAAGTAATTCAAAACCATCCATACGTGGCATTTCAATATCCAGCAGCACCAGTGCCACAGATGCCGTCTGCAAAAATGCCAGCGCCTCTACGCCGTCGCGTGCCAAGGCGACTGTGTACCCGTGGCGCTCAAGGAAGCGCTGGCTGGCACGACGCACGGTGAGTGAATCATCCACGACCAGTACCGTCGGCTTACGCACTTCTGGTACACCCGACACTTCCAACGCCGTGACATCCGGCAAACGGAAAGGATGAATAACTAAAACAATTGCGCCATCGGCCAGCGCACTGGCGCCTGCCAGACCCGGCACCCGAGACAGCTGTGACCCCGGATGCCTGACGATCAGTTCACGCTGCCCCTCCATCGCGTCGAGTTGTATCGCCATCGTCTCATCGCCCTCGCTAACGATAATCACGGGCACGCGACTCTGCGCAACCGCCCCCCGATCGGGCGCTGTGCTGGTATCGCCCAACATCACGCCGAGCCGCCGCAAAGGCAAGAGCGTGCCTTGCCAGTCGATCTGCTGCTGCCCTTCAGAACGGCTAATGTCTGCAGGTATCTGAAGCACCTGCTTTACCAGTGCCGCCGGCAAGCCAACGCGCCATTGCCCTGCGCGCGCCAGCACCACCATCACACTCGCCAAGCCCATCGGAAGCCGTAAGGTAAAACGACAACCCTGACCTGCCTCGCTCTCGACTGCAATCTGTCCGCCCATGGCGGTCAATTCGGCGCGTACCGCATCCATGCCAATACCGCGGCCCGACAACGCGGTTAAGTTGGTTGCGGTCGATAATCCCGGCGCAAAAATCAGTGCACTCAGCGCGTCTTGATCAGGGTCATCACCGACGTTTAGCAGACCCGCATCGATTGCACGCTGTCGAATTCGCTGAAAATCCAGGCCGCGTCCATCATCCGTCAGCACAAGCTGCAGCTCATTTCCGGTCACCGTTGCGCTTATCGTTACCCGGCCAGTGACCGGCTTGCCCAGCGCTTGCCGTTGCGATGCCGGCTCAATTCCATGCACTACCGCATTACGCAGCAGATGCTCGAGCGGGCCAAGCAATCGATCGAGCAGAACACGCTCAATCTCAACATCACCGTTGTGAAGCATTAATTCAACCTCAGCACCGAGCTCACGCGCTGAGTGCTGCAGTACATGCCGTAAACGTGTCTCGGCAGTGTGCAAAGGCTGGCAACGCAGCGCCTGTAATTCAGATTGCTGCCGTCGTAAATCACGCTGCTGCTCAGCGGTGGTGTTACTCAACTGCTCAAGCTGACCAGATAGGCTACGCTGCACACCAACCAAATCAGTCACACTCTCGGCCATCATGCGCGTCAGCTCGTGCAGCCGGGTGTAGCGGTCAAACTCGAGCGGATCAAACTCAGGCGGAGCGATGCTGGATACGACCGTTTGACTTGCGTGCGCCACGACGCGCGACTCTGCCTCAATTTCAAGCTCACGTAATTGCGTCCGTAGACGACTAATATCTTCAGCAAGATCTGTTAATGAACGTCGCTGTACCTGCAGTAATTCGCCCAGGTGCGCATTCCCGCTCCATAACTCGGCGCCGGTGTCGGCGAATTGCGCCAAGCGGTCTGCACGTACCCGCAGCATCTGCGATCGTTTTTCTTTGGCTGGTACGAGCGGCGCAATAGTCGTATCTGATGCACCCACCGTGCTTGGTAATACTGACGGCTCAGCCGATTTTTCTTGAGCACTTACATCCGCGGCACTTTCCACACCCGCTATGTGATCAATAGACAGGCCAGTGACTGAGGCATGATCAAGCCGCGTACTGGCTGGCTGAGTCAAGGTGTAGGTCCAGAGATCAACCCGATGAAGCAGTGAGACGATAGAGGACAAGAGGATTGCGGGTGCGAGGCTAGCTGGCGCTTGCCGCTGCAGTTCCGCCACCTCCGTCTCGGCCTGATGAAACGCCTCGCCGAGATCGTCTCGGCCAGCCATATGTGCACTGCCCTTCAGGGTATGCAATACCCGAAGCAACTGCATCGCCTGCGTGAGATCGTCTGGCTGCTGTTGCCACTGCCGCAGCGACTGCTCAAGTTGTGGCAGTAAATCTGCGGCCTCCAACTTGAATAGCTCATACAGCTCGTCATGCTCCTCTGATGGGCCGGGTGAGGGCGTGACTTCCTCAGCCAACAGGTGCTGAGCGATGCCGGCTGCAATATCACTTGTGGGAGGTACCATCGACTCACGCAAGCACTGCACCAGTGACAAGGCGTTACCGCGCTCGCCATGGCTCGCAAAATATTCAAGCATCTGGGAGAGTGCATCCAACACCGTATCAATCAACGACGCCTGCAGCGCCGATCCATGCAGCTGCACATGCTCCAATGCGGATTCCAATGCAAGCGCTAGTTCCGCCAAGCCACTCAAGCCCACGGTCGCAGAGCAGCCTGCCAATGTATGCGTAGCGTGTGACAAGCCAGGCGTATCCGCTGCAGCGGCATAGTCGCGCATGGCGTGAATAAGCGTGTGCGCCTCGTCGATAAAAATCGCGTCAAGTTGTGCTTGAGGCTGCAGAGATAGCAGGTCCTGCGGAGGTTGATCGCTGTTGAGCGCCTCATCTTTAGTGAATATTTGCTCAGGCGGCAGCTCTTGATCAATAGGCGCTGCTTGTTCAAGTGATGCTGCTTTCTCAACTGGTACTGCTTGCTCAAGTGGCGTTGCTTGTACAAGTGGTGCTGCTTGCTCAAGTGGCGTTGCTTGCTCAATTGGTAGCATCTGCTCAATTGGCACTGCTTGCTCATGTAGCGGCATGTGATTGCCTTGCAGCGATTGTTCTGCTTGTAGCCCTAGCTGCCAAGGAAGGTCTGCAAGCATCGCCTGAAGCAATACCCACTGCTGTGCAAAAGTCTCATCTTTTAGTGTACGAGCGGTGAAGTGAGTGAGTGAATTACGTAGCTGAACAAGGTACTCACGCGCGGCGCTTGCACCGAGCAGGTTCAACGCACCCTCAATCCGCGTCAAGACCAAGGTAGCAGTTTTGCACGCATTTGTAGTATCCGAAGCCGACTCGACCTCGAGCGCATGCTCAACCTGTACCATATCGGTTTGCATGGTCGCTACCAGTGCCTGGTATAAGTCATGCGCGTCGTCAGCGCGTGCTTGCGTGCTTAATTGATCCAGGTGCTGAGAGGGCTGCTCACTACTCAGCAAGCCGCTCATGCTCCGGATAGTGGCTAGCATCGCGTAGCCGCGTGTACTTTTTTTCAGGCAGCACAGGCCGGCTGCCAAGCCCTCGGCTTGCAGGGGTTGTAGTGGCGCAGATCCGATGCGCGCAAGGAGATCTTGCAAGTCAGCAGCTGCCGCAGTAAAAAACTCAGAAGCGAGCGCGGTATCGATCCATGTCTTCCATATCACCGGATCTTCGATAGATGCCGGGTTGCTTTCGATCGCCGATATCATGACATCCAGCGCTTGGTGCAATGCCACTGATATATTTTCATCAGTCGCATCAGCGATGATGCGATGCTCAGGTAAAGCAAATTGCTGCTCAAGACGAAAGACTTTAGCGACTGTTAGTGCCAGCGTGGTATGTCGTGGGTGTTGCGCCAAGGTGTAAAGCGCTTCGCGAGCGAGCGAACCAAGCGCATCAGCAGATGACTTGTGCTCACTTATTGGCTGACGTTGCAAGCGTACACCAGCTGCAGCGATTTTCTTGATCGGTGTCGGGTCGCCACCCACATGCGCGAATTCGATAAAACAAGCCTGAATCGCTAACCAGTACGCGCATTTCTCGTCAGTGAGCGAGGTGGTGGCGGCAGCAGCAAACAGGGCAGCGATCGGCAATGCAGCGGCGCGCAAAGCCTGATCATCTTGCGCGCGCAGCAGTGTCAGCAGCAATTGATCCGGATCAGTATGGGCCGAGTCGGTATGGGCCTGATCAATTAGCTCTGTTAACGGTAAATCAGACAGAAGATGTTGATCGATATCCAGCACAAGTAATGCGGATACTTGCCGTGTTGATGGCCCACCCACCGCGAGTTGTTGATGCCAGCAGTGAATCAGCTCGCCAGTACTCAGCGTTTGACCACGCAGCAGCGCGCGCAGTGCCGCTCTGATGAAAACTTGAAACCGCTGGAGAATGAATCGGCTTGGGTGGGGCGCATCAGTAGCCGGCTGGCCGGCGTTGATCAGCTGCTCTCGCACCAAGGCTGTCAAAGCGGCCAACCCAGGCTGATCAATTAGCTCAAGCGCACCCTGCAACTGAGCTAGCCGTCGCGCTGCATCGATCAGCGCTGCCGTATGGCTGTCACCCAGACCCGAGCTTTCTAGCTCAGTCAAGAGCGCTGCAAGCTCGCCCAAGCAGTGCTCTGTGGTTTGCGCCAGCGCCGCAAGACTCGTCAACGGCATTGCCGCAGATGCGTCGCGGCAGTGCAGATCGCTCACTTTGTTTTCCAATGTGAATCAGGCGTCGGAATCACGTGTCAATGCGGAAGCGATTGATTGCACCGCCCAACTCGTCGGCCAGCAGCGCCAGCTCGCTTACCGAGGCCGCCGTCATTTGCGTACCCTGACGGGTATGCTCGGTCACGGTCAGAATGCTGTCGATGTTGTGAGCGACATGATCAGCCAAACTGGTTTGTTCGCCTGCAGCGGCCGAAATGCCGCGAATCAAATCGGCCAGATGCTGCGAGATGCGATGGATCTCAGCCAATGCCGCGCCTGCACTGTCAGATCGCTGCGCGCCGTCGACTACCCGCTGCGTTGACCGCTCCATGGCTGCGATAGCCTCCTGCGCATCAGCTTGTACAGTCTTGACCAGCTGCGCGATTTGGCGCGCCGAATCACCACAGCGCTCGGCGAGCCGCTGCACCTCTTCGGCCACTACAGCAAAGCCGCGCCCTGCCTCACCAGCCGATGCCGCTTGAATAGCGGCGTTCAATGCCAGCACCTGTGTTTGCTCGGTGATACCGGAAATCAGATCAACGATATCGCCAATTTCGAGTGAAGAATCACCGAGTCGCTTGATGCGCTTCGCACTTTCCTGCATCTGCTCGCGCAGCTGCTGCATGCTGCCGATCGCATCCTGTACCGCGCTCTCACCCTGAGCGGCAGCGTTCAGCGAAGCCTGCGCAACATCGGCTGATTCACTGGCTGCTCGCGAAACCTGATGAATCTGCTGCGCCATTTGCAGTACTGCTTGCCCGGTTTGCTGTATCTCTTGTGATTGTCGTGCCGCTAGCTCGAGCAAGTCGCCTGAAATGCCTTGCGCAGTGGTACAGCCGCTGGCAACTTGTTGCGCGGTCGCTCTGACTTTGCCAAGCAAGCGGCGCAATTCATCAAGCGTGAAGTTAACCGAGTCAGCGATCGCACCTGTAATATCCTCCGAGACCGTGGCCTGTATGGTCAAGTTACCCTCGGCGACCTCTTGCAACTCATTCATCAAGCGCAGTATGGCGGCTTGATTCTGCTGGTTCAGGCGTCGCGCTTGCTCTTCATCGCTCAATGCTTTTAGCTTTTGCTGCTCTGACTGCGCCCGCGCTTGCTCCGCCTGATTGGCGCGTTGCCTGCTCTGCTGAAGCTGTAGCGCCGCCACTGCTAATCCGAGCGAGACACAAAGCAAGGCGCACAGACCGAGTGCCCAGCGTAACGCACCAGCATCTTCGCTACCGCGATAGTCCTGCTGTAGCGCGAGTAAACGCTCGCGCAGCGATTCATTGTCGGCAAATATGTGGCGCTCTGCCTCTTTGGCGGCAATGAAGTGCTTCAGATTGCCGAGAATGCCTGAGAGCTCACGCTGATACAGCGCGAATTGTTGACTTAACTCGGCCAGGCGTCCGCGCGCATCGGCATTAGTGACAGCAGGCAGGCGCAGTGCCGGGCTACCCTCAAGGAAGGCATGCACGATGTCATCAAACGTACCTGCATCGCGGCCGAGTAGAAACGCAGTGTCTTGGTTGATGCCATCGGGCGTCAGGAATTCATTCGCGCTTTTTCCAAGACGCTGCGTCAGCATGACTAGCTGGCCGGCAGCTGCAATCTCGCGCGGTGAGGCGCCGTGTTGTGCCAGCAGCGTTGCCACTTGCTCGCTCAGCTCAAGCAGCACGGGGTTGAGGGTGTTCAACTTGTGTAAGGTGCCACGAAAACCGGTGAGCTGCTTCTCAAGCGCAAGCAACTGCGCGGAGGCTTCGGAAGAACGCCGCCATACCGACCGGATAGCATCGATGCGTAGTTTCAGCGCGTCATCGGCGGCCGGTAGACTGTGACCTTGCCAGTCTCCGCCTTGCGCCAGACTATCGAGTGCTTGTGTTATCTCGGTGCGACTGTCTTCGAGCTGACGAAACGCGTCCCGGTGGCCTTGAATCGCATTCGGCGCTGCCTTACCCAGACGCTGCGAATGCATCAGTAGCTCGCTCGCCATTTGCGTCTGTACCGCCGCAGTGAGTGTGACGCTGGTATAAAACCAGGCTAGCGCAGCAACTATAACTAACGCTATGGCCAGCGACCATTTGAGCGTACGTAGTACGGCTGGTAGCGGCCAACGCCCCAGACGACTGAATCCGCTTGATGCTGATTGCCGCGTTCGCCAACGCAGGGAATGCCACCATGCAGCGAGCCGGGAGGGTCTCAAAGATATAGAAGAAAAAGTAGTAGGGTCGAGCCGTTTATCAGGATCCATGCAGCGCTCCGAACAAGAGAATGAATCAGGCTGGGTACCGAGCAATGTCAAGAAATGCGGGCATTGCCATCAGCTTGATCAAATCAATCCCAATGTAGTGACTGCCGTCAGCATGCACAAACCGGGTCGGCGCCCAAACACTTGGCGTCACCGCAGGTGCTTCCGGCTTTAGCTGGGCGCGATCAATCACACCGATCATTTGGCTTACGCGAATTGCACACCGTATCGGTAGCACGCCAGATAAAACCAGTAGATGATCCGTACGCTGCCATGGCCGTGGATTAGCGCCGGCAAAAGCATCCAGATCGATCACCCCTATCAGCTGACCGCGATGACTCACCAAGCCGAGAAACCAGTGATGCGTAAACGGCACCGGCGTCGGCTGCTCGCTGCCCAGCATCTCTTCGGTATGCACAAGATCGAACAAGCAGCGCTGGTCGCCGGTAGCACATGCCAGATAGGACTGCGTGCTGCGATATGACTGTTGCGCTCGCTGCAGACGCTCGGCGAGCTGCTGCTGAAAGCCCTGTAAGGTACCCAGCCGGTGACTGATTGAACTTGCCACGCGTGCTAGCTGGATGCGCGCGATAGCGTTGCGATCTTCTGCAGCAGCGTATCGGCATCAAGCGGCTTGACCAGATACTCGCGAGCGCCTTGGCGTAAACCCCAGATGCGGTCGGTTTCCTGGTGCTTGCTGCTACAAATAATGATGGGGATGTCACGCGTAGCCGGATCGCGCGCGATCTGGCGCGTAGCATGAAAGCCATTCAAGCCCGGCATCACTACATCCATCAAAATCAGCTGCGGTGGCTGTGCCTTGATTTTCAGCATTGCCGCTTCGGCGTTATCCGCAGTAGTGACGCTGTAACCGTGCCGACTCAGCAAGTCGGTGATGAAATGGCGCTCGGTCGGTGAATCATCAACGACAAGAATATGCTTGATCGACATAGTGGTGAGCTTGAGAGGAAAAAACGAGCATCAGGTAACAGCCGGCGCAAGCAGTGCATATGTGCGCACTGTCTGCAGCAGGCTTTCTTTGGTAAATGGCTTGGTGAGGTAATCGGAGGCGCCGGCGAGCAGGCCACGTGCACGATCAAACAAGCCATCGCGCGACGACAGCATCACCACCGGTATGTGCGAGCACCGCTTGCTATGCCGAATCAGTGCGCAGGTTTGAAAGCCATCGAGGCGCGGCATCAGAATGTTGCAGAACACCAGTGCCGGTTGGCGCTCGACAATCATGCCAAGCGCCTCGAAACCATCTTCGGAAAGAATGACCGGGTAACCGGCCTGGGTCAGGAAAATCTCAGCAGAGCGACGTATCGTGCTGCTGTCATCAATGACCAGAATTTGCGGTCCATCCAGTGAAGCTCCCATCGCGCAACCGCTCCAGATTTGCAGGCAACGGCGCGGACTGTAACAAAAAGAGCAACACCTTCAAACAAGGAAAAATCAAACTTGCCCCACTGTCGTCATTTTGGCGACAGTGGCTTGCATTAACTGCGCGATAAACAATTCTTTGGGCGATCTGCGAAACACAGAGTGGCTTGTTCGCCCCTCGCCCCGAGAAATTACCGGGCGGTTGCTCGCTTAAATTGCGACCATTTCGAAATCTTCCTTGCGTGCGCCGCACTCCGGACAGGTCCAGTTCATGGGCACATCCTCCCAGCGGGTGCCGGGCGCGATGCCCTCATCGGGTAAACCAGCGGCTTCATCATAGACCCAGCCGCAGATCAGGCACATCCATGTCTTGTATTCTTGTTCGGTATTCTTGTTATCGCTCACGGCACGGCCCTTAAAGTAAAATGCTCAGCGGACTATGTTAATGCTTTCCTCGTGCAAATCCAATCATCACCGGTGGTATTGAGCTTTGGCGTGGCTGATCCGGTCGGTGCAATCGGCATCCAGGCTGATCTCGCCACCTGCGGCGCACTTGGCTGCCACACTGTTTGCGTGATCACGGCGCTGCTGATTGCCGACACCACTGTAGTCGAAGATGTAAATCCAATCGATGCCGATTGGGTCGCTGATCAAGCCCGCTCCCTGCTCGAAGATATTGCCGTCGCGGCATTCAAGCTCGGCCATCTCGATAGCATCGAGACCATCGCCGTGGTTGCGGAGATCATTTCCGACTATCCGCAAGTGCCGATGGTGCTTGACCCTTTCTCTTCGCTGTTGCCGCAGCAGCGCGACGATGAAGATATGCTGCTGGCGATACGCCAGCTATTGATTCCGCAAGCCACGCTGGTGCAACTGTCGGCAGATGAGCTGGCGCGTGTCGCTGAGACCTGGCGCGAACCCAGTAATGAAGACACGCTGGAGATTGATGCGATGCAGCTGATTGAATTCGGCTGCGAGTTTTTCTTGGTGACGGGTGTGCCGGGCGAGGCGCAACAGGTTCACAACCTGCTATTCGGTGGTGATGGCTTGGTACGCAGCGATCAGCGGCAACGACTGCTCGGCACTTTTGTCGGCGCAGGTAATACCGTTTCTGCAGCCATTAGTGCGATGCTGGCAAATGGTGTTGATGTTCCCGAGGCTGTGCTGGAAGCTGAGGAATTTACCCACGCCGCACTCGGCAATGCGCTGCGCCTTGGTATGGGCAAACGAGTACCAGACCGTTACTTCTGGTCGCGTGAGCCGGAGCCTGATGTCGCCGCAAAATAATTTGACCCCACACGCTATTGATCAAGAGAGAGGTGAACGTGTCTCATAACGAAAGCTTGTTCGAACGCTCGCAGCGCTCAACTCCTGGCGGCGTTAATTCACCGGTGCGCGCATTTCGCTCGGTGGGTGGTACGCCCCGCTTTATCACACGCGCCGAGGGACCGTATTTCTGGGACGCAGACGGCAAGCGGTATATCGACTACATCGGCTCTTGGGGCCCTGCGATTGTGGGTCACGCCCATCCTGATGTCATCAAGGCAGTACAAGCTGCTGCTGCCAATGGCCTGTCGTTTGGTGCGCCTACCGAGGGCGAGATCCTGATGGCAGAAGAAATCTGCAAGCTGGTGCCGTCGATTGAAATGGTACGCTTGGTATCGTCGGGTACCGAAGCGGCCATGAGCGCGCTGCGGCTCGCGCGTGGTGTCACCCGGCGCGACAAAGTGATCAAGTGTGAAGGCGTCTACCACCGCCATGCAGATTCCATGTTGGTGAAAGCCGGCAGCGGCTTACTCACTTTCGGCAACCCCACCTCCTCGGGTGTACCGGCTGACTTCGCCAAGCACACCATAGTGCTTGACTATAACGACTGCGCCCAGCTGGAAGATGCGTTCAGCAAGATGGGTGAGCAAATCGCCGCAGTGATTGTCGAACCCGTCGCCGGCAATATGAATTTGTTGCGCTCGACACCTGAATTTTTGCAAACCATGCGTCGCCTCTGCACGCGACATGGTGCAGTGCTGATGTTTGATGAAGTGATGTCGGGCTTTCGCGTTGCGCTGGGTGGCGCACAATCGCTATACGGTGTTCAACCAGACATGACCGTGCTCGGCAAGGTGATTGGCGGTGGCTTGCCAGTCGCAGCGTTTGGCGGCCGCGCCGATATGATGAAACACTTGGCACCGCTTGGTCCGGTGTATCAAGCCGGCACCTTATCTGGTAACCCGGTGGCGGTCGCTGCGGGTATGAGCACGCTGAAAATCATTCAGCAGCCGGGGTTCTATGAAAATCTCGGCACACAAACACGCAAACTGGTGGATGGTCTCTCAGTAGCAGCAAAAGAGATCGGCGTTGCCTTCAGTGCGGATGCCATTGGCGGCATGTTCGGCATTTACTTCAGCGAGCATGTACCCGAAAACTCTGCGCAGATCATGGCTGGTAACAAAGAGCGCTTCAACCAATTCTTCCATGCGATGCTGGATGCGGGTGTATACCTCGCGCCGTCTGCTTTTGAGGCCGGCTTTGTGTCAGCGATGCACAATGATGCGGTGATTGATGAAACGATTTCAGCTGCGCGTGGGGCGTTTGCAAAACTGAATAGCTGATTCAAAAAACAATTAATTTCAAACTGGATCCCGGCCTGCGCCGGGATGACCTGTTTGAGGTCTGCGGATTTTTCCAAGTCCCGGGCGCTCACTAAATTTATGCGAGCCCGATCTGAAATTTATGCAAGCCGCATCTGCAATTTATGCAAGCCTGATCTGAAATTTATACAAGTCTCATCTCAACCATCCACGCTTTCTGAAATACCAAAACGGTGTAATCGCACTCGCGATCATCAGCAACATCGCAAACGGATAACCAAAACTCCAGTTCAACTCGGGCAGGATACGGAAATTCATACCGTAGATGCTCGCGATGAGTGTTGGCGGCAAGAACACGACCGACGCCACCGAGAAGATCTTGATAATCTTGTTCTGGTTGATGTTAATGAAACCCACCGTGGCATCCATCAGGAAGTTGATTTTTTCAAACAAAAACGCGGTGTGGCCATCGAGCGATTCAATATCACGCAAAATTTGACGCGCCTCATCAAACTGCTCAGCACTCAGCAGTCGACCGCGCATCAAGAAGCTGACCGCGCGTCGGGTATCCATCATGTTGCGCCGGATACGTCCGTTCAAATCCTCTTCGCGTGCCATGGCTGACAGCGACTCTGCTGCATCCGCATCACTAAATTCTTTCTGCAATACGCTACGACTCACCTCTTCCAGATTTTGGTAAACACCCTCTAGTGCATCGGCCGAGTACTCAACGTCGGTCGCGTATAGATCCAGCAGTACATCTTTAAAATCACCAATCGAGCCCGGACGCGAACGGGCACGCATACGCACCAGCCGAAATACGGGCAGGTCGTCGTTATGCATCGAGAACAGCATATCTTTGGCGAGAATAAACGCCACGGTGACCACGCGCGATTCGCCCTCGTCTTCTTCCAGCAGAAAATCAGAGCGCAGGTGCAACTCACCACTATCGCCCTCGTAGTAGCGCGCGGAGGCCTCAATATCTTTGACCTCGTCCTCATCAGGCAGCGTCACGCCATAGATACTGCGCACCCAGTCGCGCTCTTCATCGCTGGGATCAGTGAGGTCAACCCAGATCGGTGTGGAACGCTCGAGATCGTCGCGCGACTCTATGTTGACCTGACTAAGCCGGCCGTTTTGCAGCACAAATACATTAATCATTCGCTTCCCCCACCACATAGATGTGGCATGGCCGCAGCGCGCGCGCTACAGGTTGATTACTTTATACGTTAGGGAGCATGGCCAAAGTTTGGCCATGCACGCCTGCTCACCCGAATCCGGCAAGCGGCGCGCGAGAAGAAGCGTCAGCTTGCGAGGAATGCGACCGATACCGGCCGGTGAGTCGAAATGGGACTGCCCAAAGGAGTCTCCGTTGTTAAAAACAGTAGAAGTTTACTTTTTTACAGGAGATGAGGCAAGGCTTAAGGCGAGGATTTACAGCGGGACTACGGTAAGGCTTTCGCCTCTGGCCGATCATTCAGCGCGATGGCGCCTGCCCCAGGCACGACTCCCTCGCCCGCCAAGGAGCTTACGGCAGATCAGCGCTGTTCATGCGCGTCAGTATCAGAGCCGAGCGCTTGTTGAGATAGTTGGAATCAAGATGCCGCCCGAAGAACCGTGGGTTAGGCAACATCACTGCCAGTCGCGCCGCCTCTGCCGGCCCGAGCTTGGCTGCCGGTACACCAAAGTACTTGCGCGCGGCTGCTTCGCAACCGAACACACCGGTACCCCATTCAACTGAATTGAGATAAATCTCGAAAATTCGCCGCTTGTCCATCACGGCCTCGATCATGAAAGTGATCAACATCTCTTGTGCCTTACGCACATAGCTGCGCTCGCTTGACAGGAATAAGTTCTTCGCCAGCTGCTGGGTGATAGTTGACCCGCCCCGCACCACTTTGCCTTTCTTGGCATTTTTTTCGTAGGCTTTTTGAAGCGCTTCCCAGTCAACGCCTTCATGTTCGGCGAAGTTGGCATCCTCCGAAGCAATGATCGCGCGCTTCAGATTATTCGATATACGCTCGTACGGTACCCACTGATGCTGCAGCTCTGCCTTGGGGTTCTTCTCGCGTAGCCGGCCAAGTTGTTCACGCATGAACGCGGTGGAGCTTGGGTTGTGATTCACCCACCAGCATACTTGAACAAAGTACCAAAGCTGCAGCAGAAGCATCAGCGCGGCCGGCACGCCAAGCAACCAAAACAACCAACCACGCCGCAGTCTCATACTTGTGCGCGCAGGTTTTTATAGACGGGTGCGGTATCAGGCCGCACACCGCGCCAGACATAAAATGACTCGGCCGCTTGCTCTACCAGCATGCCCAAGCCATCGCGCGTTACCGCACCATGGCGCTGCGCAAATTGCATGAATCGCGTTGGCTGCGCGGCATACAGCATGTCATAGGCAAAGCTGGCTGAATTAAATATGGCGCCAGGAAGCGGCGGTAAGTCACCGGACAAACCCGCCGAGGTGGCATTGATCACAATGTCATAGGTCTCGCTCAAGGCATCTATCGCGCACGTGTGTAATGCCGGATGAGCAAACTGACGCACCAGATCATCTGCCTTGCTCAGGGTGCGATTACTGATGGTGAGCGATTGCGGATGCTGCTCAAGCAGCGGCAGTATCACCCCCTGCGCCGCACCACCTGCGCCAATCAAAAGCACACGCTTGCCCTTGATCATGACGCCAGCGTTCAGGATGATATCGCGAACCAGACCGACACCGTCGGTGTTATCGCCTGTAATGCGGCCGGCCTCAAACAGTAGCGTGTTCACCGCGCCTGCTGCCTGTGCGCGTTCGCTGCGCTGCTCTGCCAATGCATAGGCCTCGAGCTTGAAGGGCACAGTCACGTTGGCACCGCGACCACCGCTATCGATGAAGCGACGCACAGTGTCAGCAAAGCCATCAAGCGGTGCGAGTAGCCGCTGGTAGTCGATACGTTGTCCAGTCTGCTGAGCGAATTGCGCATGAATCTGCGGCGATTTGCTGTGCGCGATCGGGTTGCCGATGACTGCGTAGTGGTCTGTCATACGATCACCTGCTCACCGACTGTGTTTCAAGCTGCTCATCCCGCGTGAATGAAAAGCGCGTGATGATCTCCCACACCCGCTCGCGACCATCTTTCATCAGGGTCGCCGGAAAATGCCCGAACGGCGCTGCCTGCCGCACGATATTTAACGCGGCTGCATCCAAGGCCGCATTACCCGAGCTGCGCTCGATACGTGGGCCACCTTCCTTGGTATACAAGCTGCCATCGTGATACACAGGAATGTAAACAATTAACTCTCCGTACAATTTTTTTCCTTCGCGCTGCGGAAAATTCAAGGTTCCGGTCAGCTCGATTTTTTTCTGAAGCGCGGTGTAGTAGAGCGCATGAGTAACTTCACGCGTCGAGGGACCAAGCTGTGTCTTTAACGGTCGTTTATTGTAGTCAGAGACGTCGCGCGCTATCTCGGCCTCGCGCCTTGCCATTGCCTGTATCTGCTCTACCGAGCGCACATCGCGCGTATCAGTTTGCGTCGTTTCATGCGGCTCGCCAATCGGGGTTACGTGCTGCTGGCGCTGCCCGAGCTGTGACAGCAAACGCTGCTGTGTATGCTCAAGCTCCGTGACACGTTGTCGCTGTGCTTGTAGCTGAGTACGGTCATCCATACTCCCCAGATTCGGTAGCGGCGAGCGCGCCCGCCCCGCCTCGGATTGGCCGCCTCCGTCCAGATTGGACTGCGCCAGCGCATCGGCCTGCATTGGCGCGTGGTCGCTGTTGGCATTCACCAGAATGACCGACAATCCGGTAGTGAAAGGACGCGCTCGGTCTGACGCCGCCGGATCAAAGTGCATTGCCAGCAACGCCACGTGCAACACCACTGATGCGCCCATGCCAATCAGCAGCAAGCGATTATCGCGGCTGATCATGGATGATCGTCACTCGCGCGACCGCTCTCGGGTAGCGCTGTTTGCGCCGTTGTCGCGGCTTGATCTGACAAGACAGGTGCAGGCTCTACTCCAGAGGCAGCTGACGCATCCATCACTGGCCCATTGTCTGAATCAATGACTTGCTCGGCAGCTTGTTCTTCCTCCTGCAAGGCATCGGCTTCTTCGAGCGCAATCTCGTCGGCCAAATCCGCCGAAACAGTAGCCACTTCCAGTACGCGCGCTTGTACCGTGAGGTCTACTTCATCCCACTGAATCAATTCCAGCTTCACCTGCGTACCACGCGCATGACGAACGCCAGGCATAGTTATCACTAACGGTATATCGACCAAGCGCAGCACATCATCTTTCAGCAGTACCGCCTCTGCCTGTTTGAGCTCTTGCTGCGCCAGCCAGCGCAGGCACCAGAAACGCTCCATGGTGGACTGAAAATCAGCGTAGGCTGAATAAGCGCTATCAAATGCAGAGACGATGGCGAATAAATCAGCATCTTTGTGTTTGAACGGTGCCACCAGCGGTGCAGTCACACCTCCCCGTATACAGGCCATGATCTGCCACTGATTGACTAGATCGGTATAGCGACGTAGTGGCGAAGTACTCCATGCATACTGATCAACGCCCAAGCCCTGATGGGGCGCGGCATGGGTTTGCATACGCACCTGCATACGCGCATTCCAACCCTGACCACCTCCTTGCGCACGGTAGATACCCGGCACGCCATGCTCATGCATCAGCTTGCCCCAAGTACTGTTCGCAAAGATCATTAACTCGGCAACGATCTTGTCGAGCGGCGCACCACGCTTGCGGCGCGTAATGGTAACCACATCGTCATCAACATAAAAATTGAAGTCAACCCGATTCACCTGCTCCGGCCGCAAACCGAATGCCTCGCGCTTGACCATGCGAGCTGCCTCAAGCTGCTGCGCCCACTGCCATAGCGTTGTGATCTCATCTTTGTAGGGGTAATCACCGCTGCCATCGGCGAGTGATTGCTCGGTTACCTCTGCATCCAGATCATTGTGCCGAAGATTAGCAGCGATAGGCACACGCTCGATCAGCGTCTCAGTGGCTGTAACTGACCATGACTGTGACTCCAGCGTTGCGTAAAGCGATAGCGCAGCACGCGCATCGCCTGCTGCCAGTGTGAACTGCTCAACTAAGGCATCCGGCAGCATGGTGATTTTATCGCCCGGCATGTACACGGTGCTCATGCGATCACGCGCTATGCCATCGATGGCATCGCCTTGCGTAATACCAAGGCCGGGCGCTGCGATATGAATACCTATACGCAGGCTACCGTCAGCAAGGCGCGTCACCGAAAATGCATCATCAATTTCAGTGGTGGTGACATCATCAATCGAGAACGCTGCCACGTCTGCCAAGGGTAGATCAGGAATGCTGGGTAACGAAATGCTTGAGAACTCCGCGCCACGCGGGAAATGCTCAGTCAAAAATCGCGACAGGTGCAACTGCTTGGCCGAGGCGATGGCGCCAAGCTTGAGCAATAATCGAGCAGGCGAAGTTTGCAGCGCGCTGCACGCCGCGTCGAGCGCCTTGTATTCAATGCTGTTTTTATCTGGCTTGGTGAGTAATTGTCGTGCACTGCTCTTGATCGCATCGGGTAACTCTCCCGCCGTCAGCTGCTCAAGCATCGCCTGCTGCTGCAGCGCTTGTTGTTTTTTCTTTTCGATACCAGCTAATGCTGCTTGTAGCGTCGCAGCAGGTGCCGCTTTATAACGACCCTTACCTTTTTTATGAAAGTAAATCGGTGAAGCGGCGATCTTCAGCAGCAGGCCTGCGGCTTCGTCCGGCTTTGGTGCGTGACCGAAATACTCCTGGCCGAGATCAACCACACCAAATTCATCTTCGCCCGCCACTTCCCACAAAAACGCGATATCAATATCTTCGGACAAGCGATTGGCACTGGCCATCATCTCTGCCGCAGAGGGCGTGTCGAATTGCAGCAGCACATCGCGCGCGCGTACCTTGGTGCGCTTGCCGGAAGGTGTCTCGACCTGATACGCCTCACCCTGCTGGCTCAGTATCGCGCCTACCTTGAAGTCACCGGACTCTTCGAAGAATAAATTCATTCGTCTCTCATTGCTCGCAAAAGCGGACGACCTCGTCGAGGTACTGCGCAAAATCCGACAGGCCGTGATCACTACCCTCGATTATGCGCTGTGTTGCGCCCGCATAGCGTGCGGTCATCTCGCGCCAATCCAGTACCTCGTCACCAGTAGCGGCAAATAACAGATAACGCTCCGGCTGGGTGATTGTTTCAACCGTCAGTGCCTGCAACTCGTCAATAAATACAGGCTGGAAGAAGAACCGCTCGTCTGAGTGCCAGGCGGTGTGTTCACCAATGTACTGCGCAAGATCACGTGCTGGCCAAACCGCAGGATTCAGCAACACGGCACGACAACCCGTCGCCTCTGCGATCGCGGTGGCATAAAACCCACCGAGCGAAGACCCAACGACTGTGAATGCATCTGCAGAGAATTCACTAACCAACTGACTCGCTAATGCAAAGGCTTGACGCGGCGACGGTGGCAGCTGCGGACAGAGAAATCGTTCGGGCTCGCCCCGCTGCTCGAAATACCGCTGCATGCAGCGCGCTTTGAACGAGGCAGGTGAAGAGCGAAAGCCGTGAAGGTAGAGCAGCGAACGCAACTAATTCACAGCGCCAAGCGCATCGAGGAGCTTCTGGTGCACGCCACCGAAACCGCCATTGCTCATCACCAGCACCGTGTCGCCAGGCTGGGAGGCATTCACCACGGCAGCCACCAGCGCCGATAAATCATCGAATGTTTGCGCACGCTGGCCCATGGGCGAGAGCGCAGCAGCCAGATCCCAGCCGAGCGCGTCCTTGCCGTCGCCTTTGGCACCATAACCAAACACCAGATCCGCCTCAGCCAAGCTGCCGGGCAGTGCGTCTTTCATGGTACCGAGCTTCATGGTGTTGGAGCGCGGTTCGAGTACTGCAAGAATGCGCGCCTTGCCGAGCTTGCGCCGCAAGCCACCCACGGTGGTAGCGATCGCGGTGGGATGGTGCGCGAAGTCATCAATGACGGTAACGCCGTTGACGACACCGCGTGTCTCCATGCGTCGCTTGACGTTTTCAAATGAGGCCAGCGAAACAATCGCCTGTGATGGCGGCACACCGACATGGCGCGCAGCCGCAATCGCTGCAATTGCATTCCAACGGTTGTGCGTACCGCTGAGGGTCCAGCGCAGCGCACCAACGCGCTCTCCCTGGTGCAGGATATCGAAGCGGTCTTCACCATGCTCGATCATTTGCCAGCCTTGATCAGCGTTGAACCACTCCACTTCGCTCCAGCAACCACGCTCGATCACACGACGCAGAGCCGCTTCGCCACCGTTGACGATCAGCCGCGCGCTCGAAGGCATGCTGCGCACCAGGTGATGAAACTGTGTCTCGATTGCCGCCAAGTCAGGAAAAATATCGGCGTGGTCATACTCAAGATTATTCAAAATCGCGGT
>SXGQ01545197.1_pt1 | contig 26627 bp, 24 predicted proteins | sample 3178371 | NCBI WGS metagenome assembly SXGQ01 (sample SAMN11356859, study PRJNA531348) | freshwater metagenome | isolation source: freshwater sample F1-20 | place: China: Fuxian Lake, Yuxi | collected 2017-12-25 | reverse complement strand
CGAACGTGGGCGTCAAGACGCGATCGATAACTACTACAGTCAAAAAGCTAACGACGCCGTACGTGACTTTGCGCTCGTACTCGTGTCACTCCCCTTGTTCCTCATTCACTTCCGCTTCGTGTATCGAGATTGGAAAGAAGACAAAGGCTAAAAATCCCTATTAACCTAAAGTGGGAGCTCATCACGAGCGTTATTACCACATAACCTATATGACAATTGGTAAACGTTTTGCCGCAAACGCCAGCAAGATCGACAAAAAGAAAGCTTATTCAACAAGCGAAGCCGTGGTTCTCATCAAGGATGGAGCCAAGACTAAGTTTGATGAAACCGTTGAACTTCATTTCAACCTCGGCATTGACCCAAAGATGGGTGATCAACAGATTCGCGGAACTTTGACCTTGCCACACGGAACTGGCAAAACAAAAAAAGTCATGGCCTTCGTAGACGCGGCCAGCGCCGATGCTGCTAAAGCAGCCGGAGCTGATTTTATTGGTACCGAAGACACGATTGAGACTCTAGCCAAAACAGGTAAGATCGACTTCGATGTCGCTGTGGCTGTCCCGTCCATGATGGCTAAACTAGCCAAGGCCGCTAAGGTACTTGGTCCCCGCGGTTTGATGCCTAACCCAAAGACCGATACAGTAGGCCCGAACATTGCTAAAATGATCGAAGAACAAAAGGCCGGTAAACTGTCTTTCAAAAACGATGCCACCGCCAACGTACACATGATCGTGGGCAAGGCTTCCTTCGATGCTAAGAAGCTTGAGGACAACCTCAACCTGGCAATCGATGCAATCCGTAAGGTAAAGCCGGCCACTTCTAAGGGCGTCTACATCAAGTCTGCTACGCTGACCTCAACCATGGGTCCTGGCATCAAGCTTGATACTGGAGCTGCGGTGGCGTAACCAACCCAATACATTAATAAGTATCAGAACGGATGGAGACGGATATGGACGGATGCAAAAGACGAGCTTACGGGCTCGTCTTTTGTTTATAGCTCCGCTATGACTTCATCGGACAAGAGGTGCGCATAGGCTTCAGGGTTTTGTGTGAAAATTGCCGAGTCTGCTCCAAAGGCCTTACGCATTGCGACTACTTGACGCTCTGGTTTCAGGTGGCCGAGCCCCGGCACGTTACCCAGCTGTTGTCCCCAGGTGGCGAGCAACGGCCTGACACCAAGTTCATCTGCTACTTGTCGATAAAAACTCGTCATGTCTACTGCCGACTTCTCCGCACCAACACAAGACAGTACGTTGCCAAGTATATTGATCATTGTGAGCGAGGCCAGGCCACCAAATCTGTTTCCGCTATCACGTTGGTCTTTCAAAATGGCTGTGAGCTCATCGGGTAACCGCGTACACATGAAGCCCGTGTGTTTGCCCTGCGAATTCAAGTGCTCGGGCGAGACCTTTGCGGCCGAAACAACAATCTCTACGCCAGGAGCACAGCTGAAGGCGCGCCACTTAGCATCCTCAGGGACGAGCGCCTGAGCCAAGGCCTCACCCCGAGCAGTGTAACTAAAACCGGGAACAATCCCACCGTTAATCGCCAACGGCACGCGGGGCATAGCCTCATGCACATGCATGAGCACACGAGGCGACAATGAGGACACGGCCACCACTTCCTCAAGCTTGCGCTTACGCAAAACATCACGCAGATGTTCAGCCCGGACGCGTTGCTTCCCCTCATCTGGGCCCAGGTTCTTAAGTTCAAGCATGAGCCGATGTCCACGATTGGCAAAAGGCTCAAAGACATCAAGTACATCCTCGAGACTCGATCTCTCACCCCTGCGCTTAAGATCCTCGCTTCCGAGCGTACTGATCATTGGCGCAAAGTAACTATCGCCGGCTTTGGGATCATGCGACACCCAGAGCTCACCATCATTGTCAAAACGCAGGTCCATCTCCATGGCTAGCTGCCCCTTTTTAAAACCCCGTCGGACGGTCTCGGCGTTACGCCACCAACGTTTATCAATGAGACCGTACTCATGTTGATTTGTTAACGACAATCGTAATAACTCGGTACCCGATTCTAGAGCCTCCAGGGCTGCGTCCATTTCTCTTGTAAAGGTTTCATCCCGTTCCGTCACTTCGAGCAAGCCGAGAATTTTTTCCACGGGTTTATTGAGGGCCGGAAACTGCTCATATGCCTGCGCGAAATCAAAAGCTAAAGCTTTCTCTGGAGCCAAGCCACGGATCTCCCTAAATCTTCCTTCAACCATATTAGTTTTTTACGCAATCTTCACTCAAAGCCTCGACCTCGCGAATGCGGTCTATAGTCACAGCCTCGGCGAGTCTGCCTTCGATGTCGTTATTGGTGCCCACAAAGATGACAACGCTGTCATTAGCTTTAAGCTCGTAATCTAGAATGTCGCCCTCAAGACGCTCGCCGTTTACATAAACGATGCGCGTGTCATCTGGGAACTCGTAGGGCATATTGGTAAACAAATCCCCCCAGCTTGGTGACTGACGATGGACGTGAACAACGTCACCATTCAAGTCATGGAGATGAGCCTTTTCGAGTTGCTCTAGCTCTGGAGAAGCGGTGACCTCGTGCTTAGCTCCGCAGGGATCCTGCTTCATGTATTTCAGATCTGCAAAATCCTGAAGTTCATTATCCACGTAAACCTGGAAGCCGGCGTGATAATGAATACTCTCCCCGTCCTGATTATTTTTTACGTTGGCGGCAGCAGCGATAACTGCCCCAAAAATAAGTCCCAAAAACCCAAAAGCCAGTGCCCAATGTTTGTTCATATGTTATGCACATCCTACACTTATCCATAAGTTCTGCAATTGCTAAGGTGTGGTCAATATGAATGATACCTTTGGCCCCGGATCAAACCTAGAAAAACGCTTGATTAACGATCAAAACAGGCTCAAAGCCACTATCGACAGCTTGAAAACCCTGGGAATGAAGGTGGTGTTGACCCAAGGAGTATACGACCTCATTCATGAGGGTCATGCCGCCTATCTTGAAAAGGCTCGGTCATATGGCGACATCCTGATCGTAGCCGTCGACTCAGACGAACTAACCAAGATACGTAAAGGCCCCAAGCGGCCGATCGTCCCGCAACAAGAACGAGTCAACATGCTCCTGCATCTACGGCACGTTGATCTTGTAACCATTAAAGAAGCTAATCATGGTCTGGGCGATATCATCAAACTTGTAAGCCCAGATGTCATGGTGTTCTCGACCACAACCTCAGATATCCCTCCCGAAGAAACGATAGCGTATCAAGAGTTTTGTGGTCAGATAGTGACCTTGCCGCCCCAAGGAATTGCTACGACAACTGCGCGCGTGCGTAATTTGACCATCGAAGGTGCCGAGACCCTGGCTAAAGAAGTCAGCGAATTGATTACCAGATTTCTTGATCAGATCAAAGCCAGTTAAATGCCGGGGTATGTTGATCGCTTTCGTGCCGGTACTTCATAAAGGCTATCTTGAGTTATTCAAACAATATCCGGATGAGCTTGGGATTTTAGATTTAGATGTAATTGCTGACTACACCTCGCTTATCCGAGATTTACGCCTGATCGATCCACACGAGCTAAAACTAGCCATCGAGGGCCTCAGAATCTTCCCACGTATTCGTGTCTTGTCTAAAGCTGACCTAGCAACACTTGGAGCCTCGTCAATGAACATCGTCATGCCCGATGAAGACGTGTCACGTGACTTAGCCACCAAATATTTTGGTGGTCGAGTCACGTTTGCGTCAGTAGGTGTTCGTCAGCGCTGGGATCATAAATTTGTTAATGAAGAAAACACTGTCGCTCCGCATCGAGTCATCTCCAAAGCAACTGCTGATATCGAATTCATGCAAGCAGCGATAGCTGAAGCTGAGAAAAGTCAGGATTGGTGGCGACAGATTGGGGCGGTACTCGTGAAAGACGGCAAGGTTGTTTATAAAAATTGGAACCGACACTTACCGAGCGATTTTCATCTAGCCTACAACGGCGATCCCCGTTCAAACTTTGATCGTGGTCAACGCTTGGATATTTACACCTCGGTTCACGCCGAGGCCGGCATCATCGCTAAAGCAGCCAAGGCAGGTCTCGCCCTCGAGGGTACGTCAATTTACACCAGCACTTTCCCCTGCCCTAACTGTGCTCGTTTAATTGGGGAGGCAGGTATCAAGAAAGTTTATTACCAAAAAGGATACTCACTGCTCGATGGAGAGAATATCCTTAATGTTTACGGGGTTGAAATTGTGCTCGTTGAAGACTAACCGATACGGATGCGTAGGCCTTGCTCCGGGTCGTAATCGCTGGCATCAGGGTCTGATTGCACGAGATGAGCGTGAAGGTGCGCGACCGAGGCCCCAGTAAAATACGTGTCACCAAAGCGCATCGCAAGTACTCCGCCGACCATGTTACGATCGGCTGTTTCTTTTTTGATAATTTCACCAAGCTCGCTCCAAGCCTCTGCTGAAACTTCGGCCGCGTGCTCAATATGTTCCTCGTGGATGAGTAGGATGTGCTGTTTGGCGGGTTTATACGGATACATGTTGTTGGTCACGATCCAGTGCCCATGGCGACGAATGGGATTTTTGTGAAAATTTGCCAGCTGTTCCGGACAAAAAGGACAAACTGCTTTTTCGGCAATGTCCTTGATAACGTCAGCGTAATGCCCGCGATTGGCGTTTTGTTCATTCACGTAATTAGACATAATCAATTACTTACCATCCCGAGGTTACGAGGGATCAGCAACCCAGCGGCTAAATTCATGAACAGCCTCGGTCCCAAGATCCTTCGCCTTCGCTCAGGATGGTGAATCACTAAATGGCTGTCGGAATCATCATCTTCGGATGCGGGTCATAATCCGTCAGCGTAAAGTGCTGAGGACGGAAATCGAAGATATTCGTAATCGTTGGATCCAGAGTCACCGTCGGGAAAGGCTTTGGCTCGCGAGCAAGTAACTCTTTCACGGCATCAAGCTGATTATGGTAAATGTGGGCATCGGAAAACGTGTGTACCAATTCCTTCATGGTGTAGCCAATAACTTGGGCCAGCATCATGCCGAAGGCGGCATATTGCACGATGTTCGAGACAACGCCAATTGGAACGTCTGCACTGCGCTGGAAGTGATGGATAACGACCTCTTTTGTATCCGGATACGTAAAGATATGCATCCAACCATGGCAAGGCGCAACCACAACTTTTCGGACTAAGCCTTCGTGCTGAATAGTGTATTGCGGAATCCACGGACTCACAAAATGCGTTCGCAAATACGGGCGCTCTTTGATTTGTTGGATGACGTGGGCAATTTGATTGAAGGGTGTGCCTTCAGCGGTAGGAAAAGATCCCCAGGCCGCACCGTAAGAACCGGGACCGAGGTCACCTTCTGGTAGCCCGAAGTTAGCGCATTTCTCCTGGGTCACCCAACGATCCCAGAAAATAGCTGGCATGCCGTACTTTTTGAGGTCCTCAAGAGTACGGGCCCCGTTCAAAAAACCGATGTGCTCGCCCAACGCTCCGGGCATGGTTCTGGCCAAATCACGTTCGGTCATGAGCGGAAAACCGTTTTCGAGCCGATAGCGAATTTGATGACCGACTATGCCTCGAGCGGCAATGCCATGGATAGGCATAGTGTCACGCCCCTCGTCCATAATCCGCTGCAAGAGCTGACGGTACTGAAAATCCGGCGTGCGTTCAGCGTAGGGTTTCATACGGTGTAATGTAACACGATGGTTTGAGGATTTAATTGTTTGATAGATTCGAGCTTCAACGGGATACGCTCAAAGCCCTGGGCTAACGGAACTCCCCCACCAAACAAGATTGGTTCGATCGTGAGGTAGATGTCGGTTACAAGTCCGGCTTGGAGAAACTGCCCGTAGATCGATGATCCGCCGGCCAAGGCCAACTCGGCCACGCCTTCGTTTTCTAATCGACGTACAAGAGCGTTTGGCTCATCGTTGGTAAACTCGACGCCCGGGATCGGTAGTTCCTTGCTCGGATCTCGCGTGAGCACGATCACGCGACGACCTTTCAAGCCTTTATTGATAGTCGCAAAGGTCTTACGACCCATGACCACAATGCCGGCCTCCTTGGTTTTTTCAATAAAAAATTTTGTATCTTCTGTGCTCGTCCAGTCGAGCGAGGATTGACCGGTTGTTTCGGCAATCTTGCCATCGGCAGAAATAGCGGCTATCAATGTGATTTTCATAATTTCCATGAGCACACACCATTGTATTGAGCAAAAGTGGGGTGTGAAGGGCAAGCATGGAGCCCGTCACACCCCACTATTTCTCGATTACGCAACCTGCGTTTTCGATGGAACGACTGTGCCATTCAGCATCAGGTGGGTCAACGTTAGTGTGTGGATAGAAACTAGATTAATCTCAAAAGCTTGGGCAAGCTGATGATTGTATGAACGTCTCCTTCCGCCGGCTGTCACCCGATACACCTATTCCTGAGTACAAAACTCCTGGAGCTTGCGCCTTCGACATCGCTGTTCTCGAAGAAAAAGCAATTAAACCTGGCGAACGTGAATTTTTTTCGACTGGTTTGGTCGTGGATGTACCGGCAGGCCATGCTCTCTTACTGTTCGCGCGATCAAGCAATGCCAAGAAGGGAATTCGCCTGGGAAACAGTGTGGGCGTAATCGATCAAGACTATTGTGGCCCCAACGACGAGCTTAAAGTTTCGCTCCACAACTTTGGAAACGAGACATATACCGTGCAAAAAGGTGAACGGCTAGTGCAGGGCCTAATCGTCCCAATCGCTCGAGCGATACTTGTGGAGCGGACCGAGCTGACCGGTCAGGATCGCGGTGGTTTCGGCACAACGGGATAGTTTTTTGTTATACTACTAGCTATATGACTTCACTTATTTCGGTAGGACAAGTGCTCGATCATAGCCTTGAACACTGCCGCCGGCACTTTAAAGAATTGTTAGCGATTACGCTTTGGGTGGTGGTAGCCGCCATTCCGTCGGTTGTCGGAAAATTATTAGCCCCAAATGGAGGTAACGAAACTCTAACCGGCGGGGATTGGTTATCCTTTGCGATGTCATTAATCGGGATTATCGTGGTGATGATAGTGAGTATTTGGATGTATGCCACGCTCGTATACGCAGTCGCTGATCAAGCCGCAGGACGCGACTATAACTTGAAACAGCTACAACGACGGGGCTGGCAAGCCTTCACGGCATATTTAATCTTGACTCTGACTCTGGCAGCTATCGTTTTCGGTATTGCGCTCATAACTGTGCCTGGCTATGTGCTCTTGTTTTTAAGCGCGAACAACAACACTCCGGCCTTCATAGGCGCAATTGGAACACCCACTTTTCTGATTGGTTTAGTGATCACCCTGTTCTTGTTAGCTAAATACAGTGTACAGCTGGCTTTCGCGCCATACGTGCTATTGCTTGAACGCAAAAATATCTCCGAGGCCATCAAAGGCAGTTCAGCCTTGGTAACAGGTCGTTGGTGGAGTACCTTTTGGCGCTTTGCGATGCCTAAGCTCATCTATTTTATCGTGTTGTTTGTATTGAGCTTCATCACGTTTACCGCCTTTGAGTTGCTATTGGCATTAATCATGAATCATTCAGGCTTTGGAACACTGTTGATTTACACCCTAAGTTTGTTCGTGTCAGTGTTCTTGTCGGCGATTATCACTCCGCTCATTGTAACCACTGATTACTACCTATATGACAGCCTCCGTAAAACCCGATGAACTGGAGGGTCCGCTGTCTTTACTGCGTCATACATGGGTAACAGTTTGGCAACATCGAGTGGCTATTTATGGTTACGCAGCCTGGTTGTTGTTACCAAGCGTCATTGCTTTGTTCGCACAGCGCTTACCCTCACCCACCGGTAATTTTTTTATTCTGACGTCAGATGTACTCGCTATCTTACTTGGACTGTGGGTGACGAGCGCTATCATGTTATATGTCACTGCCTCGGCGATTAAAGAACGACATGAGGATGTTAATTATCAAGTCTTAAGTAACCGCGCCTGGGAAAGAGTCTTACCGCTGTTCGTGGTCCAAGTGGTAACTGTGTGTTTGATAGTTTTTGGAACAATATTATTTATTATTCCCGGCCTGATAGCTTGGGTTGTTACCACCTTTGCTGTACAAGAAGTGGTGTTGGTAAAAAGTCATCTCGGCTTGGCCTTAAAGAACAGCTATAAACTAGTACAGGGCCGATTTTTAGCAATTTTAGGCAGACTGCTAGCGGCTTATGGAGTATTCATAGCTATAAGCTTGAGCTTATTCGGAAGCTACCTAGCCTTAGGTCTGCACGGCAGTGTGGCCGGAGTTATTCCCACACTCATGGCCTGGCCCTTCTGGCTTGAAATCGGGTTGTCTTTGATTTTACTGCCTCTCACGCCCTTTGCCATCGTGTTTAATTTACACCTTTACTTTGCGGCCCAAAAGTCTTACTCTGCGAGGCATGTATGAACCTCCAACCCGTAATTGGGCTCGAAACCCACGTTCAGCTGAAAACTAAAACTAAGCTTTTTTGTGGCTGTTTGGCACATACTGAAAACGTGTCTCCCAACACCAATGTCTGCCCGGTGTGTATGGGCCACCCCGGCACCCTACCGCTACCCAACGAGCAAGCCGTGAACTGGGCTGTGCTTTTGGGTTTAGCTCTGAATGGCCAAATCACCCCCCACTCCAAATTTGATCGCAAAAATTATTTCTATCCAGATCTACCGAAGGCCTATCAAATTTCTCAATTCGACTTGCCGATCATGACGGAAGGCGAAGTAGAACTTGATGACATCCCAGGTGAAGGTCCAAAAACCATTCGTCTCGAGCGCATGCACTTGGAAGAAGATGCGGCCAAGAACATCCATGGTGAGGGTGGCCAAACTTACGTCGACTATAACCGCGGTGGCACTCCCCTGTGCGAAATCGTAACCGCGCCGGTGTTTGAAAACGCTGCGCAAGCCAAAGCTTACGTGCACGAACTACGTTTGCTCGTCCGCACACTCGGAATTAGTGATGGCGACCTCGAACGTGGTCACATGCGCTGCGATGTAAACATCTCCATGCGCGAGGTCGACAAGGATGGCAACCCGGTGTCTCCGATGCTGTCCCCCAAAACCGAAATTAAGAACATTAACTCGTTCCGCCACATCGAGCGAGCCATTGCTTACGAGATCAAGCGTCAAACCGCTCTCTGGGAAGCCGGTAATCCTCCGACAAAAACTTTTACCCGCGGCTGGAATGACGTGAAGCAGGTTACCGAGGAACAACGCGCTAAGGAAGACTCGGCTGACTATCGTTACTTCCCCGAGCCTGACATCCCACCGCTTGCGCTAACCTCCATCGCTAAAGAGGTAAAACGTCGCATGCCAGAACTCCCGGCCGCTAAGCGAGCTCGTCTGAAAACCGAGTATGGCTTCAAGACTGAAGATGTTCGCATGATCATGGAAGATCCGGCCCTGACCGACTTTGCCGAAAAAGCTCTGAGTGAGCTCGGTGCCTGGCTCGAGGCCAGGCCCGACGTCACACCCGATCAAATGCCCGAGGCTCGTCAGAAGCTCACGAAAACCTTCTCAGGTTGGCTACTCTCCAAACTCATGGGTTTGCTCGAAGAGCGTAGGATCGACGTGCGAACCATGAAACTCACCCCAGAAAATTTTGCAGAATTCGTGTCGCTGATTGCTGATAACAAACTCACTGGTCCAAAAGGTCTCGAGGTCCTTGGAAAAATGCTCGACGACGGCAGCGACCCAAGCCACGTCATGGAAGAACTCGGCGCCAGTCGGCTGGACGATATATTAGCACTCGAAACAATCGTCAAAACTGTCGTTGAAGAAAATCCCAAAGAAGTCGAACGCTACAAAGCTGGCGACACAAAACTGATCCAATTCTTCGTGGGTCAGGTCATGAAAGCTTCAAAGGGCAACGCCGATCCGAGCAAGACTGCGCAAGTGATTAAAAACGTTCTGGGCTAAAAAACAAAAACTGGGGCTTAGGCCTCGGTTTTTGTTTCTATAAATTTTCGAGCTACCTCAAGCGCAGCCTTAGCGTCGCGGACCCAAATAATCCGGTCATCGCGCTTAAACCAGGTGACTTGGCGTTTAGCGTAGTGATGCGTGTCAAATTTGATGCGAGCAACAGCCTCGCGGAGTTTGATCTTGCCATCGAGGAATTCAGAAACTTGTCGATAACCAATACCTGTCATGGCCGTGGCGTTGTTGCCGAACTTATTGCGGAGCTCACGAACTTCATCAACCAGACCACCGGCGATCATACTGTCGACACGCTCATCAATGCGAGTATAGAGCTCTTCACGATCGATCTCGATACCAATTTGTAAGGCGTCGTAGCGAGGCTTATCAAACCTCTGCGTTTCCGCCAGCGTCTTCCCCGTAGCTCGTAAAATTTCGATAGCTCGCTCTAAACGTCGACGATTGCCTTCGTCGATCGTGGCCGCGGTGTCAGGATCGCGTTCAGCGATCTCACTCATCAGCTCAGCATTTGACAAAGTTGCCAGCTCGAGGCGCAGCGACTCATTCGGAGGCACTTCTGTAAAGTTTGGTCGATCGATCAGGGCCCGAATATACAATCCTGTGCCACCGACAATGATCGGCACATGACTACGCTGTAAAATGCCGTCAATCGTCTTGTCCGCGTACTTTTGATACTCGGCCACGCTCAAAACTTCATCTGGATCGGCAATGTTGATCCCCCAGTGCGGAATTCCCTCAACCATGAGCGGCTTCTCGCCGGTCATTTGCTTCAGGTCGCCACCCAAGAGCTGCTCCCCCGCTGGTTTTGCTGTACCGATGTTTAAGCCTCGATAAATGGTCCTGGAATCAGCAGCCATGACTTCCCCCTCAAAAGCTCGGGCTAAGGCAATCCCGACCGCGGTTTTACCCGAAGCCGTAGGGCCAATGATAACGATAATTTTATGACGTGCCACTAACATAATGTATCTCTTTTGGCTATCCACCGCCAAGCCACCATTGTTCGGACGGTTTGTTATACTAGACTTAAGATTTTGAGCCAGAAATATGCTTCATGTTTATCATAAAATTCCAGAAAGCGGAGGAGGTATTGAGCGCCGATCAGGCAGCAATCGACACCAAAGCCTGGATCATGCCGGGTCTATTGATCCGTTAGAAGCTCCACCTTTGCCTGGCCACCTAGATTCGCTGGATTCAGCCGGACCAACCCGCCAAGAACTAGGTGAGGATATTGAAGCTGAAAACCAGGCTGCTCGCAAGACTGAAGCTAATATAGCTCCAGAAATCAAACACACTCGCGAACGCGCCGACAAAGCAGCTGACTCTTGGTATACAAAATTTGCCGCTGGTGCTCGCAAACTTTCAAAAGCTGCCGGGAGTTTATTTAGTCAGGTTGTGCTTGAAACTTCATCCGCCGGCAATGATAACAAAATAGCTCGGCAATTAGTTGCCGAAGCCAGTGAATTCATGACGAGCGAGGATCAACGAGAACCTAAAAATATCTCGGCTGATGATACACCTGATTTCAAACCTGCTTCAGCCACTCGCATGGCGATCGATTCGATGAGAGAAATTTTTGTGGGAGCAGAGGAGGCTGCTGCCATGTTGCCGATCGAAATCTGGAACCGCAGAGACGAACTGGCTCAACAAGCACGCTACGTATTAGGTGGCGGGTTTGTGGCAGAAATTTATTCAGGTGTTCGGGATAAGGTAACTGGCAAGCAAGCTCGAGAAATTGAGGCTATCTTAGCGGAAACAGCTAATCAAACCAAGCTTGAGACTCCCGCCAGAACTTGGCAAGACGAACTGAATGAAGGCTGGACCGAGGCTCAACAAGATCTAGGTAAAGCCAAACAAGAACTAGCATTGTTTGTAACGTCCATGCCTGAGGCTCTGAAAGAGGTAGGTAAATTTGGAGTTGAAGGCGTGGTTGACTTAGGCAGAGGCTACGGACAAATGTTTGCCTGGATGCAGGAGCAGTATGCAACTGTAGCTAAATCTTTTGAAAGCACAAAAAAGCGTCTAGGTGAAGGTGGTCAGGTCGTAATTGAAGCCCTACATGTAGGCGCAGAACGTCTCCGCGTAGCACGAACTGAGGCCGAGGACATAACTAAGCAGGCACACCTAGCCACGAATAGTTTATCTAACCAGATGTATTTAAGCCGCGAACATTACTTAAAACTTATCGATACCGCCGAACGTAAATTAGTAGACAATAACTTACGCTTGAATGACCGAGAACTAGCTGGACAAGACCGAACCGCTGTTAAAACTGACATGGCGCGACTAGAAAGGCTCTTAGATGATTATGAACAAATTATTGACGAGCTGGATATCCTGGATGGCTTAGAAGCAAGAATCAGAAATGGACAAGATGAATTATTAGAGGCTGCCTAAACATATGCCAACACCTAAAGAGGAACTACTCTCTCTAGTGACTACCAGCAGCCTGTCGCAAACTACCCAGGATTTTTTTACAAAAAAAATCACCCAAGAAGGGGCTACGCCTGCCAACATAATCGCTCTACGCGAATTACTAAGAGCAGTCAAGCAACAAGTTGTGTCAGACATCGGTATCGACATCAATACCGATGACCCAGCCAGTGTAAAGGCTGCTCAGGCTCAATTTAACACCCAAATTACAGCTGCGACAGACGCCTATACCAGCACCATGAAGCGCCTAGAAAAAGATGCCGAAAGACTAACCTCTGACATAGCTGAAGACCTTAAAAACCTAGAACAAGCAGTTATCGACTCGGCTAAGATCGAAGCCTAATAACCCGCAGACTGCAAGGCGACCTCAATCAGGTCGTTTTGTTTTATGCTGAGGGCCACCTCGCTGCCGAAAACTTTGATCTGAAGATCTTCGCCGGCAACTTCTTTCTCTCCAAGCACGATGGTCCAAGGGACTTTTTCAATCGCAGCAGTTCTGATCTTCTTACCGACTTTTTCGGAAGAATCGTCGAGCTGGACGCGTAAACCAGCTACCTCAAGTTTGGCTCGGAGCTCTTGTGCGAAAGGAATGAAGTCATCCGAAACCGTTGCCAAACGAATTTGTTCGGGGGCTAACCACATTGGGAATGCCCCAGCAAAGTGCTCGATCAAAACACCGATAAAGCGTTCGAGCGAACCTAGAATGGCACGGTGAATCATGACGGGGCGTTTCTTGACATTGTCAGAGTCAACGTACTCGAGCTCAAAACGGTCTGGGAGATTAAAGTCGAGCTGAATAGTGGCCAACTGCCATTCGCGACCAATAGCGTCTTTGGCGATGAAGTCGATCTTCGGACCATAGAAAGCAGCCTCGCCAACTCCGATGTCATAATCCATGCCAAGACCGTCCAGGAGCTCTTTCAAGGTCTCAACAGAGCGATCCCAGACCTCAGCACCACCTAGATAAGCCTCGGGCTTGGCCGGATCGCTGACTGACAAACGTAAACGCAACGGCATATCGAAAGCCTTGTAGAACCTGGTGATGATGTCATAAATAGCCAAGGCTTCTTGCTTAACTTGATCCATGCGACAGAAAACGTGAGCATCATCCTGCGTGATCGAGCGAACACGTGAAAGGCCCTGGAGCTGACCAGTGTTCTCATCGCGGTAAACCGTCGTGACTTCACTAAATCGTAGCGGCAGATCACGATAGCTGCGAACGCGTGAAGCATAGATCTGAGTGTGATGCGGGCAGTTCATGGGCTTCAAGACGAAAGCATCGTCTGACTTTTTACTTGAGATATGGAAAATGTCGTCAGCAAACTTATCCCAGTGACCGCTGGTCTTGTACAAATCACTCTTGGCCATGTGCGGAATGTTCACGCGGGTATAGCCGTAAGGCTTCATGAGTGACCATACGAAATTAACCAGTTGCTCGCGCAAAATAGTGCCACGAGGTGTGAAGAGCGGCAGCCCGGGTCCAACAAGCGGCGAGAAGGTAAACAGGTCGAGTTCAACGCCAAGCTTGCGATGATCACGGCGCTTGGCTTCTTCCATCATTGTCAGATACTGGTCGAGCTCCGCCTTGGTCTCAAAGGCTACACCGTAAATACGCGTAAGTTGGGCGTTGTTCTCATCACCACGCCAATAAGCACCAGCGAGCTTAGTAAGTTTAAAGGCCTCGGGATCAATGTCTTTTGGATTCTCGATATGACCGCCGCGACACAGATCGACATAATTACCCGACTTATAAAAAGTCAGGCTCTGACCGTCTTTTGAGAACTCGTTGATGAGTTCAGTCTTGTACGGGTTATCAGAAAACTCTTTGCGCGCTTCATCAGCGCTCACATCAATACGTTCAAACTCTTTCCAGGTCGTCAAAATCTTGCGCATACGCTTTTCGAGCTTAGGCAGCTCGGTCTCAGAAATCGGGGTCGAGAACTCGAAATCGTAATAGAAACCATCCTCGATGGCGGGACCGATGGTGCGCTTAGCGTCTGGGTACATCTCGAGCACCGCGGCGGCGAGAAGGTGAGCTAAGGAATGACGGAGATGCTCTAATTCCTGTGGTTGCATAGAACTCTGAGATCCCGAGGTTACGAAGGATCTAGTAAATGGTGGGTTATTTTACGTGTACTGATGGGATTTAATAGATCCCTCCTAACGTCGGGATAAATAAAACCGACCAAGCCCCAAAAGGATGCTGGTCGGGGCTCCGACGTTACGTTGGAGCGGTTCCACCCGAATTCCCCACTTGGGGCACTTTATGGATTGTTTTTCCGCTCCCGGATTGGTAGTCCGATCTCAGCGAATACAATGACTATAACGAGCTCTGAAGTTGAGGTCAAGCGACTTATTCGTTTGGCTCCTCGATAATAATCTTGATGTGATCCTGCAAGGTTGGCACGCGCTTTAGCCAGAATGGGGTGAAGGACACGGACACGTCCTGAATGGCTTCAGAAGCTCGGAGCAAGGTCAAAACCTCGTGGGGAGCACGTCCAACAAATCGGTCTTTATCCAGGGTTTGAGCGTCTTCAGAAATAATTGCCAGCCCGTCAAGATAGACAGAGATACTCGCCTCACCGTTAGCGGTATCAATATCTTCAACTTCAGCACGCATGGTGGCAGAGTTAATCAGCGACACGCGGAAACCATCGGGTACTTGTTCCGCCAGCAGACGCTCCGCGAAACTCTGAACGACAGTTTTTGGATAGTAGACAGCAGTAATTTTTTGCTCCAGTGTCAGGTTGAACGAGCCTACTTCGGCGCCCGCAGCTGCGTCAGCAGTTTGGCTCAAGGTGAGGATCTCATAGGATTCACCATCAAGTACCGTACGATCAACTCCGGTACTCAATGCTTGTTTAGCCTCGGCCAAAATGTCTGCAGACAGAGCGGCCGCAGCAGTCTCGATATCCGCTTGGGTCAAGACCCTGACATATTGAATACCACCTGTCATAGCGGCCACACTGACGCCATAAATCTGAGTTTGCTGAGTGGCGTTTAAACCAGGCACGGTAAACTTAGAAGCACCAATCTCGCCAGCCTTACCAGTCACATCGGCTTTTACAAAAACCTCAACCTGGCCTTGAGCGGGAACTGTAACGAAATTTTGGATACGGAACAGAATACCTTCTTGTGAAATCAAACGAGTCGTAGCCACCAGCGGCTGGTCCTTAGACGATTCGTTGATCAGGGTGACGTATCCGCTAGCTTTGTCCTCAACTGGCGTAGCACCTTCAGACGGCAGCGTGAATACTCGTTGCTTTTCGATAATTTTTTCTACCACCGCACCCGCCACCTGATCTGCAGCCGCCGGTTGGACTACAACATCAAGATCAGCTTCGACATCAATGATCTTAGGATCGGCCACAACCCGAATCGTAGCTCTGGAAACTGAGAGATAAACAACGCAAAGCAAGAGCAAGAAGGTGATGACAACGAAAGCTACTGCGATATGCTGGTACATACGCAGAGAACGTGACAATGGTTTCCTCCCTGCCCCGGAGCGCTCTTCACGCTTAGGTGCATTTTTAACCATAGATACTAACAATTATAGCACAATCAATATGTGACGTTGGTCTCCCCAACCACGGCTCCAATTTTTCCAATCGTGTCACGAGTCGCCAGCACACTATACTCTGTAGCGATCTTCTTATCTTCCCCGCCAGAATTCACAATTAGGTAAACTCGAGTCGTACCCGGGGCCGCCTTTAGGACATCGCGTAGCTTCATGATGAGATCGTGGCTCGGCTTCTCTGGAACTACGATATTTAAACCGTCCGCTTTCTTAACCGAATTGAGGGTTTGAACTTTTGGTCCAGTGTCGTTGACTTGACGCTTGGCAACATCCTCTTGCCAATCCCCAGCTGCTAACATGCGGGTAAGATCGGGAATGTCCGATTCCACAAAACTAATCAAGGAATCGACTAGGATCGACCACTCTTGATGATCGGAATCTTCACGTTTGCGAACTGAAACCTTGCCAGTCAGAAGCACAAAAGCCTCTGGCAAAAGTTTGTCGCGAACTTTAACGTACAATTTTGGGAAAACTACGGTTTCGAGTAGGCCAGTCGGATCTTCGATGCGAGCAAAAGCCATGGGCTCATTTTTCTTTTTAGTAAAAATTTGTTTAACGTTAGTAATCACACCGGCCACGCGCACTAGCTCGCCATCAGCCTTACTTAGAATCGCTTGAGTCGACGTGACAGATTGTCCGAACTTGTCATGAAATAAACTGGTCGGATGCATGGAGACATACAAACCGAGTAACTCCTTTTCCCATGACAATAACAAGCTTTTCAAAACTGGCTCGGCAGGTCTTAACTCTAGCGTTTGCTTTGACATCTCAGGCGTCATGTCAAACAACGAAGACTGGTTGCGATGCTTTTCTAACTGGGCTTGTTTGTTGTACATCATGAGCTGATCAAGATTGGTGACAAGCGTGACACGGTCACCAAAACTATCAAGGGCGCCTGACTTTGCTAAGGCTTCGAGCGTCTTACGATTAAACGCGTGGTCATTGACACGAGTTAAAAAATCAGACAAATCTATAAAATTTCCGTTCTGCTTACGCTCTTTAACAATCAAGCTAGCTATTTCTGTACCCACGTTTTTGATGGCTTGCAGACCCCAACGAACGTTGTTAGTGCCCTTCACAACCGCAAAACCAGGAAATGATTCATTCAGGTCTGGGGGCAAAACAGTTAAGCCAAGGCGACGACACTCTTCGACCTCAATGGTGATTCTGTCGATGTTGCCAGAATCAGAATTCATGAGTGCGGCCATGAAACAGGCCGGGTAATAAGCTTTCAAATATGCAGTCCGATAGGCGATCGAGGCGTAGCAAGCAGCGTGCGACTTGTTAAAGCCGTAGGCCGCAAAATCTTCTAGCTTTTGAAAAATTTTGTCGGCCAGCTGTTCATGCACCCCATTTTTCATGGCGCCAGCCACGAATTTAGCCTTCATCTTAACCATGAGCTCAACGATCTTCTTACCCATGGCCTTGCGCAAAGAATCAGCTTCGCCACCAGTAAAGCCAGCTAAATCTTTAGAGAGTTGCATGACTTGCTCTTGATAAACCGGAATGCCGTAAGTTTCCTTAAAGGCATTCTCCATCAGCGGATGATCGTACATCACCTCTTCTAGTCCGTGCTTACGACGAATATAGCTTTCGATGAATTGCATCGGACCAGGTCGATACAGCGAGACCATGGCAATAATGTCTTCAAAAGCAGTCGGCTGTAATTCTTTAATATAACGTTTCATGCCGTCAGATTCGAGCTGGAAGACACCCGTAGTCTCGCCCCGGCCAAGCAAGGCATATGTTTTAGCGTCATCCAGGGGTAAATTGTCCATGTCGACGCTGTCACCAGTAACTGCCTTGATAATCTCGAGCGCATCTTCAATAATCGTCAGGTTAGATAAACCCAAAAAATCCATCTTCACCAGTCCGGCCGCTTCTGAAGCATTGAGTGAATATTGAGTCACAAGCGCCATGTCTTCATGCTGTCCGGCCTGGAGCGGTACACGCTCAACGAGCGGACGGTCACCAATCACAATACCGCAAGCATGTTGTGAAGCGTGGCGCGGATTGCCCTCAAGTTTGATAGCTAAATCAATTACTCGTCTAGCCATGGGGTGATGCTCGTACATTTGGCGTAAGTCAGCGGCTTCGACAATGGCGTCTTTGAGTGGCATGTGTTTGCCCTGAACCGGTGGCGGCACGTTTTTTGCGATTTGATCGGCTTCTTGGAAAGATAATCCGAGCACACGAGCGGCGTCACGCACAGCCGCACGCGGCATCAGCGTTCCAAAAGTAATAATGCCCGCTACGCGATCGACGCCGTATTTATGCGTGACGTACTCAAGCACCTGACCGCGACCACGATCGGCAAAGTCGGTGTCGATATCCGGAATCGAAACACGATCAGGATTAAGGAAACGCTCGAACAGAAGGCCGTATCGGAGTGGGTCAAGATCGGTGATGCGTAACGCGTAAGCCACGATTGAGCCGGCCGCAGAACCACGGCCCGGACCCACCATAATGTTGTGTTGTTTGGCCCAGTTAATGTAATCCTGAACGATCAAGAAATATGACGAGAAACCCATCTTACAAATGGTGGTGTATTCAAATTCAAAACGCTCCATGACATGAGGCGGAATAGGATCGGCGTATCGCCCCCTCAGTCCCTCAAGACATAGGTCGCGCATATATTCGTTGTCGGTCTTGCCCTCTGGCAATGGGAAATGCGGCAAGAAATTTTGTCCGAGCTCCATTTGAAACTCAACTCTGTCAGCAATTCTACGCGTGTTCAACAGCGCCTCAGGAACATCAGCAAAGGCTGCGATGATCTCCGCAGCCGTTCCAAACGACAAATCGACTTCATCTGTATTCGTGCGACGAAAATCCTCTAGCGTGCGGCCGCGCTGAATGCACAACTGAGCCTCATAGGCTTCACGGTCTTCAGTATTCAAATAAAAAACGTTTTTAGTGGCAACCATCGAGCATCCAGTTGTAATTGCCAATTTTTTCAATGCCTCATTAACCTCAACCTGACGCGGCATATCCGGGTGATGAATGAGCTCGAGGAAAAAATTTTCTTTACCGAAAATGTCTTGGTAGGTCGAGATCAGCTTTTCAGCTCTCTCAAACTCGCCGTTAGCGGCTGCTACCGGAATTTCGCCACCGACTGAACCAGCCAGTGCAATTAGGCCTGTAGCGTGTGCTTTTAAAAACTCGTGATCAACTCGCGGCTTATAGTAAAAACCCTCAAGAAAAGCCGAGGTAAGAATTTTTGATAAATTACGATAACCTTCTTCAGTTTCGACAATTAAGGCTAACCGGAAAGGTCTATCATCCAAACGAGCACGTTTGTCCGTCATGCGGTGCTGTGCTACGTAAATATCAGCGCCAATAATGGGTTTTATGTCCGCATCCTTACAAGCTTTCCAAAACTCAACAGCTCCGTAAATGGCTCCGTTGTCGGTGAGCGCGAGTGCCGACATTCCCAGCTCTTTGGCACGCTTAACCAGAGCCTTTGGCTTGGGGAGAGCCTCGAGCAGCGAGTAGTGCGAATGCACGTGAAGATAAACAAAATCTTTCGGATCCATAAACGTGCGATCTGCCTAAACTTTAACAAAAATACCCCCGTTCCGCGAGGGTGTTCGTCCCCATGATTTGCACAGGTAACCCCCTAAAAAAACGAGGGACTCCCGCCGACCGTCATTGGCCGTACCGGGAGTCCGAGTTAGCGGGTCTGAAGAGACCCTACGTGGCGAGGAGGAAGCCGTCGCCCTTGCCGGCCCTGCGCAGGGCGGCGTTGAGCTGGTAACGATCGTGGAGCGCTGCGTTCCGGCAGCACTCAGCGAAGCCCCGGGGATCGCCCGTGAAGTCGGGACGCTTCTGGTTGCTGAAGGCGTAGTTCAGGTCCCGCGAGGAATTGACGGTGATGCCGAAGCCGCTCGTGAGGGCACCGAGTACGGCGTCGTCGGCACCTCCTCCCTGGCTGCCGAAGCCGGGAACGAGGAGCCAGTTGTACGGCAGGATCGCGCGCATGGTGGGCACGTCTTCTGGGAAGGTGGCGCCCATGACGGCACCCACGTTCCGCAGGCCACATTCGCCCTCCGTGCCCCGGCTCCACTGGTCGACGAGCTTGGCCACGGCCTGCCAGGCCGGGATGCCCTCGGCGAGCATGAGCATCTCAACCTCGGAACAAGGCACGTCGGGGCGCTTGAACGAGGTCTTCACGACCACGATCGGCATGCCACCGCTCTGGCGTCCAGCCTCCACGAAGGGCATGACGCCATCCGTGCCGATGTAGGGCTGGATGGTCACGGCCTCGGCGCGGAGCGGCGAGGGCCGCGTCACGAAGGGCATCTTGGCCATGAAGGGCAGAGTGACCGATCCGAGATAGGCCTGTGCGTAAGCACGAGCGGTGTCCCCACCGTCACAGCGCTTGGCGTCCAGGATGACGATGAGGCCACGCTTGCTAGCATGAGCAATGATCTGCTCGAGCGCCCACATGCCCCAGGGACCGAGCTGCTCGAAGAAGGCGGACTGGGGTTTGACCCAGGGGACGATGTCGCAGACGGCGTCGATCTCGTCCTGGTAGAACGCCGCGACGGCACGGGCAACGGCCTCGAACGGATCAGTGCACTGACGTAGGAAGATGTCGAACAGGTGCCTAGGCAACCTGTCGATCTGCGGATCGCAGCCCATGCACAAGATGGACTGCTTGGCCTTGATGGCCTCGAGATAGCGGTCGACGGACTTGACAACCTTTGTCATGAGAACCTCCGCGCGAAACTCTACGCAAAAACCAAAAAAGACGCAACTTGGCGGCTTTTTGGTAACTCTCAACTATGCGTAGAGAGCAACGATGAGATTAAATAAGGCTACGAAGTAGAAAGCCGCATCAAAACCACCATTGATATACATCTTCACTTTAGCTCGAGTGTGGAGATCAACGACGTAATTAGGATCGTCCATATGATCCCAATCGTGGTCGCGTTGGTTCCAAATTTGGTCGTTGGCACGTAGTTTGTAAAATGACAGCTTAGCGAACTCGGCTAAGCTCAAGGTGTTCATACCCGCCGCGCCCTTTACTGTCAGATAAATGATCGCCAGAAGAGCGATCACAATCACCTCGAACTGATCAGAGATGGCTGAAAAGGTCAATAAAGCCATGATTAGACCCAGAGCGTTGCCTACGAAACAAATAAAGTAAGACAACGAGGCCGGCAGGCTGCTGTTCTTAACAACCTGACGCTTGTCGCACTGCTGACAATCAATTGTACCCTCGGATATATCAAATCCGCAGCGTTGACAACGCATATATCACAAATTAACACAGATTGGTGAAAGACTACTTACAGATTTCACACAGATGTGCATCTCATGAACTGAGACTATCTGTATTAAATCTGTATTGGCCTAAAACTCATCTGTGTGAATTAAAACAAGAGTACTTGACTCTATTCTTTATCCCGGGAGCGCATGGCGTCAATAATTTTGCGCACACCCTCAGCAATTGAGCTAACCATGGTGATATTACCTTCAAATTTCCGCTTCATGGTCATAATCGCATCTTCAAGTGCAACAACTTTGGTTTTGATCTCGTCGACCAGACTGTGAACATGACGAAATAAACTAGCAGTTTGATAAATTAACCAGCACAAAAAAACCGTAAACCATAAGGCACAAAATGCCAACACGATAAACAGAATATCTTGAGATCCGAGCATATTTAAGTTGAGTATACCTTAAGTCCGCAACAGCGCGGCAAACTTTCCAGTCAGATTGTGAGTGATCGTAATCATAATGTCTTCGACCTCCTGACTCGTCAGCGTGCGCTCGGTTGATGCAAACATGATTGAAAGTGTCATGCTCTTCTTACCCTCTTCTACACCTTTACCACGATAAATATCGACCAGGTCGACCTTCTGCACCAAAATATTTTGCTCTATAATCATTTTCTCAAGCGCAGCAAACTCGGTCCGCTCGGTCACAATAAACGAGATATCGCGAGTCACGACTGGGAATTCTGAAACTGGCATGTAAGACAAGGCCTTGCGCATGTGCGGCATGAGAGCCTCGAGGTCGAGATCGATAGCAAATACTGGACGAATAATTCCAAAAGCTTTTTGGTGAGCATCGGCAACTTGGCCGATGGTACCGACGACTTTTCGATCATCGCCATGACTCATGGCCACAAAAGCACTACGGGATTGGTGCCAACGAGCATCATCGACGTTGCCGCCGATTGAGAACTCGACGCCTGTGCGTTCGCCGAGAAGCTCGAGCACACCGCGCAGGTCCATGTAGGCACACTCAGCGCTCTCACGACCGTAATCAGCGATGACTAAACTGAAACGCTCGTCGGGGATGTCGTCAGCCTTGAGTGCATGAACACGGGATAACTCGAAAACCTTAGCGCTCGGAGCATTGGCTTGGTTGCGTTCAATGTCGCGCAGTAAACTCGGCAGTAAACTCGGACGTAAGTGCGACAAGTCTTCGGCAAGAGGGTTTAAGACTCGAACCGCATCTTTTGGAGAGACACCATACTTCTCAAGTGACTTCTCATCAATAAACGAGTAGCTAAAAAACTCGGTGTAGCCGACGGAAGCCAAGAAACGTTTAATCCAAGCCTCCCACACGAGTGTTGAGTCGTCAACGAGCACGGGAGGTGGAGCCGAAGGCAAGGTCAGCGGCATACGATGGTAGCCGTAGATGCGAGCTACTTCCTCGGTCAGATCAACCTCGGCCTCGATGTCATGTTCACGCCAATACGGAACGGTCGCCGTTACTCGTGAGCCAGACCTAACGAGTTTAAAACCAAGACGAGTAAGGATCGAAGAGATCTCGTCATCAGAAATATCTACACCAATGCGGGCGCGGATCTTTTTAAACAAGACCGGATAGCTGTCAGCTTCGTGCTCAGCTAAATGAACATCGGTAATGCCTTCAAGCTTACCGCCAGCCAGCTCGTTGGCCAGCTCAATAGCTCGCGCCAGCGCAGCCGGAAGAGCCTCAGTCGACAAACCTTTTTCGAAAACAAGCTGTGAATCCGAGTATAAGTTCAGGTCGCGTGAAGTTTTGCGGATTGAAACAGCATCAAACGTTGCTGCCTCGAAAATGACGCTGGTTGTCGCCTCGGTCGTACCAGACTCAAGGCCACCCATCACGCCAGCGATAGCCAGAGGTCGTTCAGCGTCAGCGATGACTAAGTGCTTGCTCGTCAGTTTGTAATCCTTGCCGTCAAGCGCCTGGAGTGACTCCCCTTTTGCTGCCGGGCGTACCACAATCTTGCCATTGACCTTGCTGGCATCAAAAGCGTGAAGTGGCTGGCCGTACTCTTGGAGAATATAATTAGTGATGTCGACGATGTTGTTGATTGGGCGATGACCAGACATGAGCAAAGCCTTCTGCAACCACCACGGAGACGGGCCGACTTTCACGTTCTTAATGGTCGCGGCTATGTAGCGCGGACAGAGTTTCTTGGCCGCGAGCGAGACTTCAAGACCCGGACCAACACTCGGCAGGGTGGTGGTCGGAGCCGTGAAGGCAGCATCGATGGCAGCACCGGCTTCACGAGCCAGGCCCACAATGCCCATACAGTCTGGGCGGTTGGTGGTAATTTCAATATCGAATAGCGTATCGTCCAGGTCGAGCGCTGCCGCGATCGGGGTCCCGGCTTTGGCATCAGTCACCTTGGTCAAATCCCAAATCTCATGCTCGCCGCCTTGAAGCTTTTCAAAACCGACTTCGGCTGGCGCGCAAATCATGCCAAAGCTCTTCACGCCTCGAATCTCGGTTTGCTTGAGCTCGACTAGATCACCTTCTCCGTGCCAACGCACTTTCGATCCTGGTAGAGCAACAAAAACTTTTTGATTCAGCTCAAGGTTTGTACCGCCACAAACAATCTCAACCACTTGAGATCCGATGTCAGTGAGGATTAATCGTAAACGATCAGCCTTGGGATGAGGCTTGATTTCCCTTACAACTCCCACGACCATGTTTTCAAATTTGTGGCTACCCTTCTCGATCGATTCTACTGACATCGACTTCAAGCTGAGCTCGCGCGCAAACTCTTCTGGCGTCAAATCGGTTTTGACGTATTCCTTCAACCATTTGTAGCTAGCAAGAATGTTCATACTAGAACTGTTTCAAGAAACGCAGATCATTGCGGTACATAATGCGGATATCGTCGATGTTCACACCGGAACGCATCATGGCCGTGCGCTCAACTCCCCAACCAAAGGCAAAACCGTTGTACTTCTTAGGGTCGATACCACCGGCCTTCAAAACATTGGGGTGGACCATGCCAGCCCCGCCGAGCTCCAGCCAACCAGCCTTACACAATTTACATTTTGCGCCGTTCACGAAACCTTCACCGTTGCAGACAGTACAGGAAATATCGAGCTCAAAACTCGGTTCCGTAAAACGGAAATGGAAGGGACGCAAACGAGTCTTGGTGCTTTCGCCAAAGAAACCTTTTACAAAAAAATCAAAAACCCCTCGAAGATCAGTGATTGATACCTTCTCATCAATCATCAAACCTTCAAATTGATGGAACATTGGCAGGTGGCGAGCCGAGGCTTGGCGACGATAACATTTACCGATATTGATCATGCGAATCGGCAATTTCCCTTTTTGCATCTCGCGAACCTGAGCATTGCTTGTGTGTGGAGTGAGGACAACTTTGCCCATATCCCCAGTCTGCACTGCGTCCTTGTTAGGGTCGGCGATAAAAAATGTTTCCCATTCATCACGAGCAGGATGATCTTTGGGCATGTTCAAAGACTCGAAAGCAAAATAATCCCAGTCAGCTTCGGGATGACGCTGGCGGTTGAAACCAAGCTTCGAAAAAATCGCCATGATGTCTTCAGTGGCTTGTGTCGTCAGATGAGTGTGACCGATGCTCGAAGGATTGCCAGGCAAGGTCATGTCGATCCAGGACCGTTCGGCATTAATGCCAGCCGCTGCAGACTCGATGCGCGCTTGAGCGGCAATGAAGGCACCTTCGATAGCGGCTTTGACTTCGTTTGCTGTTTGACCGGCGTTTCGCTTGTCGTCGTTTGAAAGCTCGGCTAGCTGCGGCATGATCTCGGCCAAGCGACCCTTGCGCCCAAGATACGCGACGCGAGCCGCCTCAAGATCATTCATGTTTTGTGCAGCCGTGAAAGCGCCGAGAGCTTCGGCCTGAAGTTGTTTGAGTAGATCGAGCATATTCATTTTCACATCGGACTGTAAGGATTTCGTCATTTGCGATCAGTTTGGGTGAACGGGATGTTTTGGCCGAGGCGTAGGTAACCCTACGGTGAGGTCAAAACTGGAACCCGTGAGCCCAAAATTGGCCAAATGCCGAAGTCCGGCTAGAACAGATTCACAATATCGCGATAAGTGACAAAGACTACTAGCAGAATCAAGAGGGCAAAACCAGTGGCATGAACAGCCTGTTCAAAACCCTGACTAACTGGCTTGCGACGCACGGCTTCAATAGCTAAGAACAAAATGCGTCCGCCGTCGAGGGCTGGGAACGGCAATGCGTTCAAAACCGCTAGGTTTACCGACAGCATAGCAGCGAATTGAACCAAATGCGCCAAACCGAGGTCGGCCACCTGTCCTGTGATGACCGCAATTCCGACAGGACCAGATAACTGAGCGGCTACATTAGAATCTTGGGTAAACACCCCAACAATCAGTTTACCGAAAGCATCAACGATCTGTACGGTCATGCTAAGAGTGGTGGTAACGCCTTTGATCGGTGCAAAATACCAAGGGTAGCGAACCTTACCGGTTTCAACTAAGGCCAACCCTACACCTTCACGACCGATATCCTCTATATAGGTTGGAGCCAGCTTGAGCGTCTGCTCTTCACCGCTTCGTTCAATCTTGATCTCAATTGGCGAGCCATCAGCATTAGGCCTCAGGGCTTCGCGAGCTGCTTCACCATCCGCAAAGATTTCGCCGTCGATCGAGTTTACCTGATCACCATTAAGCACTCCTGCTTGTTCCGCCGGAGAACCGGGTAAGACTTGAACAACGTGAATGGACTCGTCAGTGACTATAGCTCGAGCATCCACACCACCCTCTATAACTGATGGGAGTCCGAAACCAAAACCAATCGAGAACAAAACAGCTGCAACGGCGAGGTTCATGAATACACCGCCAAACAAAACGGCAAAACGAGCCAAGAAACTCTTGGTCGCAAAACTACCTGCTGCCGATTTGTTGTCTCCGTTCTCGCCTTGAATTCGAACAAAACCTCCGATCGGAATCAGGTTAATCGACCAAACTGTGCCAGTTTTACTCGTCCATGAAAACAACCTCGGCGGGAAGCCGATACCGAACTCTTCGACAATCATGCCGACCTTTCGTGCGGTCGCAAAATGTCCCCACTCGTGGGCTAGAACGAGAATTGATAAAAGGGCAAGAAAAAGAAGAATCGTGACAATCATACTGATCAATTGTAAACCATCTATCAGCGAAAAACAATTTAGCCGGGAACGGGGTTTACTCCCATGTGGTGGACTCGACGGGACTCGAACCCGCATCTGTGAGGTGATAAGCCCACTGGGTTAACCGTTGACCCCACGTGCCCACGACGTTCCCGGCATAAAAACAAATCAAACTCCGCCAAATAAATGGGGAGTCTGATTTGCATCACCTCACAGTGGATTTCTCCAGCGGGCTATCTATAGTTCATCACAACGGAAGTACGCTGTCAATCCAACAAAAATGGCTATTTTACAGTCTCAATCATCGACT